>Ga0209488_10000094_pt1 | contig 63626 bp, 42 predicted proteins | sample Rivendell_Oct201_8_FD_188349 | JGI IMG/M metagenome (GOLD analysis project Ga0209488, IMG submission 188349) | Vadose zone soil microbial communities from the Eel River Critical Zone Observatory, Northern California, USA -... | ecosystem: Environmental > Terrestrial > Soil > Vadose zone >...
CGCGGTGGCGGCTGCCGGCGCGAGGGCTTCTTGTTGCGGTCGGCCGGGCCGTCGGTGCGCGCCGAGGGCAGCCTGACCTCGGCACCGCCGAACACCTTGTCGAGCACGCCGCCTGCACTGGTCGGCGCCGGAGCCGCCGCCGGCGCGCGGTCCTGGTCGCCGTCGCCGCCGCCGCCGAGCATCTTGTCGAGCACGCTCTTCCTGGTCGCCTGCTCGTCATTGGCGTCGAGCGCCGCGAACGCCTCCTGCAGCGATTCTTCGAGGCCCACCGTGAGGCCGGCCAGCGACGCCGAGCCGCCCGGCGGCACCAGTACGTCTTCGCGCGCCAGCCGGATCAGGATCTGGTAGATGTCGTACAGCGGCAGGCCGAGCGCGTGCGACAGGCCCTTCGGCGAGATGTCGCCGTTGACCTGCGACAACAGTTTGATGTCCATCACGCCGAGCGCCAGGTCGCTCATGCGCGCGAACATGTCGGCGCGCGGCTCCACCGCCTGCTCCGGGTCGGGGAACACCTGCAGCATCTGCTTCCAGTCGTCGACCCGCTTGCTGCCCTCGAGCAGCACCGAGGTGACGCCGAGGCGCAGATCGTTCTGCTCGGCGTACTCGGGCAGGTTCGCCAGCTTGCGGTAGAAGAACGCGTACGGCTCCTGGTCGCGCATGAAGTCGAACAGCACTTCCTTGCCGAAGAAGCGCATCACCTCGCGCAGCTCCGCCTGTTTGAAGTGCCCCATCTTCAGCAGCGTCAGCACCACCGGCATGCCCGACCGCGTGCGCTCGGCCTCGGCCGCCGCGACCGCCGCCTCGGGGATCTCGCGGTACTTCATCGCGTCGCCGAGCAGCAGCACGCGCCGGATCATGTGGTGCGGATCGAGCAGCACGATGTGCCCGTGCTTGATGTAGACGTCGAGCCGGTTGTCGGCCTTCTCGAGCGACACGCAGCCGATGTGCTTGCCCGAGGACAGCATCTGCAGCACTTCCTCGACCGAGATGAAGTCGGTGCGGCCGGCGAAACTGAAGTCGCGCGGCTGGCTGGTGCGGATCAGCACCTGGTCGAAGGCGACCGCGAACTCCGACAGCGTGGTGATCGAGAACAGCGCCCCCATCACCCACTCGGCGACCCGCAGCTCGTCCTTCTGCTCCTTCGACTGCAGGAAGCCGCGCATGCCGCGGCGGATGCGGTTGAACAGCAGCTCGCCGAGCAGGTCGCGGGTGTCGGTCTTGGTGCCCTCCATCGCCCGCTTGCGTTCGATCAGTTCCTGCGCGCGGGTCAGGAAGTGCACGAACTCCGCTTCGCTCTGCTCGTTGTCGCCCTGCAACAGCGTGTCGATCAGTGCCAGCACCCTGACCTTCAAGTCGTCGCCGATGGTCTTGGCGTCCGGCGCACCCGGCGGCTGGTCCTGTTGCAGCATTCCCTGTCCGGCTTTTCGGCAGCCTCCGGCCGCGCCCTTGACGCGCCCCGGCGCCGGCGGCGCAGCCGGCGACGTGCTGCAGTCCGCAGTCCCCGCGTTGCCGCCGGCACCATGGCCGCTATCCTGCGGCGATGCTGCTGCGGACGCTGCTGGTCGCGGTCGGTGCGGTGCTCGCCGCGCACGGTGCCACCGGCAGTTTGCGGCCGCAGTGCGGCGGCGCGCTGCCGGGCCAGGATCCAAACGCCGCCGCGACCTGCGGCATGTGCCATCGGGAGACGCACGCCGAATGGCAGAAGTCGGCGCATGCGCGCGCCTGGACCGATCCGATCTACCAGAAGGCGTTGAAGGGCAAGGACCGGCCGCAGCTGTGCCACAGTTGCCACATCCCCGGCTCGGTGCTCGAACGCCTCGGCCAGAAGCCGCACGTGCGCGAGCTGCAGCTCGACGACGGCGTCGGCTGCAGCAGTTGCCACCAGCGCGGCGAGGCACTGCACGGCCCGTTCGAGTTGCACACCGACGCGCATCCGAGCGAGCAGGACCCGGCGTTCACCGGCCAGGGCAGCGTCGCGTTGTGCAGCAGCTGCCACGATCTGCGCATCGCCGACGTGCTGCCGGTGGCGAAGGACTTCGCCCGGTCGACGCTGCCCGAGCAGGGCCGGACCTGCGTCGGTTGCCACATGCCCGCCGTCGAGCGGCAGCTGGCGGTGAGTCCCGCGACCGGCAAGCTGCAGGGCGAGACGCGCAAGGGCCGCAGCCACGAATTGCGCGGCCCGGCCGACGCCGAGTTCTGCGCCAAGGCGTTCGAGCTCGAGCTCGAGCAGAAGGGCGACAAGCTGGTCGTGCACCTGCGCAACACCGCCGGCCACGGCGTGCCCGGCTATGTCGGCCGCACCTTCCCGGTGCTGCTGGTGCTGGTGGACAACAAGGGCAGTCCGCTGCGCGACCACAAGCTCCTGCTCTCCAGCGACAACCCGCTGTTGGTCGAGGAAGACCGGCAGATCGAGTTGCCGGCGCCGGCCAACGCGGTCGCGGTCGAAGTGCAGATCGACCACCTGTTCGGCGGCAAGCTGGTGGCGACGGTGTGCAAGCGCCGGCTCGAACGCAAATGAACCCCGTGGAACCGCTGACCGAAACCTACTGGGCCGCCGCCCGCGCGGTGCTGGCCGAGCTCGATCTGCGCGAGGCGCCGGAGCGGCGGCCACGGCCGGTGTCGGGGCACAGTTCGTCGCTGCCGATCATCGCCGAAGGCCGCGGCGGCGGCTCGTATCTCTTGAAGTGGTTCGTGCCGCCGATCGAGGGCCGCTTCTACCCCGCCGGCGCGCGCGCCGAGGACTACGCGCGGCGCGAGGTCGCGTTCTACCGCTTCCTCGACGACACCGATCCGGACCGCCGCACGCTGCAAGCGCCGCGCACGATCCTGGTCGGCCCCGGCGATCCGCCGCAGTGGCTGCTGCTCGAATGGATCCCGGTCGCGCCCGGTCCCGCCACCGAGGTGCTGGCGATGGACCACGTGTTCGAACTGCTGCAGCAGCTGCAGGCGATCCCGACCGATCGGCTGCTCGGCCGCCGCTCGTTCCCGCTGAGCCACTGGGACCCGATCGGCTACTTCGACCGCGTGCGCCTGATGTACGACACCGTGCTGTTCGTGCTCGGCGAACGCCGCTGGCGCTCGACGCAGCGGTTCTTCGACGAAGCGGTGCGTTGGACCGACAACCGAAAGCCGGTGCTCGTGCACGGCGACTTCACCGCCGAGAACCTGCTGGTCAGCGAGGACGGCAAGCCGTTCCTGGTCGACTTCGAGCGCATCGGCATCGGCAACCAGGACCACGACCTCGCCTGGTTCTGGATCCACAGCGAGCGCAACACCGAGTGGAAGAAGCAGATGGTGCTGCGCTGGTTCGGCGGCCGCGTCGGCGGCGACCGCATCCGCGCCGAATGGGGGATCCGCACGACGATTGCCTATCTGGCGATCCGCCGGCTGCGTTGGGGGTATCTGACGCACGGGGACGAGGACCCGCGGCAGAACTCGAACCTCGCGCTGCTCGATGCGGCGCTGGCGGGCGGCAGCGATCTGTTTCCGTACTGAGTGGCTCGGTGGCTGCGCGCGTGCGGGGCAGTGGCCACCTGCGATACCGCGCGCCGAGTCGTCGCCGCGCCACTGCTGGAACCACTTCCAGGAGAGGCTTCCCGATGCATACTCTCGCGGGCAACGCGTTCGCTCTCGTATCCGGAGCCCGCCGCAGGAACATCGGCCCCGCCTTCGTTCGCTCTTGCAGTATGCTCTGTGGTTTCGAGGGCTTCATGAAGAAGACGCGTCAGTTCGCCGCCGTGATCGAACGCGAGGACGATGCCTTCGTCGCCCTCTGCCCCGAACTCGACATCGCCAGCCAGGGGGGAACGGTGGAAGAGGCGCGGCAGAACCTCGTGGAAGCCATCGAGCTGTTCTTCGAGAGCGCCTCCGCGGAGGAGGTCCAGCGACGCACGCACGACGAAGTTCGTTACGCGCGTCGAGGTCGCCGTGGGCGTTACGCGACGCTTACCGAAGAATCGATCTCGGTGAGCGATCGACGAGCGCAGGGACTGGCATCGTGGTACTCGGCGCTGGATGCGCCGGCCGCCGGTGGCGGCGCGTGCATTGCTCAGGCGTGATTACCGGTGTTGGCGACCGTCTGCTCGTTGGCCGTTGGCCTGCAAAGCTACCGCCAGACCTCGAGGAGCAAGTCGCATTGCCAGGAACACCGGAACACCAAGAACTCACAGGCCATCTCGATCGTGAGGCAAACTCCATTCTGGGAGCAGGTTAGCGGCCACCGACGATGCCCGATACCGAGTCGCTGGCAGTCAGACCTGCGGTGTTGGCGCCTGGATCGAGCACCGCCGCCTGCACGTAGAACGAAAGGCCGAGCAGGCTCACGGAATTGGGTACACCGAGTTGCCAGGTCGCTGTGTTGCCGGCGCCGTACGCCAACCGGGAGGCGTCGTCGGCCACGCGCAGAAAGCACGTTGGCATCCCATAAGGACCGAGGTCCAGTGGCAAGGTGATGCCGCCTGATTGCTGGTCCGAGAAGCCCATCAGCATGACCGCCACGCCAAGCGGTAGGTTGGTGATGTCGAGCGAGACGCTGTCGCCGAGCCACGGCAGGGTCCACGGCGCCGACGGAACGAGACTTGGCGTGCCAAGACTGCCGGTGCAGCCATTGCCATGCGCAAAGACCGCTGCGGGTTGGGTCGGGCCATACACCCAAGTGCTGCCATCGGTGCTCACACGCATGACGCGGCTGCGAAGGCTGTCGTACTCGTCCGACCACAGCGTTGTCTGCGACAACGGAGCGCTACGCAGCTGCCAAGCCGGGGAGAACCCATCCCATTCATACACTCCAGCAGGCCCCCCGCCGCTTCCGTTTGGCAGAACGGGCCAGCCAGTCACGAGCAGCCTCCCTCGCGCCTGGTCATACATCAGCTTGATGACATGGAGTAGCGGTCTCTGAACTGCAGTCTGCTGAACCCAGCCTGACGCTGCATCCCACTCCCAGATCCAGTCGAGGACGCCCCCGAAGCCTCCGTTGTCGGTCCATTGGGGGCCGTAAGTCACCAGTCTCTGACGCCTGTAGTCGTACGTCAGAGTCAAGTAGTACACGCGGTTATGCGGCGACACGACCGTAAGCAAGGGATAGACTCCCGATGGAGAAGTCAAAAGACTCCAGTTTGCACCGTCCCACTCCCAAAGGTCGTTGAAACCGATCGTGTTGCCAAGGGAATCAACGCCGTACCCTCCAAAAAGAACCACGCGCTGTCGGCCCAGGTGGTAGACACCGGAGGCCTGGAGCCGAAAAGAAGGGCCGGTCGAGGACAATTGCGCCCAATTGATGCCGTCCCATTCCCAGGTGTCTCGCGTAGGGCCCGTCGATCCACTGCCTCCGAACAAGACAACCCTGCTTCGCCGAGGGTCATGGGCTAGCATTCCCAAATAGCGTCCGGGAGGCATGACTGCTGAAGTGATCGGTTGCCATGCGATACCGTCGTGCTCCCACGTAGAATTCCCCAGATTGCCTGCGCCCAGAACAACCATCCGATCACGGCCTGAGTCGTAGGCCATCATCACCCCCCCGAGCCCGGTGGAAGGCAGGCTACTGGCGTCTCGGGTCCATGCGACCTGGGTACGGCAATCGATCGCAACCAGCAACAAGGCCATCAAGGCGAGTCCCTGGAAACGCAACGATCGAGACAGGAATCCAGTTCTCACAAGCCACCTCCAATCGTAACACGGACTCCGTTGGACAGCAGGTAAACACCTGAAGGCTCCAGCACCACAGCCTGATATACGATACTCGAGAACAGCAGGCTCGGGTTGGTCGGGATCGTAATCTGCGACTGCCGGCGCCAGTAGCCGATGTTATTGCAAATAGCGAGTTCCGACGTCGCTGTCGCCAACACCAAGTATTGCATGCACGACGGTGGAAATCCGACTGACGTCTCGTCGAAGCTGTAGACGAAAGCCCCTGGCTGGCCCGCTGGCGCTCTGCTGATGGTTGCTTCTAGCGTGCGGCCCAGCATCGGCTCGCCTAGGATCTGCAGCTTCGGCGTCAGTGATGGCAACGTTGATGGCGGCGCTACAATCAGCCCCACTACAGGGGCTGTGCCGGCGACGTATGTATAGCCAGCGGTGGTTCCTGTTGGATATCGGTACGCGTACAATCCCCCGTCAGCAGGTGCATCGACTTGCAAGAAGCTCTGTACACCTCCGACAAAGTTCAAGACGATGTGGAAATTCATGCCGCCCAGGATCTGGAAGGGCTGCGAGAGAGGAATGACTACCGGCCATGTATCGAATGTCGTGGCGCTTACAGGCACACCACCTGATGGAAGAGTGAATGGCACAAAGGACGAGAATGTGGTCGTCGGACCGGACGTGCAAGGGACGGCTGCGTTGAACGTCGTCTCGTATACGCCGCCGGTACCTGTGATCGCAAAAGGACCATAGACTGAAAAGGGGCGCCAGCAACGAAACGCTATCGCACTGATTGTCATCGGACTGGGGGAATCAGGCGGAGCATATTCTATGTGGAGGTTGGGGGCAAAAACACTCTGGCGTGACGCCTCCCCAATATCGAGGCCGTCGAACGGGGGGCCATATATTTGTAGCAATGGGTAGCTTCCATAGGCAAATGTATTGGCTGACGGGATCACCTGGGTGACATCGCAATCCTGGGCGGGGCCAACACAAGTAGTACCCGGTTGCAGCAGGTCCTCGATGATGCCGTAACCCGCCAGGGCAGGGGGATCGACCGGATTACCGGCCGAAGCTGTGTTGGGGAGTTGCCGCGCCACGATCTGGACAGGAATGGAGGGCAGTGCGACTGGGAGCGTAGATTTCAGAGTCACAACGATCGACACAGAAGTGCTGCCAGTCGGGAGCAGGAAGCTTACCCTTTGGTAGGCATTCTCTGGCAACGCAGATCGCGCGAGACGCGTCGGTGAAGAGCCGGTCGTATTCACCTCGAGTTCAACAGTAGCGAGGCCTTCAGAGGAAAATGAACTCGAGAATGCCCGCGGCCAGCAGATGGCGACAGCGTAAGGTGTGCCCCCGGTCAGCCCCCCGTAGGGGGGCACGGTGGGTGCGGGTGTCGCGTTGCTCAGCGTTACGACAGCGTGGAAGGCATCGATGGAGGGGTGGGTCGAAGCATCCCTGACAGCGAACTGGGCAAGAAGGTCGTCGCGAACATAGCCGTACCCGAATGTGTTTCGGTTGGCATAGGTGGTGAGATCGGAGCCGCGCGTGCCGGGGTATGGGCTCACCACATTCAACAGCACGGCTGCGCGTGTTTCCTCGGCAGTGGGCAGCAGTACGCACCGCCCGATACAGTGCTGCGGCCCCTGTGACCTGTGGCGCAGCCATGCTAGTGCCGCGACCATAATAGATGGCACCGCTCTCCAGCGGGGTCAAGAGCGGGTCATTGCAGGGTACCGAGCCTCTGGTAGAATTCGTGTTACCCATGTCGATCATGGGCATCTCGATAGTAGTGGGTTGCACACGGGGATCGATGGCATTACCATAGATTGTATTCACTCCGTCAGGGAAGATTCCTGCTCCAGTCGCGCACACATCAGGAAAGGCGCGCCTCGTTGTCTGAAACGGAGTCAGAGATTGGCCGGTTGGGCCAGTTGCGAAAGTGAGCGGACCACGCGAAGTCTCCGGCATCGGCACGTAGCCTGTACCGGCGGCAGTGCGCGTGTGCACCGCGCCGACCGCCAGCCCATTGTAGAAACCATGGCTCTGCCAGGTCTCATCGAAGGCATTGCCGGCACTCGTGACAATCAGGATGTCCTCATCCTGGGCAAGGTGGTCCAGAGCGAGGGGCACCGGATCGGACGGGAAGGACCATCCGTCGAAGGAGATGTTCAGGACCTTCAGCTTGTGGGCATCGCCGCCGGCCAGGATCCAGCTCCGCAGATCCTTGATCGCGCCGAGCATGATGGTGTCTGTAGTTCGCCAATTCTGATAGACACTGGGCCCACCCGGCGACATAGAGATCGACACGTCGAGGATACTTGCTCCAGGGGCGTGGCCGTCGCTGGTGAAGCTTGTTGCCGATCCGACTGCGATACCCGCGACGCCCGTGCCGTGGCGTGCTTCGCGGTTGACGGAACAGGGGTTGAACACCCCTATCGAGTTGCAGTCGATTCCCCACGAGGTGCCGCCAGGACCTGAATTGTCATGAAGAACTCCAGACGCGATGTGTCCTGCGATCCTCGTGTTGCCGCTCGCATCCACAAATGCCGGGTGGTTCTGGAGCCCGGTAGCGGGGTCCAAGTCGTTGCTGTCGATCCCGGTGTCAAAGAACCCGACGATAGGGCCAAGGCCCCTCGACACGGCCGGCGAGAAGCCCGCGCTCAGGATGATGCTCCGCGCCTGCGGCACGTTGTGGTTGTTGGCGTCGGTCGTCGTGGCAATCGTCGAAGGCGGAGAGCCGAACTCGGACCGCGCAACGACGTCCGATACTCTCCTGGCGCGATCGGGCGACAACCGGAACAGTCGCGGGTGCTGACGCAGCTGCGTGACCATGGCCGGCGTCACCTCGACGATGAGGCCGTTCACGACCCAGAGGTGCTCGGCCACCGTCCCACCAAGACCGGTGATGAACGTCCGCATGTCGAGCTGGTCGGCGGCCGCGAGCTGGTCGAGCTGGGCGATCAGCGTTGCCCGCTGGGTCGCCGAAGTCGTCGCGCGGATCTGCTGCAGCAGCAGCTGAAGGTCGAAGCCGCGCGAGTTGAGCTGGACGACCCAACGCTCGGTCCCTGGTCTACTGCCGGGTAGTGGCGGGTCCCGCTGCGCCCGCAATCCGCATACGAGCAGCAGGCAGCAAAGCAATGAGTGAGCGAGTGACTTGCACATCGCGGTTTCCTCCAGACATCAGGTCCGGGCGATCAGCAACACGGGGCAGTGTAGTCGCGCGGCACAGGCGGGCAACCGGGCCTGAGAGAAAGCCCAGTGTCATGGAACTTGCACGATCCCTCACGGCGGCGCCCGAGCCCTGATGCCGCACCCACTTGTGAACAAATGATCGCCCGCCACTACCCACACCGCCGTGAAATTCACCGCCGAACCGCGGCGGCACCCGAGTGCCGCACCGATGCGGCACCGACGCCCCGCACAACGGTCACCAACGCGCACAAGTCCTTGCCGGACAACGAACCGCCGGTGGCCGAAGACCGTAGGACCACTTGGCACGCAGCTTGTTCTCCTTCCCGCATGACCACGCTGGACCTGACCCGTGATCTCGCGCCGGACGACGACGAACTGGTGCAGATGCTGAGCGAGGGAAGACTGCAGGAGGCGATGACCGGCATCCAGGAGCGCTACGGCCGGCGCGTCTTCCACTTCGTGCACGGCATGGTGCGCGACACGCACCTCGCGCAGGACGTGAGCCAGGAGGTGTTCGAGAAGGTGCTGTGGAAGCACGATCTCTACCAGCCGGGCACCAACTTCAGGGCGTGGCTGTTCGAGGTGGCGCGCAACCAGGCGCTGTCGGCGCTGCGGGCGCAGCGGCGGTTGCCGCGGCCGATCAGCGCGCTGCAGGCGTTCGACGACCAGGACGGCGGCGATCTGCTGGCCAGCATCGCCGATCCGCGCGAGGATCGCGCGCTCGAGGAGCAGGAGTTCATGGCGGCATTCGCGCTGGCGGTCGACGAGCTGCCCGAGCACTACCAGGTGGTGTTCGATCTGTGCGTGCGGCAGGGCAAGCCGTACCAGGAAGCCGGCCGCGTGCTCAACCTGCCGACCGGCACGGTGGCGATCCGCATCCTGCGCGCGCGCAAGCGGCTGTTCGGCGCGCTGCAGAAGCACCTCGATCGGCTGCGGCGGCCGCCGGCCTGCTTCCAGTAGCGGCGGCTGTTCAGAGGGCGATGCCGAGCTGCGCGAACGCGGAGTCGGCCAGCCGATCCCAACCGCGGTTGGCCGCCGGGCTCGCCGGCGATGGATGCGGAATGCGACCGACGGCGACCGCGGTGCCCGCCAGCGCTGCGCGCGCACGCTGCTCGGCGAACGCGCCGACCCCGACCACGAGCCGCGGCTGCAGGATCTCGACCGTCGTCAGCAGCAGCCGGTCGCAGAGGTTGAACAGCGGCGCGCGGGCCGCAGGCGGCAGGTGGTCCGGCGTCAGGTTGGCGCCGGTGCGGTCGCAGAAGGCGAGCGGGCAGTAGTTGTGCACGAAGAAACGGCGGAAGAACCGCTGCGGCGTCACGAACCGCGATGCCGCCCAGGTCCACAGCCGCTTGCCGCTGACTTCGCTGCGCGCGCAATCGAAGCCCAGCACCGGGCGCTTGGGGTGCGTGAACGCAGGCGGCTTGACCACGGCGCGGATGCCGAGCCAGCTGCGCACCGCCTCGACGTCGCCGAACGGCACGCCGGTCTGCACCATGCCGAACGGACCGGGGTTCATGCCGACCAGCAGCACCTGCTTCGGCGGATGGCCATAGCGCTCGAGGTAGCGCCGGTGGCCGTCCCACGCGTAGTCGAGCGGGTGGTAGACGCAGGCCACAGGCTTGCCGAACTGCAGCGGCGCGAAGGCCCGCGCCAAGGTGCGAGTCTTGGCGACCAGGGACATGCCGTTTTTTGTACCGCGCCCGCGCGCCGACGCCAAGCACCCGCGGTCAATGCCGCTGCGGGTCCCGCTGCGGGTCGCGCTGCGGACAGTTGGCGCAACCGTGGCCGCGGCGCCGGCGCCACCGCAACGCAACGACGAACAGCAGCGCGCCGAGCGCCAGCGCCAGCACGTCCTGCCAGCCGAACTGGGCGAGCATCGCGCTCATGACGGTGCCCCGTAGCCGAGCAGCGAGCCGAGCTGGTAGATGCCGACCGCGGCCAGCCACGCCAGCACCGTCATGTAGCCGAAGGTGAACAGCGGCCACTTCCACGAGTGGGTTTCGCGCCGGATCGCCGCCAGCGTCGACGCGCACTGACTGCACAGCGCGAAGAACGCCATCATCCCGAGCGCCACCAGGCTGGTGGTCGTCTGCCGCAGTTCCATGACCAGCGACGGGTTGGGATGGTCGCGGTCGGTCTCGATCGGGCCGAGGCTGTACAGGGTGCTGAGCGTCGGGATCACCAGTTCGCGCGCCGGGAACGCCGCCAGCACGCCGACCGTGAGCCGCCAGTCGAAGCCGGCCGGCGCGAACACCGGCTGGATCGCCTTGCCGAGGCCGGCGAGCCAGCTCTGCTCGAGGTACGCCGCCGCCTCTTGGTTGTCGACCTGCTGGCGCTGCAGCTCGCCGGCAGCACCCGCCGGCACCGCCGCGCGCGCGCTGTCGAAGCGCGCATGCACCGCCTGCGGCCGCGGGTAGTAGCTGAGCCCCCAGACCACCACGGTCGCCGCCAGGATCACCGTACCCGCGGTGGACAGGAACGAGCGCACCGCCGCCGACACCTGCGACCACACCACGCGCCAGCTCGGTCGCTGGTAGACCGGCAGCTCCATCGCCAGCAGCGAGCTGCCGCCGCGCAGCAGCGTGCGCCGCAGCACGAACGCCACCGCCGCCGCCGCCACCACGCCGAGCAGGTACAGCAGGAACAACAGCAGGCCGGCGCGCTGCGGCGGGAAGAACGCCGCCAGCAGCACCACGTACACCGGCAGCCGCGCCGAGCACGACATCAACGGCGCGACCACGATCGTCGCCAGGCGATCGCGCTCGTCGGTGATGATGCGGCTGCTGAGGATGCCGGGGATCGCGCAGGCGAAGCTGCTGCTGAGCGGCACCACGCTCTTGCCGGTCAGCCCGACCTTGCGCAGCAGACGATCGAGCAGGAACACCGCGCGCGCCATGTAGCCGCTGCTCTCGAGCACCGTCACCAGCGCGATCAGCAGCGCGATCTGCGGCGCGAACACCAGCGCCGTGCCGAGACCGTTGATCAGCCCGTCGACCAGGAAACTGCGCAGCGCGCCGGGCGGCAGCAGGCCGCCGACCAGGCCGGCGACCTGGTCCTGGCCAGCCTTGATGACCTCCATGAACGGCTGCGCCACGGTGAACACCAGCTGGAAGGTGCCGAGCAGCACCAGCAAAAGGCACAGCGGCCCGACCACCCGGTGCAGCAGCACGGCGTCGAGCCGATCGGTCCAGGTGCGCCTGGAGGGACCCTGCGACTGCACCGACGCCGCCAGCGCATCGGCGTCGCCGCCGCCGCTGCCGCTGCCGGTGGTCACGCGCGCCAGCAGCAGGCGCAGCGCCTCACAACCAGCTCCCGTGAGCGCGTTGACCGGCAGCACCGGCAGGCCGAGCGCCTGCTGCAGCGATGCCACCGCCACCGGCCGCCCTTCGGCGTTCGCCACGTCGAGCTTGGTCAACGCCACCACCAGCGGCCGGCCGAGCGCACGCAGCTGCTGCAACAGCCGCAGTTCGATGCTGAGCTTGCTGGCATCGAGCACCGCGCAGATCACGTCGGGCGCTGCATTGCCGGTGCCGCGCAGGAAGTCGAGCGCCACCGCCTCGTCGCGGCTGATCGGCTGCAGCGAGGCGATGCCGGGCAGATCGACGACCCGCAGCGTGGTGTCGCCGACGCACACGCTGCACTCGGTCCGTTCGACCGACGTGCCGGGGAAGTTCACCGGCCGCTGCGGACTGCCGGTCAGGTGCATCAGCAGCGAGGTCTTGCCGGAGTTGGCGCGGCCGGCGAGCGCGACCGTGCACAGACCCGCCACCTGCCGCACCGCGGTGCTGGTCACGGCACGCCAACGACCGGCTCTGCTTCGACGCGGACCCGCGCCGCCTCGTCGCGACGCAGCGCCAGGCGGTAGCCGCGCAGCCGGAACAGCAGCGGATCGCCGAGCGGCGCCCGCGCCAGCAGCTCGACCGTGGTGCCGGGCAGCAGCCCCATGTCGCCGAGCCGGCGCGCGAGCGCGTCGTCACCGAGTACGGAGAGCACACGCCGCAGGCCGGGGCCGGCGCAGCAGAGGCAGGGGTCAGGGCAGTGGGCCATCGGGTCAGGATCGTCGCGTGCGTCGAATTGAGACTGATTCTCAATTGGGCCGAGGCATCATGCGCCCGGCCGCCGGCGAAAGCAAGATCCGGCGTCGGCGCGAATTGCGCGTGCCAGGGCTACGCCTTTGCGCCCAGCGGACGCCTCCCGCTACAAAGCGTCGATGCCACCACGTGCCGACAGCGTCAGCGTCCGCATCGCCGGCACCGAGTGCACGTTCGAGACCGGCCGCATCGCCCGCCAGGCGCACGGCGCGGTGCTTGGACGCAGCGGTGACAACGTCGTGCTGGCGACCGTCGTCGCCGCCGACCAGCCGCGGCCGGGGCAGGACTTCTTTCCGCTGACCGTCGAGTACCGCGAGAAGCTGTCGGCCGCCGGCCGCATCCCGGGCAACTTCATGCGCCGCGAGGGCCGCATCAGCGACCACGAGATCCTGGTGTCGCGCTTGATCGACCGCACGGTGCGCTCGCTGTTCCCCGACGAGTACCGCTGCGAAGTGCAGCTGCAGGTCATCGTGCTGAGCGCCGAACCGACGGCCGACATCGAGAGCCTGGCGCTGCTCGCCGGCGCCTGCGCGCTGCACGTGAGCCCGGTGCCGGCGCGCGGCCCGGCCGCCGGTATGCGCGTCGTGCGCGTCGGCGGGCAGCTGGTGGCGTTCGCCAGCCTTCTGCAGCGCGCGCAGGCCGACCTCGAGTTCTCGGTCGGCCAGGGCCCCGACGGGCTGGTGATGCTCGAGGGCCACGCGCGCGAGGTGCCGGAGGCCGAGTGTCTGCAGGCGATGCAGCAGGCCGGCGAATGGCTGGCGCGGTTCCAGAAGGCGTTCGCCGAATTGGCGGCCGCGGCCGGCAAGACCAAACTGCCGGCACCCGGAGCAGCGCAGCTGCCGGCGCTGCCCGAGCCCACCACCGCGGCGCTGCGCGCGGCGCTGCAGCTGACCGGCAAGAGTGAGCGCCGCGCCGGCGTCGCCGCCGCCGAGCAGCAGTGGCGCGCGAGCGTGGCCAGTGACCAGCAGGCCGGCGCCGCCGCCGCGTTCGCCCACGCGCAGTGGCAGACGACGCGCGAGCTGCTGCTCAGCACCGGCCGCCGCCTCGACGGCCGTTCGCCGACCGACATCCGCCCGATCTGGAGCGAAGTCGGTCTGTTGCCGCGCGCGCACGGTTCGGCGCTGTTCACCCGCGGCGAGACGCAGGCGATCGTCACCTGCACGCTCGGCAGCACCGAGGACGCGATGCGCAGCGAAGGCCTCGCCGGCCAGGGCGAGCACGAGCGCTTCCTGCTGCACTACAACTTCCCGCCGTACAGCGTCGGCGAGATCCGGCCGCTGCGCGGCCCCGGCCGGCGCGAGATCGGCCATGGTTCGCTGGCGCGCCGGGGGCTCAAGGCCCTGCTGCCCGACTTCGCCGATTTCCCGTACACGATCCGGCTCGAATCCGAGATCACCGAGAGCAACGGCAGTTCGTCGATGGCGACCGTCTGCGGCGGCACGCTGGCGCTGCTGCACGCCGGCGTGCCGCTGCTGCGGCCGGTCGCCGGCATCGCCATGGGCCTCGTCACCGACGGCACGCGGCACGCCGTGCTCAGCGACATCCTCGGCGACGAGGACCACCTCGGCGACATGGACTTCAAGGTGGTCGGCACCGAGGTCGGCGTCACCGCCATCCAGCTCGACAACAAGGTCGGCGGGCTCACGTTCGCCACGCTCGAACAGGCGCTCGACCAGGCGCGGGCCGGCCGCCTGCACATCCTGGAAGAGATGGCGAAGACCCTGGCGGTGCCGGCCGAGCCGTCGCGGTTCGTGCCGCACGCGCAGCGCACCGCGATCATGCCCGACGCGATCGGCGCCCTGATCGGCACCCGCGGCGCCAACATCAAGGGCATCACCGAGGCGACCGGCGCCAAGGTGTCGGTCGACGACCATGGCGAGGTGCTGGTGTATGCGACCGACCAGCTGTCGGCCAGGCGGGCGATGGCGATGGTGCAGCGCGCTGCCGGTGTATTGAAGGTCGGCGCCTGCTACCGCGGCACGGTCACCGGCGTCAAGGACTTCGGCGCGTTCGTCAAGATCAACGCGGTCAACGAAGGACTGGTGCCGGTCGAGGAGCTCGACGACCAGCCGGTGCGGCACGCGGGCGACATCGCCAGGGAAGGCGACGAGATGGTGGTCTGCGTGCTCGGCGCCGACGACCGCGGCCGGCTCAGGTTGTCGCGCCGGCAGGCGAAGGGTGCCGGCGACGATCAGATCGAGTTCTGAGCGGCCCCTCTCGGAACGCGCCGTGGACGATCACAGGAATCTGGCCAGCAAGGCGAAGCTGCCCGATACCCCCGCGACAACGATGCGGCCGAGGCCATCGAAGCTCATGTTCCACGGCGCTTCGCCATCAGGACTCACGCCGAGGATCGGACTCTGGCCATTGGTGCCGAATGTCGGGTCGGGTGAGCCATCGGAGAGGAATCGGAACGCCATGAATTGGGTGTCACCGCCGGTACCAAAGTACGCCGACGATGCCAACGCCAGTCTGCCGTCCGCGGTGATGCCGATCGAATGCGTCGGCTGGTTCTCGAACGTCTGCCCCGTGCGGACGAGGCCGTTGGCGCCGAAGCTCGCATCGCGCACGCCGTTGTTCGAGTAGCGGATGAGGATGGTGCCGATCACGCTCTCGTTGGCGCTCCGGCCCCGGCCGACGACGACGACCTTGCCGTCGGCCTGCACGGCGCAGCCGCGTGCCTGCCGCGAGCCCATGCCCGCTTCGATGCTGTCGACGACGTGGCCACCGGTGCCGAACGTCGGGTCGAGGCTGCCATCGGGCAGGTAGCGCCCGATCACCCAGGGCGCATCGATGGCGCCGATGGCGCCGCTGTTGCCAGCGAGCACGAGCTTGCCATCGGCGGCGAGCGCCATGTTGGCCCGCGGCATCAGAGTGTCATTGGCCGTCGTCGCGTCGTCGATCACGTAGCCGGTGCGGGCCGTGTGTTTGTTGCTCGTCCATGGCCCGAAGGTGGCCGTGTCGAGCACGCCGGCCGCGGTGTAGCGCGCCAGGGCGAACCGTGCCGAGCCGTTGTGTGGCAGGCAGTAGCCGCCGACGACGATTGCATAGCCCGACGGCGAACTGGCATCAGGCGGGAGCACGAGTGTGATGCTGTAGGCGGTCTGGTCGATCGCCGTGCGGACGAGCCCGCTCGTGCCAAACGTGGTGTCGATCGCGCCGTTCGCCAGCAGTCGCCGCACGTTGAACCCGTTGGCGTCGCGCCCGGTCGTGATGATGCGGCCCTGTGGGTCGATCGCCACGTCGTCAGCCTCCGCGTAGCTGGCCTGGCCGGCGATGACCGTGATCCCGCCCGTGCCGAATGTGCCATCGAGCGAGCCGTCGTCGAGCGTACGGCCGATGACCCAGCTCGGATTGGGTGAGCCGTTGGCACGACCGACGAACACGATCCGGCCGTCGCCTTGCACCGCGAGGCCGTTCGCGGAAGTCGTCTGGCCGCTGTTGATGCGCACGAAGCCCTGACCGCCGAACGTGGGATCGGGCAGGCCGGCCTGGGCGACAAGGCTTTGTGTAAGAACGGCGAGAGTCGTGGTGGCGACGAAAGAAGCAAGACAGGTATCCATCATTTCTTGTGCTCGTGGAAAAGGAGTCAAAGCAAGTGGGCGTCAACGCACAAGAATTGCTCCCCAATCTGCATGGACTCCTTAGTGCAAGCGCGCGCAACCACAGCGCCAGCGTGCCGCCTCAGCTGATCCAGGACACCCGGCAACTCACTGTTGCAGAACGATCGCCAGCGCGTTCGAGGCTGACACGCCTCCTGGCGCACAGGTATCGAGCCAAAAGAACTGCGAGAACGCATGCGCCCCGACAAGTGACGGACTCGAGGCGATTGGCAACGGCGCATGGGCCGCACCGGTGCTGTCGCTCCCCACCAACACGGCCAAGACGGGCAGTTGCAAGTCGATCCAGATGGCCGCGCGAGCCAGCAGCAACGGCGTAGTCGCGCCCCCGGCACCCATTGCCAGAAGACCCAGGTTACTCCCAGGCGCTCCCGAACAGCAAACTGCGAACGCGCCATTGCCAACCTGCGGCCACGAAGTCACGCCGCTGATCAGCAGTCCCGAGCAGCCGGGAGTCGAGGTGCCGTAGGCGGTCACGCCGGTAGGCAGCATGTCAAGGCGGCTGAGAAACACGTCCCCGAACACCGGGCCGCCATTGTAACTCCTGTCGAACACGCCGGGCGTCGTTGGAAAGAGCGCGGAGGCGGAATGCCCTACAACGGTTGCCGTCCCCTGCGTATCCAAGGCAACGGAGAAGGCACTGTCCCAACCTGTCCCTCCAACGAATGTCGAATAGACCAGGCTCGCGCCCGTCGGCGAAAGTCGGGCCACGAACGCGTCTCCACTCCCACCGTATGTCGTTTGCAGCGCGCCATGAGTGACTGGAAAGTTGCTGGACGCTGTTTGCCCAGCAATGGTAATCGCTCCCTGCCCATCGATGGCAACCGCATAGGCAACATCACTGCTTGCCCCCCCGACGAAGGTTGAGCAGATCAAGTTGGTTCCTGTCGGAGAAAACTTGGTGACGAATGCGTTGGCCGCGCCGCCAAGCGAGGTTTGGAATGCGCCGGGCGACGTAGGGAAGTTGGGTGAGCTGGTACTCCCCACGACTGTGGTACCACCCTGAGCATCGAGCGTGACCGCATTGGCGGAGTCATAATTTGTCCCGCCGAGGAACGTTGAGTAGTCAAGGGTTGCGCCAGTCGGCGACAGTCGGGCGACGAACGCGTTGGCACTGCCACCCAGCGTCGCCTGAAATGCACCGAGAGAGGTTGGGAAATTCGTCGACCCTGTGGACCCGGCTATGGTAGTCGCGCCTTGCGCGTCGAGGGCCAGCGATGTAGCACCGTCGTTGCCAGCCCCCCCTAGAAGCGTCGAGTACACCAGAACCGCACCTGTTGACGACAGCCGGCTTACAAAGGCATCGTCGCCACCTCCCAGCGTCGTTTGCAATGCGCCAGCAGTGGTTGGAAAGCCCGCGGAGTTGGTACGTCCTGCGACGGTGACTTCGTTTTGGGCGTCGATGGCGACAGCAGTGGCATAATCACCGTTCGCCCCCCCAAGGAATGTCGAGTAGACAAGACTCGCCCCGGTAGGTGAGAGACGAGCTACGAAAGCATCGCCGAAGCCATTGTAAGAAGTGTTGAACGCCCCAGGCGTGGTTGGAAAGCCGACTCCTTCCGTGTACCCGGCGATCGTCGCCGCTCCCTGCGTATCGAGGGCGACAGCATACGCGATGTCAGCATTGGCACCTCCCATGAACGTCGAATAGACGAGACTCGCTCCTGTCGGCGTCAGTCGGGTAACGAAAACGTCATCGCCACCGTTTTCCGAGCGGTCGAGTACTCCGATGGTGGTCGGAAAGTTTGCGGAGTAAGTGAGGCCCACGACGGTTGCCGAGCCCTGCGCGTCGAGTGCGACGGCATTTGCCCAGTCATCCCCGGAACCGCCGAGGAACGTCGACCACACAAGCCCAGGATCAACGACCAGCGCCCACCCGGGCCGCCTGCCGTTCACCTCGAAGCCAAAGCGGCAATTGCCGTGAAGTGCATAGCGACACCTGACGGCCTTCATTTCGCCCGATGGCCCTTGCTCCCAGCTCACCGGTTCGGGCATCCGCATCGGACCGAGCAGAGTCTCCAGTACCAGAGCGTCACCGTCCAGGTGCATGCGCTCGACGCCTTCTACCGCGACTTCGACAGCCTCGAGGACCGCGCCAGCTTGCAAGAGAAGATCGTACTCGAAGTGCCCGCCTTGCTCGTGCACTCCTACGTCGACGCCAGGCTGCACGTCTCGATAGCGCACACAACGGTAGAGCGGCACATCGCTGCGCCACTTCGATGGGTCGTCGCCAAGGAAGTAGTTGTGGCGTCCGGGCAGCTGCTCCTCGGCGGCGATTTCAGTGTCGCGCCCGCCGCTGAATGTCATCCGCACAGCAACGCCGAGCAAGGATGCTCGATCGTCCACGCTGGGCCGCCATTTCGCCGTCCGCCCTTCGCAACCCTCTCGGTCTGCCTTCTCTCTCAACGCGAACGTCCATCCCTTCCGATCGAAGAACACAGTGACGCCGTCGATCTTGGTGACGTAGCGCGCCGAGTGTGCCCACTGCCCGAGGTTCGGCACGATTGCAGATGGCAGTTGGCGGACGATCTGTGTGCCCTCGGCGTCGGCTGCAGGAGTCACAGCAGTCGCCACGGCACACGGTCTGGTCCGTTGAAGGGGGCCCGGGATCAGGCAGAGGACAGCCACCGCTACAAGCATGGTTTTCACGCAAGACTCCGTTTTCCAGGTGCGATTCTGCTGCTATTCATACTTCCTCGCTCACCACGGGTCACGATCCAACGCCAGTGACTTGAAAGGGATGGCACAGCAAGTGAAGGCGAGGCCAGCAGAATTGTCGTTCCACTTCTCGGTACTACTATCCGCCAAGGACCACAATCGCGGCATCGGACATCACAGCGCCGAGCGCGTTTCCAGCCGCGGGGTCGAGGACGATGGCCTGCTGGTAATAGTGGACGCCGTACAGGATTGGGTTGGCTGGCACGACCATCGCAAAGGACGCAAGGTTGTTTGTGCCGGTCAATACCAAACTGAAGTCAGGACTTACATTGCCAAAGCAACCCGCCATGCCGAAGCCAGTCAAGGAGAGCGGCAGAGGACCCTGCGCGGACGTCGTGTTGCTGAGGCCAGCGACCAGAATCGCCAGGTTCCGCGGCAGGCGGTTGAGGCCGACAACCATTGTCTGTCCGAGCCGCGGCAACGAAGTCGGCGTCAGGCTGCAGATACCAAGGCTGCCGACGCAGCCGGTCGCGAAGGTGGTGTAGGCAGCAGCTGCACCGACGAGGGCGGCAGTGAAGCCTCCTCCCGCTGCCAGTCCGGTACAGGTCAGGCCAGGCGTCAACAATGGTATATTACATTCGCGAGCAGCGTTGCTCCCCCATGCAGACAACAAGCCGTCACTTCGACGCGCCACTGTGTGATTTTGACCCACCCTCATATCGACGTAAGCTACACCGGGCGGTAAAGTCGGTACGTTGCACTGACCGTACTGGTTGTCGCCCCAGGCAACCGCCGAGCCGTCACTGAGGCGCGCGACTGTGTGAGATGCACCGGCTGCCACGCTCACGTAAGTGCGGCCGGGCGGCCGCGCCGGCACGTTGCATTGACCTGACCGATTGTCTCCCCAAGCCACCACGGTACCGTCGCTGACGCGCCCCACTGTGTGCGCACCACCTGCCGCCACCTCCACGAAGATAAGACCGGGCGTCAGTGCCGGCACGTTGCACTGACCAATGTTGTTTGCCCCCCAGGCCACAACGGTACCGTCGCTGACGCGCGCAGCCGTGTGCGCACCACCCCCCGCCACCTCCACGTAGTTGAGCCCAGATGGCAGTGACGGTGCGTTGCATTGGCCAAAGTTGTTGTCTCCCCAAGCGGCTACCGTTCCGTCGCTGAGTCGAGCGATTGTATGCAAGTAGCCTGCCACGGCATCCGAGTACGCGAGCCCCGGCGGCAGAGCCGGAACACTGCATTGTCCGTAGTAGTTGTCTCCCCAGGCTGCCAGCGAGCCATCGCTGAGCCGCGCGACGACGTGAGCCAAGCCCGCGGACGCATCCACGTAGGCCAGCCCGTGAGGCAACAGCGGGACGTTGCATTGAACGTTGTCGCTCCACCCCCAGGCCACAATTGATCCATCGCTGCGGCGCGCCACAGTGTGTGCGCCGCCTCCTGCAAACTGCACGTAAGTGAGCCCGGTTGGCAAGGGCATTACGTTGCACTGCCCCCTCGAATTGTCACCCCAAGCCACCACCACACCGTCGCTGCGGCGCGCCACGACGTGCCCGCCGCCTGCGGCCACAGAGACATAGGCAAGCCCCGGTGGAAGTGTCGGCACATTGCATTGGCCATACTGGTTGTTTCCCCAGGCCACTACGGTGCCGTCGCTGCGGCCGGCCGCGGTAAAGTAGGAACCAGCTGATATCGCGACATATGAGATGCCGGGCGGCAGTGACGGCACATTGCATTGGCCGCCAGAGTTGTCACCCCACGCCACAACAGAACCGTTACTGCGGCGGGCCACGGAGTGACTACCTGCCCCACCACCTCCTCCTGCGACTTCAACGTATGTCATGCCGGGGGGCAGGGCCGGCACGTTGCACTGACCTTGGTTGTTTGCCCCCCAGGCCACCGCAGAACCGTCACTGCGGAGCGCCAGAGTGTGGGTGTCTCCCGCCGCAACCCCCACGTAGGTCACTCCTGCCGGTGGTTGAGGTACGGTACACTGCCCCCCGCCGTTCTCTCCCCACGCTACTACCGATCCGTCGCTGCGCAGCGCCACAGTATGCAGGCCACCAGCACCCGCAACTACCTCCACATAGGTGACCCCGGCCGGCAACGACGGTACGGTGCACTGGCCAGACGAATTGTAACCCCAAGCCACTACTGAGCCATCGCCACGACGCGCCGCGGTGTGCCTGCCGCCCGCCGTGATCGCCACATAGGATTCCGTGCTCCACCGGCTGTCGAAGACGACAGTTCCCCAACCAATTATACTGGTCTGGGCCGCACCATCGCCTGACGCTCCTACGAACGCCAACCCGAGTGCAACCATCCTGACAAGCAGCCAAGATGATCGTTCACCAACCACTACGTCGAGAGTGGACAACACTCCTGCACAGGACGGCGCCGGCGCTGCGCGCGCGCAATCACACAGCGGCGCACCAAGGAGCGACAGGATGGTCATAGACGCGGTTTCTCCAGGAGAGTCGGGACTGCGACGTAACTGAACCGAAGGTGACGACATCACTCAACCACCGACAACGGCCGCTGCAGCATCTGACATGACCGCCCCGAGGCTGTTGCCGGCACCGGAATCGATGACTAGTGCCTGTTGAAAGAAGACGGCTCCCACCAAGCCCGAGACATTCGGAATCGGCAGATTGTAGGTAGCTTGTTGGTTGGCGCCCACGAGCAGTGTGGTGAAGTCGGTGCTCACGTACAGTGTGCAGCCTGGCATGCCGACCGACGTCAAGCTAAGTGGCAGCGGCCCAAGGGCCGAAGTTGTATTGCTGAGCCCAGCGAAGAGGAACGCAGCATCTGACGGGAGATCGAACAGACGAAGCTGCAGAGTGTTGCCGATGCGGGGAGTGTCCAGCGGTACGATGCGCGTCGCGGGTCGGCCGCCAGAGCAGCCGGTGCTGAAGGTGCTGTAGGTGCTCGACGAGCCAAGACGCGCTAGTGCGTGATACCCACCGGCTGCGAGCCTGACGTAGGTTAGCCCTGGCGGCAGCGGGGGTACATTGCACTGACCCTCCAAGTTGCGCCCCCAGGCGACCACCCAGCCGTCGGAACGCCGAGCTATCGTGTGAGCACCACCGCCAGCGATCTCGACGCTGGTGAGCCCCGGCGGCAGCGCGGGCAAGTTGCATGCGCCTTGGGAGTTGTTGCCCCAGGCGACCACCGAGCCGTCGGAACGGCGTGCTATCGTATGCTGACCTCCCCCAGCGATCTCGACGTAAGCGAGCCCCGGTGGCAGCGCGGGTACGTTGCACTGACCGTAGGTGTTGTAGCCCCAGGCGATCACTGAACCATCGGAACGGCGTGCTATTGTATGCTCACCTCCCACGGCGATCTCGACGTAGGTGAGCCGGGGCGGCAGCGCGGGCACGTTGCATTGGCCATAGCCGTTGTAGCCCCAGGCGATTACTGAACCATCGGAACGGCGTGCTACCGTATGCTGGAATCCCACAGCGATCTCGACGTAGGCGAGCCCCGGCGGCAACGCGGGCACGTTGCATTCGCCATCGTAGTTCTTTCCCCAGGCGACCACCGAGCCGTCGGAACGGCGCGCTATCGTATGCTCACCAAGACCCCCAGCGATCGCGACGTACGTGAGCCCCGGCGGAAGTGCGGGCACGTTGCATTCGCCAAAGCCATTGTCGCCCCAGGCGATCACTGAACCATCGGAACGGCGTGCTATCGAATGGATCAGACCGCACGCGATCTCGACGTATGTGAGCCCCGGCGGCAGCGCTGGCACGTTGCACTGGCCATAGGTGTTGTCGCCCGAGGCTACCACCGAAGACTGCCCGAAGGCATTTCCCGTCAAGAGGGTCAGCAGAAGACACAGGCCCAACCAGTACGCGTGGGCACCCAACGATTCCTTGGGAGCTGCTTGGCTCTGGCAGTTCATGGTTCTTATCCCCTCGGACGAAGCCTTGGGTTGTCGACAGATTATGATCGAGCGTCGAGTAGGTGACTCGGGGTCCAACAGAATTGCGCCTGCTCGCGCAAATCGCTGAGCGATCCATCCAGACCCGGCGGCCCAGGACAATTCTCGCGCCTTGTCCCCCACCACCCCGTCGATGAGCCCCACGCCGCGCGCGCAGGCACCCACGCCGGGAAGCAAGGATGGAGTTCCGTGACTCCGGCAGGGATGATCGCCGTGCTCGTGACCGACGCGCCGAACGAACGCGATTCCATGCTGCGGCGCCTCGTGGACGCGGCGGCGCGCGGCAATTACTCGGCGGCGTGTCCTGATCCGAACCAGCTCGCGGGCTTCGTCGAGGGCCGCCTGTCGGCACAGGAACGGAGCACCGTCGAGGCGCACCTTGGTACGTGTGACCGCTGCGCGGAAGTGGTCGCAGCGCTGGCCGGCGAGGACGCGGACGCCAGGCCGGTCGTGTGTTCGAGCCGCAAGTGGCAGTTCCTGGGCGTCGTTGCCGCTGCCGCACTGATCGCTGCCTTGGGTCTGTGGTGGTGGCTTCCAGGCGGAACGCCAACGGTCACCATCGAACTGCTGGCGCAGACGGCGAGCCGGCTCGCCGCCGCACGGCCCGACTTGCTCGCGGATCTGCGGCCGCTGCGCGCTGAGGAACTCGCTGATCCAGGCTCCGGTGCCGTACGCGGTGACCTTGCGATCACGGCGCCTGCAGGAAAGTTGCTGGCCACGCAACCGGACTTCGACTGGCCGGGCGAGCCGAGCGTTCAGCAGTGGACACTCGTGGTCAGCGCGGCGGATGCCAACGAGCTGTGGCGCGTCCAGGTGCCGGCGCCGCCGGTGACCTTTCCCGCCGACAAGCCGCAGCTGAGCTGGGGCACGAGCTACCTGTGCGCGGTGGAGGGAGAAAGTGCGCAGGGGATGGTGCGCAGCTCGCGCGCGTTCGCGGTGGCCAGTGCCGCAGAGGTCCTCGCCTTTCGACAGGCGTGCGAAGCCATCAAGAGCGGTGCGGCGCCAGCGCAGGGCGGCCTGCTGCAGGCACACCTCGCGGTGCGACGCGGTTTCTGGGGGGAGGCCGAACGCCTGCTGCGAGTCGAGCGCGCGCGGGAGCCAGCCGAACGTCTCGTCGCGCTGACCCTGCTGCACGTGCTGCGGCTCACCGGATCGCCAGCGGCTGACCGCCTCGCGGCCGAACTTTCGGGCGCGGGCCGCTGAAGCATTCGCTGCCGCGCCGGGCGGCAGCTTGCGACCGGGGCGGCCCAATGCGAACATCCGTGCCGGAGGATCATGTCCCGTTCGGAAGTGTCGCCGCCTGGGCCCAACACGCCGTCGTGGTTGGGCGATGGATTCGCCGCCGGCTGCAAGCGCCACGGCGACTTCGGCGTCGACTTCGCGCAGTACCGCGAACACGTGCTGGCGGCGGCGCGACGGCGGGTCGCGGCAAGCGCCGGTAGACCGAACGCGATCGCCAGGGTGGCGCGCTCGTTGGCGCTCGACGATCTGTACCTGGCATGCGCGTGCGAGCTGCGCAGCGAGCTGGCCTGGAATGCCCTGCGCACCAACTTCGCCTATCGCCTCACCACACTGCTGCGGAAGCGCGGTGTACAAGCCCAGGAGGCAACCGAGATCGTCGCCGATCTGCCGGGCATGCTGGTCGCCGACCCTGGTTCGTCGACCCCGCCTGGGCGCAGCAGGCTGTCGTCGTTCGACGGTTCGGGCTCGCTGTTCGGCTGGCTCGCGGTGATCGCGTTGCGCGAATGGCAGCGGCGGCGCGCGCGCAACCACGGTGTGACGGCGCCGGATCTGTCGGCGGTGGTTGCGGCCAAGGCAGCTGATAGCGTCGATCGCGAAGCCGGGCAGCGCTTTGCCGAAGCCGTGCGGTTGGCGTGGGGCCGGCTGACGCCGCGCCACCGCACGGTGCTGGCGCTGCGCTACAGCCACGGCCTGCAACAGGTCGAGATCATGCGGCTGCTCGGCGTCAGCGCGCCGCGGATCAGCCGACTGCTCGACCGCGCCGTGCGTGAACTCCGCACCTGCGTCGAATTGCTGGTCGGCGGGTCTGGCAGCGACCTGCTGGCGCACTGGTCGTCGCTGCGCGAAGCCCTCGGCGTCGAACTGCAGCGGCTCCACGGCAAAGCGCAGTGATGGCACCGGCAACGTTGCCCCGGCAATTCGGCGAGGGCTGGGCCTACTCACCCACTGCTGGCAGTGTACCAGCCTTCTCGCGCGAGTCCTGACCGTGCACCGACAGTCGTACTCCAGAGTCCATGCCGCCGCATGGCTGCTGCTCGCAACCGCCCAGGTCGCGGCCCAGGACACCGTCGCGGCCAAACCGCCGGCGACTGCGGTCGAAGCGGCCCAGCGTTGGCTCGCGGCTGCGGAACACCGCGCCGCAGACGTCGATGCCCTGGCCAATGACCAGGACCTGTTCGTCGTTGCCGACGAGCTGTTCGCGCGCTGGCTCGCGCCACAGGACGATCGCGATCGCGGCGCCCTCGAGGCCGCGGTAGAGCTGGCCGCACTGGTGGCCGAGAAGCCCGATTGCACCGGGCTACCGGCGCTCGTCGAAAGTTGGCGGCACTTGACGCCAGCACAGCGGCGGGCCGAGGTGGTGCTGCACGCGCGGCCCGAGCTGGCCGCCGCGATGCTCGACTCGGCGGCGGCCGAGCGCATGTTGGCAGCCGTGCGCAGCGAACTGGACGAAGCGCCGCAGAGCATTGCCACCATCCGGTTGCTGTCGAAGAGCGCCTTGGCGTTCGACAAGGCCAAGCAGCCGCAGCGCAGTCTCGAGACCTATGAACGGGCAAGACAGCTCGCGCATGCCATCGGTTGGCTGCAGCGCGATGCCCTGCTGCTCTTCCACATGAGCGCCGAGGAGCATCGCCTGGGCCGGATGCAGCCAGCCGAGCAGCATCTGCGGCAACAGATCGCCTTGCTCGAGGCATTGCCGCCGGATGCCAACTTCGCCAAGGCCGTCGGCAATCTCGCCATCACGTTGCGCGATGCCGGCAAGTACGGGGATGCGGCGTCCGCATTCGAACGCGCCCTCCCACTGCATGCGAAGCTGGGCAATGCCCGCGCCGAAGCCGTCGCACGAGTCGAGGCCGGCATCGCCTGGATCAGGACCGGCGACACCGACCGCGGCGAGGCCGCCGTGCAGCAGGCGCATCGGCAAATGCTCGCGTTGGGTGATCAGCGGGGTGCCCTGGCCACCCAGGGCGGCCTCGGCCTCGCCCTCGAGAGCCGTGGCGACTATTCACGCTACCTCGATCACTGTCGCTCGATGGTCGCGGAGATCGAACGAGTCGGCGCGCACGACATGTTGGTCATCGCCGTTGCCCGCCTGGGCGACGCACTGCAGTACACCGGCCACTACGCCGACGCAGCGCGAGAGTACGATCGGGCAGAAGCGTTGGCGGCAAAGGCCGGCAACCCTCAGGTGGCGGCGTCCGTGGTTATTCATCGCGGGTTGCTCCTGCGCCGGCAGGGCGACTATGCGGGTGCCTTCGATTGCCTGGAGTCAGGGCGCAAGCGCGCGCTCGAACTCGGCGATCGATCCGAAGCCGCAAGCTGCCTCGACAACATCGGCCTGATCCACGTCGATCTGCTGCAATTGGACCTTGCCCGGGACGCTCTGCGCCGCGCCGGGGCTGAGTACGAGGCGATCGGCAACACCAAGGGCCGCATGAAGCTCGCGATCCAGCTGGGCATTCTCGAAGTGCGCTGCGGCAACTTCGCGGCGGCGCGTGAGCATCTGGAGTCTGCACGAGCCTGGTTCCAGGAACACGACATGCTGGCCATGGTCACCGAAAGCCTCGGTGTCCTGGCCATGGCCGTGGACGGCGACGGCAAGCTGGACGAAGCCGTGCAGATGAACCGTGCTGCCATGCAGCTGGCGCGTAGCGGTGGCAACCGCAACTGTGCAGCCACCCTGCTCGGCAACATTGGCGACCTGTTGCAGCGGCAAGGCAAGCTGGTCGAGGCATTGGCGGCGCAGGACGCGGCTTTGGCGGAGAAGCTCGCGCTCGGCGACCGCGACGGTGGGTCGGTGACGCTGCAGAACATCGCCCGGCTGCACCTCGACCTCCACCACGACGAACTGGCGATGACGGCAGCGCAGCAGAGCCTCGAGCTGGCCGGCCAGACGATGCACGGGCTCGGCGAGGGGGCGCTCGAGTTGGAGAACAAGAGCCGGCAAGCCGCCGACTTCGGCCTGATCGCCGCCGCCTTGCTGCAGCACGACGGCAAGATCGACATGGCCGCGGGCGTAGCCCGGTGCCTGTGGTTCGCCGAGGTCGGCCGCGCGGCGCGTCTCCGCGAGATGCTCGCCAACCGACGCGACCTGCTGGCGAACCGCGTCGGCGAGGATCTGGTGGCCGCCGAAGAGACCGCCCGCGCCGCGGTGGATCGCGCACGCATGCACCTGCTGGCACTCGAACGTGGCGACGGCAAGGCCGACGCCTTCGCAGCCGCTCGCGTCGAACTCGACGAAGCCAACCGCGGACTCGAAGCCGCAGCACTGGCGATCGCGCGCGCATCGCGCCGCGCCGGCTGGATCGCGCGCACGGAGCCGGTGACGCTCGCGCAGTTGCAGCAGCACCTGCGGCCGGACACCGCCCTGGTGCTCTACCAGATCGTTCCCGGGCAGAAGGTGTTCGCGATCCTGGTGCGGGCTGACCGCGCCCGGATCGAGCCCCTGGGTGACACCGAGAGCCTCACCGCGGCGATCGCGCGCTACCAGCTGTTGCTCGCGACCGACGGCAGCGACGAACTGCCGGCGGCGAAGGCGATGCACAAGCAGCTGCTCGGCCCGTTCGCTGCCGATCTCACGGGAGTCACCCGCCTCGTGGTCGTGCCCGACAGCTCGCTGGCGTTCCTGCCGTTCGAAGCGCTGGTCGATGCCAGCGGCAAGCGGCTGGTCGATCGCTTCGAGATCACCTATGCGCCGTCGGCAACCGTGCTGGCGCTGCTGCAGGACGGCACCTCGACCGCGCCCGGCAACCACCTGCTGGCGCTCGGTGACCCGGTCTATCCCAGCGAACGGGACCCTGGCAGCAGCAGGCCGACGCCACGGGATGCCGTGCTACGTGGCACCGCCAAGCTCGAACGCCTGGTGGCTACCGGCGACGAAGTGCGCGCCATCGCCGCGTTGTTCGCACCCGACCGGCAGCAGGTGCTCGTCCGCGAGCAGGCGACGCGCAGGCAGCTGTTGGCGGCGCTCGAGCAGCAGAAGGCGCCGCTCTTGGCTCTGCACCTCGCCTGCCACGGCCATCTCGACGAACGCCGGCCGCTGCTCAGCGGACTGGTGCTCGGCGACGGCGAACTGCTGAGTGTCAGCGACGTGCATCGCCTGCAGCTCGACGCCGACCTGGTCGTGCTGTCGGCGTGTGACAGCGGCCGCGGCGCGATCGCACGCGGCGAAGGCGTCCTCGGACTGACGCGCAGCTTCCTGTTCGCCGGCGCTGCACGCGTCGTCGTCGCCGACTGGCAGGTCGCGGACACGAACAGCCGCGAACTGATGGTGCAGTTCTACCGGCACATGCTGCAGGAACACCTGCGGCCGAGCCAGGCGTTGCGCGAGGCCAAGCGCGCACTGCTGGAAACACCGGCACACAGCCACCCCTATCACTGGGCCGGGTTCGTGCTGTGGGGCGCTATGGATTAGGCGGCCTGATGCGTGTCAGCTACGGCCCCGCTCAGCGCTTCGCGCCTCACTTCTGCAGCGCTTCGAGCGCCTTCTGCACGGCCACCGCCGGGATGACCACGGCGACCGGCGCCGGGCTCATGCCCACGTCCTTGGGCGAGACGCCTTCGATCGCCCGCGCACCACGGTTGTCCTTGCGCAGCACCACCGACAGCCGCCGCGGACTGTCGCCGATCGGGAAGGTGATCCGGCCTTCGACCTTCCGGGTCATCGGCGGCGGTTCGGCGAACGTGCTGCGGGCACCGGAAGACCACGGCGTGACATAGCGCGCATTGCTCTGCGGGTCCGGTGTCCGCAGGCTGGCCTGCAGCGAGAACCCTTCGGGCAATGGCGGCAGGTCGGCGAACACGAGTTCGACTTCGGGCCAGGGCTGCATGTCCACGGCGACCGCGCCCCGCGCGCCGCGCACCTCGCGCGGACGGAAGCCGACGGCGGTCACCAGCAGGTCGGCAGGCCCGGTACGCACCGGCATGCGCAGGGCGCCGCCCTGCAGCTGATAACCCTGCCAGTCCGCAGCCGGATCGAAGAACTGCTGGAACACGAAGCCGCCGCGCCGATCGGCAGCAATGAGCTTGCCCGCGGCGTCCAATGCGCGGACCGTGAGCACCTCCACCAGCTCGCGCAGGTCGACGTCCTGCAGGCGGCGGTCGGGCGCCGCCAGCGGCAGCACGATCCCGGGGATCGCCAGCAGCGGGCTGGCGACGCTCCACAGCCGGAACTCCAGGCTGTAGGTGCCGGCGGCCATCGCCTGCCATTGGAAGCGGTAATGCCCCGGATCCTGCTCCTGCGGGTCGGCCTGGTTGTGCCGGTTGCCGCGGAAGCGGTAGCGGTTCATCGGATCGTCGGGGTCCGGCACGTCGGGCGCGGCATGATCGGCCTTCAACACCGCCTGCACGCCCCACGGCAGATCGGGCGGCAGCAGGGCGGTGACCTGCAGTTGTTCGCCGCTGGCGATCTGCACGACCAGGTCCCTGGTGCCGGGATTGAACTCCACCGGCGCCACCGGCAGATGGTTCCAGTCCTGGAACTGCAGGCGATAGCGACCAGGGCCGAGCTCGCCGCGCACTTCGAATGCGCCTTCGACCTGATTGAAGGTCAGGCCATCGACCTGCTCGAAGACATCGCGACCGTTGCGACCGACGTCGCGCCAACGCTCCACCATGAACGCCACGCGCGTCGTGTACGGTTCGGCACCGGCCATGAAACGTCCGGCCACCACCAACGACCCGGATACCAGGCGCAGGTCACCCAGATCCTGGACCCCGGGTCGCAGATCACACGGTGGCAGCGACGCGCGCATGGCAATCGCGTCCGGTCGATGCCATTCGATCGTGAAGCTCTCGAGCCGATCGGTCGCTTCGTTCAGCTGCTGCAGGAAGAAGCGGAACCGCCCCTGGGCATCGGTGTGCAGCTGGGCGCCGCCGCCCGACTGGCTGGTCTGGTACTCGACCGAGAACTCGGAGCTGCCGATCGGTTGGCGCTGTTCGTCGAGCACGCGACCGGTGAGCACGACATTGTCGTCGGCGACGCGCAGCTGCACGCTGACCTCCTGGTCCGCCGTGGCCGGTCCGGTGAACTCCTGCTCCACGTTCGCCGCGTCGACGCGCGAAGTGGCGACATACTTGCCACCGAGCGGGACGTACGGAAAGCGCACCACACCGTCGTCGCCCGCAGTGATGTTCCAGACCTGGTTCCGCCCGTTCGCATCATTCTTGCCGCGGACATACAGGCCGATGTTGACGCCGCTGGTGATCGCCGCCCCGTGATAGGTGACCGTGGCGACGACGCTGCCGGTCGGCGGCAGGTGCAGCACGACCGGCTCGGCCGGCGGCGCCTTGGGATCGAACGCCGTGCCACGATCGTCGTAGCCGGGCAGGTTGACGCGCACCCGCCATTCGGCGATGGCCGCGCGCACCTGGTTGCCCTGGCTGCGGTTGGTCCACTGCTGCATGTGCGCGATCTTGGCCATGCCGTCGGGTTTCTCCGCGCGCACCGGCTGACCCTGGTTCTGCAGACCCAGGAACGCGCCATCGGCCGCGTGCTGGGCGACGACGATGCGCACACCGGGGGCCGGTCGGCCCTCCGCATCCACCACCTGTACCAGCAGCGTGCGATCCTCGAGCAGTTCGAGGCAGTAGCCCGATGCCGGCGGCGGCGTGTTCTTCTGGATCGTCAGCGTGCCGTACAGCTTGCCGCTGCGCGCGAACACGCTGCACCACTCCGCCAGGTGCACACGCGCCACGCCGTGCTCGTCGCTGCGCGTATGCCAACCGAACCTGGCCGCGAGCCGGTCCTGGTCGCGATAGGGCCATTGCGTCTCCTCGTCCTGCGGCAGCTTCTGCAGTCGCTGCCTGGTCGCGCTGTTGATCCACGACACTTCCGCGCCGACCACCGGCTGCGCCGATGCCTTGTCCTTCACCAGGATCTCGATCCAGGTCGCGTCGGCGGGAATCGGCGGCGCGTCGCCTGACTCCGCTGCCGCTTCGACGCGCAGCAGGGTATCGGCCCGCGGCATGGTCGCCGAGGCTTCGACGACCGCGCGCTGCGCGAGCCCCGGCTCGGCTGTGACCAGTTCCGGTTCCTGCGCCGGCGCGGTCGGCAGCGGCTGCGCTTCGGAGCCGGCCAGCGCCAGCCACATGACCACGGACAGCAGCAGGACCGGGACCAGGATCAGCAGCAGCAGCCGGCGCGTCATGCTTCCTCCAGCAAGAGGCGGGATGCTACCAAGCCGCGACGGCGCATTCGCAGACTTTGCCGGAGCACCGGCGAGCGACCAAGGCATGGTCGCTTGGACCCTTGCGATCACTGCGTCGCCGCCCCCGCATCCCGTGGCGTCGCCGCCGCGCGACCATGTGCTTCGATCGCCTGCAGGAACCGCTCGCCGAACGCTTCGAGCTTCTTCAACCCGACGCCCTTCACCTGCAGCAGCCGCGCGGGATCCGCCGGCCGCACGCGCGCCAGCTCTTCGAGCGTGACGTCGTTGAACACCACGTACGGCGGCACCGCGAGCTCGCCGGCGATCGTGCGCCGCAGCGCGCGCAGCACCTGGAACAGCTCGTTCTCGGCCGGCGTCAGGTCCGGCGCCGTCGCCGGCTCGCCGCGCCGGCGTTCACGGCCACTGCGCGCCGGCCGCGCCGCGAGATCGACCTTGGGCGCCACCAGCACGGCCTGCCGTTCGGAGCGCAGCACCTGCGCCGAGCCACGGGTCAGGGTCAGCACCGGATACTCGCCGCCGCTGCGCGCCAGATCACCGGCATCGACCAGCTGGTCGATGTAGTTGCGCAACCGTGGCGCCGGCACTGCAGCCAGCAGGCCGAACGTCGGCAGGCGGTCGTGGCCGCGCTCGAGCACTTTCTCGCTGCGGCTGCCGCGCAGCACCTCGATCACATAGCCGCTGCCGAACCGCTGGCCGGTGCGCGCCACCGCCGACAGGATCTTCTGCGCCGTCGCATGCGCGTCGTCGACCGCCACCAGCTCCTGCCGGCAGAAGTCGCAGGCGCCGCAGTTCGCCAGCGGATAGTCCTGGCCGAAGTACTCGCTGAGCGCGCGGTGACGGCAGCAGGCGCGGCCGGCGAAGCGCGTCATGTGCGCCAGCAGTTCGAGCTGCGCATCGACCATGGCCGGCACGGCGAACACCTCGGCGGCGCTGCGTTCGACCACCACGCGCCACTTCGCGGCATCGCCGGCCGAATACAGCAGCAGACACTCGGCCGGCAGACCGTCGCGCCCGGCGCGGCCGGTCTCCTGCTGGTAGTGCTCGACGCTCTTCGGCATCGCCGCGTGCACCACCAGCCGCACGTCGCCGCGGTCGATGCCCATGCCGAACGCGACCGTGGCGATGACGACGTGCAGCCGTTCGGCGCGGAAGTCGGCGCTGACCTGCGTGCGCACGCCGGCGGCGAGGCCGGCGTGGTAGGCGGCGGCAGCGATGCCGCGGCGGCGCAGTTCGGCGGCCAGCGCCTCGGTGTCCTTGCGGGCGATGCAGTAGACGATCGAAGCAGCTTCGGGGTGGCGGCCGATCGCCTCGGCGACCTGCTCGCCGACGTCGAGGCGCGGCAGCACGCGGTAGGTCAGGTTGGGCCGGTCGAACGTGCCGACCAGCAGCGCCGGATCGCGCAGCTGCAGCTGCGCCTGGATGTCTTCGCGCACGCGCGGCGTCGCCGTCGCCGTGTAGGCGTGGAACGGCACCGCAGGAAACCGTTCGCGCAGTTCGGCGAGCCGCCGGTACTCGGGGCGGAAGTCGTGCCCCCACTGGCTGATGCAGTGCGCTTCGTCGATCGCGAACACGCCGATCTCGCGGTCCGCGAGCCACCGCAGGAAGCCGTCGCCGAACAACCGCTCGGGCGCCACCAGCAACAGCCGCAGCTCGCCGCGCGCGGTCATCTTCTGCAGCTCTGCCCGCGCCGCGGCATCGAGGTTGGAGTGCGTCGCCGCGGCCGGGTAGCCGAGCAGCCGCAGCCCGTCGACCTGGTCCTGCATCAAGGCGATCAGCGGCGACACCACGACCGTCAGCTTGCCGGTGACCAGCGGCGGCAGCTGGTAGCACAGCGACTTGCCGCCGCCGGTCGGCAGCACCACCAGCGCATCGCGCCGCGCCAGCGCCGCATCGATCGCCTCCCGCTGCAGCGGCCGCAGCTCGGCGAAGCCGAAGTAGCGTGCCAGCGCGGCGGTGATCGCGGCGCCGTGTGCCGCGGCGTCTGTGCTGGTTTCCGGTTCGGAGGACATCGGGGCCGCGGAGTCTAGGGTGGCGACGGACTGGAACGAGCGTTTGCCGTCGGCCCGCGCCATCTTTGCCCGCCGCGACTCCGGCCAGCGCCCGGCGGCTCGCGGCGGCGCGGTGTCCGCCACCGACGCGCGCGTCGGCAAGATGAAACGCCGGCCCCGGCCGCGCGCAGGAACTACGCCGCTGCCGCTGGCCTGCACGCCGCCGACCCGCAACACTGACCGCCCCATGGTCCGCGTCACCTGTCCGCAGGGAATGCAACGCCACCTCGCGAGCCCGCCACTCGACGTCGCCGGCCGCACGGTGCGCGAAGCCCTCGAGGCCACGTTCGTCGCCTACCCGCAGGCGCGCGGCTATCTGCTCGACGATCAGGGCGCGCTGCGGCTGCACGTCGCGGTGTTCGTCGACGGTGCGCCGGTGCGCGACCGGATCGCTCTGTCCGACGCGGTGCGTCCCGAGTCCCAGGTCCACATTCTGCAGGCTCTCTCCGGAGGTTGATCGATGTCTGCGACGCTGTTCGTCGGCACCCGCAAGGGGCTGTTCCGTGTCCATCGCAAGGGCAAGAGCTGGCGCCTGTCCGCGCCCGAGTTCCTCGCCGTGCCGGTGTCGATGGTGCTGCAGGATCCGCGCGATTCTGCGATCTATGCGGCGCTCGACCACGGCCACTTCGGCGTCAAGCTGCATCGCAGCGACAACGGCCGCAAGTGGACCGAGATCGGCGCGCCGGTCTACCCGCCGGCGCCCGACGGCGTGGAAGAGAAGGACAGCCTCGGCCGGCCGTGGCCGCGCAAGCTCAAGCTGGTGTGGTCGCTCGAAGTCGACCCGGCCAAGGCCGGCGCGCTGTGGTGCGGCACGATCCCCGGCGGCCTGTTCAAGAGCAGCGATCGCGGCGGCAGCTGGCAATTGGTCGACAGCCTGTGGAACGATCCGCAGCGCAAGAACTGGCTCGGCGGCGGCGCCGACCTGCCCGGCATCCATTCGGTCTGCGTGCACCCGCGCGACCCAAAGCAGGTGCTGGTCGGCGTCTCGACCGGCGGCATCTGGCGCACGACCGATGCCGGCGCCAGCTGGCAGGTCTGTTCGCACGGCATGCGCCAGGATCACGTGCCGCCCGAACACACCAACAACCCCGTGACCCAGGACGTGCACCGCGTCGTGCAGTGCCCGGCCGATCCGGACCGCGTCTGGGTGCAGCACCACAACGGCATCTTCCGCAGCAAGAACGACGTCAGTTCGTACCGCGAAGTGACCGCCAAGGCGCCGAGCCGGTTCGGCTTCCCGGTCGTGGTGCACCCCGAGGATCCCGACACCGCGTGGTTCGTGCCGGCAGTCAAGGACGAGTGCCGCGTGCCGGTCGACGGCCGGATGTTCGTCATGCGCACGCGTGATGGTGGCAAGACGTTCGAAGTGCTGCGCACCGGCCTGCCGCAGAAGGACTGCTACGACCTGGTCTATCGCCATTGCCTCGACATCAGCCAGGACGGCAAGCGGCTGGCGATGGGCTCGACGACCGGCGGCCTGTGGATCAGCGAGAACGGCGGCCGCAGCTGGCAGACGGTCGCGGCACGGCTGCCGCCGGTCTATGTGGTGCGGTTCGGGGTGAAGTAGCGACCCTGGCATCCGTCGCCGTTGCGGCGGGGAGCTGCTTGCGCTCGCCGATCGTCCTTCGCGGCCACTGGCGTTCCGCAGGCACTCCGTGCACCGCTGGCGGCCCTGGTCAGGAATCCCTCACGGCCGAACCAACGGCGCAGCAGCCCGCGCCGGATGGTCTTCGAGTTTGCCACACGCCTTCGCGCGCATGGCCTGGGTCGCCTGCAGGTGCCCCCGCCGCACGCCGCGTGAGGATCGCAGTCGTCGGCGCCGGCCTGCCTGGCAAATCCGCTGTCACGCGTCCGACCAACGCTGATGACGGATGCATCCTTCGCCCGGTCGTGAAGCATGCCGCTTTGCGACCACGGCGATTCCTGCTATCCCACGTTCTGCAGACCGCGACCGTTGGCGGATCTGGCCGCCTCGGTCGGCCCGAACCAAAGGAACCTCCAATGACCATGCGAAACCATCTTCCCTTCCTCGCCGGAGCTCTGTTCGTGGCATCCACCATTGGCGCCCAGGCCACCGTGGGCCCATGGAGCCTGGCCGACGCGCTCCCACGCCACTTCGGCAACGTGGGCCTCAACACAACCAACGCTCCGGGCGTCCAGATTGGCGCGTGCGTGACCGTCAAGGCGGTTGCCACCGTGTTGGGACCGCCAACCGTCATCGGCGTCTCCGCCTGCGACCACCGCGTCGAGGCCACGACGACGCTCACCGTCGGCCCCACGGCCCGCTACGTGAACTTCAGCTACACCTTGGTGGGCCTGCTGAACGACATGGCGCTCGGGGAGATCTGCATGGGGTCGGCCGACGTGACCCTGAATGGCGGCACCATCCTCGCCTACTCGCCGCTCCCTGCAGGTCAAATCACCCCATGCCTGCCGACGGGCTGCGCGCCGCTGCTCGTGAACCACCCCGGGGGAATCGTCCTGTGCGTTCCTCCTGGTGTGCACACGGTGGTGGCTCGTCTCTACACCGATGTCTACGACACGATGTTGGTCGCTGGGCAATCGACGACCTCGGACTTCTTCACCGGTGGCAACGGCCTGACCGTGTGCGTCACGGATCAGGGCCCGTGCGGGACCGGGCCGTGCATCGCGTGCGTCCCGAACTTCGTCGGCTTCAGCTACAACGCCGAGACGGGTGCCACCTCGCGCGGCGCACTCGGCACTGCTGCCGGTGAGGTCATGACGCGTCTCGACGGCAGTGAGCACGCCGGCTGGGGCACGGACTTGGCAGGGATGCGCACCATCGTGAGCCTCTATTGCGTGGTTCAGGACCAGGACGCCGCCACGCCGACGACGTTCGACATCAAGCTCTACCCCGAGAACCCTGCCAACCCGGGGTACCCGAATCTCGCGGCCGGCGTCGTGTTCGCAACCGGCATCCCCGGCCCGACCGGAACCGGCATCGTTGCCGCGGCGCACACCGTCACTCCGGCGACACCCGTGTCCGTCCCGATCACCGGCGGCGGCGACATCTTCGTGTCGTTCGTCCTGCCGTCGGCTCCGGGCTGGCCGAACACCGACGGCTCGTCCATGCACATCGTGCTCGGCTATCAGCCGAACTCGACGTTCACCGTCTACGACACGCCGGGCGCGGCGCAGGGCGGGACGCCACCGCCTTCGCCGACTCCGGCGAACAGCCACGGCCTGTCCTACGATCCGGCCACCGGCTCGCTGCAATACAACACGCGCCGCCACAACCAGCTCGACGTCGCACACAACGGCTCCGGCGGAGTCGGCCTGGCAATCACCAACCAGGCGTCGTTCCCGAGCAGCAACTACCCGCCGCCGGTGGGCTGGGGTCCGGCGCCGGGGACCGGTGACTTCATGTCGGGCATCAACCCTGACGTGATCGGCTCCAACTCCGGACGGACGGACAACATCAACTTCGTGTTCCACCGGACGGGCATGGGATCGGGGGCGCCGGTGTTCTTCCTGATGGACATCGCGACGGCCTTCGGGCCCGAGATCCCGATGTCGGCCTTCAGCGCCGGCGCCACTGGTGTGACCTGCCTGAACCTGCCGACGATGGCCAGCATCGGTCTCGTGTTCTCGACCAGCGACGAGGCATTCCGGATCACCACGATTCCGGCGGCAATCCGGTCGACCCTGGCAGGTCTGCCGGTGCGGCAGCAGGCGGTGTCGTTCGACGCCGTCGCGGGAGTCCTCCACTCGTCTCCGTGCGGGGCGATGATCTTCTGATCCCCGCGACAGCCTCGGTTCCGCGTCAACGCGGCCGGCGTCGAAGCGACGTCGGCCGCCTTCGTTCCGGCGGAGCCCCCTTGCGTCGAGCACGTGCGTCGAGCACGGCTCCGCGAACCAGCGCTACTTTCCCGCTCCGCCTTCATCGGGCAGGACCGGCTTCGACTCGGTGGCCATCCTCACGTCGCCGACGGGAACACCACGTCCGTCCAGATAGGTCGTGCTCCGCGCCCCGTTCTCGTGCACGTACCACTCGCGGCCCGCCGGATCCCTTTCCTTGCCGACGACCTTGCTGAAGGGGACCAGGCGATGGAACACGACTCTCGGCGCCACGGTCACGCCGTTGAGCGGCGGAAAGTGCGTGCCGTCCGGATACGAGATGAAGCCCTCGATCGAATCCGTCGCCGGTCTTGGCAGCGGCAGCGACGTCGACACCAGAGGCGATGGCACCTGGGGACCGGACCGCGCCGGCGGCTCGGCCTGGGCCGGTGCGGCTCGCACATCGTCGCGCGCGCGCAGCAGCAACCAGGCACCTGCGCCCAGCGCCAGGACGCTGCCGAGGAGCACGAGGACACGGACGGAAGACGGTGAAGAGGTGGACATCAGGAAGGATCCGACGCGTGAGTGGGCATGTTACTCAGACCTGGTTCGTCCCGTCGCTCTCCAGTCGTCAACTCCCCGTTGCCCGCCGATGCGGACTTCCTGGGGGTGACAAAGCGCGGCGGCGAACACGTTCTGCGACCTGCGAGCTGGGGACGATGCGCACACGATCGGCGCAGAGGTGTGTCGTCACGCTCGCCGATCGTCTGCGGTGACATCGAGCGAGGGGCTTTCGCGGCTGACGCGCGCGGTTCGGCGAGACGAAGACCAGCACCTCGAGCGCGTAGTCCGCGACCGGCATCGCCATCGCCGTAACCGCGCGGTCCGCCGTGATCAGGTCCTTCGGTGGCTCGCCGGTGGCGCGCGAGCGGAGCACCTCGCTCGCCACGTGCAGCCACTCGGCGAGTTGTCGCTCGAGATCCTGGGCGATCATGGAAGCGTCGCGCCTCGAACAAGCTGTTGTTCACGAGGCCGACCGGCAAGTAGATCGACGACGAACACTCGGTGCACAGCCACCTTGCTCGATCGACCCGGCCGCCGGCCTGGCGGACCGGCGTGGCTCGTGACCTGAGCCGCCTTGGCGACACGCTTGCTCGTGCACGTCGGAACCGCAGCGGGTCGCGCGATCTCGGCATGCTTCTGCCCGGCTGCCGTCGGACCCGGATCACGAGTCGCCTCATGGTTACGCGTGGCTGCCAACACCTGCGCCGAAGTGGCGGAGCTGAATCAGGAGATGGCCGCTCGTCGCGCAGGGAGCGTTTTCGAGGCGAACGGTCCGCGCGGCGCCGGGCCGCGCGATGACCAGATCCGGCGCGTGCGGGTGAAGCGGGCCGCCGGCGAGTTCCGTGCGCAGATTGCATGCGCCTTGCCCGCTCAGGTTGCCGACCGCTCACCTCCGGGTCACCGTCATCGTCCCCGAGTTCACGGTCACCGGGCAGAAACCCGTGGCACCGGACAGGTACAGGCCGAAGTCGTAGACGCGTCCCGGATGCGCCGTGAACGTGGCGGTCAGACTGAAGTTGCCCGGGCCGCCGAAGAGGGCGGTGGAAGCGAGAATCTGCGTGAATGGCAGGTTGTCCGCGGACCACACGATCTCCGCCGTCGCCGAGGTGCACGTGAGCGTGAAGGCTCCCGTGATCGCGATCGTCACCGTCTCGTCGCACGGACCGGGCGGCCCCTGGAAACTGGAGTTGCGTAGCACCGGGTGCCAGGCGGACGAGGTGAAGACGGCGGCATTGTTCGCGGTCGTCGTCTGCGGCGGCGCCGGTGTGTATGTCGCCAGGTTGAACGTCAGCCCGTAGGCGTTCACGGGGTCGGAAGCGCCGGCAGCGCCCAGCACGCGGAGATAGTACGTGCCCGGGCCGAGACACTGGCTGATGGACTCCGGGGTCGAGCCCCCTTGCGCCGAGACCGCGAGGGCCGAGGTCGCGTCGCGGAGTTCCAGATCGTAGTTCCGTCCGACTGGCGGCGTCATGCCGACGGTTGCGATCCTCCTGCCAGTGGCGAAGGAGAACGTGTACCAGTCCTCGTCACCCGACGGCCAGATCAACCTGCTCAGCGTGCTGCCGGACGCGATCGGCGTGGCCTGGCCGCTGTTGTTGTTGGGCTCGCCCGGGTCGCTGACCGGCTGGACGGTGAACTGCAGGGCCTGCGTCGCCGCCAGCACCGAGGACCCGGCTGGACAGCCGGGGCCGGGCTCCACCCAGCCGTACTGCGCGTACCAGGAGATGCCGATCAGTGACGGCTGGGCAGGGATCGGCTGTGTGATGGCAGCATTGCCGGCGAGGCTCATGTTGACGAAGAAGGCCGCCGCGCTGTGCGTGTCCACCCACACGTTGGCCGTCCAAAACAGCACCGGCGGCACCTGATGCGCCGTGCTGAGGATCAGCAATCCCGGCGCCAGGGCGAACGCCCCCTGGCAGGTGATGGCGAAGGTGGAATTCCCCAGCGCCGGGGCCGAGTTCACGCCGATCGTGGCCTGTCCAGCGCATCCCGCGGTCGGCGTCCCGTACAGGGTCACGCCCGGGAACTGGCACGGCGCAGGGCGGCTCGCGAAGGCGACGCCGAGGACTGCGAGCAGCAGCGGCGCGGCGGTCCTGACCGCCGGGGCAATGGCAAGCGGAGGTTGTGCGAAGGTGAGCAATGGCTTCATGAATGGTCTCCAGGTTGGAACACCACTGGTCGCGCGAGGGGAGTCGCATTTGCCATGCGCGCCAGAGACCTCGAGGGTTCACGTCGCAGTTCGCCCTCGCCCTCCCGGTCTCCACGCCTTCACCTGGTCGCCAGCGTTCTCGGCGCGTTCCAGGCTCGAGCGACAAGGAACCGTCCACCGGGCCGGCTCAGTCGGGCACACCCCACAGCACGAAGGCGGCCCAGTGGTGCGGATGCATTCCGGCCGCCAGCCGTTCCCGCTTGGTGGCGCGCAGGGCCGACGCCGGCACGAGGCCCTGCCGCAGACGACCATGGAAGTCGACCATGAACTCACGGGTACTGCGATCCTGCACCTCCCAGTCGGAGACGACGACTCGCGGCGTGCCGGCGACGAACAACCCGCGCACCAGTCCCAGGACGCCTTCGCCGAACACGAAGGATGCGCGCGCGGTCTCGCAGGCGGAGAGGACAGCGATGTCGGAGTCGATGGTCGAGTCGTAGATGTCGCTCAGCGACAGCACCTCGCCGCGCGACAGCAACAGACCGGTCAGCTCGTGGCGCTGCAGGTCGAGATGGCCGTGGCAGGCGAAATGCATGGCGGCGAGCCGCTCCGGCGTACCGGCCAGCACCCGCCGCACCTCTGCCACCTCGGCGTGTGGTCCCAGCAGCACCACGGCTTCGTCCCTGGGATACAGCGCAGCGATGCTCTCGGCCTCCAGGCGGCTCTCGGGCAGATCGTGCTCGGTGACGGAGCGGACGGCCACCAGGGCCCCGGACCCGGATCCTGCCGGCTGCGGCGGCAGCGGATCGGCGACGGCCAGCAGGCCGCGGCCGGGAACACGCCCGGCGGCTGCATCGACCAAAGCCAGGTACACCGCCGCGGACGGGACATAGGTGATTTCGAACCGTTCCAGCGCCCTGACGGTGCCGGCCGGCCCGCTGACAAGCAGTGCCTCGAACGGCAGGCAGCTGATCTGTTCGTCCGGCGCCAACAGGAGCCGCGTGATGCCATCGAGGTGCCCGGCCAATGGTGCCAGCAGCAGCTCATGGAGCCGTCCGGCGAGCCGGCGTTCGTCGCTCGCAGTCAGCTCCTGCTCGTGCACGTCTTCGGTCGCCAAGATCCCCACGTATTCGTCCGACCGCTCGACGATCTCGTCGGCGTCCGCCAGCCTGATCAGTTCGGTCCCGCTGCTGCGCACGACCAGGGCAAACGACTGCGCCTCCTGCAGCAGGTAGGCGACCCACGCCGTGTCCGCGCGCAGCGAGGCCGCGAAGGCCGCCAAGGTCGGCGGTTCCGGTCGGACCACCGGCGTCGCCGAGCGCGCGTCGCGCTCGATCCGCGCGCGGACGTCCATCAAAGTGGCGTAGGCGCGGTCGAGTGCGGCCTCGGCGTCGTGCGTCGCGGTAGCCTCCGCCGGCTGTCGGTCGGGGAGTTCGAGGCGACGGCGAAGGCACTCCTTGACCCGCGATTCGGCGCGCTGCGCTTCGGCCGACAGCGCCGCAGGGATCGGGCAGGCGCGCATGGCGCGGCGGTTGGCCAGGGTTTCGAGCAGGAGTTGGCTTCGCGCCGACTCGGTCAACCAGAACGCGTCGGCTAGCAGCGCTTGCCGACGGTCGCTGCCTCCGTCGAGCAGCATCGCCACTGCGGTGAGGCCCGCCAGCGCACCGCGCCGGATCTCTTGCCGATGCTCCCACTCGGCCAGGCCGGTCGCCAGCGACCGATAGTAGTCCAGCGCACCTCGCGACTCGCGCAAGGCGTCCTCGGCGCGCTCGAGCAACAGGTACGTGCAGGCCAGGTTCAATCGGACCTGCGCCGCGGAGTCGTGCTGGCCACCATCGATCAGCGCGCGCACGGCAGGCTCCAAGTGTGCAAGCGCCTGCTCGAAGTCGCCGCGCTTGACGAGCACGCGGCCGATGATGTCGTGGGCGATCCATGGCATGGACCACTCGTCCGACGCCAGGCCGGTTGTCAGCGACTGCTGCGCGGCGGCGAGGGCGAGGTCGTATTCGCGGGTCGCGATCCGGGCCACCGCCAACTGCACGAGATCGTGGCCTTCGAGGTTGGGCATCTTCATCTCGTGGTGCAGCGCTGCTGCACGGCTCGCGAATTCGATCGCCAGCGGCAGATGGTCTTGCGCAAGGTGCTCCCTCGCCAGCAACGTCAGCGCCGTTGCGGCATTCAATCGACGGTCGAGTCGCTCGTACTCTGCGAGGGCACGCGACAGGTGTGCCAACGCTTCGCGGGGGCGGCCCATCTGACTGCAGAGTTTGCCGAGCCCCAGTTCGGCATCGGCCACCGATTGCCCGTCGTCCAGCCGGTCCGCCTCGTCGCGAGAGAACTGCAGGCAGTGCAGGGCCTGGTATGGCCGGACCAGCGTGGTGTACAGCGACCCCAGTTTGCGGTAGGTACGGACCAGGCCACGGGCGTCGCCCAGCTCACGCTGCACCTCGAGCGCCTCTTCGTACATCGCTACCGCCTTTTCGGCGCGGCCAAGGCCCTGGTAGAGCTCGCCGATGTCCAACAGGGTGTGGGCCGTCTCGCGACGGTCGCCGAGCGCGCGATGCTCGGACAGGGCCTCCTGCAGGAGTTCTGCAGCACGCTGCTGCTCGCCACGAAGACTGTGCACGCCGGCGATCATGACGATCGTGAATGCCGCGGCCCGCCGCATTCCCAGTTGGCGCTGCACCGCCAGCGCCTCCGAGTAGAGCTGCATGGCATGCTCGTGATCACCGCGGCGGCCGTGGAGCGTGGCGAGATGCAGGGCCGTCTCCGCGACCAGCTCGCGCTCGCCGGCAAGGGTTGCTTCGCGGTAGGCCTGCTCCGTCGCCTGCTGGCAGAGCTGCAGGTCGCCACGCTGCCAGTGGATCGTCGCGATCATCTGCAGCGCGTTGACCTTCAAGGACACGTCGGGGATCTGCTGCAGCCTTGCCAACGCGCGCTCGAAGGTGACGAGCGCCGCCTGGCTCTGTTCCAGGACGATCTGCACCACACCAAGGTCACTCAGATCGGTTGGCAGATCCAACACCTCGACCATGGTCTGCAGCAACGGCAGCGCCTGCGCAGCGAGGGCGCGTGCGACCGGCAGTGCACCGATCCTGGTGCTCGCTCGCGTCGCCTTGCCCAGGCAGCGCGCGTGCTCCTGCGTCCAGCCGAGCGAAGATGCGACCCGCGCCGCGCGCTGGTAGTACGACGACTCGTCGGCGGCCGAACTCAACATGGCGCAGGCGACGGCTGCCTCCTTGCACAGCAGCACCTCGGCGATCCCGGGCAGGGGTTCCTCTTCGCGCAGTCGCGTGGCGACACGGTCGCGAGCTTCGCCAGGCTTCCCGGCCGCGCGCTCCGCGCGCACCGCCTCGAACAACTTCCCGGCAGCCAGCACGCGCTGCAGCTCCGCCGGCGTTGCCTGGCGCCAGGCCCCGACGAGGTCCGGCAGACGTGACCACAGCGGTCCGTTGGCCAGCCGCTCGGCCAGCGCGGCTGCCGCGTCGAGGTACGGCAATTCCGGCCGGGAGTCGGTGGCGGCATGCGCGACGAACAGCGCAAAGGCGACCCGGAACGGATCGACCGTTGGCGGCGCCGTTGCCGTGGCCATCGCCGCGGCGTCGCCCAGAAGGTAGGCCGCGAGGTAGTCCCTGGCCGCCTGCGCGGTTGTCGGCGCAGCCGCTCGCGACGGCGGCAGGGGTGGGCCCTGGATGGTCGAAGGTGTTTGCGCCCGCAGCGAGACGGCAGCCAGCACGGCGATGAACACGATCGGGTGGCAGACCAAGTTCAGCCTCCGACATGCAGCGCAAGGAGGCGCTTCCGCACACCGTCGGCGGCAGCTTCGCCGAGCTGCACCAGGGCGTGGAACAGGGTTTCGAGTCCGAGGCGGTCGTCAGGATGGGCAGCGACACTTGCCTGCGCAGCTGCGCGCGCTTCGACGTAGAACTGCTGCCGCAGACAGAAGTGGGCGAGGACGAGTTGGCGCAACTCGGCAGGCACTGTCCGTTCGATCGCCGCGCCGGCCGCCACCAGCAACTCGCGCTGTTGCGCGCTGGCAGTCCGGAACCGGCGATCGCCCTTCGAGCGTCCGACACCATCCGCCAGCACTGCCAGATGGAAGGTGGCGCCGGCCGACAACTCGGGTTGGTCGTCCGGGAACGGCAGCGACGGTCCGGTCGCGCGCGCGGTGAACAGCAGGTGACCATCCGCATCCCGCAACGAGACCTCGTACTCGGCAGCGCCGCTCACCGGCTCCCAGGTGAACGCGGGTCGTGTCGAGGCAACGATGCCGACGGGCTCCTTCACCCGCAGTCGATTGCCGCGCAGGTCGCCGCCGCCCGCGGCGAGCCGTTCGTCCGCCGACAGCGGCGTGAAGTCGAGGAACAGCTCCGGACTGGCCGCGACCAGAGCTCGGGCTGTGGCAACGAGCCGCGCTTCGGGGTCGGTGGCGGTGGCTCCGCGCGAGAGCCACAGCACCGCGCCGAGCATCGCTGCGACCAGCAGGACTGCGGCTGCGGCCAGCCACTGCCAGGTACCCCGGAACGTGCGCCGGAACGCGCGGTGGCCCATGGCCTCGGGCACTGCCGCCGTCAGCAGCGTCGCGAGGAGGTCATGACACTCAGCGCACGGCTCCAGGATGTGCCGTTCGATTGCGAGGCGCGCTGGAGCAGGAAGCCGGTGCTCGGCATAGGCCGCCAGATCGTTTGCGTCCGGACAGGCCGTTGCCGCCGCGCGCTCGCCTTCCATGCGGCTGCGGAGGAACATTCTCAGCGCCTCGCCCTTCACATCTGGTCCGGGTTCCTGGCGAGGTGTCATCGGGGGTCTTCGGGTTCGCAACCGGGCAGGTCGGACGGCGATCTCAGGTTTGCCAGGAAAACCCCGAGAACCTGTTGCCAAGGCGATCCGGAGCCATGGGGCAACCCTTCACCTGCCCGAGCCTGCCGACGGAGGGTCACCCGCAGGGCCTCGGCCAGCCGGCGCTCGGCTCGAGCCAGGATGCGACTGACTCGCGCCACGCCCACGTCCAGCGCGCACGCGATCGGGGCGAGCGGCAAGTTCGCGCCATAGCGAAAGGTCATGGCCAGCGCCTCACGATGCGGCAGTTCTCGCCAGGCGATGGTGAGAGCCGACCGCAGGTGGAAGGCCTCCTCGGCGCACTGCGCCGCTTCGAGGGGATTCTCGCCGCGCGCAACCGTTGGCATTGCTCCCGCAACAGCTGCAGCGCCATCCTCGCAGGCTTCCTGCAGGCGGCGAGCCCGATGGCGATCGATCCCACGGCGGATCAGGATCACGCAGAGCCAGCCGAACAGGCTGCTCACTCCACGGTAGGTACCGATGCGAGTCCGCGTGCCGCCGTCGGACGGAGGCAGGGCGAGTTCGCCCCAGAGATCGGCTACGAGGTCCTCGGCTTCGGCGGCCGGAACGCGGCGGCTGCGCAGCACGGCAAACAGGCGCGGCTGATAATGCTGGACCAGGACCTCCCAGGCGCGCGGCAGCTGGCATTCGCAGGCCAGCGCCAACGCAAGGTCTGCTCCCTGCGCCTCGGCGATGGCGGTAGCCATGACTCGCTCCGGGAGCGCAGCCTGATTCCGACCGGGTGCGAGCCGGGCCGCGGCTTCGCGCGCAAAGACATCGGGAGACAGGTCCAGGGCACCAAAGCGGCGCTCGGCGTCCGCGAGGCTGGACTGCACCCACGCCGGTGGCACCACCGCCAGCGCGACGGCGGTTGGCTGGCTCGGCCGTGCTGGCGGCGCGGTGGACGCGCTGTGGAGTGCGGCAGGGTCTGCGGATTCGGGCATGGCAGCAACCGGTCCTGCGCGACGACAAGGTCGGTGTACCACAGCCCAAGGGCCGCCGGCAAGTCCGGTGCCCGCTGGCTGCTACGGGTTCGAACTCATCCACGCCCGGGACCTGCCCTGCAACGACCGACGAACATGCGATTCGAGCTGCCAGGCCCTCGTGGCCGAAACACCCGAGCAATGGCCCCAGCAAGCGGACCGGTGGGCAAGGCGCGCGCGGTCGGCCTGGCGGCGGTGGCGGTGGTGACATGCGCCATCGTGCTGGCCAGCATCTTCGGCACCGTCAGCAGTGCGCCAGCGGCGACCGTCGCAGCACCGGCCGCGGCGCCGCCGATGCCGGCGCCGCTGCTGGAGACCGCGCCAGCGCCGAGCGTTCGCCGCGAGTTGGCGACCGCGAACGTGGCAGATGCGGCAGCAAAGCCGATCGCACCCATCGTCGGACCAGCGCTGCCGGTGCAGGTGCAGTTCGAGGTCAAGCCCGCGGGCGAGCAGGAGGTCGGCGAGTTCGCGCGTGGCCGGATCGTCGACCTGATCGCCGACGGCTTGTTGGTGGCGCGCAACAACACCGATGCCATGCGGATCCCCGCCGCGTCGCGGCGCGTGGCGTTCCAGGCGGTCGGCTATCGACCGGTGGAACGCGATGTACCGCCGCTGCAGGCCGGCGTGGCAGACTTCGGCGTCGTGGTGTTCGAACCCGATGCCGCGGTGCGCGTGCGGCTGCTGCATGCGCCCAAGGTCGCAGGCGCGCAGGTGCTGTTGCGGGTCACGAGCCGCTATCAACAGCCCTATGCGCAGGCGGCTTGCGCGCTCACTGCTGCGGCGGTGGAGGCGTTGCTGCCCGCACCGTCGGCGGACGAGCTGTTCGTCGATGCCATCGTCGACCGGGAGTCCACACCGGCGCTGTGGATCGCTGCGGATCCAGTACCGCTGCGCCTGCGGACGGACGAGACCGCCACGGTGGAGATCGATCTCGGTGGCCGCGCCCGCGTCGTCGTGCAACTGCGCGGGCCGACGCCCGAGTTGTGGCCGGGTCTGCAGGTGAGTCTCATGGGCGAGAGCGGACCCGGACAGTTCCAGACGTCCATGGGCGGCCTCCGGCTCGGGCCCGACGGTCGCGGTGTGTTCCACGTGGCGCCCGGACGGTGTCAAGCCAGCCTGATGACCGGCTCCGTGAACAGCACGATCCTGCGCACGGTGCCGGACGGAGTCTGCGTGCTCGAGGCGAGCGATGGCGAGGTCTGGGACATGGAGCCGGTCACTCCGGTCGCCGGAGTCGTCGTGCAGGAGCGCAATGCCGCAGCGCAACCGAGCTGCGTCTCCTTGCGCGCGCCGACTGGCAAGTCCGCGACGGCAAACTGCCACGTGATGGCGCGCGCCCAGTTGCTCGCAGCCGAGCAGGTCTTCGCCTGGACCGAGGCCAATGGCCCGCTGGTCTGCCACCGTGACGACTTGTGCGTGGACCGCGACCTGTTCGTGCTGCAACCGTCGCGCTGCAGTTCGCTGGCGACGTTGTGCGTCGTGACCCATCTGCAAACCGACCAGCGGAATGACTACAGCGTGGTCGCCGAACCGCTGACCCAGGGCGACACCGTACGTCTGCATTGCGGGGATGACCTGTTCGAAAGCGTGTTGCCCGCCGGCGACTATCGCGTGCGTTGGCTCTGCAGCGGCGCTCCGGGTCCGGTGATTGCCGAACAGCTCACCCTGAAGCCCGGCGCGCGCTGCGAACTCAACGCCATGCCGCCGGCTTTGCAGGAGTGGACCGGGCAGATCACGAACCTCGCGATCCTCGGCAGCAGCAATGTGATCGGTGTGATCGTCCGCATCGATGGCGCGTGGTCGCGAGGTTGCGCCCTGAAGGACGGCTCCTTCAGCATCCGGCTGCCGGAAGAACCTCGCGCCGACACGCCGGTGGAGATAGTGCTCCGCGTCTTGCGCATCCAGTGCGCGGGTCGCATCACCGCGATCGATCCGCTGCAGCACACACTGGCCATCGAGCAGGAGTTCACGGCGGCGGATTTCGTGCACCTCACGGCCCGGGCCGTTGCCAACGGCCAGCGGAGCATCTGGCTGCAGCAACAAGGCGAACCGAATCCGGCCTGGTTGGGCTCGAGCGCCGTGGTGCCGCTGCTGCCGAACACCGAGCGCTGCGGCTGTGTCGTGGAACAGATCGACAAGCTGCGGCTGGTCACCTGCTGGTTCCGTGTCGCCCACGGCACGCGTGAACTGCAGCTCGAACCACACGGCCATTGGGCCACGGTCAAACTCGAACGTACGCTGCCGCGCGCGCAGGTGCTGGTCGAGGGCTGGGCCGAAATGAAGCCGATCGCCATCGGCTCGCTGCAGGCGCCGGGCGAGCTGCGCGTCTATGTCGCCGACGGCACCCGTGCCGTACACGTCGACCTCGAACCGGGTGGCCAGCAGACGTTCGACCCGGCGCTGCGCGAATTCGTCGTGCGCTGACGAACGCCGCTGCTGCTCAGCGCGTCGCCCCGGTGCGCACTCTCCCCGCTCACTCCTTCACGATCGTGTAGTCACCCTGGCGCCTGCCGGGCACCAGCTTCCAGCCGGGCTCGAGTTGCAGCGTCCAGCCCTGGCCATGCAGCTCCGAGGCCGCGGCCGGTGCCGGCACGAAGACGCTGGCAAACGCCTTGGTTGCCAGCGCCGCGCCTTCGACCGTGAGGATGCCCCAGTCGTCGATGAACTTGCAGCCGATGTAGACCGTGCCTGCGCCCGGCAGTGGCACGACGGCATTGGGGTCGAAAGTGAACTGCCGCTTGACCAGCGGCGCTTCCAGCACCGGCCCGCTGACCAGCTGCTGCCGGTACCTGGCCTCGTCGACCTTGCGCTTCTCGTCGGCCGCGGTCTCGGCGGCGATCAGCGCTTCGCCGTCGTGGCGCCCGATCCGCGCCATGACGTCCGCGAGCGTCGGCCGGCCGGGATCGATCCTGGCGATCGCCGCCAGCATGCCCGACAGACTGGCGTCCGGCGTCAGTCCCTTGCGCCAGGTCTTGCTCTGCATGTCGAGCATCAGGCCATAGGCAGGTCCGGTCTCGTAGGCGAACGCGTAGCTCAGGGCCGGCTTGAGTGCGGCGAGCTCGAGTCGTCCGGCCATGTAATAGCGCGCTTCGCTGTTGGAGAACCCGGCGGCATTGACGCCGGTGTACTCGGCGAGCCCTTCGTTCAGCTCCATGCGATCCTCTTCCCGGGCGGCGTCGCTGAACAGGCTGCGGCGGTAGGCGCGGAACGCCAGCGCGTCTTCGAGCGCCTGTCGGCGTTCCTTGCCCCAGGCCGGCAACGCCCGGCTCAATGCGCGGTATTCGAGCAGCAGCCAGGTGCGGCCATCCCTGGTGCCGAGGTGCTCGTTCTTCGGCGACAGCGCCGGCAGGCCGAGCTCGCCCTGGATGCGGTGCCAGGACTCGTGCAGGATCAACCGCAGGCGATCGACGGTCGTGTCCGGCAGCGGCCAGAGGACGACGGTCCAGCGCACGCCCGCCCAGTCGAGCGCGGTGTTGGCGCCGGCGAAGTCCTTCGGCACCGTGCCCGCGTACAAGCCGTCGCGCGCCTTCAGGTTGCCTGCCGTGTCGGCCTGATTGGCGACCGCACTGCCGGTGACCGGATCGAACAACAGGATCGGCCCCCACAGCGACCTGCCCCACATCCGGCCGCCGTCGTCGGCGGCGGCCCAGCGCGTCTCCTGGAAGCAGCGTCGCGCGCGCTCGAGGTCGATCCCGGATTGCGGTTGCACGGTCGCCGCGAGCGCAGCGAGGAGCAGGATGCACAGGACTGGCCGCTGCATTGGGACGACTCCTTGGGTTCGCGCCGTGCACGGCGGATGCGGCAAAGGACTTCCGGAAGCAGCGCGGCAGTTTTCCCGCAGAGCAGTTTGCCGGTCGCAGCCACATCCGACAGGGAACGGCGCGGTGGACGAGGCACGCGCCCCGGGTGCGGTGAACACCGCTCAGGGCTTGCCGGTCTTCCGGGTCAGCGCCAGCTCCATCACCAGCCACTCACTGCCATCCGGCGACACGCTGAACTGGCGATGCAGCATGTGCTGTCCGTCCGCATCGACCGTGGACACGGTGCGCGAGCGCCGGGCGCTGTTCTCGTCACCGAGTGTGCGGCTCCACAGCACGATCTCCCTGCCGTCGAAGCCGGCTTCGCTCTGGCGGATCGACACCCGCGTCGAGCGCGAGTCGATCCAGAAGCTGGTGAACCTGCCGGTGTCCGGGTCGAAGCCGATGACGCCGGTGCCGGTGCTGCGGCCGGCCTCGCCTTCGAACACGAACCCGCTCTGCAGGAAGCGGCCGTCCTGGACCATGGTCTGGTGGCAGGTGCCGCGCGTCACGGCCGGCTCGCCGCCACCGCGGCGGTGGAACGTCTTCGCCACTTCCCAGTCACCGACCATCCGCGCCAGGTACTTCTGGCCATCCCCCGGCGCCGACCTCGGCTCGTAGGCGGACTGTGGATCGCGATCGGCCGGTGCCGCTGCGGCGGCAGGTGCGTTGCGCGTGTTCTCACGCGGCGGAGCGCTGCAGCCGAGGAGCAATCCCAGCAGCAGGACCGCTGGTCGCATGGGTGCACGAGACATGAACCGGTTCGTTCGCGGTGGCTGCACTTATTGGCCGAGCACAAGGTCGAGCCCGCGCGAGAACGACAGCTGGTTCAGCCAGGACCCGCTGGCATCGACCGCGGCCCCCTGCGCGAACACCCTGAGCCCGAGCAGGGCGTTGTTGTTGGGGATCGGCACCGCGTAGCCCGCGACGCCGTTGCCGTTGGCGCTGCTGCCGATCAGGCTCACCGGCGTGGCCAGGTACAGCGTGCAGCTCGGGCCGAGGCCCTGCGGCGCGCGCGCAAAGCTCAGGCCGAGGAACCCGAGCGCATTGGGCACCAGCTGAGCCAGCTGCAGGCCGAACGCCGCATTGCCGAGGCTCGGTGCACTGGTCGCGGCCAGCACCGGGATGCCGAAGGTGCCGGCACAGCCGCTGCCGAACGGGATCACGTCGGCCGCGCCGGGCACGCCGAGCTCCCACGCCTCGCCGTTCGCACCGGTCGTGATCGCGCCGCCGAACAGCACGCTGCGGCGGCGCAGCTGGTCGTAGGCCATGCCCGATCGCGAGCGCGCCGCCGGGCCACTGGCAGCGGACGGACTCCAGGCGGTCCCGTCCCAATCCCAGGTGTCTGCCTGCAGCACCGAACTGCCGTCGCTGCCGCCGAACAGCACGGCGCGAGCACGCGCGCCGTCGTAGCTCATCGCATGGCCCGAGCGCGCGCCCGGTCCGCTGACCGGAGTGCTCTGGCTCCACTGCGTGCCGTCCCATTCCCACGTGTCGGCCCAGACCAGGGCCGGACTCACGGTGGTGCCGCCGAACAAGACCACGCGCGCGCGGCCCTGGTCGTAGGCCATCGCGTGGCCGCTGCGCGCCGGTGGCGGAGTCAGAGGGGTGAGCGCCTGCCATTGCGCGCCGTCCCACGTCCAGGTGTCGTTGAACACGACCGGCGCCAGGCTGAACAGACCGCCGAACAACACCGTGCGCGCGCGCGCCGCATCGAACACCAGCGCGTGCCCCGAACGCGCGGTCGGCGGGTTCACGGGGTTGCCCTGCAGCCAGTTGCTGCCATCCCATTCCCAGGTGTCGCTCAGATCGGCGCCGCTGCTGTCCTGGCCACCGAACAGCACGGCGCGTCGGCGCGCGCTGTCGAACGCGAGCGCGTGGCCGCTGCGGGCTGGCGGCAAGGTCACCGGCTGCTGCTGGGTCCAGTTCGCGCCATCCCATTGCCAGGTGTCCTGCAGACTCGCCGCCGTGCCGAGCCCGCCGAACAGCAGCGTCACGTCACGCGCATCGTCGTAGGCGAGCGCGAGTCCGCTGCGCGGCAGCGGCTGCACGGTGACCGCGCGCTGCAGCCACGCGGTGCCGCCCCATTCCCAGGTGTCGGCGAGGTTGGCGCTGCTGGTCGGACCGCGACCGCCGAAGATCAGCGTGCGCGCACGCACCGGGTCGAAGGTCATCGCCACGCGGTCGCGCACCACCGGTGCCGTGGCGACCGTGGCCTGTACCCAGTTGCTGCCGTCGTATTCCCAGACGTCGTTGAAGCGCACGGCGCCGTTGCTGCCCGCGAACAGGACCGTCCGCTGGCGCGCCGAGTCGTAGGCGAGACCGTGGCGCTGGCGGATCGGCGGTTGGTTCGCGGTCGCCACCAGCTGCCAGTTGCTGCCGTCCCACTCCCAGGTGTCGGCCTGGTTCAGCGTGCCGGTGGTGCCGCCGAACAGCACGCTGCGCTGCCGCGTCGAGTCGTAGACCATCGCGCCGAGCGCGCGCGGTCCGGGGCTGGACGCCGGTACGGCCTGCGTCCACTGCACGCCGTTCCACAGCCAGGTGTCGCCGAGCGTGCCCACGCCCTGACCGCCGAACAGCACGGTGACGCCGCGCGCCGCGTCGAACGTCATCTGCACGCCGTCGCGCGCGGACGGACTGGACGGCGGTGCCATCAGCGTCCAGTTGCTGCCGTCGTACTCCCAGGAGTCGGCCAGACCGCCGGTCGCGCCGTTGCCGCCGAACATCACCACGCGCTGGCGCAGCGAGTCGTACGCCATGGCGTGATCACGGCGTCCCGGTGGCCGCGTGGCCGGGCGGCGCATGGTCCACGCGACGCCGTCCCATTCCCAGGTCTCGTCGTAGCGCGCGGTCTGGAAGCCGCCGAACAGCACGACGCAATGGCGCGCCGAGTCGTAGACCATGGCCTGGCCCGAGCGCGGCTCCAGCACCGGAGCCTTGGCCCAGGTCGGCGCCTGCGCGAGTGCCGGTGCGAGAACGAGAAGGGTGACGGGTACGGAACACCGGAGCATGGTTGCGGGAGTCCTGTCGAGGGGCGGGCGGCGGAACGCGGCGGCAAAGCTATTCCATTCCATTCCGCCAGCAAAGTGCCACGCGCGGTCGCGGCACGACCGCCAGGTGACTGTGCTGCGCAAGCCGTGTCATGGCTTGCCATCGCCGCGACGCGGCGTCCGCAACGGGGCAAGGCTGGAGAACACGGCGCCGCTGCGGCGATGGGTCCGCGCCACTTCGGGAGACGACGGCGCCGCGGTTGCCTGATAGCCGCGCTGCCGTTCATGCGTGCGCAAGCGCCAGCCGCCGGCACTCAGCCGACGCGCGCCCGCGCCTGCACGAAGCTGTACCAGAACACCGCGTCCGGGTCGCGCGCCACGCGCGCCAGCTCGCCCTTCATGCCAAGGACGACGCCGGCCGACACCTTGCCGGTCCGAGCCAGCGCCGGCACGCCGCTGAGCAGCAGCTCGGTCCAGTAGGCGAGGAACTCGGCGCGCTCGCCCGGCGTGCGGTTGTCGAAGTGGAACGTCTTGACCTCGGTGTGGATGTCGGTGTAGCCGACCGCGAGCAGCAGGTTGCCGAGCTTGGCGCCGACGAACGGATCGCCGCCGAGTTCGAGCTGCGTGTCGTTGAACGCCATCCAGTACTGCAGCGTGTTCGGGCTGTACGGATCGAGGAAGAAGCTCGCGTTCTGCACCTCGGTCACCAGCACCGGCGCGCCGGGCCGCAGCACGCGCCGCACTTCCGACAGCGTGCGCGCCGGGTCGTCGACGTGTTCGAGGATCCAGCACAGGAACGCCGCATCGAACTCGTTGGCCGCGAACGGCAGCGTCTCGGCCGGGCCCTGCTGCAGCGCGTAGCGGCCGCGCGCCCACGGACAGGCGGCGAGGTGCTTGCGCGCGCGCGCGAGGTTGTCGCGGCTCTGGTCGATGCCGGTGACGTGCAGTTCGGGGAAGCGCCGCAGCAGGATCTCGGTCTGCGCGCCGGTGCCGCAGCCGACCTCGAGCAGCCGCCGGCTGCGGCGGAACGGCAGACGGTCGTGCACCGCGTCCTCGAGGAAGCGCGCCTGGCGGTAGAGGCGGTCCTGTTCGTGCTGGGTGAAGCCATGCAGGTAACCGGTCGCGCGGGCGCGCGGATCGACGGCCTTCGCCGGTTTCCGCGTCGTCGTCGGCTTGGTCGCGGTGCGGCGGCGCGCGCTGGGCGGTGCGGTCATCCTGCCGATCGTCGGCGCATGGCGCGGCGCTGGCAAGCGCGCTGCGCGCCGTTCACCGCGCCGTCCACCTCACTGCGTATGGAAGCTCCACACCAGACCCTCGCGCTGCGGCAGCACCACCACCACCGTGTACAGCGTCTTCGGCTGCAGCGCCGCCTTGGGGATCAGGCAGTAGGCGTCGGCCGGCGACATCTCGGGGTTGGTCGGATGCACCGGCGAACTGAACCAGCAATCGACCGCCGGGCCGTTGCGCTCGCCGCTGTGCAGCGTCATCACCACCGCGGCCGGATCGTACGGCGGCGCGAGGCAGTGCTGGAACGTCACCGGAAAACCCCACTGCCCCTGGTCCTCGCCGGGCACCGGATTCGGCATCTCCGGCCCGAAGTGCAGCGGCACGTCCTTCTGGTTCGGCGCCGGCCACTGCGCGATCAGGTAGGTGCTGTTGGTCGGCATGCACATCGAGCCGGCGTCGAGCACCGCGATGCCGTGTTCGACGGCGAAGCCGGTGCGCATCAGCCCCGGATCGAGCAGCGGCAGCCGGTGGTAGAACGTGGAGAGCCAGGCGTCGATCGCCGCGCGCGTGGTCGCGGCACCGGCGATCACCGAGTGTGCGCCGGCGAAGGCACCGGCGGCCGTGAAACCCGGATGGTCGGCGTACTCTTCGTGCGCGTCCGGCCACGCCGCCATTTGTGCCGGATTCTGCTGCAGGTAGAGCGCGTGCAGCCGCGCGCCGGCCGACAACGTGCGGTCGAGCTCGACGGTCGGTGGATCGGGCTCGCCGTAGCGCCGCGTCGCCAGCGCCAGCTTGCGCACCGCGTCGAGGTGCGCGAGTGCCGTGCGTTCGTCCTCGCTGAGCGCCGGCTCGACCACGCCGGCGATGCGATCGGCGAGCCCGGGCCCGCTGCCGGACAGCAGCCACTGCCGCCACGCCTCGTCGAAGATGTCGTAGCCGGCCGCCGTCGCCGCGGCGACCGCGGCGCGGAACGCCACCGGCTCCTTCGGCGCCCGGGCCACGGCCGCGAGCAGCGACCGTTCGGCCAGGTACTCGTGCACGAACGTGCACTTGAGCACCGCCTCGGCCGGGATCTTGCCGACCTCGTCGACGAACGCGTTGGCCCACGCCGTCTCCTGCCGCCGCTCGGCGAGCCAGCGCATCCACGCGCGCGCGCCGGCGAGCCCGGCGCGGCCGAGCCGTTCCATGCGCTCGCGCTCCTTGTCCTTGCCGCCGGCCACCGTGTGCCGCCCGCCGGCGATCTCCTCGAAGGTGTAGAGCCCGAGCGGCGAGCCGAACATCGACCGCGCGATCCAGTCGACGTGGCCGGCGAGCAGCCACGCCTGCGGCAGCCGGTAGAAGCTGTCGTCGTACAGCAGCGCGGTCTGGAACGCCGCCTCGGTGATGTCCTGGGCGATGCGCACCGAGTCCTTGCCGTTCCAGGTGTGCAGCGGCTTCACCTGTTCCAGTTCGCCGGCATCGAGCACGCCGCTCTGCACCATCAGTGGCAGGGACTTCTCGTACAGCGTCCGCTGCGCGAAGTGCAGGTAGCGACACGCGCGCGGCTCGAAGCTCATCTCGCCGGTCAGCAGCCAGCGCGAGAACGCGCACGCCTGCGCCGCCGACAACAGCGCGCGCCGGCTCTTCAGCGGCGGCCATTCGCTGACCACGGTCATCGCCCCGAGCTTCAGTTCGGTGACCTTCGCCACGCCGAGCGCGGTGAACAGCGGGTGCTCTGTTTCGCGCGCTTCGATTGGGAACTGCAGGCGGCGGGCCGCCAGCAGCGCGGCATCGATCTCGGGCCGCCGCGCGCGGCAGGCGCGGCCAGTTTCGTCGAGCCATTCGCTGCCGACGTGCTCGCGGCCGAGCGCCGTGTGCGCCTCGGCCACCTCGCCGTCGAGTCGCAGCAGCAGACCGGCCAGCGCCGTGCGCGCCGGACCTTCCAGCTTGCCGAGCTGCGCCGCCAGCCCGCGCGCCGCCTTGCGCAGTTCACCCGCCAGCTTGTCGGCAGGCTCCTTCGGCTTGCCCGGCCTGGCCGCGGCGATCGCCGCCTTCAGCTTGGCGAGCGCCTTGCCGTCGTAGCCGAGGCCGTCGAGCACGACCTGGACCTCGCGCGCGTCGTCGATGCGGCCGTTCTTCAGCAGCTCCTGCGCCACGGCATCGAGCGGTCGCAGCAGCGCCGGCGGAATCGCCAGCTCCGGCGCCAGCTCCGCGGTCTGCGCCGCCAGCATGCAGTGCACTAGCAGGACGGCGGCGCCAGCGGCGAGGCGAGGATGGATCCGCATGCTGTCCAGATACCGCGCCGGCACCGCGGAGCAAAGACCGCAGGTACGAAGTGTCGGCCCTACCGCCTGTCGCACGAGCGGTACATCGACGCGCGTCGGGTCGTCGAGGTTGTCGCACACTTCGAATCGCGCGATCGCGCTGGCCAGTGTCGTCGCGGACTTCGACCTCGTAGCGACCGAAGGCGAATGGCAAGATCGCACCACCGGGAGGGGTTGCGCGCATGCGCGTCGTGGGTAGCTTCCCTTGCACGAATGCCTTCGGACATGGAAGGGCGGATCAAGGAATGGCGCGAGCGCGCCCGGCAGAACTGGAAGGCCGCTGGGCTGCTGCTCGCCAGATCTCCTTGTTTGCCCATGCCCGGCGTGTCACGACTCTACTACTCCCTGTTCCAGGGAGCGGTTGCTGGACTCCACGCTGCGGGCAGGGCAAGCGATGCCGGCCAGCATCGCGCCGTCTGGGGACGCTGCGGACCACCTGCGAAGTGGACTCGGTGGTGATCTCCAGGACCTCTACCACTGGCGCCGGAGAGCTGACTATGCAAGTGGTCCCGTGAGTACCGAGAAGGCTCTCGCCGAGTACTACCTGGACATAGCCCGCTTCCTCGGCGTGTCGGACTGAGCGATCATGAACGACCTCGACCGTATCCTCGACCTGCTGCACACGAGCGGTTTTCCGTACCCTGTGCAGATTGCAACGGCCAGCGACCCCGAACTCGGCGCCTGCTACGAAGTCGATGCGCTGCACGTGCCCGACGACGAGTGCATCAGGGTCTGGCGCGAACTCAACCGCCGTTTGTTTGCGCTGCACCTCGACCGGGCTGCTCTGGCGTCGGCCCTCGATCCAGTCGAGTCGGCTGCGTGGGACAAGCAAGCCGCGAAAGTCGCGGGCTACCAACCGACGTCGGTCGATGCAGTGCGGCAGCCGGGCGCTGCTTGCTGGCCACGTCGCGGCGACGATCCACCGCGCACGCAATGACCTGCTCTTGCAATCGAGAATCCTTGAACTGGCTGGCGACGCAACCATCGCGGCCGCTGTCAGGACGGTCGTCGCCGACGACACAGGTTGGCGTCGACGCAGGGGCGCAGGGCAATCCAAAGCCATGTCGATCCCCTGGAACCCGCTTTGCGCCTGGGCTGGACGGCGGCCAGGATCTTGTATCCGAGCGGTTGGGTGGCGATCACCGCTCGAGCCGCGGCACGTCGACGCGCGTCGGATCGTCGAGGTTGTCGCGCACTTCGAAAGTCGTGCGGTAGCGCTGGCCGGTGTCGGCACTGGCTTCGACCTCGTAGCGGCCGAACGGGTAAGCGTGGTCAAGATACCAGTAGCGGTAGCCGCGAAGATCGGGGTAGAGGTCAGTGACGTCCTGCTTCACGATCGCTGCGCCGTCATCGGTACGCACGATGACGTGAAGGAGCGTGCCCAATTCCGGGTGCTCCTTGCCGTCACCGTTGAACACCAACTTGCGGCTGCGCCCGATGGCGACAGCGAAGTGCAGCGTGCGCACGTCGCCGGGATCGAGGTCGACATCCACCACCTCGGCGATCAGATCCTCTCCACCCGGGTTGACCCGAAAGTGACAGGTCGAATGATTTCGAGCCGGGCTTCGCAATCCGGTTCGACGATCACCGACCTCGGCTCGTCGCTGTGATCCGCCGCGACCAGGACCTGCCAGGTTCCTGTCGCGAGACCGCTGAGCAGCTGTTCGCCTGCCGCGTCGGCGTTGGTCACGATGACCGTGCCGTCGAACGGCACCAGCGCCCTGTCGCCAGGCCAGACCTCGAGCAGGCAGCCGCCGATCGGCAATGGATCGCGTTCGGTAGCCGACTTCGCTTGCACGCGCACGCGCAGCGAGCCGACGGTCTTGTCGACCGCTACGCGCTCGGGTGTTGCGGCTTCCGCGGTGGGCGGTGCGCGTTCATCCGCGCGCGGGCCATCGGCGGTCAGTGGAACCGGCGCAGCCGCCGCCGACTCGATCGCCTGCACAGACTGCGACGACACACCACTCCACCACCACGCGAGACCGACGAGTAGCAACGCCGCGATCGCCACCAGCAGCTTCTTCATCGCCAACACTCCTGCGATCGCAGCGGCAGCACTTGCGCCTGCGCCGGCCACGACCGCCTCCTTCCCCGCTGCTTCCATCACCGACTGCCGCACCGCCGCCAGCCCGCGCGCCGGCAACGCGCCGAACAGCCATGCCGCCAACCCCGCCGGCAGCAATCTGCGCAACGCCTGCAGCCCGCGGTGCAACCGCATGCGCACGGTGCCCGGCGGCACCTCCAGCACTTCGGCGATCTCCGCCGGCGCGAGTCCATGCTGCAACTGCAGCAGCAGCACCTGCCGCTGTTCCTGCGGCAACGCTTCGACATGCGTGCGCAGTTGTGCGACCAGTTCGCTGCGTTCGGCGGACGCCACTGGACCCTCGTCGCCGCTGACCAGATCGGGCAGAGGTTCCGTGCGCCGGCGACCGGCGCTGCGCTGCACATTGTGCGCGACGTTGGTCAGCAGACCCGCGAGCCACGGCTCCAGCCGACGCGACGGATCGAACGCAGTGGCGCGGCGCATCGCCAGCAGGAACGTCTGCTGCAGCGCGTCCTCGGCATCGGCCGGGTTGCCGCACAGATGCAAGGCCACCGGCAACAGCCGCGGCGCCAGCTGGTCGAACACTTCACCGAGTGCCGCGAGGTCGCCGTGCGTCCGGTAGCGTTCGAACAGCTTCGCCTGCGGCTCCATGCGCCATTCCTTGTCCCGCGCTGGCGATTGCGTCACCGCCAGCTGCGAAATCCGTGGCGTCATTCTGCCACAGCCGTGACCCTCACCGCTCGAGCCGTGGCACGTCGATCCGCGTCGGATCGTCGAGGTTGTCGCGCACTTCGAAGCTCGCGCGGTAGCGGCGGCCGGAGTCGGTGTGGGCTTCGACCTCGTAGCGGCCGAAGGCGAAGGTGTGGTACAGGGTCCAATGGCCGTCACCGTGTGGGCTGCGGCGGAAGGACTGTTGCACGATCTCGCGGCCACCCTCGTCGCGCACTTCGACATGGATCACGCTCGCGTCGATCGGCTGACCCTCGTCACCACGGAACGCGATCTCGCGGCTGCGTCCCACCGCCACTGCAAAGCGCACGACGGTCCGCTCGCCTGCTTGCAGTTCGACCTCCTGGTCCGCAGCAAACACATCGAACGCATCGAGACCGATGCGCAGGCGGCCGGGATCGAGCTGGCCTTCGAGCCCGCTGCCCACGACCTGGAGTGCATCGAGACGTGCTTCGGGCTGCAGCCCGCCCAGCGGATCCCGCAGCCAGACCTCCGGCAGCACCCCCTGCCAGGGCGTGCCATCAGCCCGCGTGAACTCGATCCGCAGTCGGGCTGGCGGCAGCACCACGAGTTCGCCGAGATCCACCCGCTGACCGCGACCGACCGTCACCGGGAAATGCCGGTAGCCGACGCCCCGCACCTCGACATGGACCGCGAACTCGCCCGGCGGCACTGCTGCGAACGCGAACGCGCCCGCCGCCGAAGCGCGCAGAGGACTTCGCTGGTTGTCGCGGCCACGTCGGGACAGAAAGACTTCGGCATCGGCGAGCTCCGCGCCGCGGCCGTCGCGCAGGCGGCCAATCACGCTGCCGAGGCGCGCATCGGCAACTTGCAACAGGACCTCCGTCTGCGCTGCATCGACCTGCACCTCGACATCTGGCTCCGACCAATCGCCATCGCGCACCATCGCCCGCACTCGACAGTCGCCGGGCCACGGGCGTTCCAGGACGAAGGCACCCGCATCGTCCGTCCCCACCTGGTTGCCACACGGATGGCCCGCAGCATCGACTGCTTCCACCATCCAGTTCGCCAGTCCGCTGCCGCGTTCGTCGAGGATGCGGCCACGCAAGCAACCGGGGGACGGCAGTTCGAAGTCGCAGCGCAGCACGCCCGGTGGCGGCGACGACAAGGTGCGGTCAGCGAGCACGGTCGCGCCGCGTTCGATGAGCACGACGAACGTTCCGGCAGGAACATGGTCGAGGGCAAAGCTGCCATCGCCCTGCGTGGTGCCGGCACTCATGGCGCCCGGCGAGTTGCGATCGCTCGTCGCGCGCACCCGCAACCCGACAAGCGGCCTGCCGTCGACAGAACACACGCTGCCGACCACTGCGATTGCCGCGTCGAGGCGGAGGTCGACGGATGCGTGTCCGTCCGCACCGACCTCGAGTTCGGAATAGCCTGGCATGTGCGACGAGGCCACGGCCAACAGCCGATACCGGCCCGGCGACAGCCGATCGACCCGGAACCGACCGCGTTCGTCCGTACGCGCGAATTGCGGCAGCGGTCGCAGCAGCAGCGTGCCGTCGGCCGTCCGGTGCACCTCTGGCCGTCGCTCTCGCACCTCGACGAGCGCATGTGGCACAGCGGCGCCGAGCCTGTCGAGAACCGTCCCCTCGACACTGCCGATCTCGCGGCCGAGCGTCAACGTGAGTTCGGCAACCCCGAGCCAGCGCGTCAACTGCGCGAAGGACGGTGCGTGGCCAGCCTTGGCCGCGGCGACGATGAACTCGCCCTCGGCGAACGGTATCGCGAAGCGGCCTTCGGCGTCGCTTGCCACGGCGCGGCGCAGGTGCAGATCCGGCGCCCGGGACCGGTCTCCGCGGTTGGACATCAGAAGGGACTCGTCGCCAGCCTGGGTGAACAGCAGCACGTCGGCACCAGTCACCGGCCTGCCGTCGACATCGACCACGCGACCGCGGACGACACCATCGCCGATCAATCCCACCGACACGGACGTCTCGCGCGCCGACGCAACGACTGCCGGGCGCGGGTTCCGCATGCCGGCGACGCTGCGCACCTGCCAAATGCCGGGAGCGAGCCCGGCGAAGACCACCTCGCCACCGGCATCCGTGCGGGCGAAACTCGACGTACCGAACGTCGGCGATGCCCTGTCGCCCGGCCAGACCTCGAGCGCGCAGTCGGCCGGACAATGGTTGATCGCCAAGCCAACAGCCGGCGGTGGACCAGCACGCGTCTGCATGAGGAAGGAAGCACGAACGCGCAGTGAGCCTGGCGGATCGGTCACCGCGATCCTGTTCACTGGTGGTGAGTCGCTGCCGCTGGGCGCCCCCGCGCGGTCCGCAAGCGCAGCCGCGACTGGGCGCGTAGCGCCGTCGGCCAGCGACCGCAGCACGGGTGATGCCGCAGGACCGCTCGCCACCCACAACAGGATCCCGACCAGCAAACCTGCGACCATCAGCGCGATCACCTTCTTCATCGCCAACACTCCTGCGACCGCAGCAGCAGCACTTGCGCCTGCGCCGACCACGACCGCCTCCTTCCCCGCTGCCTCCATCACCGACTGTCGCACCGCCGCCAGCCCGCGCGCCGGCAACGCCCCGAACAGCCACGCCGCCAACCCCGCCGGCAGCAACTTGCGCAACGCCTGCAGGCCGCGGTGCAGCCGCATGCGCACCGTCCCCGGCGGTACTTCCAGCACTTCGGCGATCTCCGCCGGCGCGAGACCATGCTGCAGCTGCAGCAGCAGCACCTGCCGCTGTTCCTGCGGCAACGACTCGACGTGCGTGCGCAGGTGCGCGACCAGTTCGCCACGTTCAGCAGCGGCCACCGGCCCTTCGTCACCGCTCGCGAGCTCGGGCAGCGGCTCGGCACGACGGACGCCGGCGCGCCGCCGGCCGCTGCGCACGGCGTTGGCCAGCAGGCCGGCGAGCCACGGTTCGAGCGCGCGCGTGGCGTCGAACGCATCGGCGCTGCCCATCGCGCGCAGGAATGTCTGCTGCAGCGCGTCCTCGGCGTCGACCGGATCGCCGCACAGATGCAGCGCCAGGGCCAAGAGCCGCGGCGCCGTAGCGTCGAACACTTCACCGAGTGCTTCGATGTCGCCGTGCGCGCGGTAGCGGACGAACCGTTCGGCCAGCCGATCCATTGCGGTCACTGTGGTCGTGAGACGGCCGCCGCGTCACCGCCCCGGGGCAGAATCCTGTGCACCGGACCACAATCCCGAATCGGTCACGCCGTTAGCGCCGGCCCCTCAGCTCGCGGCGGCCGCGGCCGCCGAGGAAGCTGTCGATAGCAGCAAGCGAATGGGCCTCCGCATCAACACCAACATCGCGTCGATGAACGCGCAGCGGAACCTGGCGGCGATCACCGCCCGGCTGGCGGTGAACTTCCGCCGGCTGTCGACCGGCCTGCGCATCGGCACCGCCGCCGACGACGCCGCGGGCCTGGCGATCTCGGAACGGCTGCGCGCGCAGATCACGTCGCTGCAGCAGGCGCAGCGCAACGCCAACGACGGCGTGTCGATGGCGCAGACCGCCGAAGGCGCGATGGGCGAGGTCAACAACATCCTCGTGCGCCTGCGCGAACTGACGGTCGAGGCCGCCAACGGCACGACCTCGGACGCCGACCGCGCCACGCTCGGCGACGAGTTCCATTCGCTGGTCCTGGAGGTGGACCGCATCGGCCGGTCGACCCAGTTCAACGGCATCCATCTGCTCGACGGCAGCACCAGCAGCGTCATGTTCCAGGTCGGCTACGGCAACGACCCGAACGTCGACGGCCTGTCGCTCTCGCTGTCGCCGATCCTGTCGACCACGCTCAACCTGTCGTCGCTGGACATCGGTTGCGGCAGCGACATCTCGCTGGCATTGCACAACATCGATGCCGCGATCGATTCGGTGTCGAGCGCGCGCGGCCGCATCGGCGCGGTGCAGAACCGGCTCGGCTACACGATCGACAACCTCGGCAACCAGGTCGAGAACCTCAGCGCCGCCGAATCGCGCATCCGCGACGTCGACATCGCGCGGGAGACGGCGGACCTGGCGCGCAACCAGATCCTGCAGCAGGCCGCGATCGCGGTGCTGGCGCAGGCCAATTCGCAGCCGCAACTGGCGCTGCGCCTGCTCGGCATCGGCTGAGCCGCGCAGCCTACTGCCGCTGCTGCACGCGGATCACGATCGGCGCGAACGTCGCCGACAGGTCGGCGACGCGGAACGAACCGCTGAAGCGCTTGCCCTGGTCGGTCAGCAGCTCGAGCATCCAGTCGCCCGGATACAGCGTCGGCATGTACTGGTACGGCAGCTCTTGCCGTGCGTCGAACTCGCCTTGGTCGTAGACCTCGCCGGCCGGATCGCGCAGCACGTAGCTCGCGCGCGCCGACGTGCCCCAGTGCTCGGGCAACGGCGCCGGGAAACAGAGTGCGCGCCGGGTCGCTGGTTCGGCAGCGATCTCGAGCCGCGTCGCGGTGTCCGGCAGCACGTTGACGGTGCCGCGTGACCAGCGGGCGTTCTCGGCCATCATCACGTAGTGGTATTCGCCGGCAGGGATCGCCACCGCAGCGCTCGCACTGCCATCGAGCGGCACCGAGCGCTCGTTCGCAGTCCGCCCCTCGAGGAACAGGTACGGCTCCTGCAGCGGC
>Ga0209488_10000095_pt1 | contig 63517 bp, 52 predicted proteins | sample Rivendell_Oct201_8_FD_188349 | JGI IMG/M metagenome (GOLD analysis project Ga0209488, IMG submission 188349) | Vadose zone soil microbial communities from the Eel River Critical Zone Observatory, Northern California, USA -... | ecosystem: Environmental > Terrestrial > Soil > Vadose zone >...
GAGAGCACGTAGTGGAAGTGCGCCACCACGTAGTAGGTGTCCTGCAGCGAGCGGTCGACGCCGGCATTCGCCAGCACCACGCCGGTGACGCCGCCGATGGTGAACAGGAAGATGAAGCCGATTGCCCACAGCATCGGCGTCTTGAACTCAATCGAGCCGCCCCACATGGTCGCAATCCACGAGAAGATCTTCACGCCGGTGGGCACCGCGATCACCATGGTGGCAGCGACGAAATAGGCCTGCACCGTCGTCGACATGCCGACCGTGTACATGTGATGCGCCCACACCACGAAGCCGATGCCGCCGATCGCCACCATGGCATAGGCCATGCCGAGATAGCCGAACACCGGCTTCTTCGAGAAGGTCGCCACGATCTGGCTGACCATGCCGAAGCCCGGCACGATCAGGATGTAGACCTCAGGATGGCCGAAGAACCAGAACAGGTGCTGGAACAGCACCGGATCGCCGCCGCCTTCCGGGTTGAAGAAGGTGGTGCCGAAATTGCGGTCGGTGAGCAGCATGGTGATCGCGCCGGCCAGCACCGGCATCGCCAGCAGGATCAGGAACACGGTGACGAGCTGCGACCACACGAACAGCGGCATCTTGTGCAGCGTCATGCCGGGCGCGCGCATGTTGAAGATCGTGGTGATGAAGTTGATGGCGCCAAGGATCGAGGACGCACCCGCCAGGTGGAGCGAGAGGATCGCGAAATCGACCGCCGGGCCGGGATGCCCGATCGCCGACGACAGCGGGGCATAGAGGGTCCAGCCTCCGCCGACGCCCGGCTCGCCGCGCTCGCCTTCCACGAACATGGAGATAATCAAGAGGGCGAACGAGGCCGGCAACAGCCAGAACGAGATATTGTTCATGCGTGGGAACGCCATGTCGGGCGCTCCGATCATCAGCGGCACGAACCAGTTGCCGAACCCGCCGATCATCGCCGGCATGACCATGAAGAAGATCATGATCAGACCATGCGCGGTCGTGAACACGTTGAACATGTGCGGGTCGTGGAAGTACTGCATGCCCGGCTCCATGAGTTCGAGCCGCATGCCCATCGACAGGAAGCCGCCGACCAGCCCGCCCACAAGAGCGAACGTCAGGTACATCGTGCCGATGTCCTTGTGGTTGGTGGAATAGACGAAGCGCCGCCAGCCGGTCGGATGATCGTGTTGCGCCTCATGCAGCGCGTCGTGGGCGTTGGCGTCGTGGGAGGATGTAGCCATGATCAGTTCCTTCGAGGGTATCGTTATGACCGCGGGCTGTTACCGCGTCGCCGGGTCAGCGGCTGCAAAATTGGTCGGAGCGCTGTCATCGCGCGCCCATTTGCGCTTGGCTTCCTCGACCCAGGTCGCGAACGCCTGCTCGCTGACCACGCGCACCGCGATCGGCATGGCGGAGTGGTCCTTCCCGCATAGCTCCGAGCACTGGCCGTAATAGATGCCCTCGCGCGTCGCCTTGAACCAAGTCTCGTTGATTCGGCCGGGAATGGAGTCGATCTTGACTCCAAACGAGGGCACCGCGAAGGCGTGGATCACCTCGGCGCCGGTGGTGATCACCCGCACGGTCTTGTTGACCGGCACCACCATCTCGTTGTCGACGCCAAGGAGACGCGGTTGGTCGGCCCGCAGCTTGGTTACGTCGCGGATCATCACCGAGTCGAACTCGAACTTGCCGTTATCGGGATAGCTGTAGGTCCAGAACCACTGCTTGCCGGTGGCTTTCACGGTGAGGTCGGCTTGCGGCGTGTTGAGCTGAAGGAAGAGCAGCCGGAAAGAGGGCACCGCGATCGCCACCAGGATCACGACCGGGATCACCGTCCAGGCCACCTCGAGCATGGTGTTGTGGGTGGTGCGCGAGGGGGTCGGATTGCTGCGCGCGTTGAAGCGCACAATCACGATAAGGAGGAGCACCAGAACGAAGCCAGCGATGGCGACGATCGTGTAGAGCAGGCCGGTGTGGAACCGCACGATGTCGTCCATCACCGGGGTCGCTGATTGCTGGAAGTTCATCTGCCAGTCCGACGGCTTCCCATCGCCCGCCCAGACCGCGCTAAGGCCCGCCATCAGCGCACACATCGTTACCGCCACGGCGGTCAACCGCTTGAACACGAGCATTGTCGTCATCGCTCCTTCGATGAGGCCGTCCGTCCGCCGCGTAGTCTCCCCGCATGAAGGCAAAAGCACGATGACACCAACAGCGGGAGCAGCCGCCCGGAGCGCAGCGTCCTCAAGGGGGCGTTGGGCCGGGCGAGCGGCGGGACTTTGAGGAAATCCCGCCAACTCAAAACCACAATTCTGGGCTCCTCGCAATGCACCTCGTCATGACTTCCATGCGGTCATCCACCACCACTGACAACCCTTTAGATCGGGGGGAATATGACCCCATCTCGGCCACAATCGACTGTTTTAGGGTCCCGCTGATGCGCCGGCCCCTGTAGGGGCGAAGCCCGATGCAGTTTTGCCGTGCGCGCCACCGTGCATGCCTTGGGTTTTTCGCTTTGGAAACGGGGTTACGAGCGCGGCGGGAAGAGTGGTAGCATTGGGTCGCGCGGGTGGCGACTCGTGCGAGGCGGCCAGCTGGCTCCACTTTGAGGGCCTGAGACGACAGGGTTTGATAATGAGCTCACCCAACCGATGGCTTTTCCGGCTTGCGCCGGCGCTGCTGGCGCTCACCGTCATCGGTGGAGTCGCCCCGGCAAACGCGCAGGGCACCGTCCGATCCGTCCATAACGACTGGCAGATTCGCTGCGACACCCCGCCGGGCGCGCAGGGCGAGCAATGCGCGCTGATTCAGAGCGTAACCGCCGAAGATCGCGCCAATGTCGGTCTGACCGTGATTGTCCTCAAAACCGCCGACCAGAAGAGCCGTCTGATGCGGGTGGTCGCCCCGATGGGGGTGCTGCTGCCCTCCGGTCTCGGCCTCAAGATCGATCAGGCCGACGTCGGACGCGCCGGCTTTGTGCGCTGCCTGCCAAATGGCTGCGTCGCCGAGGTGGTCATGGACGAAAATCTGGTCAAACAGATGCGCACCGGGCAGACAGCGACCTTCATCATCTTCCAGACCCCGGAAGAGGGCATTGGCTTTCCGATGAGCCTGAAAGGCTTCGGCGAGGGCTACGACAAGCTGCCGTAAATCCCTTGCGCACTAGCCTTGCGTGTCCCGGCCGAAGCCATAAGCGCGTTTTACGCGCGTCTTCGACGCGCTATGGGCGTAGCCGGAGCGAGAGCCGGGATCCAGGGGCGACAGACTGTGGAGTATGCGAATTTGGCCCTGGATCCCGGGTCTCGCTGCGCTCGCCCGGGACACGCAAAACTTCTGACGCAGACTAGCGCGGGGCTGACCGGCTCGATATGGCCTCCACCATCCGCTCCACCAGCGCGGGTGGAAAGGCGTAGACACGGGCCATCAGGCGCTCCATGTCCTGCCCCGACCGGAAGCTGACCTCGGTGCCCGAGCGTTCCATCTCGGCCAGAAAGGCCGGGTCCTGCGCCAGCCGCCCCAATGCCTCCCGCAGCGCCGCGACGCGATCGGCCGGAACCCCGGGCGGCAGCGCATAGGGCCGCGACATCACCTTGGGAGCCAGAATGAGGTCCCAGATCTGGCGGATGTCGTCGGATTTCACGAGATCATAGATGGTTGGGATCGACTTGAGGTCGGGATGGGGCTCAAGCCCAGTCTGCAGCAGGATCCGGATCTTGCCGTCCCGCAGCCAGTCGCCCTTGCGGGTCTTCACATAGGACCACGACACGCCGTGCAAGCCCTGGATTTCGCCCTTCTCGAGCGCCAGCAGGTTCTCGGCGGTTCCGCTGTAGCCCCGAATGATCTGCATGGGCGCGCCCATGAGCCGGATCATCGCGTTCGCCTCGATCTCGCTGTCGGTCTCCTGCCCGAGGCTGCCCATGATCAGCGGCGTGGTGAGCAGGTCCTCCGCCCGGCGGTGCGGCGCATTGGCCCACACCATCGTGACGCTCACCTCTGAATTGAGGCTGCCCAGCCAGCTGAACTTGAACGGGTCATAGACAATGCTCTTGTTGCCGCGCAGCACCTCGAACGGCGTGTGGCGCTGCAGCGCCCCGATGGTCAGTCCGTCCTTGGAGCCGACCGTGTAGAGCGAATTGGCTGCCGGCAGCCCGCCGGCCGACCCCATGTAGCGCACCACGATGCTCGGCTCGCCCGGGATGAAGCGGCCGAGATGACGCGATACCGGCCGCGCATACGCGTCGTAGCCGCCCCCGGTGTTGGCCCCCACCAGCAGCGAGATGGTCTGCCCGCGGTAGAAGTCGGCAACCGGATCGGCCGCCGCCGGCGTCGTCGCCACGACCAGGCCCACAAGGCCCAGCAAGAACCGCAGGTTGCGACGCGCCATGACGAGTCCGGCCGGTGACTTTTCCAGGAGGATGTCAGGTTCGAGATGGGGGCACAATCATCCCCGCTCGCAACAAACGCCGTGAATGACTATCTTGCCCAGACAGCAACCACCGAGGCCCGCCCATGACCACCATGTCGCTACTCGACCGCGCCGGACTGGACCGCGACGAAGCCCGCCGGCAGCTTGCCCGTGGCCTCGAGGGCGCCGATGACGGCGAGTTGTTCCTCGAATATCGCCAGTCCGAGATGCTGCATTTCGACAATGGGCGGCTCAAGCAGGCGACCTACGACACTGCGCAGGGCTTCGGGTTGCGCGCCGTCAAGGACGAAGCGGTCGGTTATGCCCACGCCTCCGATCTCTCGCCCGCCGCCATCGCGCGCGCGGCCGACGCCGTGCGCGCCGTCAAAGGTGGCTATTCGGGCCGCTATGCCGAGCCGCCCGCGCGCAGCAATACCCGGCTCTATGGCGACGACAACCCGCTTTCGGAGCCCGCGTTCGAAAGCAAGGTGCGGCTGCTCGAGACCATCGACGCCCATGCCCGGGCCAAAGACCCGCGCGTGCGGCAAGTATCAGTCTCCTTCGGCGCCAGCTGGCAGGTGGTCGAGATCCTGCGCGGTGACGGCGAGAGCTATCGCGACGTGCGGCCGCTGGTGCGCGTGAACGTCTCGGTGGTCGTCGGCGAAGGCGACCACCAGGAATCCGGCAGCTACGGTTATGGCGGGCGCGAAGGCTTCGGGCGCTTCATCGCGGCCGAGAGCTGGCAGCAGGCCGTCGACGAAGCGGTACGCCAGGCGCTCGCCAACCTGAGCGCGATCCCCGCCCCGGCCGGCGAGATGGATGTCGTGCTCGGCCCGGGCTGGCCCGGCGTGATGCTGCACGAGGCCGTCGGGCATGGGCTCGAAGGCGATTTCAATCGCAAGCAGACCTCGGCCTTCGCCGGCCTTATGGGCAAACAGGTCGCCGCCAAGGGCGTCACCGTTGTCGACGACGGCACCATGGCGCAGCGCCGTGGATCTTTATCGATCGACGACGAAGGCACGCCGACGAACCGCACCGTGCTGATCGAGGACGGCATTCTGGTCGGCTACATGCAGGATCGCCAGAATGCGCGGCTGATGAACATGAAGCCGACCGGCAACGGCCGGCGCGAAAGCTACGCGCATGTCCCCATGCCGCGCATGACCAACACCTACATGCTCGCGGGCGGCCACGACCCGGACGAGATCATCGCGTCGATCAAGAACGGCATCTACGCGGTCAACTTCGGCGGCGGACAGGTCGACATCACCTCGGGCAAGTACGTGTTCAACGTCACCGAGGCCTATCGGATCGAGGACGGCAAGCTCGGCGCGCCGCTCAAGGGCGCCATGCTGATCGGCAACGGCCCGACCGACCTCAACCGCATCAGCATGGTCGGCAACGACCTCCAGCTCGACACCGGCATCGGCACCTGCGGCAAGAACGGCCAGGGCGTGCCGGTCGGCGTCGGCCAGCCCACGCTGCGCATGGACCGCATCACGGTCGGCGGCACGGGGTGAGGAGCAATGAGCCAGATCACTCTTGAGCTGGATGACGAATCAATCGCCGCAGCCCGCAAGGCCGGCATCGATCTTTCGGAGCTGCTTGTTCATGCGCTTCGTCGGCAATTGCCGAACTTGCACGTAGCGGAACGAACGGAAGCTGCACGTCGGTGGCATGAAGAAAATAAGGAAGCCATAGACGCCTATAACCAGATAATTCAGACGGATGGACTCTTTTACGAGCGCCGACGGAAGCGCTAGTCAGGTCTGGTTTATCAAAAATACGCGATGGTGCGGCCGCAGGCCGCGACCACGATCCAGATCGCAAGCGACATGAGGCCGGCGGTCTTGGCGCTCGCCGGCATGGCGACGCCTGGGCCAAGGTCTGTCACCGCACGCTTCACGCCGAATTCGAAGATCGCCAAGTTCGCGAGGCCGAGCCCGATCAGCGCGAGCTTGATCTGAAACACCGGATTGAGAATGAGATGGCTCGCCTCGGCGGTGAACAGCAGGAAGCCGGTTGCGGCCAGCAAGACAAAAGCCGCGATCGCAATGCTCCGCGCCCGCATGAGAACGCGCGCGGGAGACGTCGCCGAAAGCCCGCCCAGGAGGCGAATGTCCATCACCGCAAGCGCGCCCGCGAACATCACGAGCGCCAGGATGTGACCGACATTCGCCACCGGAAACAGCCACGCCGACTGGCGGATGGCGGCGCCGAGATCGGACTGCTCAAGCGCGACGAAGATCGCCGGCGCCTCGCCGGTCATCAGCGCATCTCAAAGGTCTTGCCGTCGACCGTGATCCGCTCGGCGCGCATCTCGTCGGGCGTCGCCGTCGAAGGATAGCCGTAGGCCGAGATCGACTTGCCGACCGCGATCACCTTCTCGCTGGCGCCGCGGGTCGACATGCGGGAGGTAGGGGCGAGCGTGACTGTCCACACCTTGCCCTCGCTGCGCACTGTGACGGTCGCATGCGGGTTCTCGTACTTCGAGGTGACGATCGGGCCCGCGACGGTGACGGGCTTCGCCGCGTCATAGCTGCCCCAGCCGTGATGCGCGAAGGCCGCGCCGGCGGCGAGCACGATGGCAGAAGCGGCTGTCATGACTCTCAACATGGGTGCCTCCAATATGAAGGGAACTCGCGTGAAACTCGTGCTGAGATAACCGATCGGGGCGGCGGAACGGAGCCACCTTCCCGGCTGCCCCCCTTCAACTTTCCGCGATCCGGCGGGAGGCCCAGACTTTATCCAGTCTAACTTTTTGTTTGAGCATGATCTTTTCCGAAAACCGGTCTCACTTTTCGGATCATTCTCCAAGCGTCAACGAACCACACCGGAGAGGCAACAAGGCCGCCGCTCCGGTCTGGTGATGCGATTTTTGAGGTAGCAGAGGGCTGGCGGGCCAAGATAGCCTGGTCGGGCGTAAGTCCAGGCCCGGCAGGCTTCCTCGCCTTCGCAGGCCGCCTGGCAGCTCTTGCCGGACGGGTCCGGCGGCAGCTCGAAATGCCGATAGTCGCCGCCGGCGCGATCGATGGCGAACTCGATCGGTCCGGAATTCAACTCGATGATGCCGGCACCGCGCACACCCGACACACAGCAGCTTGCGGCCACGCGTGGCGTGACCCGCGACTTGAGCCAGCATATGGCATTGGCGTTCTCGGTCGCCGGGTAGGAAAACGCCCAGGCTCGGCAGCGCGAATCACGCTCGCAGCGCGCCGCGCATTGCGCGGGATCGCCGGAGCGCGAGGGCGCGCTGGTGTAGTCCCCGCCCGAGCGGTCGTAGCCGACCTGCGCGCTGGCCGATCCGCTCACGCCGAGGAGAGCAAGCCAGCCAAACAGCCAAAGCGCCTGAACTTTCATGCCGTTACCTGCACTGCGTCGCGCCCGTGTAAGCATGCCACCGCAGGGGAGAAAACCACAAGTGTTGCGGGAGAGCCGGCTGCGCACTCTGCCGGCTGCCGCGCGCCGGTGCTAGGATTCGCGCCGGAACCGACTCAGGGCCCGTATGACACCAAAGGCAGCAGCCGCTGCACCCAAAGCCGCTACGTCCCAATCAGCTGGAACCAAGCCAGCTGGGTCCAAATCGGCTGCGTCCAAATCGGCTGCGTCGAAGCCGCCTGTGTCCAAGCCAGCTGCGTCGACGCGTCGCGACAGCGACCCCCTGGCTTGGCTGGCGGCGGACGATACGGCGTTCGCCGAGCATGCCCGCTGGCTCGCCTCAGCCAAGGGGCGCGCGACGCGCGATCGCCTGCTGCGGACAGGGCTCGCCCCTGAATTCGCCGCGCGCCTGCTCTCCGCCGCCAGTGGGGAGACGGCGCGTCAGGTCGAAAGCTGGAAGCTCGTGGGCTACCTCTTTGCGCAGGAGCCTTGGCAAGCCCATCTGCGTGCGGCCGGCATCGACAGCGCTCCGCCCTCGCCCCGCAGCTTTGCCGGCGTCCCACTCACGCCGATCGTGCAGGCGCTGCTGGGGCTCTACGGCAAGGATGCGCTGGCGTGGTGCGTCTACGCCTATCTCACCAGAACCGGATCGGCGGCGACCGACATCGGGGACGTAATTGTTGCTCACGCGCTCGCTTTCGACGCCATGCTCGAGGCGATCGAGGCCGCGCTGACGGAGCTTGAGGCCGAGCCGGATGTCCAGCCGAGTGGAATCGCGGGCAAGATCGCAAGGCTCCTGACGCAGCGTCTTACGACGACGGCCGCACCACACGCCGGCAACAGCGCCGTGGCACGGATCAGCTCGATCGCCTTCAGCCGCGAGCACACCACCGCTCTCATTGCGGCCATGCTGGCCGCACAGCTTCCCGCCGACAGTTCGCCCGGCGACAATCTCCACCATGCGCTTGCCGAGACCGCATGGATCGAGGCGGACGACGCGCTGGCCCGGGCTCTGCAGCAGACACCCGCGCTGCGTGAGGCGATCCGCGAGCCGACTGAGCTGAGCCCGCAGCTGCGCAGCCAGATCGGCGCCATCATCCAGGCGGTGCGGACATCGGCCGCCAAACGGGAGCTGGAGATCGAAGGGAGCCCGGGCAGCGAGACCACCTTCGACCCGGTCAAGCACGCCCAGGACGACCCGCGCATCACGCCTGCGAGCCGAGTCCGCCTCATTACACCGACGGTGTTTCAAGGCCGGGGAGCTAACCGCCGCGTGCTGCGCGCGGCCGACGTCGAGCCGGCCTGACACGACAACCAGGATCATCATGAGCACAGAGCGCAAAAGTATCTTTGGGAGATTCCTCCGTCCAAAGCCGGCGGAGCAGCCGGCCCCCTCGCAGCCTGCGCCCGCAGGTGCGCCTCGCGCGGCGACGGCAGGGGCGTCCGGGCTTGATTGCAGCCTGCTCGATGCCGAGGTGGACGACAACTGGACCGCCTGCATCGACTTCGGCACCGCATTTTCCAAGATCGTGATGGTGCGGCGCCACGAGACGGGTGCCACCACGACCGAGCATGTGCGGCCGCTGCAGATCGGGCCCAGCGCCATGCCAGGATTCTCGCCGCTGATGTGCCCCTCCGCGCTCTATGTGCTGCAGGAGCGGATTCATTTCGGCGAGCGCGCCTTCATCGTTCACGCCAATCATGGCGCCAACACCCGGCAGCGCTTTGAATCGCCCAAGCATTACATCAGCGCGCTGAACCGGCAGCTTTTGGAAACGCCGGCGAGCGACGCGGAAGACCCGACGCAGCGCTTCACGCGCGCGCAGCTGCTATTGCTGCTCTTGGGTTTCATCATCTTCCGCTTCGACCGCGCGCTGCGGGCGGAGAAGTTTCCGAAAGATCGCCTGCCGTGGCTGCGGATCGCACGGCCGGCCTGGAAGCGCGAGTTTGAGCGGGACGGCGAGGTCCTGCTGCTCGACCTGTTGGCGCGGGCCATGATCCTCGCGCGCGAGATCGGCGAGCGCTTCGACACCAGCGACGGCCTGCCCGTCGAGCTTGCGCTGTCGGCTCTCAAGGCCGTCGGCCGGATCAGCGAGCCAGCTGCCAACCTGCAAGCCAAGCTGATCCGCACCGCTACGCCGAACGACTGCATCGAGCGCGGCTTCGTTCCAGAAGCGACGGCGGTCGCCGCGGCCGCGATCAGGCCGGAGCTCAACAAGCAGCGCGTCTTCGTGATCGCCGATATCGGAGCGGGCACCTCCGACTTTGGAGCCTTCATCGCGGTCCCTGGGCGCGACAGGAAGGGCCGGATCGGCGAATATTCCAAGGCCCGCCGCATCGAGGAGAGAGCCGGCAACTTCCTGGACAGCCAGGTTGTCTCTTACCTGATCAAAAAGAACGGCTTGAACGCCGGGCTGCCGTCGGACGTCGGCACCATCGCGGCGCTCAAGCGCGAAGCGCGCCGCTACAAGGAGGATCTCTTCCGCGATGAGGAGCTCGACGGCCCGCTGCGTGGAGACTTGCGCGAGCTGCTCGCCGAGCCGGAAATGACAGCCTTCGTCAATGAGCTGCGTGGCAAGTTCGGAGAAACCTTGCAGGTCGCCTGCACAGAGGCTGCGGGACTGCAGCAGCGTCCGCCCGTGCGCATCCTGCTCACCGGTGGCGGCGCCGAGTTGCCATTCGTGCGCGGACTGGCCACACCGCCGGCGCAGGAGCGTGTGACGGTGATCGAGGAAAACCCGACCCCGCCATGGGTTGCGGGCACGAACTGGAACGTCGCCTTCAGGCAGCTCGCGGTCGCGGTTGGCGGTGCCATGCCGTCGCTGCCGGAGCAGAAATGAAGTTTGCCCTGAAGAGCAGGAAGCGGCAGACGGGGCCCGGCCGGTTTTGATCACCGCTTCGCCTGCCTGTCGTCGGTGGAATGGCTGAGCAAAGGCACGGTGGGTGACGGCGAGAACGGCGTGGTGCGGATGGGATATTGAGGCCAGGGACGCTGCATCAGTTTGATTTGACGGATGGCTAAGGTCGCACGTCAACAAATCCGCCTCGCGATCCCCGTCAACGAGCCGGCGACCGTCCCTGCCTAATCATGTTACATCGAACAAATGCCTCGTTGACATGAGTCTGACCAATGCGGGAATACCAACGCGGGCCGCTGCCGCGCGTGGCTGGCGTGATGCCGCCACCATTTTCCAAGGCACATGTACAACCGATTTTGTCCCTCATCTTCATGCACTCTGGACGAATACTCTGGGCAAATGCGCATGTGGTAATGACGCAAAGTGTGACAGACACGATTGCCAGTTTGGCTGCGCCCGTGATCATCGCGAACACTCCCTGACAGCGCTAGGCGATGTAATGGACTTAACGTGGAATTCCCTAGATGACTCCCGAACTGGGGGATGTTGGCACTTTTCCGGGCTCGCCTGGAGGTAAGCTTCCGCCAAATTGGCGCTGTGGCACTCGCAACGATAAACTCGTGCCAACTACCTCGTATTCTCCCAACTTGCGTCAATGCGGCTGCGGCTGCGCGTTAATGAGTCCACGGCTAAAGCGTGTCTCGCTGGAAATGAATCGTGATGACAAGGTGCTGGCCGTTTATCCGCCTCATCCTGAGGAGGGCGCAAGTACATACGTTTCCGAAAAACGCAATCATCGCGCAGCGCCCGTCTCGAAGGATGGGGCGGCCCACCGATCTCGGGTTTACCCGAGATCGGCATCAAACGTGCGCAAGTCGGGTAAACCCGACTTGCGATGTTCGAGACGCCGCGCACGAGGCCGCGGAATGCAGCTAGATCCAAGATTGCGGCTCCTCACCATGAGGCTGGGAGGGTCCGCGAGTGCATCAAATTGATCGGAATTCGCTTCTAGTAAGCGTAATCCTTGTAGATCGGACTGACCGAACCCTCCCATGGCCCATGGAATTTCTCCAACAGCTCCTCGGCCGGTGTGATTCCGCGCGCAACGAATTCCTGAATCGGCCGCAGGTAGCGCGTCTCGTCGTGGCCGGCCCTGTCATGCTTGCGGCGCCGCGCCAGCCCCTGCTCGGCGAGCTTGAGCGTTTCCTTGGCGAGATTGAGCACGCTCCACTGCCGGATCCGGGCCTTGAACCCAAGCTTCGGCACCTCATCGCGCAGCGTCTGCCGTTCGTCCGCGCTCCAGTCCTTGACCAGATCCCAGGCCGCATCGAGTGCGGCCTCGTCATAGAGCAGCCCGACCCAGTAGGCCGCAAACGCCGGCAGCCGCCGCCACGGCCCGCCGTCGGCGCCGCGCATCTCGAGGTAGCGCTTGAGGCGCACCTCCGGAAAAATCGTCGAGACGTGGTTGGCCCAATCCGACAGCGTCGCGCGCTCGCCCGGCAGTCCCGGCAGCTTGCCGGCCAGGAGATCGCGGAACGACTGGCCGGCCACGTCGACATAGCGCTCGCCGCGCTTCACGAAGTACATCGGCACGTCGAGCGCGTAATCAACGTAGCGCTCGAACCCCATGCCAGGCTCGAACGCCCACGGCAGCATGCCGGAGCGATTGGGATCGGTGTGGCGCCAGATCTCCGATCGAAACGACACCAAGCCGTTCGGCTTACCCTCGGTAAAAGGCGAGTTCGCGAACAGCGCGGTCGCGACCGGCTGCAGCGCGAGCGACACGCGCAGCTTCTTGACCATGTCGGCTTCGGAGGAGAAATCGAGATTGGTCTGCACCGTGCAGGTCCGGTACATCATGTCGAGGCCGAGCGTGCCGACCTTCGGCATGTAGGCGGTCATGATCCGATAGCGTCCCTTGGGCATCATGGGCATATCGGCGCGCGACCAGTCGGGCGTCATGCCGATGCCGAGAAAGCCGATGCCGAGCGGCCGAGCGATCTCGCGCAGCTGGGCGAGATGTGCCATCAGCTCGGTGCAGGTCTGGTGCACGGTCTCGACCGGCGCGCCGGACAGTTCGAACTGGCCGCCGGGCTCGAGCGAGATCGCCCCACCCCCGGTCACATCGAACAAGCCGATGATGTTGCCGTTCTCCATGATCGGCTCCCAGCCGAGCAAATGCCGCATGCCCTCGAGCAGCGCGCGGATGCTTCGCCGCCCCTCATAGGGAACGGGGCGGTGCCCTTCCACCGTAAAGGCGAACTTCTCATGCTCGGTGCCGATCCGATAGTCCGCCTTCGGCTTGCAACCTTCCGCGAACCACGCGACGAGCGCGTCGCGCGTCTCGATCGGCGTCATATCGACCTGGTCACGAGCCATCTTGGTGACGAGCCATTTTGGTCACGAGCTACGGGGAACCGTTGTCAAAGGCGCGGGACCTTACACGGGGGCTGCAAGAGAGGGCAATGGCGGGGCGCCACGTGGCGCCACGCGGCATTGATCCGTGACATTGATCTGGTGACGTCAGGTCGATCCGGCAACAGACCGCCGCAGCAGCGGAACCACAGCCAGCGCCAGCGCCGCGAAGGCCGCGCCCGCAAGGAAAGTGACCTGCGGCCCCACCGCATCCCATAGGGCACCGGCGATCACGCTGGCCGCGACCGTCGCTATGCCGGCGACGAGACTGAACAGGCCGAAGGCGGTCCCGCGCAGGTCCGCTGGTGCCGTGTCGGCAACAAGCGATGCCAGGATGCCCTGGGTGAGCCCCATATGCAGACCCCAGAGCGCGGCACCCAGAACCACAGTGGCGACGTTCGACGCGAAGGCAAGCACAAGATCGGCCACGATCAGAATTGCGAAGCCGCACGAGAGCAGCGAGTACCGCCCGATCTGGTCCGACAGCGCGCCCGCCGGCCAGGCGGCGAGCCCATAAACCACATTCATTGCGACCAGGATGATGGGCACCAAGGCGAGCGCCATGCCGACAGACTGCGCCCGCAACAGCAGGAAGGCTTCGCTGAAGCGTGCCAGCGTGAACGTGCCCGCCAGCGTGACAACGATCCAGAACGCGCCATCGAGCCGCGTGATCTCGGCCCGCGAGAGCGGCGAGCGCACCGGCTTAAGGTCAGCCGGCCGCTCCGGCTCGCGCACCGCGAGCGCAATGACGGCAAAGGACAGAAACGCCGGTATGACGGCAAACCAGAACACCAGCGTGAAGTTGTCGGCAGTGAGCAGCATCAGGGCGATTGCGGCAAGCGGGCCGATGAAGGCTCCGATCGTGTCCAGTGACTGCCGCAACCCGAAGCTCGCGCCACGCAGATCGGGCGTCGTGATGTCGGCAATGAGCGCATCGCGCGGCGCGGTACGGATGCCTTTGCCGATGCGGTCGATGAAGCGTGCCGCAAACAGCCAGCCGGCCGAGGGTGCCAGCGGAAACACCGGCTTGGTGATAGCGGCGAGGCCATAGCCCGCGGCCGCCAGCCACTTGCGGTGACCAAGCCGGTCGCTGAGCGCGCCCGAGAAGATCCGCACGATCAGGGCGGTCGCCTCGGCGACGCCTTCGATCACGCCGACCGCAAGCGCGGACGCGCCGAGACCCACGACCAGATAGAGCGGCAACAGCGCATGGATCATCTCGGAGGAGATGTCCATCAGCATCGAGACGACACCGAGCGCCCAGACGCTGCCCGGAATCTGGCGCCAGCGCAGAAGTGAACGGTCGGCATCCTGCTGAGCGATCATCCCACGCCTTCATCATCGCGCTGAAGCAGCCAAGAGTGGCACACTATCACCGTCACCCTGAGGCGCGAGGTCACCGTCGCAGGCGCAGCCGCGCACAATTGCCTGCGATGCGACCGAGCCTCGAAGGGCGACGGCCCCTGCCTCACCGCGAATTGGCCGCTCATCCTTCGAGGCTCCCCCGGCTCAAGCGGCCGGGGTCGCACCTCAGGATGACGGATCAGCATTGGTGCCGTTGGCAGAAGCCAAATTCAGATGCGCGCGAACTATGCCGCCTTCGCCGTCCCGGGCGCAAAGCGGCCGTAAAATGTATCGCCCTTGGTTGCCATGTCGACGAGCAACTGAGGCGGCGCAAAGCGCGGCCCGTATTTCGCTTCCAGCCGCTTGCACAGCTCCACAAAGCGCTTGCTCCCCATCATGTCGATATAGGAGAGCGTGCCGCCCGAATAGGGCGCGAAGCCGAAGCCGAGGATCGAGCCGACGTCCGCTTCACGCACATCGGTGATGACGCCCTCCTCGACGCAGCGCGCGGCTTCGAGCGCCTGCACCGACAACAGGCGCTCCTTGAGCTCCTGCACGCTGATCTTGTCGGGATCGAGCTTGTTCTTCTGAATGTCGGCAAGGCCGGGCCACAGGCGCTTGGGAGCACCCTGCGGATAGTCGTAGAAGCCCTTGCCGTTCTTGCGGCCAAGCCGGCCTTGTTTCTCGACCAGCTCCTGCAGCAGCGTCTTCTGCTCCGGATCGATCGCCTGCGGCCCGAGGTCGGCCTCGGTCGCCTTCAGGATCTTCCAGCCGAGATCGAGCGCAACCTCGTCATTGAGCGACAGGGGCCCGACCGGCATGCCGGCCATGCGGCCGACATTCTCGATCATCGCCGCCGGCACGCCTTCCATCAGCATCAGATGGCCTTCGCGGATGTAGTTGAGCACGCAGCGGTTGGCGAAGAAGCCGCGTGAATCATTGACCACGATCGGCGTCTTGCGGATCGCGCGCACGTAATCGAGCGCGGTCGCCAGCGCGGCAGGACCGGTCTGCTTGCCGCGAATGATCTCGACCAGCATCATGCGCTCGACCGGAGAAAAGAAATGCACGCCGATGAACTGCGCCGGACGCTTGGAATCCTGCGCCAGCGACGTGATCGGCAAGGTCGACGTATTGGAGCCGAAGATCACGCCCTCGCGCATCGCCGCCTCCGCCTTCGCGATCGTCTCTGCCTTGACCTTGCGGTCCTCGAACACGGCCTCGACCACGAGATCGCAATCCTTGAGGGTGCCATAGTCGGCGGTCGGGGTGATCCGCGCGAGCAGCGCGTCACGATCGGCCGAGCTGGCGCGGCCGCGGTTGACCTGCTCGCTCATCAGCTTGTGGGAATGCGCCTTACCCTTGTCGGCTGAGGCCTGATCGCGATCGATCAGCACGACTTCGATGCCGGCAAGCGCCGTGACATAGGCGATGCTGGCGCCCATGAAGCCCGCGCCGATCACGCCGACTTTCTTGAGCATGGTCGGCGGCACGTCCTTGGGCCGGCGCGCCCCCTTGTTGAGCTCCTGCATCGATACGAACAGCGAGCGGATCATGCTGGCCGCTTCCGGCGAGCGCAGGATTTTGGCAAACCAGCGCGACTCGACACGCAGCGCCTGATCGATCGGCAATTGCAGCCCCTCATACACGACCTGCATGATCGCGTGCGCGGCCGGATAATTGTCGAAGGTCTCGCGGCGGTAGATCGCGTTCGCCGGCGGGAACGTCATCATGCCGGCCTTGGAATAAACGAGCCCGCCCGGCAAACGGAACCCGTCCGCGTCCCATGGCGCCTTGGCGCTGCCGCCGCCTTTGATCCAGGCCTTGGCTGCACTCACGAGCTCGGCAGGCGGCACCACCGCATCGATGAGCTTCATGCCCTTGGCCTGCGCCAGCCTGATCTGGTCGCCCTTGAGCAGGAACTGCAACGCGTCACCGGGCTGCATCATGCGCGCCACGCGTTGCGTGCCGCCGGCGCCTGGAAAGAGCCCGACCTTGATCTCAGGCAGGCCCACGCGCGTCTTGGCATTGTCCGCCGCGACCCGGTGGTGGCAGGCGAGACAGAGCTCGAAGCCGCCACCGAGCGCGGTGCCGTTGATCGCCGCCACCCAGGGCTTGCCGCTCGTTTCAAGCCGCCGGTAGAGCTTCGAAAGCTTGCGGCTCTCCTCGAACAGGCGCTTGACCGCCATCTCCTCGCCCTGCTCCTTCACGGTGTCGGAGAATTCGCGGCTGAAGACCTCGAGCATGGTGAGATCGGCGCCAGCGCAGAACGCCTCCTTGCTGGAAGTGATGACGGCGCCTTTGATGGCGGCATCGCCCGCCACCTGCTCGACGATAGTCGACAACTCCTCGATGGTCTTGAGGTCGATGACGTTCATCGAGCGGCCGGGAACATCCCAGGTCACGAGCGCGATGCCGTCGGCGTCGATATCGAGCTTGAAATTCACGGTGGTCATGGCTGAGCCTCAGTTCGGTTCTGCGCCGGCGCGCCGCGCCATTGCAACGCCCTTGATCATTTCCGCGGCGGGTAGAGTTCGCCCGATTTGTGGGTAAATCGAGGACCCTTCTCATCTTTGATATTGAGAAGGTCGATGTCGGGATAGACCACGCGATCATGCACCTTGCGGGTCCCGACTTCGAGATAGAGCGCATCGCGTTGCGAGCGGTTGATCAGGCAATGGCCGTTATCGGTGCCAGCCTTCCAGCCGGCCGCGTCGCCAGCCTTCAGCACGGTCTCGCCATCGTTCTCGAGCAGCACCAGCTCGCCCTCGAGCACGTAGACGACCTCGTCTTCGCTCTCATGCCAGTGGCGCTGCGACGATTGCTCTCCCGGCGGCACCCGCGTGAGATTGACGCCGAACTGATCGAGCCCGGCAGCGTTGCCGAGCCGCTTGCGCGCGCGCCCGGCCACCGGGAGATGATAGGGATCCGGATAGCCGGTGCCGATCTCGGTCTTGAGGCTCGCAATATCGATCTTGGGCATATCTCTTCAATCTCAAGCTAAGATGGATATGGCTCGCCTGACTTGTGCGTGTAGTGATTGCCCCCATCGTCGCGCCGATAGAGCAGGTCGATGTCGGGATACTCTGCGCGCTCCCGCTTCGCGCGCGATCCGATTTCGAGAAAAACTACGTCGCGCGTCGAGCGATTGACCAGGCAGTGGCCGTTGGGGACGCCGGCCTTCCATCCGGCGGCATCACCGGGCCTGAGCACGGTCTCGCCCTCGTTTTCGCAGAGCACGACCTCGCCTTCGAGGATGTAGACGAGTTCGTCTTCAGCTTCGTGCCAGTGGCGCTGCGAAGACTGGGCGCCGGGCGCGAGCCGCGTCAGGTTGACGCCAAACTGGTCGAGCCCGACCGTGTTGCCGAGCCGCTTGCGCGAGCGGCCGAGCACTGCCTGACGAAAAGGTCCGGGGTAGCCGGTCGACGATTCCACCTTCAGGATTTCGATGTCAATCTTGGGCATGCGTCAGACGCGCTCAATGATCGTGGCGGTGCCCATGCCGGCGCCGATGCAGAGCGTCACCAGCGCAGTCTTCAGGTCGCGCCGCTCCAGCTCGTCGATGACGGTGCCAAGGATCATGGCGCCGGTTGCTCCGAGCGGATGCCCCATCGCGATCGCGCCGCCATTGACGTTGACCTTGCCGGGATCGAGCCGGAACGCCTGCAGATAGCGCAGCACCACGGCGGCAAAGGCCTCGTTGACCTCGAACAGGTCGATGTCCTTGAGGTCCATCTTGGCGCGCTTGAGCACCTTTTCGGTGACATCGACCGGGCCCGTGAGCATCAAGGCAGGCTCCGAGCCGATATTGGCGAAGGCCTTGATCCTGGCGCGCGGCTTGAGCTTGGCGGCGGTGCCAGCCTCGCGGCTGCCGATCAGGACCGCGGCGGCGCCATCGACAATGCCGGAGGAATTACCGGCGTGATGCACGTGCTCGACAAACTCGACCTCGGGATGCGCCTGCACCGCCACCGCATCGAAGCCGCCGAGTTCGCCCATCTCCACGAACGAGGGCTTGAGCTGCGCCAGCGACTGCATGTTGGTCTCCGGCCGCATGTGCTCGTCGCGCGCCAGGATGGTGAGCCCGTTCACATCCTTGACCGGGACTACCGAGGCGCCGAAGCGGCCTTCGTCCCAGGCCTTGACGGCGCGCTGCTGGCTCTGCACCGCATATTCGTCGCATTGCGCGCGCGAGAAGCCGTATTTGGTGGCGATCAGATCGGCCGAGATGCCCTGCGGCATGAAATAGGACTTGAGCGCGATCGCAGGATCGACCGGCCAGGCGCCACCGGAGGCGCCAATGCCGACCCGGCTCATCGACTCGATGCCGCCGCCGACGGTCATGTCGTGTTGGCCGGACATCACCTGCGCGGCCGCGAAATTGACCGCATCGAGCCCGGAGGCGCAGAACCGGTTGATCTGCACCCCGGGCACGCCGTTGCCATAGCCGGCATTGATCGCCGCCGCCCGCGCGATATCGCCGCCCGCCTCGCCGACCGGATCGACACAGCCCAGGATCACGTCGTCGATCAGCGCCGGATCGAGCTTGTTGCGGGCCTTGAGCGCCGTGAGCGCCTGGGTGGCAAGCTCCAGCGCCGTTACCTCGTGCAGCGAGCCGTCTGCCTTGCCGCGGCCGCGCGGCGTGCGCACGTGGTCATAGATAAAAGCGTCGGGCATTGGGGTTTCTCCCTGTCCGGTCGTCCCGGTCGGAACGATGGGCGAATCACCTGAGGTCACCTTACGTGTGCGCAGGCCCGGGGGCGAGCAACCCCGCAACCGCCCGGGTTGGCCATTAATTTCATCCTCCACTTCCGGGGCATGATAGATTATTCTTCTTGTCCCACCTGCCTTGAATGGTCATACCTCCTCCCTGCTTGCACCGATGGTGGTGCGAGGCCTGCCTGTGACAGCCAATCATCCCGTTTCCCAGACCACCTTAGATCAGGCCCGCGGAATCCTGCCCGGGCTCGCGCTCTCCGCGCTGGTCGCCGTGGCCGCGCTGACCTTTGCCCCCGTCATCGGCCGGGTGGCGCCGATCCCCGCCATGGTGCTTGCGCTGGTGATCGGGATCGCGCTCAACCCGCTGGCGCGGCAGCCCTTGTTCCTGCCAGGCATCGCGTTTTGCATGAAGGTCCTGCTGCGCTGGGCGGTGGCGCTGCTGGGCTTGCGCATTGCGCTTGGCGAGATCGCGGCGCTCGGGCTTGCGACCGCGGCCCTGGTCGTCGTCTCGATGGCGCTGACGGTCGCGTCCGGATTTCTGTTTGCGCGCGCATTCGGGCAGAAGGGCGCCTACGGGGCGCTCGCGGGCGCGGCCACCGCGGTCTGCGGCGCCTCCGCGACGCTCGCGACCGCGATCGTGCTGCCGGACTACAAGGGCAAGGAGGCGGACGTCGCCTTCGTGGTGGTCGCCGTCAACGCGCTCTCCACCATCGCGATGGTGCTCTATCCGCTGCTGTGCTCGTCGCTCGGCCTCGACCCCCAGCTCACCGGCGTGATGCTCGGCGCCACCATCCATGACGTCGCGCAGGTCGTGGGCGCGGGCTACGCCGTGTCGGAGACGGTCGGCAACACCGCCGTCGTCGTGAAGCTGTTTCGCGTCTTTCTGTTGTTTCCGGTCGTTCTCGTCATTGGCTTCATGTTTGCGCGACGCTCGGTCGCAAGCGACGCCGCCCGCATCCCATTCCCGGTCTTTGCGCTGGTGTTCGTGGCGCTGTGCGTGCTCAACAGCATCGCGATCTCGATCGGCAGCGTCGCGCCGGCGTTCGCGCTGATCAAGGCACCGCTGATCGAAGCCTCGACCTGGGGCCTGCTGATCGCGATCAGCGCCTTGGGACTCGGCACATCATTGCCCGCGATCGCAGCGCTCGGCTGGCGGCACGTCGCGACCGTGACGGGCACGACGGTGGTGATCCTGGTGGTGGTGACGGCGGGGCTGATGATCTCGAACTGACGATCCAGGACCTGAACTCATAAATCGGTGCCGTAGCCCACGCCGCGCGCCTGCCCTCAGAGGCAAAATGGCACTCGCGGCAAGGATAGGGTTTCTCATTGCGCGCCCTTCGCTCTTGCATCATCCTGATATGCTTGCGTCCCCGGGCGTCCGGCGCAGCAGGTTGGCAAGTCGTCCGCTGGCAACGCGAAGCTCGTCGTGCGACGGCAGCCCCAGGGCCAAGCGGACGGCGTTCGGCGCGTGCCCCGGCGCCATGGCAAACGCACTCGATGTCGTGACAGCCACGCCGGCCCGCGCGGCAGCCGCGGCGAACACCTCAGAGCGCCAGCCCTCCGGCAGCTTCAGCCACAGATGATAGGAGGCTGGGTCAGCCTTGAATATATGCCCCGCAAGCGCTTCGCTGACTATCGCCTGTCGTCGGTGAGCGTCCCGACGCTTCAGCTTGACGATCTCCGCCGCTGCCCCGTCCAGTATCAAGCGCACGCCAATCTCTAGACTGAATGGCGATACAGTCCAGGCACCACCACGCACGGTCGACCACACACGCTCGCACAGGCCGCTCGGCACATGCAGCATGCCGACCGAAACGCCAGGCGCGATACGTTTCGACAAGCTGTCGATAACAATGCATCGCCCCGGCGCAAGCGAGGCCAGCGGCGGAACATCGCTCAGGAAGCCATAGACCCGGTCTTCGATAATCGTGACGTCAAGCTTCGATGCCAGATGCACGATTTCTTCTCGCCTTTCTGCGATCATCGAATGTCCCAGCGGATTGTGCACCACCGGTTGCAGATAGACGGCTGAGACTGCGGACTTTCGATGTGCGGTGGCCAACGCGTCGGGCACAATTCCGTAGTCATCCATAGCGATGGGAACAATCGATGCGCCGAGGCGGGCGGCGATGCTCTTGATCAGGGGATAGGAGAGAGCCTCGACCGCCACTCGTCCGCCGACGGATACGAGCGCTGAAAAAGCTGCGGCAATGGATTGCCGGCCCGAACCCGTGAAGACCAATGCATCGCGGCGCGGTTGCCAATCGCGACTGTTGAGAAACTCCGCAAATGCTTTGCGAGCGTTATCGAGGTGTCGGTCCGTCATCGGCCCGACGGCTCTGCCAGCGATATTGGCCCGCTGCAGGCCGCTCAACGAGCGCGCGATGAGGCCGGCCTGTTGCGGTACCGTGGGGAAGTTGAACTCGAGGTCAATGCGGCCTACGTGCGCCTCGCCGATCGACGCCGTCTGCAATGAAGGTCCCGCGATGAACGTACCCCGGCCGACCTCCCCGACGACGAGACCGCGCCGCGCGAGCTCGGCGTAGACCCGGCTCGCGGTCGAGACGGCGATCCCCCGTTTGTAGGCAAAGTCGCGCTGCGTCGGAAGCTTGCTGCCCGCCCGCAGACGCCCCTGCTGGATCTCCTCCGCAAACTTGTCGGCAATGTTGCGGAAGTCGCTCAAAAAAATTGCTCCGAGTTCAATGTTTCTATTGATCCCATACTACGGTCGATCAATTGTTCGGTGCAACAATTGGGGAGCCGAGGCGCTCGGGTTATGAAAGGGGGAGGACGTGCTGCACGTCGCCGTCTTGGGCCAACTTACCGTGCTGCGCCAGTGCACCAGAGTGCAGCTGCCGCCGTCCAAGAAAACACGCGCCTTGCTCGCATATCTCGCCGTCACTGCGCGACCGCACAGCCGCGACCGCCTCTGCGCCATGTTCTGGGCCGTCCCGGATGATCCCCGAGCCGCACTGCGGTGGAGTCTGAGCCACCTGCGACCGATCGTCGACGAGCATGATTGCCAAAGGATAATCGCCGACCGCGAGAACGTTGGATTGAACCCCAACGGTATCGTGGTGGATCTTTTGTCCCTGCGCAGCCTTGTTCGAAACGGCGCAGAGTCCATCTCGACCGACGCACTGCGCCAGGCGGCGGAGGTGCTGGAGGGCGATTTCCTCGAGGGCCTTGATCTTCCGGACTGCCACGAGTTTCAGAACTGGCGCACTGGGCAACGGGAAGAGACGCGACCGCTGCGCGCGCAGCTTCTAACCGCACTGATAGCCCGGCTCGAAAGCGCGCCCGAGGAAGCCCTGCGCTACGCGCGGGCGCTCAGCCTCCTCGAGCCCGCCGACGAAACGGCCCATGCCACGCTGGTTCGATTGCTGCGTACCGCTGGCCGCTGGCCCGAGGCCGAGGAGCAATTTCAAAGAGCGCAGCAGCGGCTCGACGAGTTCAACGTCGTATGCACGGGCACGCTGCGGCAGGCGGTGCAAGTGCCGATTCGATCCGGCGCGCCGACCATTGCGCACAATGGAAACGCGCACGATGGAAACGCGATCTCGCCGCATGCGGAGCCGCTGCATGGGCCTCCCGCCTTGCACGAGGTGAAGTTTTGCAGGACATCGGATGATATCCGGATCGCGTACGCCGTCATCGGCGACGGCCCGCCGCTGGTTTGGGCGGCGCACTGGCTCAGCCACCTCGCCTTCAGTTGGGAAAGCCCGGTCTGGCGCCATTGGGCCGAAGAGTTCGGCAAGGACTATTCCTTTGTTCATTACGATGAGCGCGGCAACGGTCTGTCGGACTGGGACATACCTGAGTTCTCTGTCGATGCGTTCGTTCGCGACCTCGAGGCGGTAGTCGACGCGCTCGGCCTCGATCGGTTCGCACTCATGGGGAGCTCGAAAGGCGGCCCGACAGCGGCTGCCTATGCGGCGCGTCATCCGGAGCGGGTGTCTCACCTCATCCTCTACGGCACCTTTGCTCAAGGCTGGCGAAAGCTGAAGAACGGCACACAAATCGAACGGGTCGAGGCGATGATCACTCTGATGCGGCAGGGCTGGGCGCAGGACAACCCCGCCGTTCGCCAATACATGACATCGCTGTTCCTGCCTGATGCCGCGCTTGAAGAGATGGGCTGGTTCAATGAGCTGCAGCGAATTTCATCCTCGGCCGAGAATGCGGCCCGGCTGCTGCGTTCGATCGGAGAATTCAACGTTCTCGACCTGCTACCGGGCATCACTGCGCCTACGCTCGTGCTGCACTGCCGCGGCGACGCCGCCACGTCATTCGAGCACGGCCGGTTGATCGCCAGCCGCATTCCTGGAGCAAGGTTCGTCGCGCTTGAGAGCAGCAACCATGTCCTCTTGCCGCGCGATCCTGCCTGGGCAAGTTTTGTGAGCGAGGTCCACCGGTTTCTTCAAGCGGGCAGGCGAACGCCGGCTCGCCCCCATCCAACAAGCGCAATCCGGCGGTGATGACGTCGCTGCCAGAGTCGTACCGGCCTGTGCAACTCGTCGCTCGATAAGCTCGGCGAGATAATCGCCAACTAAAACGCCTCTGCCGGCAGCTCCATCGTGCTCGCCGCGCCGACCTGGATGCGCGCGAGATGCGTCGCCGTCTCGGGCAGCATACGCTCCATGAAAAACCGGCCGGTGACGAGCTTGGCCTTCATGCGCTCGGCCGCGCCGTCGCCCGACGCGAGCTTCGCGTGCGCGGACTCCGCCATGCGGCACCACATGTAGCCGAGCGCGCACAGGCCGAAGAGCCCGAGATAGTCGGTCGCGCCGGCGCCGGCATTGTCCGGTTTCGCCATGGCATTCTGCATCAGCCACATGGTCGCCTGCTGCAGGTGCCCGAGCGCGGCCGCGAGCGGACCGACATAGGGCTTCATGGCGTCATCGCCATGCGCCTTGATGTAGCCCTGCACCTCGCCAAAGAACGCCTGCATCGCGCGACCGGCGTCTTTCGGCAGCTTGCGGCCAACGAGGTCGAGGCCCTGGATCCCGTTCGCTCCCTCGTAGATCATCGCAATGCGCGCATCGCGCACGAATTGCTCCATGCCGTGCTCGGCGATATAGCCGTGGCCGCCATAGACCTGCTGCGCCAGCACCGCATTGGCGAAGCCCTGGTCGGTGAGCATGGCTTTGAGCACCGGCGTGAGCAGCCCCATGTGGTCGTCGCCTGCCTGCCGCGCCTTGTCGTCCGGCGAGCGATGCGTCACGTCGCCCTGCAGCGCGGTCCAGATCAACAGCGCCCGCCCGGCCTCGTTGAACGCACGCATCGTCATCAGCATGCGGCGCACGTCCGGATGCACGATGATCGGATCGGCTGGCTTGTCCGGGAATTTCGCACCGCCGAGCGCGCGCCCCTGCAACCGGTCGCGGGCATAGGTGGCGGCGTTCTGATAGGCGACCTCCGAGACCGCGAGCCCCTGCACGCCGACGCCGAGCCGGGCCTCGTTCATCATCGTGAACATGGCGTTGATGCCGCGGTTTTCCTCGCCGATCAGGAAGCCTTCCGCCTCGTCGTAGTTCATCACGCAGGTCGAGTTGGCGTGGATGCCCATCTTCTCCTCGATCGAGCCGCAGGAAACGCCGTTGCGCGCCCCGGGGGAGCCATCGGCCTTGGGCAGGAATTTCGGCACGATGAACAGCGTGGTGCCCCTGATCCCCGCCGGGGCGCCCTCGATGCGCGCGAGCACGAGATGCACGATGTTTTCGGACAGGTCGTGCTCGCCGGCGGAGATAAAGATCTTCGTGCCGGTGATCTTGTAATTGCCGTCACCCTGCTTGACCGCCTTGGTGCGCAAGAGGCCCAGATCGGTGCCGCAATGCGGCTCGGTGAGGTTCATCGTTCCAGTCCAGCGGCCTTCGATCATCTTCGGCAGATAGGCCGCCTTCTGCTCCGGCGTGCCGTGGCGCAGGATCGCCGCCATCGCGCCCTGCGTGAGACCCGGATACATGGCGAAAGCCATGTTGGCCGAGGCCATCATTTCGTTGACAATCACGGTCGTGGTCTCGGGCAAGCCCTGGCCGCCGAACTCCGGCGGCGACGAGATACCCATCCAGCCGCCCTCGGCGTACTGCCGGTAGGCGTCCTTGAAGCCCTTCGGGGTGGTCACGCTGCCGTCGTCATGCCGGGTGCAGCCTTCCCGGTCGCCCGGCAGGTTGAGCGGCTGCACCACCTGCTCGCAAAGCTTCGCCGCCTCGCCCAGGATCTGCTCGAGCAGGTCGGGCGACGCATCGGCAAAACCCGGCAGGTTATTGTAACGCGAGATCTGGAACACGTCGTTCAGGAGAAACAGCACCTCATCGACGGGGGCCTTGTAGACCGGCATGGTGTCCTCTCACGGGCTGCAAATGGAAAATTAGGTGCATCAACGCGCAACGCGGCACGCCAGCCAAACGCTGGCCATGATCGAACAATGCGGCATCAGTCGGACGGCCGCGGACTCAAAGGGAATCGGGACGCGCATGGATAGCATCTATACCCCGCAGCGCGCACGGAAAAAGGCGGCGTTTCGGGCGCACCCGCCGTGTCTGTGCTAGGTTTCTGCGGTCTTTATCCTTGCCAGCCGTAGTACGGAGTTCCTCCCGATGCAGCGCATCGGCCGCAAGGTCGCCGCGTCAGCCGCCATCGCGTCAGGTCTCGCGATCGGCTTTTGCGTAGGCATGGCTGTGGACGTGGCCGCAGAGATCACCGCCCGGCAGCAGGACGTGACGTGTAAACCGGAGCGTTTCAAGATTGCGCTCGATGTCGGGCATACGGTTGAAAACCAGGGCGCAACCAGCGCACGCGGCGTGAAGGAATACGTGTTCAATCTCCGCCTGGCGAAGGACATGGAGAAGGCGCTCAAGGACGCCGGTTTCAGCCAGACGCATCTCTTCATCACACCAGGTGCCACGAGGGCGCAGTTGTTCAAGAGGGTCGCGCGGGCGAACGCACTCGGTGTCGATCTGTTCGTGTCGATCCATCACAACGACGTCCAGGAGCGCTACAAGGAAAAATGGGAACACGAGGGCGAGAGCCGTGCCTACAGCGACCAGTTCTCGGGCCATTCGCTGTTCGTCTCGCGCGAGAACCCGCGGCTCGCTGACAGCCTCGCGTTCGGCCGCCTGCTCGGGATCGCTTTGAAGGAGCAGGGTCTTGTTTACACGCGCCACCACCTGGAAGACGTTCCCGGAGAGCGCCGGCAGCTCCTCGACCCCGACGCCGGCGTCTATCGCTACGACAAGCTGGTCGTGCTCATGCACACCAAGGTGCCGGCGGTGCTGCTGGAGGCGGGCATCATCGTCAATCGGGCCGAGGAGCTGCTCCTGGAAACGCCGGAGCATCGCGGCCGGATCGCGCAAGCCGTGCTGGCGGCGGTGAACTCGTTCTGCGCCCGCGAGCAGGGCAAAGCACCTCCCCGGCAGACGAGCCGGAAGCAAATTTGAGTGGAGCGGTACCAAATTCCGGTGGTAATATGAGACCTCGACGCGGGTAAAGTGCGCAGGCCGGCATAATTGCGCCTTCGCGCACCGACCAGCCCCGATTCTTAACCGCCTGTTTACCGTTAGGTTGAAAAACTCCCTTCCGAGGGCACAGGGCCGCGCCGTCTGGATACCACCTGTAAACGATCTCGAACCCGTCCGGTCCCTCTCCGTTCAGCACGCGGATGTGGGCATGACATCTGACATGACGTGGCAAGCCAGAGGGGGACGTCCCCAACCGCTCCAGGCCGCGCGGGACGCCGCGCGGCGCTCCGGCATGTCGGTTGGCGAGTGGCTTGATTCGGTGATCCAGGATTCGGCTCGCCAGGATTCGGCTCGCCAGGAATCGACACACCAGGATCCACCCGCGCGCCCCGACGGTGATCGCCGCCGCGAGGCCGGTGACGACCGGCGGCGGCGTGAGGATCCGACGCCGCCCGAGCCATATGCCGAGGTGAGCTCCAAGCTCGATACGCTCTCGCAACAGCTCGAACGGCTGGCGGCTACGAGCGCGGCCATCGGCGTCTCCAAGCCACACCGGGACGACGATCAGATCGCCAGCGCGCTCTCCCAGCTCGACCGCAGGCTCGAGCAGCTGATGGACCGCCGCCCGCGCGCCGGCGAAAATGAGCGGCCCGCATCGCGGCGCGCGAACTCGCCCGAGGCGCCCGCTGCCCGTCCCGCGCCGGCAAGCCCGCTCGATCAGGCGCTCGCAGAGATCGCGGAGCGCCAGCGCGTCCTTGACGGCGACAGCGCACGGTCGGCTTTGCCGCGCGCACCGAGCCAGGGCTTGAGCGTGCTCGAGCAGCAGCTGCGCAACATCAACTCCCAGATCGAATCGCTCAAGCCCGGCGCCATCAATGCCGCCGTCGATACGCTCCGTGACGACCTGGCCGAGATCGGCCACATCATCCGGGAGGCGATGCCGCGCCACGCCATCGAGGCGCTGGAAACCGAGGTGCGATCGCTCGCGCAGCGGATCGACAACAAGCGCGACACCGGTGCCAGTTCCGCTGATCTTGCGGGCATCGAGCACGCGCTCCTCGAAGTGCGCGACGCGCTGCGTGGATTCACCCCGGCCGAGAGCCTCACCGGCGTTGAATCGGCCGTGCGCACGATGTCGCAGAAGATCGATCGCATCGCCGCCGTCGCCAAGGATCCGACCGCCCTCGAGCATCTCGAGGACGCGATCGTGGGCTTGCGCAGCGTCGTGTCGCACGTCGCCTCGAATGACGCGCTCCTCCGCCTCTCCGACGAGGTGCATGCACTGCGCGCCAAGGTCGAGCAGGTGGCGAGCTCCGACGTTCTGGCCACGCTCGAGCAGCGCATTTCGTCTATTGCCGACGCGCTGCAGTCGCGCCCGCAGATCGACCGGGACATGCAGGACCTGGAAGCTGTGGTGCAGCGCCTCGTCGAAAAGATCGAGCGGCTCCAGCTCCTGAGCGCGGAGTACCCCAACAGCCAGCTCGAGGAGCATATCGCCAAGCTGATCGAGAAGATCGAGTCCTCCGACGCCCGCTTCAGCCAGCTCGACAAGATCGAGCGCGCGCTTGCCGAACTGCTGCTACAGGTCGACCGCCAGCCGACCGCGCCGTCAGCGGCTGGCGAGAGCGCGCATTTCCCCGAGTTCAACACTCTCAAGCGCGACGTCCAGCGCACTCACGACTCGATCGAGGCCGTGCACGGCACGCTCGGGCAAGTCGTCGATCGGCTGAACAACATCGAGACCGGCTTGCGTGGCGCGCCGGCGCAGCAGGCTCCGGGCGAGCTATTCTCCGAGCCTGAGGCGCCTGACGCGCAAGAGCTGCCGAGCGCCCCAAAGGCTACGGCGGCAGCGCTCGCCCCCACCGCGCGGATGAGCCCGGTCCATAGGAGCCCAGCCCCTGCGAGCCCGGGTTATACGAACTCGGCCCATAAGGGCCTGGCCCATAAGAGCCTGGCCCATACGAACCCGGCCTACGCGAGTCCGACCTACGGCAACCAGGCGCGAACGACCGATTGGGCCCCGCTCGAGACCGATCTGCCGCCGGATTATCCGATCGAGCCGAACCACCGTTATTCGCCCGCGGAACGGATTGCGGCCTCGCAGGCCGCGCTCGGCAGTCCCCTCGGCGCGGCGCGGGCGTCCGGCAATGCCGACGCGGACGCCAAGGCGAGCTTCATCGCCGCCGCGCGCCGCGCCGCCCAGGCCGCCAGCAGCCAATTGACCGAACGCGCCGATCGGAGCGTGCCGGAGCTGCGCCGCGCCCACGGTGACGACGAGATTCCCGGCAACGCGCTCGGTGGCCATGCTCGCGTCCTGTTCATCGCCGCCAGCGTGCTGATGGTCGTGCTTGGATCCCTGCAGCTGTTTGGCTTTTTCAGTAGCCCAGACGGACCAAGCAGCCCGGTCGCGGTCGCTCCTGACGCGCCGACCATCAGCGCGTCCAGCACCCGCCCACCGATCGAGCTTGAGGCGGCCCCGGCTACTGTGCCGAGCCGGCAGCCCAGGGTTCTCGCAATCGAGGACGTTCTTTCTGCGCCCAGCGCCGGCGTCCTTGTGCCTGCGCCCAGCACCGGCGTCCTTGCGCCACCCGAGCCGTTCAAGTCTGCGCCCGCACCGGCGAGCCCCGACCCGTCTCTACGTACGGTCACTGGCTCGGTGCGCCAGCCAAACGCGCCGCCCGCGGCACGGACAAATGAGGCGGACAAGCTGCCGGCCACAATCACTGGTGGCTTGCGTGCGGCTGCCACCAAGGGCGATCCGGCCGCCGAATTCGAGGTCGCCATTCGCCTCGCGGAGGGCCGCGGCATGCCGCAGAACTTCGCGGCTGCGGCGGAATGGTTCGAGCGCGCCGCCCAGCGGGGCCTGGTGCCGGCCCAATTCCGCCTTGGCGGCCTCTATGAAAAAGGCATGGGGGTGAAAAAGGACCTTGAAGCCGCCCGCCGCCTCTATCTCGCGGCCTCCAATGCCGGCCATGCCAAAGCCATGCATAATCTCGCTGTCCTCTATGCGGAAGGCGCCGACGGCAAGCCGGACTATCAGGCGGCCGCCTACTGGTTCCGCAGAGCCGCCGATCATGGCGTGACCGACAGCCAATACAATCTTGGAATCCTCTATGCCCGTGGCATCGGGGTCGAGACCAACCTCGCGGAAGCCTACAAGTGGTTCGCGCTCGCCGCGCGCGAAGGCGACCGCGAGTCCGCCAAGAAGCGCGACGAGCTTGGCGCCAGGCTCGATGCGGCCACCGCGGTGGCGGCCCATGCTGCAGTGCGGACGTGGGCTGCGGAGCCGCAACCGGAGGCCGCGACCCAGGTCAAGACCCCAGCCGGCGGCTGGGATGGCACACCGGCGGCCGCTCCCGCCAAGCGCCGCGTGACATCCGACGCCAAGGCCCCGAACGCGGCGTCGACCGTAACGCCGTAACCTTGCACAACAAAAAATCCGGGTCGACGGGTGGCCCGCGCCGCCAACACGGGTAGAATGCGCGCGCTTGTCCGCTGAGCTCGAGCCTCGATCGACTTGCGGAACGTCCTGGCGGCGACGCGCCTCGGCGGCGACGCAATGACGTTCCGCGGGCCTGCGGCCCGTTCGCCGGCCTCCCCGGCATGCCGGGTCGCAACAACGGAACCGACCGTGCAGATCTACCTTCCGATTGCCGACCTGCCGGTCAATATCTTCGTGATCCTCGCGATCGGGCTTGCGGTCGGCTTCATCTCCGGCATGTTCGGCATTGGCGGCGGCTTCCTGATGACGCCGCTGTTGATCTTCCTGGGGGTGACGCCGGCGGTGGCTGTCGCCAGCGTCACCGGCCACATCGCTGCCTCCTCGATGTCGGGCGCGGCCAGCTATTGGCGCCGCAACGCCGTCGATGTCGCGCTGGTCTTCATGTTATTGGCGGGCGGTCTCGTCGGCACCGTGGTTGGCGTGTGGCTGTTCACGTTGCTGCGCTCGCTCGGCCATCTCGACCTGACCATCGGGTTGTCCTACGTCGTGCTCCTGTGCATCGTCGGCGCCCTGATGGTGACGGAAAGCCTGCGCGCCATCATCCGCTCACGGCAGGGCAAGCCGGTCGAGCTGCGGCGGCCGGGCAGCCATACCTGGTTTCATGGGCTCCCGTTCAAGGTGCGCTTCAAGCGCTCGCGCATCTATGTCTCGGCGATCCCGGTGTGGGCAATCGGCTTCATCATCGGTTTCGTCGGCGCCGTCATGGGCATCGGTGGCGGCTTTTTGCTGGTGCCGATGCTGATCTACCTGCTGCGGGTGCCGACCGCGACCGTGATCGGGACCTCCATGGTGCTCACCCTCGTCACCATGGCGTCGGCGACCGTGCTGCACGCGGTCACTAACCACCTGGTCGACGCCCTTTTGGCCCTCCTCCTGATGGTGGGCGGCGTGATCGGCGCGCAGTTCGGGGCGCGTGCCGGCGCCCGCATCAGCGGCGAATGGCTGCGGCTCCTGCTCGGGCTCCTGGTGCTGGCCGTGGGCATTCGTTTCGCCCTGGACCTCGTGCTCACACCCGATGAGCTCTATTTCCTGCGGCCGCTGGAGGGCGGCCAATGAGGGCTTGGTCAATGAAGATTTGGCTGGCCGCGCTCGGCGTTGCACTTGTCCCGCTTGCGCCCGCATCGCCGGCCGCCGCCGAGCGGGTGATCGCGTCGGTGTCGAATCATCGCGTGCAGGTCAGCTCGAGCTTCACCGGCGAGGAGCTGGTGCTGTTCGGCTCGATCGAGCACACCCCGAACGATCCGGAGCGGCGTGGCGGCTACGACCTGATCGCGACCGTGAGCGGTCCGCGCCAGAATCTCGAGACCTTCCGACGGGATCGCGTGCTGGGCATCTGGGTCAATGTCGATTCGCGGGTGTTCGACAACGTGCCGGCCTATCTCGCTGTGATCGCCAATCGCCCCCTCGACATGATCACGAATTCCGAAACGCTGCGCCGGCTCCAGCTCGGTCTCGCCAATGTGGTCCTGCTGCAGCGCGCGGCCGTCACCATCGCGGATTCCTCGCTCGACGATCCGTTCCGCCTGAACTTTCTTAAGCTGCGACAGAAGCAGCAGCTCTACCGGGAGGCGACCAACGGGATCACGTTCCTGACCCCGACGCTCTATCGCGCGACGATTCCATTGCCGGCTGAGTCGCCGACCGGCGACTACGAGGTTGATGTGCGGCTGTTTGCCGATGGCGCCGTCGTTGCGCGGACCAACTCGGCGTTCGAGGTCTACAAGACCGGCATCGAGCAGGTGGTCACGTCAGCGGCGCGCGATCACAGCTTCGTCTACGGCCTGACCACCGCCATGATGGCGCTGCTGACCGGCTGGCTTGCGAGCATCGTGTTCCGACGCGACTGATGCACAAGCCACTGCCAGCTCGCACCCACGCGCATCTAGCAGCGCAAGATGCCCCCCGCCCCCTCCCCACCGCTCGAGCGCAGACAAGTGTACGCAGTCTGCGCAAGCTTGACTGCGGCCGCTCGCGGGAGGAGGGGAGCGGAGAGGCCGTGCTCACCTAACGCGATCAACAGTGGCCGACAGAGCGCAATTTCAGCGCCCAAGAAAATTGTCGGAGGCGGAAAGCTGCTTTAGTTCTAATCGCGCAGGCAGCGCTTGGCCGTGATCGGATAGACGCGGCCCTCGCCCAGCATGTGCGCCGTGAAGCTCAGCGTGCCGAACAGATGGGCAAAGGCGCGAGCCCGGACATTGAGGCCGCCCGCATAGGTGCCGAAGGCGGGCATCACGATGCGCGCACCGTCGCCGACAAAACAGCGCCGGCTCACCGCGCGGCCACGCGCGCTCACGCGCGCCACCGGATGCAGATGGCCCGCGATCTCGCCCGCCGCCGTGCCAGAGGCAGGCTTGTGCCGGAACGCCAGCGTACCGATCGCAAGCGTGTCGGCCGACACACCGCCGAGACCTGCGACCGGCTCGGGATCGTGATTGCCCGCAATCCAGATCCAGTCGCGCCCGCGCTGCAGCGCGGACAGCGTCGCCCGGTCCTCGTTGCCGACGCGCGCCGGCCCGCCGCCGTCGTGGAAGCTGTCCCCCAGCGCAATCACCGCCCGCGGCGCATAGCGCAGAATGAGACGCGACAGCCGCGCCAGGGTGGCAGCGGTGTCATACGGAGGCAACAGCACGCCACGCGTGGCAAAGCTCGAGCCCTTCTCGAGATGCAGATCGGCCACCGCAAGCACGCTCTGTTCCGGCCAGAACACCGCGCCCGCGCAATCGGCGACAAGTGAAATGCCGCCGATCACAATCGTGCCCTCGGCACTCCTGCGATCGAACAAAGGCTGTGGCTGTGCGTAAGCAGGCCCCCCCAGGCTCGTCACTGCATCGCCTCCTTCACCAGCTCTGCCTCGGCTTCCGCCAAGATTGCATCGCCTGCTTCGCCGTAGACCTGCTCGCGGCCGATTTCCAGCATGACGGGAACCGCGAGCGGCGAGACATGGTCAAGTGCTTTATGAATGATTCGCCCCCGGATGCGCGAGAGCATCTCGCCGAGCCTGCGAATATCGAGGAGACCGGTGGCGGCGTCGCCACGTGCGGCACGCAGAAGCAGATGATCGGGCTGGTGTTTTCGTAACACATCGTAGACGAGGTCGGTGGATATCGTTACCTCCCGGCGCGACTTCTCCTGCCCCGGGAACCGCCGCTCGATCAGGCCCGCGATGATGGCGCAATTACGGAAGGTCCGCTTCATCAATGCTGATTCGGCGAGCCAGGCTTCGAGATCATCGCCCAGCATGTCCTCGTCGAACAGCGCCGACAGGTTGAGCTCGCCGCGGTCGATGCGCAGCGCGACGTCGCCGAGCCCATAGATCGCCAGCGCGTATTCGTTGGCGACGAAGCCGAGCGGCCGCAGCCGCGCGCGCTCCAGCCTGCGCGTCAGCAGCATGCCGAGCGTCTGATGCGCGAGCCTGCCTTCGAACGGATAGCAGACGAGATAATATTTGTTGGCGCGCGGAAAGGTCTCGACCAGCAGCTCGCGTTGCCCCGGCAGCAGCGAGCGCCAGTCCTGGATCTCCAGCCATTCGCGCACCTGCGACGGCAGCGGCCGCCATTCCTTCGGATTGGCGATGATGTTGCGCACGCGCGCGGCGAGATAGGTCGAAAGCGGAAACTTGCCGCCTTCATAGGACGGCACTTTCGGATCTTCCGCGCTCGCGCGCGAGACATAGACCTCGTCCTGCATCATTGCCTCGTAGCGCAGGACCTCGCCCGCGAACACGAAGGTGTCGCCGGGCGTGAGCATCTCGATGAAATATTCCTCGACCTCGCCCAGAAGCCTGCCGCCGCGCGGGATCATCTTGGAGGCACGCGAACGCACCAGGCGCACCTTGAGCATGTCGGCTTCCACAATGGTGCCGACATTCATGCGATAGCGCTGCGCGATCATCGGATGGCTGACGCGCCAGCGGCCATCCTGGCCCTGCCTGATCTTGGCAAAGCGCTCATAAGCCTTGAGCGCGTAGCCGCCGGTCGCCACGTAGTCGAGCGCGGCATCGAAATCGGTGCGCGTCAAATGCGCATAGGGCGACGCGGCAGTCACTTCGGTGTAGAGCTCATCGGCCAGAAACGGCTCGCCACAGGCGGAGCCGAGCACATGCTGCGCCAGCACGTCGAGCGCGCCGATGCGCGCCGGCGGCGTATCCTGCGCGTTCTCGGCAACCGCATCGAGCGCGGCACGACATTCAAGCACTTCAAAACGATTGGCCGGCACCAGCACGCCCTTCGACGGCTCGTCCATGCGGTGGTTGGCGCGCCCGATGCGCTGCAGCAGGCGCGAGGCGCCCTTCGGGGCGCCGACATTGATGACGAGATCGACATCGCCCCAATCGATGCCGAGATCGAGCGAGGAGGTGCAAACGACCGCGCGCAGCCGGCCTGCCGTCATCGCGGCCTCGACCTTGCGACGCTGCGCGACATCGAGCGAGCCATGATGCAGCGCAATTGCAAGGCCATCGTCGTTGATGCGCCACAGCTCCTGAAAGATCATCTCGGCCTGGCTGCGGGTGTTGACAAAGATGAGCGTGGTCTTGTGGCGCTTGATCAGCGCGTAGATCTCGCCGAGCGCGTGGCGGGCGGTATGGCCGGCCCAAGGGAGCCGCTCCGCGGTGTCGAGCATGCTCACGTCAGGTGCGGCGCCGCCCTCCGCGATAACAAGATCGGCGAGCGCCGGCGCGCCCTGTGGCTGTGGCACCAGGAAACGCCGGAGGTCGTCGGGCTCGGCCACCGTGGCGGAGAGGCCGACGCTGGTGAGCTCCGGTGCAAGATGAAACAGCCGCGCCAGCCCAAGCGAGAGCAGATCGCCGCGCTTGCTGGTCACCAGTGCGTGCAGTTCGTCGAGCACCACACGCCGCAGCGTGCCGAACAGGAACGGCGCGTCCGGCGACGCCAGAATGAGCGCCAGCTGCTCGGGCGTGGTGAGCAGGATCTGCGGCGGATCGCGGCGCTGGCGCTGACGTTTCGAGGCCGGCGTGTCGCCCGTGCGGGTCTCGATGCGGATCGGCAGCTGCATCTCGGCGACCGGAGTTTCGAGATTGCGCGCGATGTCGACCGCCAGCGCCTTGAGCGGCGAGATGTAGAGCGTGTGCAGCCCGCCTTCACGGCGCAGATCGCGGCCGGTGGAGATGAGCTTGCGTCGGACGGTCCGACCAACATCACCGTCAGGGACACTGTGCGGCGCCACAGGGTTCCCTCCCCCCTTGTGGGGGAGGGACAGGGAGAGGGGTAGCTGCGAGTCAGGCGTCTGCCGCCACCCCTCTCCCCACCCCTCCCCCACAAGGGGGGAGGGAGCAGGCCGAGTTCGCGACACCGCCTTGCTCCTTTCTCTCGTCCGGTCACTCAACTCCACGAGCGACGGCAGAAATCCCGCCAGCGTCTTGCCCGCCCCCGTCGGCGCGATCAGCAGCACCGAGCGCCCGGCACGCGCCTTCCCCAACAACTCCAATTGATGCGCGCGCGGCGACCAGCCGCGCGACGCGAACCAGCGCTCGAACGGCTCCGGCAACGAGGCGACAGCGTCGATGGGCTCAAACAGGGTCACCCACATAGCCGTAGCCGTCGAAGGCGGCGCGGTCGAGGCCATAGCCCGCACGGCCGCGGCTCCCTATCTATGCGGCATGCGCCCCGAGGACCTGCTGACCCCGATGCCCTCCGGCCTGTGCTGCCCGGCCGGCGGTTTCCACATCGATCCGACCCGGCCGGTGGAGCGTGCAGTGATCACGCACGGGCATTCCGACCATGCGCGCTCAGGCCACGGCGCGGTGCTCGCCACCCAGGAGACGCTCGACCTGATGCGGCTGCGCTATGGCGAAGGCTTCGCGGGCACGACCCAGGCCATGCGCTATGGCGAGCGCATCGCGCTAGGCGGCATTGCTGTCACGATGCATCCCGCTGGCCACGTGCTCGGCTCGGCCCAGATCGCAGTCGAGGCGAACGGCCTGCGCATCGTCGCCTCCGGCGACTACAAGAACGTCGCCGATCCCACCTGCGCGCCGTTCGAGCTCGTACCCTGCGATGTGTTCATCACCGAGGCGACGTTTGGGCTGCCCGTGTTTCGCCATGGCGACCCGGATGGCGAGATTGCCAAGCTGCTGCGGTCGGTGGCCCTGTTCCCCGAGCGCGCACATCTCATCGGCGCCTATTCGCTCGGCAAGGCGCAGCGCGTCATCGCGCTCATCCGCAAGGGCGGCTATGACAAGCCGATCTATCTGCATGGCGCACTCGAGCGCATCACGCACTATTACCAGGAGCGCGGCATCGCGCTCGGCGAGCTGCGCGCCACGCGTGACGCCAAGAAAGCGGAGCTTGCCGGCACGATCGCGCTTTGTCCGCCATCGGCATTGCAGGAAATATGGTCGCGCCGCTTCCCCGATCCGGTGAGCGCGTTCGCGTCCGGCTGGATGCGGGTGCGTGCCCGCGCCCGTCAACGCGGCGTCGAGCTGCCGCTCGTGATCTCCGACCACGCCGATTGGGACGGGTTGACCGCGACCATCACGGCAACGAGCGCATCCGAAATCTGGGTCACGCACGGCCAGGAAGACGCGCTCGTGCACTGGGCGAGGCTGCGCGGGCTCAAGGCGCGGCCGCTGGCGATCGTCGGCTATGGCGACGAAGGCGAGAGCGACGAGCCGGCAGCAGCGGGCGAGGCCAGATCTGGCGAGGCCAGCGCATGAAGCGCTTCGCCGAGCTGCTCGACCGCCTCGCCTATGAGCCCGCGCGCAACAACAAGCTGCGGCTGATCACCGAGCATTTTCGCAGCACCCCCGACCCCGATCGCGGCTGGGCGCTGGCGGCGCTCACCGGCGCGCTCAGCTTCCAGCACGCCAAGCCCGGCATCATCCGCACCCTGATCGCGGAGCGTGCCGATCCGGTGCTGTTCGATCTCTCCTACGACTATGTCGGCGATCTTTCGGAAACGGTCGCCCTGATGTGGCCGGTCCCGAGCGAAGCGATCCGCAGCAACCGCGAGCTCACGCTGAGTGATGTCGTCGACACGCTCTCGACGCTCGGCAAGTCGCAGCTGCCGGGGCAGATGGCACGCTGGCTCGACCTGCTCGACGAGACCGGCCGCTGGGCGCTGCTCAAGCTCCTGACCGGCGGCCTGCGTGTCGGCGTATCGGCGCGGCTCGCCAAGACCGCGGCCGCCGCACTCGGCAACAAGGACCCGCAGGAGATCGAGCTGATCTGGTCGGGCCTGAAGCCGCCCTATGTCGACCTGTTCGCCTGGCTCGAAGGGCGCGCCGACAAGCCGGTGCATCGCGACCCGGCACCATTCCGTCCTGCCATGCTGGCGCACGCCGTGATGGATGGCGATTTTTCGGCGCTCGCACCTGAAAATTTCATGGCCGAATGGAAATGGGATGGCATCCGCGTGCAGGCGGTCGCCGACGTTGACAGCGAGGGACAGCCGCAGACGCGGCTTTATTCGCGCACAGGCGAAGATATTTCCGCGAGCTTTCCCGATCTGACCGATGCGCTGCGGCTGCCTGGCGCGATCGACGGCGAGCTTCTGGTCGTGCGCGAGGGACGCGTCCAGAGCTTCAACGTGCTGCAGCAGCGGCTCAACCGCAAGACCGTCAATGCCAAGCTGCTTGCGGATTTCCCGGCGCACCTGCGCGCCTACGATCTGCTCGTCGACGGCGCCGATGATCTGCGCGAGCAGCCGTTTGCAACGCGGCGCACCCGCCTCGAAGCGTTCGTGGCGCGGCTCAAAGACCCTCGCGTCGAGCTCTCGCCGCTGATCCCGTTCGCAACCTGGGAGGAGCTTGCCGCCGCACGCGCCAATCCGACCGGCCTCGATGCCGAGGCGATCGAAGGCGTCATGCTCAAGCGCCGCGATGCGCCCTACGTTCCTGGCCGACCCAAGGGCCTGTGGTGGAAGTGGAAGCGCGACCCGCACTTGATCGATGCCGTGCTGATGTATGCCCAGCGCGGCCATGGCAAGCGCTCGTCCTTCTATTCCGATTATACCTTCGGGGTCTGGACCACCGGCACTGGCAGCGACGAGCTCGTGCCGGTGGGCAAGGCCTATTTCGGCTTTACCGACGAGGAGCTGATCGAGATCGACCGTTTCGTACGTCGCCACACCATCGAGCGCTTCGGTCCGGTGCGCGAGGTCGTGCATGAGGCCGATCAGGGCCTGGTCCTGGAAGTCGCGTTTGAAGGGCTGCAGCGCTCGACCCGCCACAAATCCGGGATTGCGATGCGTTTTCCCCGCATCAACCGGCTGCGCTGGGACAAGCCGCCCGGCGAGGCCGATCGGCTCGAGACGCTGGAGGCAATGCTGTCGTCGCGCGTGGCAGCCGAATCGTGAAACGTGCTAGGCTTGCAACCATGAGCTTGCCCCAGGAACCACGGATATCCGACGCCGCCGCTCCCAATAAGCCAAGCGCGCTGAACCGCTTTTTCGGCGGGCGCCCGCTTGTCGTCCTCTTCCGGCTCGCGCTGTTGTCGGTGCTGGTCGGGTTCATTCTCAGGGTACTCGGCCTCGATCCGTTCGATATCATCCGCAGCATCCGCGAGTTGTTCCAGGCGATCTGGGACATGGGCTACGAGGCCTTCGAGCGACTGTGGCGCTATTTCGTGCTTGGCGCCGTGCTGGTCGTGCCGATCTGGCTGATCGTGCGGCTGGTGCGGGCGCCGCGTGGACGCTAAGGCGGCCGCTTCCTTCCGGATTACGCATGCCCGCGTGTTCTCGATCGCGGGCCCCGCCATGCTCGCCAATCTTACCACCCCCTTGCTGGGGCTTGTGGCGACCGCGGCGGTCGGGCGGCTCGGGGAGGCCCATCTCATCGGCGGTGTCGCGCTCGCCGCCATCGTGTTCGACGGCATCTACTGGCTGTTCGGCTTCCTGCGCATGGGCACGGTTGCGCTCACCGCGCAAGCGCTCGGTGCCGGCGACGCGGCGGAGCAGCGCGCCGTACTCTCACGCGCGCTGTTGCTTGCCGCCATCATTGGCACAGCGCTGGTCGTGCTGCAGGTGCCGCTGGCCGCGCTCACGTCAGATCTCCTGGGGGGCAGCGATGCGGTGCGGCGGGCGGCGCAGACCTATTTCTTCGTACGCATCTGGTCGGCACCCTTCACGCTCGGCAATCTGACGCTGATCGGCTGGCTCACCGGCATTGCGCGCGCGACCACGGCGCTGGCGCTGCAGATCGTCGTCAACGCGATCAACATCGCGCTCACCGTGCTGTTCGTGCTCTGGCTCGACTTCGGCATTGCGGGCGCCGCGCTCGCGGCCGTGCTGGCGGAGGCGGTCGGATTGGCAGCCGGGCTTGCGGTCGCCTGGCGGCGGCTCGGCCACCGCTTCGAGACATCGGCCGCGATCGTGCTTCAGCGCAGCCAGCTCATGCGCATGCTCGTCGTCAATCGTGACATCATGATCCGCACGGCCTGCGTGATCGGCGCATTTGCCTTCTTCGCCGCCCAGGGCGCGCGCGCCGGCGACACCGCGCTCGCCGCGAATGCAGTGCTGCACAATTTCGTGCTGATCGGCAGCTTCTTCCTCGACGGCATGGCGACTGCCGCCGAGCAGCTCTGTGGCCGCTCGGTCGGCGCGCGTGATCGCGCCGCCTTCGTGCAGGCGACGCGGCTGGCGCTCGGCTGGGGCCTCGGTTTCGGCATCGCCTGCACGATGATCTTTCTGCTGGCGGGCTCGGCGCTGATCGATGTGATGACCACCAATGCCGAGGTGCGCCGCTTTGCGAATGACTTCCTGGTGTTCGCTGCAGTCGCGCCGGTGCTCGGCGCCCTCGCCTACACCTATGACGGCGTCTTTATCGGCGCGACCTGGTCGCGCGACATGCGCAACCTCATGCTGGTAGCGTTTGCGCTCTATCTCGGCAGCTGGTGGGCGCTGCGAGGCTACGGCAACGCCGGGCTATGGGTGGCGATCCTGGTGTTTCTCGCCGCGCGCGGCGCGCTGCAGGCCGCGCGCTATCCGGCGCTGGTGCGCGCGACGTTTAGGGCGTGATGACTGAATGGCGGTGCGAATCTAAATTCATCACGCTCTAATTTAGTCTCCGGTCGCTACGCGGGCGGTAAAACCTTTCCAGGCGTCATTGTCGACCAGGGTTGACCGGCTGATCTTGATCATGGAGCAACCTGGGATCGATTTCAGGGTCTTCTTGACCGACGACGCCAGGGTTTTTGACATCCACGGGCTCAAGGTGATGCGCCTGATGCAGGTCAGTTGGATTGGATAGTCCTTGTGTTCGACAGCATCGTCCTCGCTCACGAAAATCACCCGGAATTCCTTTTCGTCCCGATAAGGAAAACGCTTGATGAAGGGCAGGTCTTCCAGTGCCATCGCGGCTTGATCGCGGATCTGCTGGATTTCCTTGTAAGCCACGGCGCGGGTTTGGACTGATTCGTCTCCCGACCAAACCTTTAGCAACCGGTCTTTATCAAACTCGATGCACACGCCATCCGCGCCATGCGAAAACACGCGCCAATGGTGGTACGTCTCCGTGGTTTCGGCAAAGCAAAGGGCGAGCACGGTCGTCGCCTGCTTGAGGCGCTTGTATTCCGCCATGTAGTAGGCGTCGTTCCTGTCATCCCAGGTTGCCGGGTTGAGCAAGGTGATGGCCTTCGCGTGCAGCAGATGCACGACAGCCGCGAGGTTGGTGTATCGGCGGAACGCTTTGACACTCACAGCAGCAACCCTCTGCACTGAAATAACCAGGCGCCGTTGATTCACATCACTCCGGCCATGGCTCCGCCGTCATCGCGGCGGCATCCGCGCCGACAAGGTCGCCGATGCTGGCATATTGCCCTGAGCGCAACGCATTGACCAATGAGCGATTGATCCGGCTCACCAGACCGAAACCGTGGAATACGAGCGCGCTGTAGAGCTGCACCAGGCACGCCCCGGCCCTGATCTTGGCCAGCGCGGTCTCGGCCGAGTCGATGCCGCCGACGCCGACCAGCGGGAACGCGTTCTCGACCCGCACATAGGTCTCCGCCAGCATGCGGGTCGCAAGCGCAAAGAGCGGTCGGCCGGACAAGCCGCCGGGCTCATGCGCGGTTTCGCGGTCGCGCAGCCAGGCCGGCCGCAGCACGGTGGTGTTGCCGATCACCATGCCGTCGACGCGATGCCGTCGCGCGGCACCAACCACGTCATCGAGCTCACTGAGCGTGAGGTCGGGCGCAATCTTGATCAGCACCGGCGTCGTCCCTGCTTTGCGATTGATACGCGAACGCGCCTCCATCACGCGCGCGAGCAGCTCGTCGAACACCCGGCCCTGCTGCAGGTCGCGCAAGCCGGGCGTATTCGGCGAGGAAATGTTGCAGGTGAAATAGCCCGCGACCGGCGCGAACATCTCGATCTGCTTCACATAGTCCGCGATGCGATCCTTGGAGTCCTTGTTGGCGCCGACATTGACGCCGACGATGCCGCCGGCGCCCACGCGCATGGCGAGCCGCCGCAGCACCGCATCGGCGCCCTCGCTGTTGAAGCCGAGACGGTTGATCACGCCCTCATCAGGCGGCAGCCGGAACAGGCGTGGCCGCGGATTGCCCGGCTGCGGCAGCGGCGTGACAGTCCCGATCTCGACAAAGCCGAAGCCGAGCCGGAGCAGCGCATCCGGCACCTCGGCATGCTTGTCGAACCCGGCCGCCATGCCGACCGGATTGGGAAAATTGAGCCCGAAGGCGCGCACCGCCAGGAGCGCGTCGTTCTCGCTCCGGCTTGGCAGCGGGGCAAGCTTGAGCGCCTTGATCGCCAGATGATGGGCGGTCTCGGCCTCGAGCAGCCCCAGCAATGGCCGCCCCAGCGCGTCATAAAGGCCGATCACGGCGCCAGCTCCGGAAAGACATGCTGGCCGTCGGCAGCGAGCGGCAGTGGCTTGACCCACAATGCGCAGGCGAGTGGAAGCTCGCCATAAAGATGCGGGAACAACGCACCGTCGCGGGCTGTTTCCCAGCGGAGCGCCGCACCGAGGCGGCCGGCGTCGATGGCAATGAGCAGCAGGCCGGACACACCGGCAAAATGCCTGGCCGCGGTCTCCTTGACCTGACCTGCGGTGGAGAAATGGATGTAGCCGTCACGCGCGTCGATCCCGGCGCCCCGGAATGTTCCGGCCGCCTCTGCGTCCCGCCACAGCGCGGCGTCGCAGATCTTGTAGATGGTGCTCGACACGCCCCCGCCCTCAATCCTGCTTTGTTGCGGTCCGCCACCTCATCGGAACCGCGTCGATCCTCCCGCCTCGTCCACACAAATCCGAACAATCACTCTGAAATGATTCGGTTGCCGCCGTCTCCGGGCGTCACAACCTGGAAACATGCCCCCTGTTCCTATATATCGACCATAACACAGGCAACATCTGGAAAAGGGGCGCCTGGAGGACCATCGGCATGTTGACGCATGCTCAGATTTGGACCGCGCTCGATCGTCTTGCCGCCCGCGCCGGCCTGTCGCCATCAGGTCTCGCCAGGAAGGCTGGTCTCGACCCGACCACCTTCAACCGATCGAAGCGCATGACACCGGAAGGGCGCTCGCGCTGGCCTTCCACCGAATCGCTGTCCAAATCGCTGACAGCGACCGGAACCAGCATGGAGACGTTTGTTCACCTGATCGACGATCCCGACCGCTCAAGCTCGCACGGCGTGCCGATGATCGACTTCGCCCTCGCCGCCACGGACAGTCATTTTGACGATTCCGGCCATCCGGCCGGCAAAGGATGGGATGAGCTGGCCTTTCCCGGTATCGCCGATGACGGCGCCTACGCGCTCAAGATAGTCGGCGATTCGATGGCGCCCATCTATCGCGATGGAAGCGTGATCGTGGTCTCGCCAGCCGCCACCGTGCGCAAGGACGACCGGGTCCTCGTCAAGACCACGGACGGGCAAATCACGGTGCGGGAATTCAAGCGCCGCACCCCCAAAGTGATCGAGCTCCATGCCCTCACCAAAGGGCAGAAGGATGAAACGCTGGCGACTCGCGACGTGATTTGGATCGCGCGCATCGTCTGGGCCAGCCAGTAGCGATGGTGATGGGGGCATTTTGTTTGGATATGACCTTCTAGGCCATACCCTGCCAGTACAGCCAGGCCGCGCGCGCGAGGTAGACGGTGCTGACGACAAAGATGATCTGGCGGGTCCAGCGCCGGAATTCCTGATCGCTCATGCGCTCCAGCAGATAGGGCGCCACCATGGTGCCAGCGATCGCCAGCAGCGCCGTCGGAATGAACGCCCACAGCGCGAAGGTATCCTCGATTCCGGCGATGGTGCCAAAATAGGCCATTCGCGCCAGGTTGCCGACGGTGCCGCATATGGCCTTGGTTGCCACCGTGGTGCGGCGGTCATGCGAGCTCTTCTGAAAGAACACGTCGAGCAACAGGCCGCCATTGCCGGCAACGAGCTGGATCGCGGTCGTTGCCAGCCCCGACAGCAGCGGCACCCCTCGCCACTCGATGTTCGGATGATGATCGCGTGGCAATAGCTCGATCAGAAAGGGGATCAATCCGAGGATCAGGTAGACCATCGCCTTGCTGGGGACAAAGGCGACGAACCCCATCAGCACGGTGGCGATCAATCCGCCTGCCGCATAACCCCACATGATCCGCCAGTTGACATGACCCCACCAGCTCACCACGCGCCAGGCATTGCCGGTGGCAGCCAACAATGAAAACAGCACCATCGCGGTCGGTACGTCGAAGAAAATCAATAGTACGCCGAGCATGATCATGCCGCCGGCGATGCCGAACACGCCCGACACTACCGATGCCACGAACACAGCCACTCCGATCGCTGCCAGCGCAACGAACGACATGTCCTCTTACCCCTGCCACACCAACCAGGCCGCACGCCCGATGTAGACGCCGCTGATAATGAAGATGATAGCGCGCGTCCACTGACGGAAATCGTGATCGGACATTCGCTCAATCACATAGGGTGCGAGCGCCGTCCCGGCGATGGCAAGCGCGATAGCCACCAACATGTTCCATAAGGAGATTTCATCACCGATAGACCCGAAAGAGATGAAATAGCTCGCGCGCAACACGTGGCTCGCTGTCTGGGCAACCGCTTTGGTTGCAAGCGTCGTCTTGCGATCGAGCAGACTCTTTTGGAAGAAGATGTCGAGAAAGAGTCCGCCGACCCCCGTGAGGAATTGGACGATTGTGGTGAGCACCCCCGTGAGGAATGGCACGCCGCGCCATTCGATATTTGGTCGCGCCCGGGCCGGAATGAGTTCGATCAGAAACGGCATGATCCCCAGCAAAAGATAGACCAGGGCCTTGTCGGGAATAAAAGCGATCAGCCGCATCACGGCAAAAGCCACCGCCCCGCCCAGGCAATAGAGCCAGACGATCCGCCAGCGCACGAATCCCCACCACTGCAGCGCCCGCCAGGCATTGGCGAAGAACTGGATGACCGAAAACAGGACCATGGCGGCGGTGACTTCGAGAAACACCAGGAGCACACCAAGCAACACCATGCCGCCAGCGAGCCCGAACACGCCGGAGAGAAAAGAGCTGGCGACGATGGTGGCCCCGATCAGGGCAAGGGTCAGAAGCGACATTTCAGGCGGGCATGAGGACTCGCAAACAAACACTCTATTGAAGCAACAACGCTGCATTGGACATATTCCGCTCGCGAACACAATTTAAAGTAGTCTTTATGAACAATACAATTAGCATGCCGACGCAATCAAAATTCGCAGTTGCCGGGCGTTACGCCGAGCGGGCCAACGCGCCGTCGATCATCTCGACCGTATTCTGCAGCCCGTAGACCGCAGCAAACGAGCCGAAACGCGGGCCTTTCTCCTGCCCGAGCAGCACCTGGTAGAGCATGTTGAACCACTCGAGCGAAACGCCGGGCTTACCGTCCTTGGTCTTGCCTTTGCCGCTCTTGTCGAGGAATGGCTCGCGCCGGCCGATCTCGTAGACCACGTCCTGAATTTGTTCGGCATTCGCGTTGGCCGGCAGTTGCGCGAGCGCGTCGCGCAGATCGGTGAGCGCCGCGCGCTCGACCTCGCTCGGCTCGCGGAATGTCTTCGTCGGCAGCACGAAGTCGCGATAGTAGTGAATCGCATAGCTGACCAGCGCATCAAGATGGGGATGCGTTTGCGACGTGACGCCAGGACGATAACGGCCGATGAAGCCCCATAACGTCTCAGCGTTTTCGGCATTCGACGACGACACCAGCGTCAGCAGCATCGCGAATGTGATCGGCATATCGAGCTTGGGCGGATTTCCGGAATGAATATGCCATACCGGATTGGCGAGCCGCTGTTTGCCGTCCTGCCGCTGATAGGCGTCGAGATGCTGCTGATATTCGTCGACATGCCGCGGAATGACATCGAAATAGAGCCGCTTGGCCGCCTTCGGCTCGCGGTACATGAACAGCGACAGCGATTCCGGCGAGGCATAGCGCAGCCATTCATCGATGGTGAGCCCGTTGCCCTTCGACTTGGAAATCTTCTGGCCCTTGTCGTCGAGGAACAGCTCATAGTTGAAGCCCTCGGGCGGATTCGCGCCGAGCGCACGACAGATCTCACTCGACAGCTTGACCGAGTCGATCAGGTCCTTGCCGGCCATCTCATAATCGATGCCGAGCGCAACCCAGCGCATCGCCCAGTCCGCCTTCCACTGACACTTGACGTGCCCGCCGGTGACCGGCGTCTCGACCTTCTCATTCGTATCCGGATCGATGTAGACCACCGTGCCTTTGGGGACGTTGCGCTCGATCATCGGCACCTGCAGCACGATGCCGCTGCGCGGCGAGATCGGCAGGAACGGAGAGTAGGTGGCGCGGCGCTCCGGCCCAAGTGTCGGCAGAATGATCTCCATCACGCTGTCGAAGGCGGCGAGCATGCGCAGCAGCGTCTCGTCGAACCGGCCGGAGCAGTAGTAGTCGGTCGAGCTCGCGAACTCGTAGGCAAAGCCGAAGCGATCCAGGAACGCGCGCAGGCGCGCGTTGTTGGCCGCGCCGAACGACGGATATTCATTGGAGAACGGATCCGGCACGCGCGTGAGCGGCTTGCCCAGATGGCCCGCCATCATGTCGCGATTGGGCACGTTGTCGGGGACCTTGCGCAGGCCGTCCATGTCGTCGGAGAACGAGATCAGCCGCGTCTTGATGCTGTCGCCGGTGAGCATCCGGAACGCGTGCCGAACCATGGTGGTGCGTGCGACCTCGCCAAACGTGCCGATATGCGGCAAGCCCGAGGGACCATAGCCGGTCTCGAAGATCACCACGTCCTTGGGCGTCTTCTTGAGGCGCGCCACGATCTTGCGTGCCTCCTCGAACGGCCAGGCGTTCGATTGCTCGGCAAGCTCGCGCAGCGACGGCGATTGGGCTTCGGCGGTGGTCATCCTCTTTGTTTAGGCGTGTAACCTTGCCAGGGTCAATGTCTGGCCCGGTCGCTCGCTATTCGGATCAGGTCCGCCGCTGTCGGCGGCCGGCGCCGACCATGCCGAATATGGAGGATTTCAATCCCGCTCCGGCCGCCTGCGAAATAGCGAACCTTACCGGTCAACGGGTCTTGCTTGTTGCAATGGCCTCGATGTGAGCGCGAAGGCGGGCATATACATCCTCGGCGTCGGAAAGGCGTCCGGCATCGGCATCCGCAATGCCCTCAGCGACGCAGGCGCGCAGGGTCTCAAGATCAGGCTCGTCGACCTGGCAAAAGATATTCGGGATCAAATGCACCGGCAGTAGCTTTCGTCAAAAGGGGCTGATCGGGAAATAGCGCAGCCACAAGTCGGTGAAGCGGCCCTGCTCCCAGGTGCGGAAGAGCGCATAGTTGAGCGTGAGCCGCATCGCATCGTTGCCGCGCCGGACCGCGACGCCAACCCCTTCACCGAAATAACGACCGTCAAGGAAGGGACCGCCGCGAAACGCACAACAGCTCTCCGAGTCGGTGCCGTTGAGCCAGAACGCAAGCGAGATGGCGTCACCGAACAGGAGATCGACGTCGCCACGCCGCAAAGCGAGCCGCGCCACGTCGGCGTTGGGATAGGGACGAACCTCGACCTCGGTGAACAGCGCCCTGAGATAGGCCTCATGCGCGGTGCCGGCCGTCACCGCCACCTTGCGGCCTTCGAGCTTCTCCGGCAGCGGATCCTCGATTGCGGAATCGCGGCGTACCACGAAGCGGGCCGGCGTCCGGTAATACGGGTCAGTGAAGTCGATCTTGCTGCGCACGTCCGGCGTCGCCGCCATCGAGGCAATGACAGCATCGCCCCGGTTCTCGTTGAGCGCGGCGACCAGCGTCTCGAACCGTCGCATCTGCACCGTGCAGGGGATCTTGAGCTCTTCGCACATGATGCGGGCGAGGTCGACGTTGAAACCCTGCGGATTGCCGTCGGGTCCGGCGAAGTTGAACGGCGGATAGTCGGTCTCGGTGAGAAAACGGATGGTGGTGAGGCGCGACAGGTCGGGCCGCTCGGGCCGCCGCCGCGGATCCCAGAAGCCCGGAACCTGCACGATGGGATCGGCCACCTTGCCTTGGGCGTGCGCCCGGTGCGCCGTGTCAGGCGCCAGCAGAACCAGCAACGCGAACGCGAGCGCGCCACCAAGAAACGCCAAGGTGGGCCGGGATGGCGAAGCAGCTGACATCATACTCCGTCGCATTGCGTCAGGTGGCATGTGAGGTAGCATGTCGCATCTCTCGGCTGCACGACTCGTGCTCAGCCTTTATAGCGCAGCATCCCGGCACGCCACATCCCGGAGACACTCTGTAGCTGATGCCACCGTTTCGATGGCTATTCCGGCTTGAGGCCGGTTTCCTCGACCACTCGCTTCCAGCGCACGAGCTCTTGCTTGACGTAGCTGGCGAGCCGCTCGGGCTTGCCGCCGATCGGGTTCATCCCCTGGCGGACCAGCTGGGCGCGCACGTCCGGCTCTTGCAGGATGCTGTCGATCTCGGCGCTGAGCTTGGCCACGATCGGAGCCGGGGTACCGGCTGGCGCGAAAATGCCGTACCAGCTCTCGACCGTGAAATTGGGAAAACCCAGATCGCGCATGGTCGGCACGTCCGGAAATGCTGGCGCGCGCTCCGCGCTCATCACCGCGACCATGCGGGCGTTGCCATTGGCGACCTGCGGCGCTGCGGTCTGCAACGGCTGGATCTGCGCCTGCACCTCGCCGGTCAGCATCCCGCGGAACATGCTGGGCGCGTCCTTGTACGGCACATGCACCAGATTCATTTTAGCCTCGAGCTTCAACAGCTCCATGGTAACGAACTGCGGCGAGCCGATCCCGCTCGACGCATAGTTCATCTTGCCGGGCTGCTGGCGCGCGAGCGCGACGAACTCGGGAAAGGTCTGGGCCGGCAGGCTCGGCGTGGTCAAAAGCGAGAGCACGCTGGTTGCGAGCAGCGAGACCGGCGCAAAGCTCTTCGCCGGATCGTAGGGCGGATTCTTTTTCATGAACGGATTGATGGTGAACACGGTGGCGACACACAACAGCGTGTAGCCATCCGGCTCCGCGCCCGCGGCTGCGATAATCCCGATGTCCCCGCTGGCCCCGGTGCGATTGTCGGTGATCGCGGTGACCTTCCAGCGCTCGGCAAGCTTCGGCCCGATGAGCCGCGACAGGATGTCGGCGCCCGAGCCCGCTCCATGCGGCGTGATCAGCCGCAGCGCGCGGCCGGCGACCGGATAGCTCGAGACGTCTTGTGCAAGCGCTTGATCAATCGCATGGCCCAACGTCAGTCCCGACAACGCAACCGCAAACGCAACCCTGGCCGCGCGTTCCATCGAACCTCCCCTACGACGACGATTGGGTAAACACACGCTCGATCCTGGCAACCAACGGCGCCAATGCGGTGGCATCAAGATCATCGCGCGCGAAGATGCCCATATTCACCTTCGGCAGATCGGGCAGCACGCCCGGCTCCTCGATCACCAGCGGCGGCGTCACCACCGAGCGAGGCAGCGCAAAGTAGCCGAGACCGGCGGCTGCGGCAGCGCGCCGCGCCAGCGTATCAAACGCGGTGAAGACGATCTCATAGCGGCGGTTTGCCAACTCGAGCGCGGCCATGCCGGCGCGATCTGGCAGCAGCAGGTTGGGAGAGCTGACCAGCGGAACCGGCTCATCCGGATTGTGCACAAAGTCGTGCGACCTCACCCACACGAGGTCCTCGCTCCATTGCACCACGGCTTCGTCGAGGTCGGCCTCGCTGGCAAACAACGCGGCGAGCTCGAGATAGCCGGAGCGCACGCTGCGCAGCAGGCCGCGCGAATGATCGCAACGGACCTGCAGGCGGAATTCGCCGCCAATGGCTTCCCGCTCCTCCAGGATGCGGCCGAGCACGGTCGGGGCATAGAGATTGGGAATGCCAAGGCGCATGACCTGCGTCTGCGACTGCAGGCCACCACCGCTCACGATCTGATCGTTGACCGCAAGCATGCGCCGAGCATAGCGCAGCACTTCAGTGCCGCATTCGGTAAGGGTGACACCGGACAGGCTCTTCTCGATCAGATCAGCGCCGATGAGCGACTCGAGCCGCCGCATATGGGCGCTCACTGCCGGCTGGGTCAGCTCGAACAGGTGAGCAGCCTTGGTGAAGCTGCCCAGCTCGCAAATGGCAACGAAGGTGCGCAGCAGATCGGTCGGAATGTTGGTGATTCCGGTCGGCGAAGTCTCGCTCCCGGCCTCAGACTCCATCACGTCGCCGTTGCGCTGGCGGCCTCTGGCCATCAGGATCCCTCCCTGTGCTGTCGCGATCCCAATTGTGAGTAACCTACGGCGCGAGCCAGCATGGCTGCTCTACCGAGGGTTCAGTTCCTTACCACTGACCCGGTGCGTTGGTATAGAAACTTCGGTACCTAGAATACCAAATTAACGCCGGTATCGGCGCACTTAAAGTTCCCCAGATTTTCGGATGATTTGACTGAAATCCGCTGCAAGGGCGGAATTACGGGGACTTTTTAGAGGTGCTTGCGCAGTTCGGCGGCCGAGGCCTCCGTCGTCCGCTTCAGGCTGAAAGGCGCGACAAACCGTCCTTGCTTATCCATCAAATAGACGATGGCGGTGTGATCCATGGTGTAACCGCCCTGCTCGAGCGGCACCTTGCGATAGATGGCCCGGTAGCTCTTTGCCACTGCCGCGATGTCCTCCTGGCTACCCGTCAAGCCAGACAGCCGAGGATCGAAGCTCGACATATATTCTTTCAGCGACGCAGGGGTGTCGCGCTCCGGGTCGACGGTGAAGAAGATCGCGCGCACGCGATCCGCATCAGGACCGAGATTGCGAAAGATCTCCGACACCTCGAACAGAGTGGTCGGGCAGACATCGGGGCAGTGAGTAAAGCCAAAGAACGCCAGGAACGGCCGGCCCCGGAAGTCCTGATCGGTGACCGTTTGCCCATCCTGATTGGTGAGCCGGAACGGCCCACCAATGGCAGCGACTTGCGGACCATTCGACGAGAACGGCCCCATCGCCAACAGCACGATCGCGCCACACAGCACAAGGCCGCTGACGAAAGCGCCCAACATCAGAAGGAGGCGAACGTGGCGCGGTGCCATGGAGTCTTCCAATGCTAGGTCGCTGCAGCTAGATGCAAAGCGCCCACCCGGCCAGGATGATTTCGTAGAAGACCGCCGTGCCGTAGTGAAGCCAGAGCGCCAGCGTACCGGCCACCAGCAAGCCAGCCACCGCCGCTGCAATCATCAGCGGTCGCGACAGTGACGGGGCGGCGGCCACCTCCGGCATCGGACCTTCCCAAGGTTTAGGCCCAGAATGGACCTTGAGCCTAATAAATAGGCCCCGCGGCGCCCCTTCACAAGCTGCTTGGCGGCATGCCTGAAACCACGATGGGACGCTCACCGCACCGGCAAAAGGCCCGCAATCGCGGCTGCGTCGTCCCAGATCCGCGCATCCTCGCGGATCATGACGGCGAACTCGGCGGGCTCGTTGGCGATCACCTCAAGCCCGTTCTCCCCAAGAACGTTCGAGGATTCCGGCGACCGCAGGATGCGGACGATCTCGTCATGCAGCCGGGCGGTGATTGGCGCCGGCAGGTCGCGCGGCGCCAGGAAGCCGACCCAGGCGCGGCCGGGCTGATAAGCCGGCAGCACCTCGGTGATGGTCGGCACGTCGGGTGCCTTGGCATAGCGCTTGGTGTCGAACACGGTGAGCAGCCGCACGCGCCCGCTCTGGATATGCGGCAGCGCGGTCGCCAGGCTGACGATCGCGACCGGCACATGGCCGCCCAGGAGGTCGTTGAGCGCCGGCGCGACGCCGCGATAGGGCACGTTGACGAGCTCGATGCCAGCGACCTTGTTGAGCACCTGGCCATAGAGGTGATGCGCGGTCCCGATGCCGGCGCTGCCATAGGAAATGGTGCGAGGCTTCGCGCGCACCTCCGTGATGAGCTCCGCCATCGTGCGCGCGCTGATCTGCGAGTTGACCAGAAGGCCCGCCGGATTGTTGGCAATGGCGGTGATCGGGGTGAAATCGGTGGCGATGTCGAACGAGGCGGTTTTGTTCTGCACGCGGTCGATGGTCTGCGACAGCGACAGCACGACCCCGATCGTGTGGCCGTCCGGCGCCGCGCGCTTGAGATTGGTCATGCCAAGCGCGCCCGACGCACCGGCCTGGTTCTCGACCACGACCGGCTGGCGGAACACCTCATTGAGCCTTTGGCTGACCAGGCGCGCCCCGATATCGCCGGCGCCGCCGGGAGGATTCGGCACGATGATCTTGATGGCGCGGGAGGGAAAGTCCTGGGCGCGCGCGAGACCCGCGGCGCCCAGAACGTTCAGCACACTCAGCGCCAGAACGGCCGTTCGAACCAAGGCTCCGGTCACGGCTTGCTCCCGTTACGGTGGGCCTACACCCTTGCCGGAAAGTACTTGCCAAGCCAATCGCGCATAACGCCCCACACCCGGGCGTTGTCCTCCCCGAACAAGAAGTGGTCGACCTCGCTGAACAAATGCAGCTCGGCGGGCTGTGTGGCGTGCTTGAACAGCTCGACCGATTGCTCGGTCGGGGTGACGGAATCGTTCGCCGCATGGATCAGGAGCAGCGGCCGCGGCGCGATCTTGCCGACCACGTCGTCGGCACGGAAATCGAACATGCTCTGCGCGGTCTCGGCCGGAAACATCTCGATCGAGTTCTTGGCGAGATTGTTCCGCAGGTGTGGCGGGATCGGCACGATCTCATAGCGCGGCAGCATCAGCGATTGGCCGGTCCTGGCGCGATGCGCGCGGCCCTCCTCCAGCATCCTGGTGAAGCGCGCCCATTCCTGCGGGCTCTTGTGCTGGCCGCGGAACTTGCGTTCGCCATCACCCCAGCCGCCGTTCGAGATGACCGCTGCCACCCGCTGGTCGACGCCGCCGGTGTAGACCGCGACCGCGCCGCCGAAGCTCGAGCCGACGACCGCGATGCGCTTGGGATCGACCGCGGGATGACCCGCGAGGAACGTCAGCGCATTGCGCGTATCCTCGACCTGCTCGAGACAGATCACCCGGCCGAACTCGCCCTCGCTGTCGCCGCAGCCGCGCATGCTGAAGCGCAGCGTGACATAGCCAAGCTCCGTGAGCACCTTGCTGGGCGCCAGCACGTTCGAGGAGTCCTTGTTGCTGCCGAAGCCATGCAGCACCAGGAAGGCGCCGCGCTTCTCGCCCGGCTTGAGTCCTTCGGGCACCCGCACATTGCCGGACAGCTTCAGCCCGGCGGATGGAAAGGTGACGCTCTCTTCACTCACGGCGTTCCTCAATCTGCTCTACGTCAATCGCGTTTCAGCTTGTCGAAGCCAAGCTCGCTCCAGCGCTTGCGCGCAGCCTCCTCGTCCTCTTTCGCAGGCCATGCCGTGGGTGGATAGCGGGAGCCTCCAAACTCGGGATCGGGATCGTAGTCGAGATTGATGGTGGCATCGATCAGCACGCGGTTCCACTTGCCGGTGCCGAACAGCGTCGGGTTGCGGTCGCGCTTGCGGGTCGAGGGGTCGAGCCCCAGCCCGAATGTTGCCGGCATGATGACGATATCGTTCTCGCCCGCGTTGACGCGATAGGCGATCGCCCAATCGACCGCCGCATAGTCATGGATGTCGATGTCGTCATCGACGACCGTCACATGCTTGTAGCGCACGTGCGCGGCCGAGCTGCCCCACAGCGCGTTGGCGGCCTGCTTGGCCTGGCCGCGATAGGACTGTTTCATCTGGATATTGAGATTGACGCCGGCCTGCACCGGCGGCCCCCACACATCGGTGATGCCGGGAACGCCGGCGCGATCGAGCACGTTCCAGGCGGTCGAGGAGCGGAAGATCGAGGAGATCATCGCGTTCTCCGAATAGCTGCCCGGCATGCAGCCTTCGATGGTGCCGCGCAGGATCGGATCGTTGCGATGGGTGATGCACGTCACCCGGATCGTGGGCTTGGGCGAGCGATCACCCGCCACATAGCCGGTGAACTCCGCATAGGGGCCTTCCATCTCATAGGTCTCGGGCTCGAGCCCGAGCATGCCCTCGATCACGATCTCGGCCGAGGCCGGCACATAGAGGTCCGAGGTCTCGCATTTGATGAGATCGACCGGCTCGCCGCGGATCGCACCCATCACGTCGTACTCGCAGATGCCTTTCGGCACCGGCGAGCCGGCGCAGAACCCGAGCGTGGGCTCCCAGCCGATCGCGACCGCGATCGGCATCTCCTTGTGGCCGCGCGCCTGCCAGGCGGTGACGTGGTGGCCGATATGCTGCGCCCGCCACATCAGGATCGGGATCCTGTCGGCCCCGCCGACCATGCCGCGGTAGATGCCGACGTTCATCACGCCGGTGTCCGGATCTTTGGTGACCACGCCCGCATAGGTGATGAGATAGCGCCCGCCGTCGAGTCGATTCCAGTAGGGCACCGGAAAGTCTTCGACATTGATGTCCTTGCCGGTGACGACATTCTCCTTGCAGGCGCCGGTCTTGACGATGCGCGGCGGAATGTTCTCCTGCAGGATGGTGCGGCCGATTTTCACCAGCTCGCGCGCGTGCGTGTCGGGCGGCAGGCCGAGCATCATCGCAATGCGGCGATTGTTGTTGAGCGCCGAGCCGAACACGCGGCGGCCGCGGCTCTTCGGCTTGTTGTAGTCCTTGATGTTGTTGAAGAGGAGCGCGCGGCCGGTGCCGGGTCCCTGCGCCAGCCGCATGATGGTGCCGAGCTCGATGTTCCAGTCGACCTCGGCATTGATCTCATGCAGCTCGCCTGCTGCGCGCAGCGCGTCGATCCAGCCGCGCAGATCGCCGTAGGCGACCGGTTTCCGTTCAAGCGTCATACATTCTCCCGTCTGGAGGCACTCAACCTGGCAATTCCTTGCCACGCGTTTCGGGCAGGAACCACACCGCCACAAATCCTACAACGTAGATCGTAGCGATCGTGGTCGCCGCCGGGCCGAACCCGCCAAACGTGACAATGAGCTGGCCAGCCAGCAGCGGTCCGAGAAACGCTATGAACCGCGGAGCATTGAAGGCAAACGCCATGCCGGTCGCGCGCACCCGTGTCGGGAACAGTTCCGGCAGCCAGACCGGCATCCACGAATATTGGCCGAGACTGAAGAAGCCGTTGATCGCGGCCACCAGCAGCAGGAGATAAAGGTCCTGCGTCCACAGGAACAGGACGGGCGTGAGAAGGAGCGCCATTGCAAAGAAAGCCATCGTGACCGGCTTGCGCCCGAACCGGTCGGCGATAAAGCCGAAGCTCGCGTAGCCGATGATGGCTGCGAAGTTATAGGCCAAGGCGGCATAGCTCGCCCATTGCTGCGCCGGCAGCCCGGCCTTGGCGGCGACCGACCCGACATAGGGCGGCACCCAGGTCGAGATGCCCCACCATGCCAGCGTCGTCGTCAGCGAGCCCAGGAACACCAGAAGCGTGCGCCGGCGGATTTCGGGCTCGACGAACAGGTCGACGACGGTGAAGCGGACCAGGGCCTTCTCCTCTTCCGCCAGCGGCGCCCCGGCCCGGTACTTTTCGCGCGCGGCACGACGCTGCTCGTTGCTGCGCTGCCAAGGCTCCGACTCAGGGATGCCGGTGCGCAACCACAGCGCAAATAACCCCGGGAGCACACCGATCAGGAACATGATGCGCCAGGCGTCCGGACCCAGCGCGCTCACGAACAGCCAGACCAACGAAGCCAGGAAGAAGCCGATCCCGAGTCCGCACTGCATCAGACCGGCGCCTTTGCCTCGCGCGTGGGGCGGCCATATTTCGGCAGTGATCGATGCTCCGGTCGCCCACTCCGAGCCGATCGCGACGCCGACCAGGAAGCGCAGCAGCGCGAAAGAGAGCCAATCCCAGGCGAGCGCGCTCAAACCGGTCGTCAACGAATAGGCGAGAATGGCGAATATCATCGTGCGCCGGCGACCGATATAGTCCGCCAGAACCCCGCCGATCAGGCCGCCGATCCCCCAGCCGAGCAGCGTGAGCGCGATGACGGTCCCGGCATAGGCGGGAATCTGCGGATAGAGCGCCGGGTCGAGCAGCTGGCGAAGCGCCACGCCCACCGTCAGGATGAGCGCAAACGTCTCGTAGCCGTCGAACATCCAGCCGAGGTTTGAGGCAGCGAGCGTCTTCCACTGCGTCGCAGTGAGCGTGCGATACCATGGGATGGCAGCACTTGCTTCCTGCATAACGTGCCTCCCTATGGGGTGCTCATGCGTTCACGCGCCAGTTTGGCGCATCTTGGTGGCGGCGAGCTTCACGGCTTTGACGATCTCCGGGTAGGTGGCGCAGCGGCAGAGATTGCCGGAGAGATAGTGCCGGATCTCGTCGTCGGCGGGGTCAGGATGCTCCTCGAGCAGCTGGCCCGCCATTAGCACGAAGCCCGGTGTGCAGAACCCGCACTGCGTCGCGCCTGTTTCGAGAAATGCCTCCTGCAGCGGCGTGAGCTTTCCATCCACCGCCAGATGCTCGATGGTCGTGACCGCCTTGCCGTCAACGAAGGCCGCAAGAAAGAGACAGCCGGACACGGCGGTGCCATCGAGCAGCACGGTGCAGCAGCCGCACAGCCCCTGCGCGCAGCTCTCGCGCGCGCCGAACAGATCGAAGCGATCGCGCAGAACTTCGACGATGGTCTGATGGGTCGCGATCTCGGTCGCGACCTTCTCGCCGTTGAGAGTAAAGTGGATGGTGCGCGTCATATCGATCTCACGGTTGTTAGCACAGCAGCCGCGAGTTGGGCGTAGATCATTGCGCCCTCTTCCATTGCTCTGGGTCCCGGGTCTCGCGGCGCTCGCCCGGGAAACGGACTCGTGTCCCGGCCGAAGCGACGGCGCAGCCGGAGCGAGAGCCGGGATCCAGGGATGCTAGATCGTGAGTCCCGTAACAGCGCTCCCATCTCACTCCTCCAGTGGCGCGCCTTGCGCCTCGCGCAGCGCGCGATAGACCGCCTCGGCGGAGAGCGGCAGCGCGGTGAGCCGCACCCCGACCGCATCCTCGATCGCATTGGCGATCGCGGGCGAGACCGCAAACGTGCCGCTTTCGCCCACGCCCTTGCCGCCGAAGGGACCCGAGCCCTGCTCGGCCTCGACCGCCTCGTTCTGCATGTCGGTCGGGATGTCGAGGATGCTCGGAATTTTATAATCGGCGAGCGAGGCGTTGGTCACCTGCCCGGCGTCGAACTCCATCTTCTCCTGCATGGTGAAGCCGAGCTGCATCACGGCCGCACCCGAGATCTGGGTCTCCACGATGCGCGGATTGATCGGCCGCCCCACGTCGACGACGTTGATCAGCTTGAGGATGTGCACATGCCCGGTCTCGGTGTCGACCTCGATCTCGACACCGGCGCCACCCACCATCCAGAACGGTGTCGCCTCCGGCGTCTGCCCGCTCGCATCAGGTGGCACATAGCTCGGAATATAGCTGCCGGTGCCGATGATGTTGCCGGCCTGCATCTTGTATTTCTTCTGGAACAGCTCGGCGACCGGAACGTTGCTGCCTTCCGGCAGGCCGAGCTCGCGCGCCAGCGCCGCGAGCTTGTCGCGCGCATCCTCGGCGGCGAGCCGCACCGCATTGCCCATGTGATAGAGCGAGCGCGAGCCGAGCGTCGCCATGTCGTAAGGCGTCACGTCGGTGTCGGGATGCACGACCTTGACCCGCTCGGCCGGAATGTTGAGCACCTCGGCGATGATCTGGGCGTTCGCAGTGTCGGAGCCCTGCCCCATGTCGACCGTGCTGCAATAAAGCGTCACGCTGCCGTCGGCCGAGACGTTGACGATCGCGATCGACGTCGTGGGCGAGATTGACGCTTTGAAGCCGATCGCAATGCCGCGCCCGCGCTTGACGGTGCCGCTGCCGCGCTCGAACGGCCCGTTCCAGTTCATGCGCAGCGCCACGCGATCGAGCACCGCCGCAATCGCGGCATCCTTCATCAGCGTGCCGGTCGCCTGCGGGCGGCCGTCGCTGAGGAGGTTCTTGCGCCGAAACTCGACCGGGTCGAGCTTGAGCGCGCGCGCCATCATGTCGGTGTGGCTCTCATAGGCCCAGACGAGCTGCGGGACGCCGAAGCCGCGCAGCGCCCCCGCCGGCGTCAGGTTGGTGTAGAGCGAATAGGAATCGATCGAGACGTTGTCGATGTCGTAAGGCCCGGGCGCCGTGAAGCCGGATTTTTGCGTGATGCGCGGGCCGATATCCGCGTAGGCGCCGCCGTTCCACCACACCTCGCATTCGCGCGCGGTGATGCGGCCATCCTTGATGGCGCTTTTGATGCGGAACGTGCTGGCGTGCTTGGTGAGCGTATAGAACTGCTCCTCCATGGTGAGCGAGATCTTCACCGGCCGGCGCACCAGCAGCGCGAGCGCCGCCACCAGCGCCTCGAGCTTGATGTAGAGCTTGCCGCCGAAGCCGCCGCCGAGATACGGCACCTTCACGCGCACCTTGTTCTCTGGCCAACCGAGCAGGCGCGCGATCTCGATGCGAACGAACGACGGTGACTGCGAGGCGGTGTGGATGGTGAGGCCGGTGTCGGTCGGCTCGCCGATCGACACGTAGGGCTCGAGCGGCAGGTGCAGCACCTGCTGGGTGCGGAAGGTGTGCTCGAATACGTGATCGGCCTCGCTCATCGCGGCCGCGACGTCACCGCGGCGCAGATGGAAGTCGAGCGCCACGTTGGTGTCGCGCTTTCCCTTGAGATGCTTGAGGTCCGGGAAGGTGCCGGCGGGCTTGAGCTCGTCGTGCACGATCGCCTTCGAGGTCATCGCCTCGACCTCGTCGAACACGGCGGGAAGCTCCTCATATTCAGCTTCCACAAGCTGCGCAGCCGCCTCCGCCACATGCGGATCGCGCGCCAGCACCACCGCGACCGGCTCACCGACATAGTGCACCTTGCCTGAAGCAAGAATCGGCTGGTCGTGAAACGCCGGCCCGTAGAATGGATTGGGCACGACCTTGAGAACATCATCGATGGTCACGACCCGATGGACGCCCTCGAGCGCCTGCGCGGCGCCGACGTCGAGCTTGACGATGCGGCCGTGCGCGATCGTGCTGCGCACGATCTTGCCGTAGAGCATGCCGGGCAGGCGCTGATTGTGCACGTATTCGGCGCGGCCGGTGACTTTCGCCTGGCCTTCGAGGCGCGGGACCGAGCGCCCGACCTGTGTGAGTGTCGCCATTAGTTCGCTCCGTCCGGCTTGAGCGCCGCCGCGAGCGCGCGCGCCACATAGACGCGCACCAGCTGCCGCTTGTAGGCCGCCGAGCCCTGGCCGTCGGAAATTGTCTCGGCCTCGGCGGCCGCCGCTTCGCCCGCCTGCCGCCAGAGCGCATCACCCGCTGTCTCGCCGCGCAGCGCCTGCTCGGCACCGTCAAGACGCGTCGGCGTCTCGGTCGCGGCGCTCACCACCACCCGCGCATCGCGCACGGTCGTTCCATCGCTCTCGACCGCGACCGCGACGCCAAGCGCCGGCCAGTCATGTACCGCGCGGGTCGTGCACTTGAGATAGGCGGCGCGCCGGGCGCCCTGTGCCGGGATGATGACGCTGGTGATCAGCTCGTTGCGCGCCAGCACGGTCTCGTAGTAGCCGGCAAATAATGTCTCGACCGCGATCGTGCGCTCGCCGGCAGGACTGGCCGCGACCACTTGCGCGCCGAGCGCGATCAATACCGGCGGCATGTCCATGTGCGGATCGGCATGCGCGAGGCTGCCGCCGATGGTCGCCACGTTGCGCACCCGGATGTTGGAGAGCGTTCGCATGGTGCGCGTGATCACGGGCGCGTGCGCGCGCACCGTGGCGGAGCGCTCGAGCGCAGCGAGTGGCATCATGGCGCCGATCCGCAACGCGCCGTCGGGCATCGGCTCGATCGCCGTGAGCCCTTTCACGTTGCGCAGGCTCACGAGCCTGCCCGGCCGGAACACGCCCGCCTTCATCATCAGCATCAGGGCGGTGCCGCCTGCGATCGGCCGCACCGTCGGATCGTCGGGATCGAGCAGCGCGATCGCCTCTTTCAGGGTTGCCGGCTCGGCCAGCTCGAACGGCGTCATTGGGGCGCACCGATGTTTGCATCTGGCGGCGCAAATGCCGCGGCAAGCCGCGCCGCAAACTGCTTCTCCATCTCGCGCGCCTTCGAGCGCAGCACCGGCTGGCCAAGGCTGCCGAGCTTTCCAGTCAGCGCGGCATCGACCGCATAGGCGATTTTTGTCTCGTCGCCGACCTCGCTCAGCGTGGTCTGCGAGGTCGCGGTCATGCGGCCGACCACGCCGAGCGGCGATCCTTCGACCTTCGCCTCGATCTCGCTGGGCGGATCGGCGCGGGTGAGCTCGACCGTCACCTTGAAGCTGAATTTCATGTACGCGACCTTGGTCTCGAACACTGCGGCATAGCGGTCAGGCCCGATCTCCGCAAGGTCGCGCACCCCGTCGACACACGAGGCAAAGAAGCGCGCATCGCGCAGCTTCTCGTAGACGGCCGCGCGCGGCGCCTTCACGCTCAGCTCGCCGGTGAACTTCATTGCGGGATCCGCGCCATCAAGGCCGCAAGCTCGGCCGCGATCACGTCCGGCAGCTCGAGCGGTGTGAGATGGCGCGCCTTGCTCAGCACCTTGTAGGTCGAGCCGGCGATGCCGCGATGCAGCGCCTCCGCCATCGCGGGCGGCGCCGCGTAGTCCTCCTCGCCGACCACGACCGCGGTCGGCATCTTGAGGCGAGGAAGCGCCGAGCGCAGGTCGGCACGGCCCAGCATCCGGCAGGCCTCGCCATAGGCGCCGATATCGTTGCGCAGGAACACCTCGATGCAGCGCATCACGACATCGGGATGCTCGGCGCGAAAGGCGTCGCCGAACCAGCGGGTGGTCTGGAAGGGGACCAGCGAGCCCAGCCCTTCGCGCATCGCCTTGTCGGCGCGCTCCGCCCAGCTCTTAGCGGCGTCCGGCCCATACCAGGCCGTGGTGTCGATCAGGCCGAGCGCGGCAGTGCGCTCCGGATAGATCGACGCGAAGGCGAGCGAGACCATGCCACCCATCGAGGCGCCGGCCACCAGCGCCGTGGGCCAGCCGACGTGATCCATCAGCTCCGCGAGATCGTCGGCATAGAGCTCGACCGTATAGGGGCCGCCCGGCTTGTCGGAGGCGCCATGGCCGCGGCAATCGTAAGTCAGCACGGTGGCCTTGGGCGCGAGCCGCTCGGCCACCGGACGCCAGAACTCGCGGTCCATCGCCACCGAATGGACCAGGACGGCCCGGTTCTTCGCGGTCTTGTCGCCGTGGAGCGTATAGGCGATCCGCGTCCCATCGCGGGTCGGCGCCAACTCGAAACTCACTGGGAATGCCCTCTTACTTGCTAGACACGAACTCGCCTCGAGGCACGGCCGAGCCGCGATTGCGGCCTGCTCCGTCTCCCCGTTGGGGAGAGGGAGTCCGGCCGTGCCGTGACCAAGCTCCGAGTTCTCCAACTTGGTCTGCGCCAGCCATTGCCAGCCTGCTTCCTGTGCCGAATTCTCGCGCATCCGGCGCGCGCCGTCAAAAGGGGTCAGGACTCGGCGACGAGCGCCGCAACACGCTCCCCGAACGCCGCGGTCCCGAGCGGTCCGCCGAGGTCGCGCGTGCGCCACTTCGGCTCCGCGATCGCCCGATCAAGCGCCGCTTCAATGGCGTCGGCCGCGCGTTGCAGCCGCTCCTCCGCTCGCCGCTCGCCGAGCCAGGCGATCAGCATGGCGGCCGAGCCGATCAGCGACGCCGGGTTGGCGAGGTCCTTGCCGGCGATGTCGGGCGCCGAGCCGTGCTGGGCCTGCGCCACCGCGTGCTCGGCGCTCGCATTCAGCGAGGCCGCGAGGCCGAGGCTGCCTGCGATCTCGGAGGCGAGATCGGAGAGAATGTCGCCGAACATGTTGGTGGTGACGATGACATCGAAGGGGCTCGCGTCGCGCACCAGGAGCGCCGTCATGGCGTCGACCAGGCGCTCGTCATAAGTAACGTCCGGGAAGCGCGCCGCGACCGCGCGCACGCTTTCAAGGAACAGCCCTTCCGACACGCGCAGCACGTTGGCCTTGTGCACGGCGGTCACCTTCTTGCGCCGCTGCAGCGCCAGCGCAAACGCCGTTTCCGCGATGCGTGTGCAGCCGTGCCGGGTGATCTTGCGCACCGCCAGCGCAAGGTCCGGCGTCGGCATGAATTCGCCGGGGCCGAGATGCATGGAGCGGTCGGCATAGAAACCTTCGGTGTTCTCGCGCGCGATCACCAGATCGACCGGCGAGCCGCAGCGCGCCGGAAAGCCGCCGCGTGTGCGCGCGGGCCTGATATTGGCGTAGAGATCGAGTCGCCGGCGCATCTCGCCCGACGGATTGAGCCCGCCTTCCGCGACCGGCGGATATTCATTGTGCGACACTGGCCCCAGGATCACGCCGTCGGCCGCCTTGGCGGCCGCGATCGCAGCATCCGGGCACGTGGTGCCGTGCGCCCGCAACGCCGCAAAGCCGATCGTTGCCGTGGTGAAGTCGAGCTTGAGCTCGAAGCGGCGATCGGCTGCACGAAGCACGTCAAGCGTTGCGGCGCAGATCTCCGGCCCGATGCCGTCGCCTTCCATGACCAGCAGCTCGATCACTTTGACAGTTCCTTGCGAATGTCCGCAGTGCGCTGGCCAGCCGCCGCCATCAGGAAGCCGAGGTCGGTCTGCGTGGTGACGAAGCGCACGCCCTTCTTGATGAAGGCGTTCTGACGCGCGAGATCGCGCTCGCCGCCAAGCCCGGCATATTTGCCGTTCGCCTTGGCGGCCGCGATCACGCGCTCGATGGCGACCACGATCGCGGGATCGCCGAACGCGCCCGGCTTGCCCATGTTGGTGAGAAGATCGTTGCAGCCGACGTGCAACACGTCGACGCCCTCGACCGCCGCGATCTCGTCGACATTGGCGAGGCCCTCGACGGTCTCGATCATGCACACGACGAGCGTCGCGGCATTGAGCGCCGGAACGCTCTCGGCGAGTGGCACCGGCCGCAGATCGAACACCGGATAGCCCGCCGAGACCGAGCGCTTGCCGACCGGCGCGAACTTGCAGGCCTCGACCGCGCGCTTGGCATCGGCGGCGTTGTTGACGTCCGGGAAAATGATGCCGGTCGCGCCGTTGTCAAGGATGAGCGAGGTGTCGAGGTCATGACAGCTGCGCACCCGCACCAGCGGCGCGACCCCGCAGCCGAGCGCCGCCTGCGCCATGTGCCCGACTGTCTCAAGCGAGAACAGCGCATGCTGCCGGTCGATGAAGATGAAGTCGTGCCCCGTGGTCTTGGCAACGCGGGCGATGTCGCCCGAGCGCGCCAGCCGCACGATCATGCCGAGCGAGACGTCGCCGGCACGCATGCGTTCAATGACGGGGTTCTTCAGTTCAACGGCTTGGGGCATCACTGACCTCTCCATTGTCGTCCCCGCGAAAGCGCTGGGCATGCACGTATCTTTGGAAGTCTACCGCAGGCACATCGCGCGAGTTGCGAAGGTGCGCGCCTCACGGTTCCCTCCCCCCTTGTGGGGAGGGACAGGGAACGCTGTGGCACTGCCCTGCCCAACCGCACGCCAGCATTCGCGTACATGCACGCTGATGCGTGCATCCTCTAGCGCCTTCGCGGGGACGACGCCCAGAGTGTCGCGCGCTTCGTGCTCAATTCCAATACGGCGGATAGCCCGATGTCTGCTGCTCGGCCGTAAGCCTTCGCAGCATCGCGGGCCATTCGAGCACGCCGTAGGGGCGGCGCGTACCCGGCTGATAGAGATGCGCCGTATGCGCCAGCACGTTCTCGCCCGGCACCGAGAGCTCGGTGCGCGCCGCCATCGCATCGACCTGCGAGCGACACGAGAGCTCGAGCTGATACATGGTGTTGAACGCCTGCTGGATGGTGGCGCCGCAGGTGAGGAGCCCGTGGTTGCGCATGATCAGCGCATCATGCGGCCCGAGATCCTGCACGATGCGCTCGCGCTCGTCGAGATCGACCGCCGGGCCTTCGTAGTCGTGATAGCCGAGGTGGCCGACGAACCGGATCGAGGTCTGCGACAGCGGCAAGAGCCCGCATTTCATCGCCGCGACCGCCATGCCGGCGCGCGTGT
>Ga0209488_10000096_pt1 | contig 63336 bp, 52 predicted proteins | sample Rivendell_Oct201_8_FD_188349 | JGI IMG/M metagenome (GOLD analysis project Ga0209488, IMG submission 188349) | Vadose zone soil microbial communities from the Eel River Critical Zone Observatory, Northern California, USA -... | ecosystem: Environmental > Terrestrial > Soil > Vadose zone >...
TGGTGGTCGCCGGCCTGCTTGAGGCGACCGTCGTGCTCGGCGGGCTGGCGATCGTGCTGCAGCGGGTCGAGCACCGTGCTCGCGATCAGCGGCGCGACCTCGCCGAGCTCGAACATGCGGCGCAGGCGATCGCCAACACCGCGCGCTACCTCGGCGGCGGCCTGTTGGAGATGCTGTACGGCGGCAGCATCATGCCGGCCGACGGCGGGCTGCGACCGCAGTCCATCGCCGAACTGCGGCGACCGTTCGCCGCCGCCGATGTCGCCGCGACGCTGCGCGCCCGCGCCGACGAGGCGCTGTCGTTCCTGGCGAGCGGTGCCGACCTCGAGCAGCGGGTGCTCGACTGGGTCGGCGACCGCGACAGCAGCATCGACGAGATCGCGGCCGGGCATCGCCAGGTCGAGGCCGCGCTGCAGCAGGCGATCAGCCGGGCCACGACCGTCGTCGACGACTGGCGCCTCGGCCGCCTGCGCGCGATCGAACCGACCCGCGGGCAGTCGCAGGAGCCGGCCGAAGGCCGGCAGCGACTGCTGGCCGAACACCTGGTCGATCGCTACTGCGACGAACTCGGGACCCTGCTGGTCCAGCAACACCAGCTGGGATCGGTCGACGACGCGTTGGTGCTGGCGGCCCTGACCGAGGACCGCCTGGCGGTGGCATTCGCAGCAGCCCGCGCCGAGCTGTCGGAGCTGGCCCGGCTCGATCCAGCGCTCGGCCGGCTCGCCGACGACCTGACGGCGGTGGGGGCCACCATGTTCGGCAAAGGTGGCGGCGTCGATCCTGCCACCGGTCGCACGCAACTCGGCGCCGGCGGGTTCCTGCCGGCGCAGCAGCGGCGCATCCGCATCGACAACGACAAGCGGCGGTTGCAGCGGGACGTGCACGACTGGCGGGAGCACATCCGTGGGGCGCTGGCCGACGTCGATGCCGCCCTGCAGTCCGGTTCGGTGATCTCCGCCTACGCGACCCGCGACGACCTGCGCATGGCACTGCTGCTGTTCGCCGGGCTCGGCCTGGCATTCGGCAGCGTGTTCGTCGTGCTGGCGCGGAAATTCAGCGCGGCGGCAGCATCGCAGATCAAGGTGCTCGAAGCGGCGCGGCAGGAGGCCGCTGCGGCAGCCAAGTCGCAGAGCCGCTTCCTGGCCAACATGAGCCACGAGATCCGCACGCCGATGAACGGCATCCTCGGCATGTCGGAGTTGCTGGTCAAGACGCTGCTCGACCGTGACCAGCTGCAGATGGCCAGTACCATCCAGGCGTCGGCCGACGCATTGCTGTCGATCCTCAACGACATCCTCGACTACTCGAAGATCGAAGCCGGCAAGCTGGAACTGGAGATCACCACGTTCAACCTGCAGGAGACGATCGAGGACTGCATCGGTCTGCTCGGCACCGCGGCCGAGGGCAAGGGCGTCGAGTTGCTGGCCTACGCCGATCCGCGCATCGCGCGCTGCCTGCGCGGCGACGGCGGCCGCCTGCGGCAGGTGCTGCTGAACCTGCTGGGCAACGCGGTGAAGTTCACCATCGAGGGCGAAGTGGTGGTCGCACTCGAACTGGAGGCGGAGTCCGACAGCCACCAGACGGTGCGGCTCGAAGTGCGCGATACCGGCGTCGGCATCACGCCCGAAGTGGTGGAGCGGTTGTTCACTCCGTTCACCCAGGCCGACGCCTCGACCACGCGGCGGTTCGGCGGCACCGGCCTCGGCCTGGCGATCTGCAAGCGCCTGATCGAACGCATGGGCGGTTCGATCGGCGTCGACAGCCGGATCGGTCAGGGCTCGCGCTTCTGGTGTCGCCTGCAACTGCCGGTCGCCCCCGACCCGGGCCCGCCGGCGACGGTGGACCTCAGCAACAGTGCGCTGCTGATCGTCGACGACAACGAGACCAACCGGCAGCTGCTGATGATGCAACTGGCGGCGACCGGCATCGGTCTCGATGTCGTCGAGGACCCGGAGCAGGCGCTGCACGTGCTGCGGCTGGCCAGTGCCCGCGGGCGGCCGTTCACGCTGGCGCTGGTCGACATGGCGATGCCGGGCATGGACGGCCTGCAACTGGCGGCGGCAGTGGCCGCCGACCGCTCGATCGCGCCACTACGCATCGCGGTGGCGAGTTCGCTCGGCAGCCGGCCGGAGGAACCGCTGCTGCGGGCTGCCGGCGTCAGCCATTGGATCGGCAAGCCACTCGGGGTCGGCGCCCTGCTGCGTCTGTTGCGCGAGATGTGCAGCGGCGGGCCGCCGGCATCGGCATCCACCGGCGCGCCAGGGCGCGAGCCAGCGTCGATTCGCGGTGCCAGGGTGCTGGTCGCCGAGGACAACGAGATCAACCGCCGGGTGATGGGCGGCATGCTGAAGAAGATCGGCTGCGAGTCGGCGTTCGCCGTCGATGGCCGTGAAGCCGTGCAGTTCGTCCAGCACGAGAACTTCGACGCGGTGTTGATGGACTGTCAGATGCCCGACATGGACGGCTACGCGGCGACGCGCGCCATCCGCGACCTGCCTGGCGCCGCCGGCAGGTTGCCGGTGATCGCGCTCACCGCCAACGTCCTGCCGGCCGATCGCGACGCCTGCTTCGCCGCCGGCATGGACGACTTCTTGGCCAAGCCGGTGAAGTCCGACGTGTTGCGCGCGACGCTCGAGCGCTGGTTGCGGCGGCCGGCCCCCATCGAACAGAACTGATGCTTTCCGTGGGCCTGCGCGTAACCGTTGGCGGTTGCGGGGCACAGGACAGGTGGAGGGGCCGCGTGTCGGCGCCTCGAGGAGACCTGTCGCATGGACTTCGTGCCGCCGCGCTGCCCCAACTTCGGTTGCTCGCACCACACCGCACCCGTGGCCGGCTTCTACCAGCGCCGCGGCAGCTACCGGCCGAAGTGCCGGGCCGAGCCGGTGCCGCGGTTCCGCTGCCGCCGCTGCGGCAAAGGCTTCTCGCGGCAGACTTTCCGCGCCGACTACCGCGACCATCGGCCGGATTGCAACGGCCTGCTGTTCCAGTTGCTGGTCAGCGGCGTCGGCCTGCGCCAGGCCGGGCGCTGTACCGGCCTCACGGTGCACGCCGTGCAGCACAAGTTCCGCAAGCTCGGCGGCCTGCTGCGCCGGCTCAATCGCAACCTGCTGCCTCGGCTGCCCGACCAGCGCTGCTACCTGCTCGACGAAATCGAGACGTTCGAGCACCGTTCGATCTGTCCGGTGACGGTGCCGGTGCTGATCGAGAAGACCAGCAAGCTGATCGTCGCCGTCGGCGCCGCCAGCATCCGCCGCAGGAGCCGGCGCGGCAGCCGGCGGCAGCGGTGGCTCGATCGGCACGAAGCCGTGCACGGGCGCAGGCGGGACCACGGCAAGCAGTGCGTGTGGCGGGTGTTCCGGCGCTGGCAACGGCTGCTCGATGGGCAGCGTGCCCGGCTGATCACCGACAAGAAGGCACTGTACGCATCGCTGTGCCGGAGCCTGCTCGGCAGCCAGGTCGAACACTTCACCTGGTCCGGCAGGCTGTTGCGCACGACCTACAACCCGCTGTTCCCGATCAACCTGACCGACGCGATGTTGCGCGACAACAACGGCCGGCTACGCCGGCGGTCCTGGCTGGTGACCAAGAAGACACGCTACCTGCGGTTGCAGCTCGAGCTGTTCGTCGCCTACCGCAACTGGCATCGGCTGCGGACCAACCAGGATCCATGCCACCAGACGCCCGGGGTGCTGCTCGGACTGGCGCCGCGACGGCTCGAGGTCGCCGAGCTGCTGGCCTGGCGGCAGGACTGGCGCAACCGCAGCATTCATCCCGCCAGCGTCACCGGGCACGAAACGGTCCAGGCCCGCGTCGCCTGAAGGACCCCATGCCCACCAAAAGCATCAGTTCTCTCAGACGTCGAGCTCGAAGGCTTCGACCGGCGGCAGGTACATCGACAGGGTCGACGCCAGCGCGGCCTTGTCCACCGGCTTGGCGAGGTGGCTGTTGCAGCCGGCGGCGAGACAGCGTTCGACGTCGCCGGCGCGGGTGTCGGCGGTCAGCGCCACGACCGGGGTCTGGTCGCCGCGCTCGCGCAGCCGCTCGGTGGCGGTCAGGCCGTCGACTTCCGGCATCTGCATGTCCATCAGCACGAGGTCGAACTTCGTCTGCTGCAGCAGCTGCAGGGCCACGGCGCCGTTCTCGGCGACCGTCACCTCGACACCGAGGGCGGCGAGCAGGCGGCCGACGAGCCGCTGATGATCGGGCGCGTCCTCGACCAGCAGCACGTGGCCGCGCATCGTGCCCGCCGTCGGCGGCGCCGTGGGTGCGGTGGCGAGCGCCTGGTCTTCGTGCTCGAGGATGACCTCCCAGGTGTTGGCGGTGCGCAGCGGCAGTTGCAGCCGGAACTCGCAGCCCTGGCCCGGCGGTGCCTTGACCACGAGGTCGCCGCTCATCGCCAGCGCCAGCCGCCGGGCCAGCGCCATGGCGATGCTGAGCGTCGGCGCCTCGCCCGACTGCAGCGACGGCGGGAACGGATCGAACAGGTGCGGCAGGCTGCTCGGCGGCAGGCCCGGCCCTTCGTCCTTGACGGTCAGCTGCAGCCAGCTGCCGTCGGCGCGCGCCGCCACCAGCACGGTGCCGACGCGGGTCGCCCGCACGGCGTTCTCCAGCAGCGTGCGCAGGATCTGCCGCAGCCGCAGCGGATCGCCCTGTACCCAGCGCGGCAGTTCCGGGTCGAGCTGCAGTGCCACGCTGATGCCCTTGTCCGCGGCGTCACCGGCCTGCTCGGCCACCGTCGCGTGGCACAGTGCGTCCAGCGCGAACGTGTCGGCGGCCACCAGCAGCTCGCCGCGCGTCGCGCGCCCGAGGTCGTCGATGTCGCTCAGCAGATTGCTGAGCCGCCGGCCGTGCGCGACGATGCGGGTCACCTGGGCCGGGCGATCTGCTTCGGCCAGGGTCTCGAGCAGCTCGGTGCAGCCGATCATCGTGGTCAGCGGCGTGCGCAGTTCGTGGCTCAAGCGCGCCAGCACGGTCTCGAGCCAGCGCAGGCCCTGGGCTTCGTCGGTCGTCGTCGCGGTCGCCGCGGCGCCCTTGTCGGCCGGGCGGACCATGCCGCCGAAGATCGCCCCGGCGCCGAGCACGAGCAGCAGCAGGCCGAGCACCACGACGCCGTCCTGTACGCCGTCGGCGTCGGCCGCGGCCAGCTCGAGCACGGCGCCCAGACGCTGTTGGCAGTCGGCGATCTGCTCGGCGGCGCGCTGCCGGCACAGGCCGGCTTCGCGGATCGCGAGCAACGCCGTGGCCTCGGCCTTCGCCCGCCGTTCACCGTCGGCGGCATCGCGCTGCTGCGCCGCGGCGAACACCGCCGCCGCCGCGTCGGCGTGGTCACGGCTGGTGTCGGCCAGCGCGTTGACCTGGCCGGCGAGCTGCGGATCGACCGCGTTGGTCGCGGTGGTCAGCGCCGCGAGCGCGCGGTCGACGAACTGGTGGCGGGCGGCGTAGTCGGTCGCCGGGTTGCGCCAGGTCCAATGCGCGGCGACTTCTTCGAGCGGCTGCTGCAGGCGCTGGAACGTGGTGCTGGTCTGGGCCAGGGCCTGTTCTGCTGCCTGCAGCGCATGCAGCGTCGTGTGCGCCCGCTGCTGGCCGGCGGCCAGGAAGCAGGCGTAGGCGACCGACAGCGCCACCGCGGCGTGGGTCTGCACCGCGCGGTCGGCGAAGCGCGCCCGGCGCAGCAGGAACGGCAGCGGCGCCGCCGCCAACAGCAGCATCGCCGCCGGGGCGACCGCGTTCACCGCGGCGACACCGGTGCCACCGGCGGTGCACGCCAGCAGCGCCACCGACTCGGGCAGGGTCAGCTCGGCGCGGCCGATGCGGCGTCGTTGACCGATGACGAATGCCAGCCAGGCGGCGGCGCCGGCGACCAGCAGGTCGAGCGGTCGCACGCCCGCGAGTACCGGCGAGATCGGCAATGCCAGGTGGGCGCCGTGCAGCAGCAGCGCCAGCACGGTGATCGCCTGCAGGATCCGCAGCGTGACGGTGGCCCGCCGCATCGCCGCCAGCCGCGGCACCAGGTAGCGGCCGAAGCACGCGGCAGCGATCAGGGCCGTGGTCGCGAGCGGCAGCGGTTGCCGTTCGGCCAGCGGCAGCGCGTCGATGCCGAGCAACAGCGCGCCGAGCAGCAGGCCGAGCGCGGTCGCCTGGTCGGCCAGGATGCCGCTGCGCCGGGCGTCGCGCAGCAGCACCGCACCGGCCGTGGCCCACGCCGCGGCGGCGATCGCGGCCATGATGCCGCCGAGTTCTGGTCCGATCGCGTTCACCTCCACAGCAGATCGACCGGCGACCGGCGGCGACCTTTGCGGACTTTCGCTGCCGCCTTGGTGCCTCAGCCGCCGTCGGTGAGCGCCTGCCGGTATTCCTCCGGCGTGTTGACGCTGCGCAGGAAGGCGAGCTCGGGATCGAACGCGACGAGCCGCATTTCCTCGAGCACGTGGCAGCGCACGCGCTCGGCCAATGTCCGCGGCGTGTCGATGTTTGCCTCGAGCAGGCTCTCGATCGTGGCCAGGGTGTCGAGCCGGTAGACAGCGCACAGCGGCTGCAGCACGCCAGCGACCCTCGGCATCACCGCCTGGTGGTCGCCGAGCTGCTGGCACAGCCAGCCGACGGCGGCACTGCTGAGGAATGGCGCATCGCAGCCGGTGACGAACACCGCATCATGGACGCCGAGGTCGCCGCGCAGCAGCCGCATGCCGGTGGCGATCGCCGCCAGCGGCCCGGCACCCGGCCGATCGTCGGTCGCGGTCCTGGCCTCGATCGGGAACGGCGGCAGCTGCTGGTCGCCGCCGCGGCCGATCACCAGCACCGGCCAGGTGCACTCCAGCAGCACCTCGACGGTGCGGCCGAGCAGCGAATTGCCGCGGAACGGCAGCGCCTCTTTGGGCTGACCCATGCGCCGGCTGCGGCCACCTGCCAGAATGAGGGATCCGACGAGCATGCAGGTCTTTTCATGGATCGGCCTGCCGGCCTCAAGGACTTTCGTTCATGCCACCACCGCTGCCCCGTGCCGTCGACCTGGTCTCGCCGTTCAAGCTGCGCATCGAATGGAAGGACGGGCTGGTGTCCGAACTCGCGGCCCGCGACCTGCGCCTTGCCTGCCCGTGCGCGCAGTGCGTCGACGAGACTTCGGGCCGGCCGCTGCTCGACCCGGCGACCGTGAAGCCCGACATCCTGCTGCTCGGCCAGGAACTGGTCGGCCGCTACGCGCTGAGCTTCATCTGGTCCGACGGCCATCGCACCGGCATCTTCACCTGGCCGCACCTGCGCGCGTTGTCGACCGGCAAGGCCTCCGAGTGAGCGGACGCGACACCTGGGAGCGCTGTACCGCCGCCTGCAATCGCCTGCTCGAGGCGCTCGACTGGAAGGCACTCGGCGAGATCTACTTCCACTGGGGCGGCGAACAGTTCTGGCAGCAGCGCCGGCCGCGCGTGGTCGAGTACGGCCTGCGCTGGGCGCGCGCCCTGATGGGGCACCTGACCTACGGTGCGCGGTCGCTGCACGTCGGCGCCGGCGTGGCCGAGCTGCCGGTGCTGCTGGCGGAGACGATGGTGCGCGGCCGCAGCGTGGTCGCCACCAACCTGCGCGGCGACGAATGCGCGGTGCTCAACGCCGGACTGCAGCGCTGCGATCTGCAGTCGCTGCTGCAGTTCGAAGCCCGCGACGCCGCCGACGTCGCCGCCGCGGCACCCGGCACGTTCGAGCACCTCGGCTGCGTGAGCCTGTTCACCGACCCGGAGACGTTTCCGCTGCTCAGCGATGTCACCTACGGCCGCATCGCCCCGGTGCAGGTCGACGTCGAGCTGTTCGTCGCCGAACGCGAACGCGCGCGCGCGCTGGCGCAGCGGCTGTTCGCGGCGCTTCTGCGGCCGGGCTGGATCTCGACCACCGCCGAGGAGTTGGCGTGGTTCCTCGAGCTGATCGAGGCGGCCGGCGGCCAGTACCGGGTGGAGGAGGAGATGATCGACACCGCGGTGGTCGGCGATCCGGTGGGGTTCGTGCGCGTCGGCTAGCGACACGCCCGCTGCGGTCGTCATCCGGCAACCGTTCATCTGGCAACCTGTCAGCGGATGTCGATCGCCACCGGATTGGTCACGCCGACGAACTGCGGCGTCGCGTCGAGCAGGATCGCGGCGAAGTTGCCCGGCAGCGGCTGCATGTTGAAGCCGGCCGGCCATTGGAACGTCGCGCGGCCGACACCCTGCGCGTCGAGCGAGCCCCAGAACTGCTGGAACAGCGCGCCGTTGGTGCTCTGCAGCCCGATCATCGTGAACAGGTCCTGGTTCAGCGGCACCGTTAGGTTGCCGATCGTCGTGCCCGGCGAAGTGCCCGAGCAACCCCAGACGATCAGGTACTGCGAGCCCGGCGTGGCGCAGCGCGCGATCACCGTCGGCAGGCAGGTGCCGCCGTTGATGATCGAAACCGCGGCGGCGTCCTTCGGGTAGAGCAGGTCGTCGCGGAACTCGAGCGCCGGCGTGCACGGCGGGTTCTGCACGATCATGGCCGTGTGGTTGATGTTGTTGCCCTCGTTGACTTCGTGCACCTGGTTGCCGCGGTCGACGACGGCGAACAGGAACTGCACCTGCGCGGCGGTCAAGGTCGGCACGCGGAAGCGCCGCGTCGTCACGTCCTGCTGGCCGATGGCGAGGCCCGGCACGGTGTAGCCGCCGACGAAGCTGTCGGTCAAAGACCAGGTGCTGTCCGTCGACAGGAAGTGCTCGACGGTGAACGGGCCGGTGGCGTTGGGGCCGTCGTTGACCACGGTCGTGGTGACGTCGACTTCCTGACCCGGCGCCAACCAGATCAGACTGGTGGTGATCGACGGCACGCGCAGTTCGGCGAGCGTCGGATCGCTGACGATCGCATTCCAGGTGTGCGTGTCGAGCATCGTGTGGTTCGGATCGACGCGCACGAACGGGCTCTGATCCTGCACCGAGACGGCGACCGAGTGTCCGCCGACGCCCATGCCCGCGGTCGCCAGCACGAAGCTGAGGCCGGTCTGGCCGGCCTGCAGCACGCTGTCGACCTTCCAGCTGATGACCGGGTTGTTCTGCGGCGGCACGATCGAGGTGATGCTGAACGTCTGCTGCGCGCCGATCTGGATCACCACCGTGGGCGTCGCCGGCGTGGCGGTGTCGATGCAGTTGACGATGCCGTTGAGGATGCGGGTCAGCTGTTCGACACACACTGCGCACAGCGGCTGGCCGAGGTCGCGCATCAGGCAGTCGAGCTTGGGCCGGAACAGGCCGTACAGGTAGTAGCCAGCACCCTGGAACGCACTGATGCCGTTGCTGCCGAGCCACTGCGACCACTTCTGGCCCGTCGGCGAGGCGGTGATGTTGGGCTCGCCCGGTTCGCCGCCGGTCCAGGTCTGGTACGGGTAGTCGTACTCGTCGGCCAGGAGACCGAGCGAGTGGCCGATCTCGTGGATCTCGACCTCGGTCATCGACGGGCCGTTGTACGACACCGCGAACTCGCCGGCGCAGCCGCCGTAGCGCGGGTCGTTGACGATCACCATCACGCGCCCTTCGTTGGCCGGCGCCAGCGCCGCGTCGGCCGCGGCCAGCGCGGTGTTCTGGATGTACAGGCAGCGCGCGGTGCCGCCGGTGTTGTAGGTGGCGCCGTAGGCGTTGTTGACCACGATCGGCGGCACGACGTCCGGCTGGTTGGCGCCGGACTGCGCGCTGGCGCGGAACACCGTGTGCACGTTGATGTAGTTCCAGAACGTCGCGTACGGCTCCTTCTGCTGCACCGCGCCGCAGAATGCCAGCGCGTCGCTGTTGAACTGTGCCTGTTGCGCCGCGGTGTAGCCGTCACCGAGCAGCACCAGGTCATAGCGGTTGGCGGTCGGCCCGTGGTTGACGATGGTGTTGACGATCGGACCCTGGGCTGGTGCTACCGTGGCGACGGCCAGCAGGGCGAACCAGCCGGCGGCGGCGCGCGGGTTCACTTGCCACCATCCAGCCGCAGTTGCCGCAGCTCGAGCGCGCTGACGGCACCGACCTGCTGCTGGCCATGGACGAACGTCATGCTTGCGGCAGCGGCGAAGTCCGGCACCGACAGCAGCAACGTGACGCGGCTGTCGCGCACCACGTCACCGGTCACCACGCGCCCGCGGCCGACGTTCGCCGGCTCGAGATCGAAGTGCGCCATGTCGATCGGGTAGCGGCCGAGCTCCGCCCCGGCGGCATCGGCGATGACGAGCTGCCAATCGCTGGTCAGTCCCTTCGGCACGCCGGCGAACGGGTCGGTCTTGGCGACGACGTTGGTCACGCGCAGGGCATGGGCGTCGCCCTGGACCACGAGTACGAGGTGCCCCGTGGGTTCCGCCGGTTGCTGCGCCAGCGGGTCGCCGGCGTTGCCCGCCGGTGGCGCGGACGTGCCCGTGGGCAGGAACAGACACAGTGCGCCGACGAAGGCGACGCACCCGAGGATGCTGCTGATTTGCATGGACGGCGGGAGGCGGGGCAGCGGGGAATGGTAGCGCGCCGGCAGACGATGTGCCGCCGCAGCCGCGAATCGTCGTTGGCGGCGCACTCTCGGCTGGCAGCACGACGCTTGCCGCGGCCTCGACCGGCGGTGCCCGCCCGTGCTTCGTCTGCAGTCGCCGCATCGTCGCGCTGTGGACATGCGGCCCGGTCCCTTCATGATGCGCCGCATGCAGTTCGCCGGCCGCGTCATCCTGGCTCCGCTCACCAAGGGCGGCAACCTGCCGTACCGCCGCGTCTGCGTCGCGCACGGAGCCGAGGTGACGATGTCGGAGATGGCGTACTCCTACCAGGTCGTGCGCCGCAGCAAGTCCGAGCTGGCGCTGCTGCGAAAACACGCCGACGAGCCGTGCTTCGGCGTGCAGATCGCCGCCTCGAAGGCGCCCGATGCCGTCGCCGCCGGCCTGGCGGCGGTCGAGCGCGGCGCCGCGTTCGTCGACCTCAACTGCGGCTGCCCGATCCACGACGTCGTGCGTCGCGGCATGGGCGCCACGCTGCTGCAGCGGCCGAACCACCTCGCGCGCCTGGTCGGCGAGATGGTCAAGGGCCTGCCGGTGCCGGTGACGGTCAAGTTGCGACTCGGCTGGAGCGAGGACGACATCAACGCCAGCGAAGTGGCGCGGCTGTGCGAGGAGGCCGGCGCCGCTGCGATCACCTTGCACGCGCGCACGCGCGAGCAGCGCTACACCCGCGCCGCCGACTGGGACTGGATCGCGCGGCTGGTCAGCGAGCGCAAGATCCCGGTGATCGGCAACGGCGACATCCTGACCTGGTACGAGGCGCACGAGCTGTGGCAGCGCTCGGGCTGCGCCTCGATCATGGTCGGCCGCGGCGCCTTGATGAAGCCGTGGATCTTCCGCGAGATCGCCGAACGGCAGTCGATCGAACCGACCGCCGAGGAACGGGTCGGCATCTACTGGCAGTTCGTGCGCTGGCTCAAGGACCACTTCCGCGAGGACGACAAGGGCCGCGAGCGCACGATGCGCTTCCTGCCGTGGCACCTCGGCTTCTTCTGCCGCTACCGGCCGTTGCCCGAATCGCAGTGGGGGGCGGCGTCGAAGCTGCACCCGCTGATGCAGACGCGCATGGCCGACGAGCCGGATCTGCCGCTGCTCGAGCAGGTGCTGCGCGACGCGCGCGAGGAACTGCACCTGCGCCTCGCCGACGAACTGTGGGCGGCGACCGATGCCGCCGACGCCGTGGCGCGCTGCCTGCGCGTCGGCGAAGAAATGCCGCCGGTCAGCGGCGAAGCCGGCGAGGTCGCGGTCGCGCACGGGTGAGGTGATGGCGGCAACCACGGTCGCCGATGCGCAGCACCGGCCGCGGCGGCGAAGGTGGCGCGTGCGGTTGTTGCTGGTCGCGATCCTGTCGTGGCTGATTGCCGGCGCCGTGGCGGCCTGGTACTTGACGATGCCCCGTCCGAGGCCGATCGCTGCCCGCGCGCCGGTTGCCGGTCGCCCGGTCGAGGACCTCGAGGTCCAGGCCAAGGACGGCGTCCGTACGCGCGGTTGGCTCGTGCGCGCCGGCGCCGCCAGCAGCCGCGCCGTGGTGCTCGCTGCGGGAGTGCGCGGCTACCGGCTGGCGATGCTGACGCGCGCCGAGTGGTACCTGGAGCACGGTTGGTCGACGCTGCTCGTCGATCTGCGTGGCACCGGGGCCAGCGATCCGGCGCGCATCAGCATGGGCTGGCACGAAGCCAAGGACCTGCTGGCGTGGCGCCGGCGGGCGCACGACCTCGGCTTCGCCAGCGTGGGTGCCCACGGCCAGTCGCTCGGTGCCGCGGCAATCGTCTACGGCGTGGCGACCGCGGCGAACGACAACGCGTGGGACTTCATCGTGCTCGAGTCGTGCTACGGCGACATCGACAGCGCGCTCGGCAATCGCCTGCCGTGGGTGCCGTTGCGTTCGCTGGTGCTGTGGCCGATGTTGTGGTGTTGCGAGTGGCTGGCAGGCGTCGAGCGCGAGCGCCTGCGACCGCTGGCGGTGATCGACAAGGCCGCGATGCCGACGCTGCTGCTCTGCGGTGACGCTGACCCCAAGGTCGGGCGCGCGGAGACCGATGGACTGTTCGCGGCCTGCGGTGCCAGCGTGAAGCAACTGGTCTGGATCCATGGTGCCGGGCACGTGGACCTGATGGCCGCGGACCCACGCGCCTTCACCGCCGCCCTGCAAGCGTTCCTGGCGCGCCGGTGATCGGTCTGCGCACGTGGCGCCAGCGCGCCCGGTTCCGCCTTCTCGCGTATATGGCTTGACAGGTATATGCAGGTTCGGGCATACTCATGTCGTGATCGCGACGCTGAGCGCCCTGGCCGAGCCTAACCGCCTGCGGATCGTCGATCTCCTGCGCGACGGGCCGCGGCCAGTCGGGGAGATCGTCGATCGGCTGCGACTGCAGCAGCCGCAGGTGTCGAAGCACCTGCGGATCCTGGGGGCGGCCGGGCTGGTCGTGGTCCGGCCGGAGGCGCAGCGGCGGATCTACACGCTGCGGCCCGAGCCGCTGCAACAGCTCGACGCGTGGCTGGAGCGCTACCGACGGCACTGGGAGCGGAGTTTCCAGCGTCTCGACTCCTTGCTCGACGAGCTGAAGACCAAAAGGAAACGTGCAAGGAAACGACGCAAGGGAACATCACCATGAAGCATCCCGGCAACCTGCAACTCACGACGCCCTCGGATCGGGAGATCCGGATGACGCGCGTCTTCACTGCTCCGCGGCAGCTGGTGTTCGATGCCCACTCCAAGCCCGAGCTGCTCGAGCGCTGGCTGCTTGGACCGGACGGCTGGTCGATGCCGGTGTGCGAGGTCGACTTCAGGGTCGGCGGTGCCTATCGCTACGTATGGCGGCGCGAGCCCCGCAGCACCGACACCGGCTGCGCCACCGAGCTGGAGATGGGCATGGGCGGCGTCTTTCGCGAGATCGTCGTGCCGGAGCGGATCGTCGCCACCGAGAAGTTCGACCAGGCCTGGTACCCCGGCGAGGCGGTGAACACGCTCGTCCTGCTGGAGCACGGCGGCAAGACCACGCTGCAGCAGACGATGCGCTACGAATCGCGGGCGGCGCGCGACGCGGTGCTGAAGTCGGGCATGGAGAGCGGCGTCGCCGCGAGCTACGACCGGCTGGCGAAGATCCTGGCCGCGTAGCGCCCACGACCCCCATGCCGGCCAGGACCAGGACGCGCAAGCGCGTCGCGGAGCTTGCGCAGCAGGTCCGCAGCCGGCCCAACCTGGTGTGCTTCGGCATCCACGCCAGAAAGGTCCTCGGCGTGTACATGGCCAACATCAGAGGGTCGCGGGGCACGGATCCCGGCAGCCTGCCGCGATGCGCCGTCGCGGCCCCGCCGGACTACGCGGCAGAGTTGGCTGGGGCAGATCACGCCAATGGCGACTATCGCTACTGGCAGACGACGCGCACCGCGTTGCTGGTGGCCACAGTGCCTGCCGCAAGATCAAGCCACGCGGATTGCGCGTTGAATTGGATCGGGCGCAGGCCCGGAGCGCTCATGTCGATGACGAGGCGCGCGGTGCCAGCTGGACCATTGAGAACTCGCCACAACAGGCTCGTCAAGACCACGTAGGTGTTCAGAAAGCAGCCGGGCGGGAAGGGCAGCAGCACCGGCGGAGGTGACGACTGGAACCCAATCACCTGCCCGCCGATCCCAGCGCTGATGAACGGGAGACCAGTCGAGATGAGATCGACCCCATCGAAGAAGTTGGATGTCACTGTCTGCGTCACACCACACGGATTGCTCAGCTGGGTCGCGGTGAACGGTGTGTCGGGCTCGTAGGTGACGTGCAGAGTGCTGCTGGCTGGGGGGCTTGTGTAGTGTGAACTGGCACCAGTCCCGATCAGCACGATGAAGGTGCCGACGGGGATCAACAATGGGATAGTCGCGGTTGCCGACGCCGTTGGAGCAAACTCGACGGTGCCGTCGCCACCGAGGTCGACCTGCGGAAGGACAGGATCACTCTGATCGATCCATTCGAGCACGAACCGGCCCGTGAGCTGCCGGGTTGTGGTGACGACGAGTCGTATCGTGCCGTAGTACGAATCGGCAGTACCTCCGTTGGTCAGGTTCGGGGGTGATGCAGTATTGACGACCGTGAACGCGATGCGGTCTTGTGCGACTTGCAGCGAGGTGTTCAGCGATATGACAGCCGCTCCAACCCCGTTCACCAAGATATTCAGGCCTGAAGTGATGTCGGTTCCAGGCGAAACGGAGTACACCCCCCCGAAGCCATGGGGCATGATGATCCCTGACAGGTTAGTGTGCGCAAAGGCGCTCACGGCGAACTGGGCGAAGCAGGACGAGCAGCACAGCGCGAGCGCGGCGAGTCGACGGCCAACCATTGCGGACACCTCCAAGTGCAAGAGCAACGAGCATCCTAACCGGACTCGGGTTGTCGCCCCGGAGGCTACCAGGAATCTGCCGCATTCGCGTCTGCGCGGCGACCGCCGGCTTCGCGGCGGCCGAACTGAACTCGAGAGCCTTGGCAGGCACTGCGGTCTCGCGCTGCGCACGGGGAACCGGCTGCGCAGCAGCACCTTTGCGCCTTCTCACCAACCTACGACGTAGGCTCAGCACGGGCGCCATCGCCGCGTCCTTCCCGGTCGGCAATGGCTTCTTTGTCTACCGGCGGCCTCCTGCGCTACACTCAATACTCGAACACCGCGCCGGCCTTGATCGTCACCCGCTCGCGCTGCTGGTTGATCTCGATCTCGTATTCGCCGGCCGGCAGACCGACGTCGCGCTGCCCCTTGCCATAGGTCGCGTACTCCTTGCTGCCGGGGGCGAACACCTGCCACTCGGTGCCGGCGCCGACCTTCAGCCGCAGCACGCCCATCGGCACGCGCGTGTCGGTGCGCTGGGTGATCGCGATGCCCTCGCAGCGGGTCTTGTTGATGACGATCGCATAGCGGCCGGGGATCAGTTCGGTGGTGAACGGGCCGTGGCCATAGGTCAGGTACTTCTCGGCTTCGCCGGCCGCGTAGACCGACACCTCGTCGTGCACCTGCGCATCCTGCGGATACGTGATCAGCAGGCGGCCGGTGCGGCCCTTGAGTTCGGCGTTGGGCACGCGCTCGAGTTGCGGCGCGAGGCGCAGGCCGCCGACGAACCGCGCGTCCTTGCGCAGCGCATCGATCTGCTCCTTGGTCAGGCCGCTGGTGTCGTTCGCGCCGGTCGCGGCCGGCGAACTGGTGGTGGCAGCGGCGGGAGCAGCCGTGGTCGCGGCCGCAGCCGTGGCCGCGTTCACGCCCGGGCCCGACTTCGCTTCGAGGGTCAGCAGGCGGGTCTCGATCGCGGCGAAGCGCTGGTCCATGGCGTCGAGCCGCGCCAGCAGCGCGGCGCTCGCGGCACCGCCAGAGCCATCGGTGGCGATCGGGTCCGGCGGGCGACCCGCTGCATCCAGCACCGGTGCGGCTGCGGCGGGCGCGTCGTCGATTCGCGGCAGCTCGACCGACGCGTCGGCCAGCATCGCGTTCGCCGGCGCCCATGGCGGCCGCTTGTGCGTGTAGGGCGTGGCGAAGAACGCGCGGAACGACGCCAGCTCGTGCCCGGTCGGGTCGTCGATCGGCTGTCCCTGCGCGTCGAGGCGCGGCGTCTCGGCGCGGCCACCGTCGCCGAAGTGCAGCGACATCAGGTGGTCCGGATGGTCCGGGTCGTAGACGTCGACCGCCCAGTGCGCCTTCATGCCGGCAGTCTCGGTGCAGCGCCGATAGCCGACGGCCAGCACCTGGTGGTTCTTCTGCAGGGCCGCCGCGGTGAGCTGGCCGAGGCTTGTAGGCAGCAGGTCGAGCGCTTCGCTGCGCAGCAGACAGAGGTTGACCGGGTGTCCGGCGTCGAGCTGCCGCACGATGACGCGCGTGAACTGCTGGTCGGTCAAGGCCTGCAGGCCGGCGCCGAGCACGCCGTTGCCGGTCGGTCGCGGAATCCACTCGACGAGCCGGCGGATCACGAAGCCGTCGTCGGCCTTGAACGCGTCGAGCTGCCGGTCGTGGACGTAGCCGCGCATCTCGGAGCCCGGCGGCGGCGATGCGGGTGCGCCGGCGAAGTCCGGGATCTCGGCGGCCAGCAGGAACGTGTCCATCGCCGCCATGCTCATGCCGCCGCTGAGGCCGCACGGGGTGTGGCCGAGATCGAGCTGGCCGAGCATCGGCAGGTCGACCAGGACCTCGCCGTCCCACTGGTTGGCGAAGTTGAAGCCGTGCTTGACCGGATCGAAGGCGAGCAGCTTGCCGGCCGGTTCCTGAGCCGGTGCCACACTCACGCAACCGGCCAGCAACAGTACGGCGGAAAACTTCAGAGACGTTGTTCGTTGCATCGCAGTAGTCCTCATGGGATCGGCGGGAAGGGCGTCGGGCCGCAGTTGCCCGCTCAGCCGAGCGGGCGCGGGCCTGCGGTCCCTCCATGTCGATCCACACCGGCGAGTGACAGGATGGCCAGGAAAGCCGCGCAGTCACCGTTACCCGCCGATACCGGCAGGTCGAAAAGCCGTCCCCTGGCAGAGTCATTGCCGGCGTGCGAACATGGCCCCGTTGCTGGTGCAGGCTTCGCCGGGCCCGCGAGTGGCGCAGCTTGCGGCGACGCCCATGCCCGACCCTGCCGATGCTGGCGACCTGACCTCGATCCATGTCCGCAGCGCGTTGCGCGGCAGCCAGGACGGGCTGGCGTGGGTGGTCGGGCATCTGCAACCGTTCCTCGAGGCGCACATCCGCCGCCGCGTCGGCGCGGCCACGCGCGACGAGCACGACATCGCCGATCTGGCCGAAGACACCTGGGTGGTGACGCTGCAGCGGCTGCAGGACCTCCAGCCGCAGCAGGGCCGCTACGCGCCGGTGCTGGTCAAGTACCTGAACAGCACTGCCACCAACCTGTGCAACAACTTCCTGCGCCGGCGCATCCGCGAGCGCAGGCGCATCGCCGATCCCGTGAGTCCGACCCCGAGTGAACGGCCGGGCGGCATGGATCACCTGGTCGCCGAGACGCGCGGCGTGCTGAGCCGCGTGCAGGCGAGCGAACAGTGCCAGCTGATCGAACAGTGCCTGGCAACGCTGCCGGCGGGCCAGCGCGAGGTGCTGGTGTTGCGCCTGTTCGAAGGGCTCGGCAACCAGGCGATCGCCACGGCGCTCGGCGTGCCGGCCAACACCGTGGCGGTGCGCTACCGGCGGGCGCTCGAGCATCTGCGTGCACGACTGCCGGGTTCGGTGTTCGAGGAGGTGCGGAGCTTCCGCAGCGCCCAGTGAGTCCCGACCAGGTGGTCAACGAGTTCCTGCGGCTGTACTTCGCCGACCTCGAGGCCGGTGGCGCGCGCCCGTCGGCCGAATACGAGCAGCACTTTCCGGAGCATGCCGGGCTGATCGCCGCCGAGTACCGGCAACTCGCCAGCGACGCCGAACAACCGGCAGACGCCGCGCCGGGAGCATCGGCGCCGGAGCCGCAGCAGGTCGGTCGCTACCGGCTGCTGCGGCTGCTCGGGCGCGGCGGTCAGGGCCTGGTCTGGCTCGCCGAGGACACCGTGCTGCACCGGCGCGTGGCACTCAAGCTGCTGACCGAACTGGCGGCGATCGCGCCCGACGCGCTGCAGCGTTTCCAGCGCGAAGCGTTGATCGCGTCCCGGCTCGACGATCCCGGCATCTGTCCGGTGTACGAGACCGGCACCGCCGACGGCGTGCCGTTCATCGCCATGCGCTGGATCGACGGCGAGACGCTGGCGGCGCGCATCGCCACGGCGCGCCGGCAGCCGGCGGCGCATCCGGCGCTCGATCTGCCGCCGGCGACCGGCAGCGCGGTCGCCGGCGAGCCGACCAGCCGCGGCGTGCTGCGCCGGCTGGCGCTGTTCGCCGAGCGCGCCGCGCGCAGCCTGCACACCGCCCACGAGGCCGGCATCGTCCACCGCGACATCAAGCCCGGCAACATCATGGTCGCCGCCGACGGCACGCCGGTGCTGCTCGACTTCGGCCTCGCGCGCGTGCAGGACGACAGCCTGCCGACGCTGACGCGCACCGGCGACTTCTTCGGCACGCCGGCATACATGGCGCCCGAACAGCTCGACGCGCACGCCGGACTCGATCGCCGCGCCGACGTCTACGCGCTCGGCGCGACCCTGTACGAGGTGCTGACGATGCACCGGCCGTTCGAGCTGCCGACGCGCGAACGGCTGTACGCGGCGATCCGGGGCGAGGAACCGTCGGACCCGCGCCGCTTCAACCCGTCGCTGCCGGACGACCTGGTGCTGATCCTCGCCACCGCGCTGGAGAAGGACCGCGAGCGCCGCTACCAGACCGCGCTCGACCTCGCCGAGGACCTGCGCCGCTGGCGCATCGGCGAGCCGATCCTGGCGCGGCCGCCGAGCCGCGCCTACCGCCTGCGCAAGTTCGTCGGCCGGCATCGCGCGCTGGCGCTCGGCGGCGCCGCCGTGGTCGTCGTGCTGTCGTTCGGCGTGGTCGGCACCAGCCTCGGTCTGGTGGCCGCGCGCGCCGCCACGACCGAAGCACGGACGCAGACGACCAAAGCCGAACAGGCCACGGCTGCCGCCAAGGCCGCGGCGGTGAAGGCGCAGGACGCTGCGGCTGCCGAAGCCAGCCAGCGGCAGAAGGCCGAGCAGGCCACGGCTGCCGCCAAGGCTGCGGCCGTGAAAGCGCAGGAGGCCGCGGCCGCCGAGGTCCGCCAGCGGCAGAAGGCCGACAGCACGCGCGCGTTCCTCGAGTGGACCCTGGCCGCCGCGTCGCCGAACGAACAGGGCCGCGACGTCACGATGGTGCAGGTGCTGGACACTGCCGTACAACGGCTGGCGGCGGATCCAGCCGACCTCGACCAGGACGTGCAGGCGTCGCTGCAGCGGATCATCGGCCAGGCCTATCTGCAGCGCAGCGAGTTCGGCAAGGCCGAGACGGCGCTGCTGGCGGCGCTGCGCGGCTACCAGCAGCTGCTCGGGGAAGGCAACGAGCACACGGTCGAAGCGATGGCGGCATTGTGCTTCCTGTACCACGAGCGCGGCCGCCTGCCGGAGGCCGAGGCGATGGCGCAGCGAGCCATCGCGATCGTGCGCCGCGAGGGCCTGGCCGACGCCGCTCCCGACATGGTCGTCGGCCTGCTCAACAACTACGGCATCCTGTTGAAGAGTCTGCAGCGTCTGGACGAGGCCCTGCCGGTCGTCGACGAGGCGTTGGCGATCGCCGAGCGCGACATGCCGGCGGAGCAGCCCGCGCGACTCAGCGCGATGAACAACGCGGCCCGCCTGTACGACGCGCTCGGCCGCAGTGCAGATGCCGAACCGATGCTGCGCAAGGTCCTCGAGGTACGCCGACGCACGCTCAGCAACGACCATCCGAAGACGCTGATCTCGATCGATGGGCTGGCCTTCGTGCTGCACAAGTTGCACCGGTGCGACGAAGCGCAGCCGCTGTTCGCCGAGGCGCTGGCCGGCTTCCGCAGCCGGAAGGGCGACCAGGACATCGACACGCTGCGCTGCATGGGGCTCATGGGCACCTGTCTGCGCGACGCCGGCAAACAGCAGGACGCCGAGCCGCTGCTGCGCGGCAGCGCCGAGGGTCTCGCCGCGACGCAAGGCGAAGCACACTTCGAGACCGTCAACGCGCGGTTGCTGTTCGCCACGCTGTTGCTGCAGACCCACCGGCCCGAAGCCGCCGAACCGGAATGCCGGCGGGCGCTCGAGGCATCGGCCGGCAAGCTGCCGGCCAGGGTGCTGCGCCTGCGGCTGTACGGCGCGCTGGGCCAGAGCCTCGCGATGCAGCGCCGCTTCGCTGAAGCGGAGGTCGAACTGCAGGCGGCTGCGGCCGAGGCGCATCAGACCGGCGGCAAGGACGGGACCGCCTGGGTCGAGCGCCAGTTCGGCGAACTCTACGACGCGTGGGGCCGGCCAGCCGACGCCGCGGCGCACCGGAAGGCCGCAGAGCAGCAGGACCGCTAGCCCGACGCGCCGCTGGCCACCGCTGGCGAGACGGATGCGCGCGTCCGAGAAATCTGCGGCGGGCGTCACTGCATGCGGGCCGCAGACATGGAGCAGGGAAACCCCTTTCCCCGGAGGATTTCCATGTGCCTGTCCGCGTGTGCTCGTGCGTTGCTCTCGATCGGTCTTTTCCTGGTACCGGCCTGGGCGCAGCATCCTGCGGCCGTTGCCAACCCGGCGGCGCGCGAGCAGAACGCTGCGCCGGCCGTCCGGCAGCAGCTGCAGACCCTGCGCGAGCTGATCGCGGCGAAGCGGCTCACGTTCACGGTCGGCTACACGCCGGTCATCGACCGCCCGCACAGCCTGCGCACCGGCCTCGATCTGCTGCCGCCCGACCAGCTGAAGGCCGAAGCCGAGGAACAGGACCGGATCGCCGCGCGCGTGGTGGCCAAGGAGAGCGAGGCGTTGGTCGCGTTCGAGAAAGCGCAGCAGGCCGCGGGCAAACCGCCGTTGCCGGAGACCACGCTGCAGGCATCGCTGCCGCCGGCGTCGTGTTCGAAGTTCGACTGGACCGATCTCGGCAAGGTCACGCACGTCCGTGATCAGGGCGCCTGCGGCAGCTGCTGGGCGTTCGCCTCGGTGGCGGCGCTCGAGAGCAGCCTGGCGATCCGTGAGGGCCGGACCGTCGACGCCTCCGAACAGTTCGTCATCGACGCGTCGCTCGCCGGCAGCTGCAACGGCGGCACCACCGCCGAGGCGTTCACGGTGATGATGCTCGAGGGCGTGCCGAAGGAGTCGGACGACCGTTACCAGGGCCATGAAGGCAACGTCGCCGTCAACCCGTTCAATCCCTACCGCGCGTTGATCTGGGGCTTTGCCGGCAATCCATTCTCGGCTTCGGTGCCGGAGCTGAAGTCGGCGCTGCTGCACCACGGCCCGCTCGCCACCTGCATCCGCGCCACCGACTTGTTCGCGACCTACACCGGCGGCGTGTTCAACGAGCACGCGGCGGGCTCGGTGAACCATGTCGTGACGCTGGTCGGCTGGGACGACGGCAAGCAGGCTTGGCGGATCAAGAATTCCTGGGGCACCAGTTGGGGCGAGCAGGGCTTCGGCTGGGTCGCCTACGGCAGCAACAGCATCGGCTATGGCACCACGTGGGTGCGCGGCATCTGCTCGATGTTCCCGCTGCCGCGCGAACTGCGCGAGTGGATCGAGAAGGCGCAGAAGCTCGCCGCCGACGCCGAGAAGGAAGCGCGGGCCGCCGCCGAGGCGGCCAAGAAGGCACTGGCCGCTGCGCGCGCCGCCGCCGATCGCGCCAGGGCGGCCGCCGAGCAGGCAGCGAGCGCTGTCACCGAACAGGTCAGACTGGCGGCGCATACCGCCGCCTTGCTCGAGCAGCAGCAGAAGGCACTGGCCGACGCGATCGCGAAGAAAGTCGACAAGCAGACCCAGCAGCAACTCGAGAACGCGGTCAAGAACGCCAAGGCCGCGGCCAAGGCGGCGCAGGACGCGGCCGACAAGGCCAAACACACGGCGGCGAGCGCCGCCAAGGATGTCGAGGACAAGGTCAGCGACGCCGCCAAGGCCGCCGCCGGGCAGGTGAAGATCCCGCGGCCGAAGCTGCCGAAGTTCTAGGATGAAACGGTCCGCCCCGCGGCGCCGAGCGCCGCGTGCGGACCGGTTCGGGACCTTGCCGCGGGCGCTGGCGCACCCGCCGCCGCAGTTCTGGGCGCCGCGTGCGGCGACTACTTCTTCTTGTCGATCACCTTGATGTGCACCTGCGTCGAGCCACCGTCCAGATCGCTGATCGTCAGCGTGCTGCCGGCCTTGACGGCCGCCGGCACGAGGATCTTCATCACCGGTCCGGTGACCGGCACCCGCTCGTAGAAGTCACCGGACGCAAGGAAGAGCACTTTCACGTTGGCCGGCACCGTCAGTTCGAAGTCGCCACCGATTTCCGCCGAGTCCGACGCGGCCGCGAGCGGCGACGAGTAGGCCGGGATCCAGTCCGGGAACAAACGGTGCAGGAAGTTGAAGCGGTAGAGCCCGAACAGCGCGACCGCCAGGAGCAGCAGGCACAGCACGATCCGCGGCCACGGGCTCTTCTTCGGCGCGTACGGATCGATCAGCGAGCGCACCGCACCTTCGGGCAGCTTGGCGGTGCTGGTCAGCGAACCGCCGAGCGGGATGTTGACCCGGGTCAGCGTGTTGACCGCCCAGCCGTTGGCGTCGAGGATCGGCCCGAGGTTGCGCTGCCGCAGCTTGAGCCAGGCGATCAGCATCGACGGACCGGAGATCGCCAGCACCAGGCCGACGCCGCCGAGCGGGATCCAGGGGCCGAGGCCGAAAAACGCGGCGACGAAACTGCTGATCGCCGCGGTGATGCCGCCGACCGCGACACCGAGGGCCGCGACCACGCCGACGTCGAACTTCGGCTTGGCCTTGGCCTCGCCGGTCTTGGCCGCTTCGCCGGCGAGCTCGGCCGCGGTCTTCAGCCTGGTGGTCGCATCGGCATCCGCGGCGGCGGCGCGCTTGGCCACCGACTCCTCGACCCAGCGCATGACCTTCTTGTACGGCGACCAGAACGCCTGGCCGATGCTGATCGGGTTGTCGACGATGCGGGCGATCGTCGCGTTCCAGTCGCGGCCCTTGCGATCGTAGAAGATGCCGTTGCGGCCGGTGAACAGGTTGTCGCTGTCGCCGGCGGTGAACGCCGCCGCGACCTGCATCTTCTCGCCGGACGGTCGCGACAGGTCGACGTAGGCGAGAAAGCTCTTCGCCATCGGCGCCATCGTGCCGTGCTTGCCGGGGTCGTTGACGTGGAAGCACAGATCGCAGCTGCGGCCGTCGAGGTAGAGCGTCCCGGCCTGGAAGATCGCGCCGCGGCGGGCATAGAAGTCGGTGAAGCTGACGTAGTTGTTGAGCAGCCGGGCGAAGTCGCGGTGCAGCCGCGCCAGCTTCTCGACCTTGGTGATCGTGTCGATCTCGGGGGCGACGGCGAGATCGTCGGCGATCGCCTGCTGCAGCAGCTCCCTGGTGTTGCCGGCGAGCAGCTCTTTGACCCGCGGCAGGCCGAGCTTCTCGACCATGCTGCCGGCCTTGCTGTTGACCCAGGCCTTGTAGCCCGCGAACCTGGTGCACAGCGCCGACCACTCCGCTTCGGTCAGCGCCGGTTTGTCCTTGCAGCAGAGTTCGCGGAACTTCGCCACCGCTGCGGCCCAGGCCGGGTTGATGCCCTTGACGAGCGGCAACGGCTTGTCGGCCTCGATCATCGCCAACGGGAAGTGCGCCACCTCGTCGGCGGTGATCGTCATGTCCTTGGCGGCGACTTCGAGATAGGCGTTCTCCTGGCGGTTCAAGGCCGCGAGCGCGCGCGGGTCGAACGCGGCGAGCCGGCAGCGGCCGAAGTAGTCGTCCATCTTGGCGCGCACCGCGTCGAGGGCCGCGACCGCGGCCGCGGTGGCCTCGCCGAGCGGCAGCACCACCCTGGCGTCGGCCTCGGCCTGCTGGCGGAAGCCGCCGTAGGCCGCGCACTCGGCGAAGAACTGGTCGAGTCGCTGCCGATCGAAGCCGATCAGACCCGAGCGGTCGGGCAGGCCGCCGCAGCAGTCGATGATTTCCCTGGCCGCCTGCTTGCCAGCGGCGTCGGCGACCGATTCGGGCGGCACGATGCCGTCGCCGTTCAGCCGCGCCTTGGCGAACACCTCGGCGGTCTTGAGCGAGTCTTCGATGGTGATCGCCGTGGCCTGGTCCTTGCCGAGCCCGGCGAGGATGTGTTTCGCCGACGCCAGCACGGCGCGGCCCTCGGCGGTGTCGTCGCGGATGCTGGCGAGCGCGACACCGTCCTGGCCCTTGACCAGGTCGTCGGCGCTCTTCAGCACCGTGCCGAGCCACTGCACCGCGGCGATGATCTCCGGCGGCCGCACGTGCGCGTCCTTGTCGGTGTCGAGCAGCTCGAGCGTGCGCTGGTCGAACTCGAGGCCCTTGACCGGGCAGCTGAGCGCGACCCACAGCTTCTGGTCGAGCTGGTCGAGGTTGAAGATGTCGGCACCCTTGTCGAGCCGGACCTGATCGACGCCACCGGCGCGGTAGAAGCTCCAACGATGCTGGGACGTGGACTTGGTGGGGGCAGCCATGGCTTGGAGTCGGCAGCGGGGAACGCAGGCCGGGCGGGCACGCACTGTCGAGAGCGGCGCCGCACCTGGGGGCGCGAAGGTTCGGCAGTTGCCGGCCGATGTCAACCGTGCGGCGCGGGAAAGCGCCGCCGAGGATCGCGCCTGCTCCGGCGCGGTCAGGTACGCGGTGCGTCGAGCAGGCCGGTGCCGGCCAATGCCGCCACCAGCGGCGCCGGGCTGCCGGCGCGGACCGCTGCCTGCAGCGCCAGGGACCGGGCGATCGCCGGCGCCTTGAAGCCGAGCGGCATCGTCGGGCCGTCGAGCGAGCCGAAGTCGGCGACGCCCAGGAGCCGGCGATCGAGTTCGCGGCGGCTCTGCGACCGCAGGTCGGAGCGGCCGGCCGCGCCGAGCAGCACCTCGAGGTTGTAGACCGCGGGCACGTAGCCGGGCGACAGCCGCGCGGCCTTGCGCCACAGTTCGATCGCGGCGGCGATGCCGTCGTTGCCGCGCCAGCGCAGCGTCGCCAGCGCCAGCACGTTCAACGGCCGCGGATCCTCGGGCAGCAGCTGGCAGGCAGCGACGGCGGCGCGGGTCAGCGCCGGGCCGCTGGCCCAGGTCTGCAGCATCGCCGTGGCGCGGCCGAGCGCGGCGTCGGCGTCGCGGCTCGGCGGCCGCCCCGGCCCGCGCCGGCCGAGCAGTTCGCACAGCGCCTGCAGGCGCTTGCCCATGGCGTAGTCCTGGATGCGCGCGTGGCCGGCCGCGGCGATGCGGGCGCGCCGCGGCTCGTCGCGCAGGTGCTGGTCGACCAACGCCTCGAAGTCGTCTTCGCCGTACAGCACGCACTCGGCGCCCGGGGTCAGGAACTCGCGCACCTCGAGGTTCTCGCGCTCGAGGAACAGCAGCGCGCCGCAGGCCGGCACTTCGAACGCGCGCAGGTTCATCTCGCCGCGGATGCTGCGGTTGAAACCGATGCGCGCGCGGTTGAGCAGGCGGCCATAGGCGGCGCCGCAGATGCCGCTCTGCACGGTGGTGCGGTGACCGCGACCGGCCAGCGCCCGCACGCGCTCGAGCCACGGCGCGCGGGCGCGCTGCACGTCGGGGTCGAGGTTGCCGACGAAGGCGACGTCGAGGTCGCGTTCACCGACGTCGGCGTACCGGCGGTGGAACGGCCGCTTGAACGTGTACTGGCAGAACCAGCGGACGTCGGCGAACGACAGCGCCGCGAACAGATCGACGCCGGCCCGATCGCACAGCAGCACGTCGTAGAACGGCCACAGTCCGACCAGGTACGGCAGCGACAGGTTGTAGTCGGACACCACGCCGACGACCGGCACCGGACAACGGTGCATGCCGGCCGGCAGCGGCTCCTGGTCGGGCCACCAGTGCAGCACGAAGTCCGGGCGGAAGCCGTGCGGCAACAGCCGCTGCAGGTCTTCCCAGCTGCCGGTGGACGGATCGAACGCGACGTCGAACGGGAAGTGCACGCCATCGACCAGCATCCGCTCCGGCGGCCCGTAGGTGACGAGGTCGATGCCGGCGAAGGCGGCGCGATCCTCGAAGCACTCGAGTGGCAGGTTGCAGAGGATCGCCGGCATCGCGGCTCTAGACCGACATGGCCGCGAGGTTCGAGCGGGCGTCCAGGTGATCGGGCGTGAGCAGCAGCGCTCGCTCGAAGCTGTGGCGCGCGCCGGGCAGGTCGCCGGTCTGGTAGAGCACCACGCCGAGGTTGTTGAACGACTCGGCGCTGACGGCGCCGGCGGCGATCGCGGCGCGGAACGCCTGCGCGGCGGCGTCGCCACGGCCGAGGCCGTGCAGCAACTGACCGCGCTGTTGGTGCAGGCTGGCGTCGTCGATCCCGCGCCGCAGCAATCGGTCGCAGGCTTCGAGCGCGCCTTCGGCGTCGCCGGCCAGCTGCCGGCAGCTGGCGAGTTCGCGCAGCAGTTCCGGATCGTCGCGCGCGATCAGCGCGGCGGCGCCGAGGAAATCGCTGGCGCGCGCGGCGTCGCCGTTGTCGCGCAGCGCCCTGGCGGCAGCACACAGCGCCGCGCCGAACTCGATGGCGAGCTGGTCACCGGCGTCGCGCCGCGAGCTTGCGGTGCTGGTCAAGGCCGGCGCGCGCTCGGCGACGATCGCCGCCAGCGCCGCCTGCAGCTGTTCGCCGTGGGCGTCCCGGTGGTAGCGCGCCGCGGCGAGCAGGCCCTGTTCGCGCAGCGCTTGCCGCAGGGCCGGCACCGATGCCGCGACCACCAGGCCCTCGGCCATGGCCGCCGCGTCCTTGGCCGGCGCGAACAGCGCGTGACTGCCGTCACCATGGCTGCGGAAGCACGGCACGTCGGTCAGCACGCACGGCACGCCGCAGGCCATCGCTTCGACCGCGGGCAGGAAGAAGCCTTCTTCGCTGCCGCTGCTGGTGCCGAGGAACACGTCGAGCGAGCGGTAGATGTCGCCCATCGCGGCCGGCGGCACGCGTTCGTGCCATTCGACCGCGAACGGCAGGTCGAGTTCGGCGGCGTCTTTCCGGGTGTTGGTGACGCGCACCAGTTGCAGCGGCAGCCCGGCCTTCGCCGCCAGCCGGCACGCGGCGATGCCGGTGGCGATGTCCTTCCAGTGTACCTGGTACGGACCGACCAGACCGACCCGTACCGGCCGGCCGACCGGCCGCGCCGGCGCCGGGAAGTGCACCGCATGGTCGATCGCGTACACCACTTCGCGCGCTTGGATGCCGAACCGCTGTCGCAGCATCTCGGTCAGGTGCGGGGCGATGGTGATGTGGGCCACGCCGGGCAGCCGGTGCACGGCCTCGACCCGCTGGCGCAGCTCGGCGTTGTCCTGGTGGTCGCCTTCATAGCCCTGGCAGAAGTGCACCGCCGCGCCCTTGCCGCTGGCCTGCGCCCAGGGCACGGTGGTCCAGTAGGTGGCGATGACGACGTCGGCATCCGGCAGCCGTTCGGGCCGGAAGTCCGGCACCTGGCGCAAGGCACAGCGCAGCGCCATCCAGTCGGGCGGTCCGGAGCGCGCCAGTACGGTGACCTGATGACCGTGGTCGTGCAGCCAGTTCGCGTCCTCGAGCGCGACCTTGATCCCGCCCCAGAGTTGGTTCGCCGATTCGAGCAACCAGACGATGCGCATGGAGTTCTCCGCCCGGCGTCATCGGCGCAATGGCGCGCCCGGGTTGAGGCCGACGTCGCGCGCGCGGTGCGCCGTTGCGCTGGACGCGCCTGCACGACGGCTCCATGATCCCGCCCCGCGTGAACCCGCTGATCCGCGTCATTCCACCGTTCCTGGTGCGCTTCTTCGCCCGCCCGTACGTGGCCGGGGATTCGCTGGAACAGGCGATGGCGGTGGTGGCGAAGCTGGCGCAGGAGCGGGGTCTGATGTCGACGCTCGATCTGCTGGCCGAGGACATCCACGAACCAGCGCAGGCGCAGCGCAACCTGCAGACCTATCTGCAGATGGTGGATGCGGTCGCCGCCGGACCGGCGCCGGCGGCAGGTCGCGCCACGTTGTCGCTGAAGCCGTCGTCGTACACCACGAGCCCGCTGCAACGCGGTGGCGATGCCGCCGGCGCGTTCGACGCCTTGCAGGCGATCGTCGAACGGGCGCGCGACCGTGGCGTGCAGCTGACGATCGACATGGAGAGCCGGCACTGGACCGACTTCACGCTCGATGCACTGCGCCGGCTGCACCGCGCCGGCCATCACCACGTCGGCTGCGTGTTGCAGACGCGACTGCACCGCACCGAACGCGACATCGAACAATTGCCGGCCGGACTGCGCACGCGGTTGGTGATCGGCATCTACCGCGAGCCGGCCGATGTGGCGCTGACCGACAAGACGGCGATGAAGCAGCGCATGCTGCAGTTCGCCGAACGGCTGCTGCGCCGCGGTCACTACGTCGAGTTCGGCACGCACGATGCGGTGTTCGTGCGGCGTTTCGTCGACCAGGTCGTGCCGGGCACCGGCGTCGGTCCCGATCGCTACGAAGTGCAGATGCTGTACGGCGTGCCGCGCGAGCGGCTGCTCGCGGATCTGCGCCAGCGCGGTGTGCGCGCCCGGTTGTACGTGCCGTTCGCGCTGTCGTGGGCGATGGCGATCCAGTACCTGCGGCGGCGCCTCGACGAGTACCCGGCGATGATGTGGCTGGTGTCCAAGAACCTCGTCCGGCGCCGCTGACGACCGGCGAGCGCCGCCCCCGGCGCGGCTTTTTATCGAGCCAACGCTAGGTAGCAGACCACGAGCTTGCTATATTGTTTCGCCCCATGGATCCACTGGCCACGATCGTGGAGCGCCTCTGCGCCTGGAAAGACGTGAACCGCGAGAAAAGGGACGGCAAGGACTGCTTCTTGGTCCGCGGTCAGGTGTTCGCCTACCTGGGCAAGAAAGGCGTGGTCGTCAAGCTGGCGCCGCCGCAAGTGACCGAGGCCTTGAAGATCCTCGGCGCCAAACGGATGCCCGACGACGGCGACCCGCACGCGCGCGAGTTCGTCGAGATCCCGGTCACCGGCCCACGCGAGGTCGAGCGGGCGATGATGTGGCTGCGCCGTGCCTGCCGTCTCGGCCGCACGGCCGCGGGCCCGGTCTAGACCTGGCCGGTCCGGTTCTGGCCGGTCAGCAGGCTGTTCTGGCCGCTGGCTGTTCTGGCGGTCGGCTGTCCTGGCTCCCTGGTCACGGGTTCGGCCGCTCCCATGGTACGTCGGCGACATTGGCTTGCCGATTGGCCCGGCGCGCCCAGCTGAACAACAGATCCGACAACCGGTTCAGGTACACCCCGAGCGCCGGCGGCACGTCGCTGCCGGGCGTGCGCGCGAGCGTCCAGTAGCGACGTTCGGCGCGGCGGGCGACCGCGCGCAGCAGATGCAGCAGGGCTGCGGTGCGCGTGCCACCGGGCAACACGAAAGTGCGCAACGGCGGCAGCAGGACTTCGGACGCGTCGATCCACTGCTCCAGCCGGCGGATCATCGGCGTGACGCGCGGCAGCGACGCCTTGCCGCCCTCGGTGGCGAGGTCGGCGCCGACATCGAACAGCGTGTCCTGGATCTCCTTCAGCTGGCGGTCGAAATCGTCCGGCAGTGGCTCGGAGCGCAGCAGGCCGACCAGGCAGTTGAGTTCGTCGACGGTGCCATAGGCCTCGATGCGGACATGGTCTTTCGGCACGCGCTTGTTGCCGAACAAGCCGGTCTCGCCGCCGTCACCGGTCTTGGTGTAGAGGGGCATGCCGTCACGATGGCGTGCGCGCGGCAAAAAAAAAACCGGCCGGCAGCGTTAGCCACCGGCCGGTTCTCTGTTCCGCGGCGCAGGTGAACCAGCCCTTGCGGGCCTTGGAGAGGAGGGATCACCCACTGTCCGGCCGCCGATGGCCTCCGGATCAGGTGCGATCGATCCGGAAGCCGCCCAGGTCGTCGGCCGGAGTTGTTGCGGACAGAGAGCTGTTTCGTCGGTTCCTCGGCCCAGTGCGACCGCAGGTCCGGCAAGGATGTATCGGGCGAAAGCAGCAGTCAAGGCTCGTGCCCAGGTTGATAGCGGCGTTCGGTCGAATGGCAACCCGCCCTGCCGCCAGCGACGGTCGGGCGCTACTGTGTGCGCCCTCCGGAGGCTCGGCCATGTGCTTTGTTCGATCGATCACGCTCTCGTTCACCCTGGTCGCGGTGCTGCCGGCCCAGTCGCTGCAGCTCGATGCGTCCGGGGGCAGTCTGCCCGGCAGCCTGAGCCTCGATCTGCATCCAGGCCTCCAGCCGTTCGATCTGGCGATCGTGCTGACCGGCTTCGACCCCGGGCCGACGCCGATCTCGAGGTTCGATCCGGGCGACCCGCGCAGCGTGCAGGTCGGCACGTCGATCCTCGGCAACTCGTTCCTCGGTCTGTTCGGCCTGGACCTGCACCTGCGCATCGGCCCGCTGGCGGTGCCGGCAACGCCGGCGCTGGTCGACCTGCAGGTGTTCTTCCAGGGCATCACCTTGCCCGGCAGCAGCACGATCGTCGATCGCATCTCCAACCCGCATGCGGTGCGGCTGGCGAACGCCGGCGCCTTCCGTGACCGCGGCGTGTTCTTCGCCAACGACCGTGCGTTCGCCACCACGCTGCCCCGCGCCGACGGCAAGTGGATGGTGGTCGGTGGCGGGCGCGGCGGACTGCTGGCGCAGGTCGCGTGGCGTACGACCGAGGTCTACGACGAGATCACCGACAGCTTCGCCTTCGGTCCGCAGCTGACCACCGAACGGTCGCTGCACGCGCAGACCCGGCTCAACGATGGTCGGTGGTTGATCACCGGCGGCGTCGACTACCTCAACGATCCGCAGGCGGCGTGCGAGGTCTACGATCCGGCGACCGACAGCTTCTCGGCGGTGGCGCCGATGCTGTCGCCGCGCATGGGCCACACCGCGACGCTGTTGCCGGATGGGCGCGTGTTCGTGACCGGCGGCCTGCAGGCGATGACGGTCACGCCGTCGCCGATCTACGCCATCTTCGACACCACCAACACCACCGAGATCTACAACCCGACGACCAATACCTGGGCTGCCGGCCCCAATCTGCGCACTCCGCGGGTCGGCCACATCGCGATCCTGCGCCCCGACGGCCGCGTGGTGTTGTGCGGCGGCATCAGCTGGGACGACCTGATCATCATCCGGCTGCCGGCAGTACGGGCGACGACCGACGTCTACAACCCGGCCACCAACAGCATCGCCGCCGGACCACAGATGGCGACCGCCCGGTCGCTGATCGACGCGGTGGCGCTCGGCAACGACCGTTGGCTGCTGGCCGGTGGCATCAGTTCGGTGTCGCTGAGCAGCCCGGGTACGCCGACCAACGCGGCGGAGATCTACAACGCGGTCACCAACACCTGGAGCAGCGCCGGGGCGATGGCGACCGCGCGCGGCAGCCAGCGATCGTGGGCGCTCGGCGGCGGGCGATTCCTGCAGGCCGGTGGGGCCAACGGCACGATCCTCAGCCCGACACCGCTGGCGGCGTCCGAGATCTACGACAGCGCCACCAACGGCTGGTCGACCGGACCGTCGCTCAATTACGCCCGCGCCGGTGCCGCCACGTTCCTTGTGCCCACCGGGCAGGTACAGGTGTTCGGCGGCGGCACCACCGGCGGCGTCATTTCCGCCAATTCGGAATGGTACTACTTCTGAAGCTGCGCCCGGCGGCGCCACGGCAACCTTGCGATGGTCGTTGCCGGACCCGCGCGCGCGACTAGGTGGGGTAGACTTGCCGGTCACCGCCCTCGCGATGCCTCCCATGAGAATCCATCTGCCGGTGTTCGTGCTGACGTCGATCCTCGCCGCACAGAACACGACTTTCGTCCTGCCGACCATCGGCTCGGTCGTCAACGGCAGCCTGCCGTTCGCCAGCGGCATCGGTCGCTACCAGCAGTGGTACTCGCCGGCCGCCCTGCAGTCGGTGATGCCGGGTCCGGAGCGGTTGCTGCAGGTCGATTTCCTCGCCGGTCAAGGGGTGCAGACCGCGACCACGCTCGACCTCGAGGTGGCGATCGGCTACAGCAACCCGCTCGGTCTCACCGGCACCTTCGACTTCAACTTCGTCGGGCCGCGGGTGGTGGTGTTGTCGCGTCGGAACGTGAATCTGGTGACCGGCGCGGCCGGCACGGCGGTGCTGACGTTCCCGTTCAGCACGCAGTTCACCTGGGACGGTCAGAGCGCGATCGTGCTCGACATCCGCCTCTACGGCAACGGCCGCGGCAACCTGCCGTTCAGCTACCCGTTCGCGTCGGTCAACGCGACCGCCCCCGGCCAGGTCGATCGCTGCTGGGCAGCCGGCAGCGCCACCGCCGCCAACGGTACGGTGCAGAGTGGCTGGGGCGTGCTGACGCAGTTCACGATGCGCACCGGCGCGCAGGTGACCTTCGGCGCCGGTTGTCCCGGTGCCGGCGGCTTCACGCCGGTCGCTTCCACCAACACCCTGGCGCGTCCAGGCATCACCTGGACCCAGCAGGTCAACCAGGCGGCATCGCAGCGGCTGGCCATGTGGGTGCTCGGCGACAGCAACGTGATGTGGGGGGCCCTGCCGTTGCCGCTCGACCTCGGCGGCTACATCGGCGCCAGCGGTTGCTCGCTGCTCACCGACCCGGTCGTCACCATGTTCACCACCACGATCGGCGGCGGTGCCGGTGGGGGCATCGGCACCATCTCGGTCAACCTGCCGTCGATCACTTCGTACGTCGGCATGTCGGTGTTCTCGCAGTGGTTCGTCTCCGACCCGCTCGCCAACAACGGCATCCTCGCGGCGTCGGCCGGGCTGTGGACCACGGTCGCCGGCGTCGGCGGCTGACGACCGCGCGGACCTTGACCTGCTCGCGGCCTCCGCTGCCTTCCGAGATGCGCGGCCATGGCCGCAAACACCTGCCGGCGTTCGTCGTCCGGCATCGCCTCGGCGGCGTAGGCGAAGTGCGCGAGCGCAGCAGAGGCACAGCGACGGGATCCCCTTCATGGCGATGGCAGCAGCAGTTCGACCGGATGCACGACCTGCATCGGCACCCTGGCCGCGCGCAGATGGGCGGCGATCTGCAGCATGCAACCAGGATTGCCGGTGGCGACGATCGAAGCCCCGGCGGCGGCCAGCGTTTCGACCTTGCGCCGGCCTATTTCCGCTGCCAGTTCCGGTTGCTGCAGATTGTAGATGCCGGCCGAGCCGCAGCAGTCCTCGGGCCGCGCATGCGGAACGAGTTCCAGCCCCGGCACCTGGGCCAGCAACTGCCGCGGCTGCGCCCGCACACCCTGGCCATGGCAGAGATGGCAGGGATCGTCGTAGGCAACCCTGGCATGGCGTGGTCCCGGCGCCGCTGTCAGTCCGACCGCGGCCAGGAACTCGCAGACGTCGCGGCACTTGGCGGCGAACTGCGCACCCTCCTGGTCGCCGAGCAGGTGGCCGTACTGCTTGTGTGTCGAACCGCAGCCGGCGGCGTTGTTCACCACGACGTCGAGGTCGGCGAACGCCGCCAAGTTCGCGCGGGCCAGCACGCGCGCCCGCCCGGCATGGCCGGCGTGCAGCAGCAGCGCGCCACAGCAGCGTTGTGCCGCCGGCACCACCACTTCGAAGCCGTTGGCCAGCAGCAGCTGCAGCGTCGCGCGGTTGACCGCGCCGAACAGCTGCTCCATGACGCAGCCGGTGAACAAGCCGACGCGACCGCGCACGCGCCCTCGCGGGCGATGCAGGCCAGGAGGCAGCGGCGTACGGGCCCGGCCCGGCGGCACCGGCGGCGCCAGCGCATCGAGCGCGCGCGGCAGCACCCGCAGCCACCGGGCGATCGCCCGCAGACCGAGGACCTCGAGCGCGCGCGCCAGGCGGAACGCACGGCGCAGGCGGCCCTGCTGCGCCACCACGTGCCACAGCAGGAAGCGCTGCAGCGCCGCGGCGACACCGCGCGGCGGCGCGCGCTGCACCAGTTCGGCGCGCACTTCCTCCAGCAGCAGGCCGTAGCGCACGCCCGAGGGACAGGCAGTCTCGCAGGCGCGGCAGTCGAGACAGCGATCGAGGAACGGCTGGATCGCGGCGGGGTCCTGCACGCGGCCTTCGGCCAGCGCGCGCATCAGGTAGATGCGCCCGCGCGGCGAGTCGGTCTCGAGGCCGAGCACGCGGTAGGTCGGACACACGGGCAGGCACAGGCCACAGTGCACGCAGCCGAGCGACCGGGTGTAGGCGTCGATGTTCACACCAGCACTCCGCCCGGGTCGAGTGCTCGGCGCAGCCCGTCACCGAGGCGGGCGGCGCCGGCGTCGAGCGGCGTCGACCGGCCGCGCCGCGCCGGCGCGCCGGCGGTGATCTCGCCGTGGCCAAAGAGCGGCGGCAGCGCCAGCAGCAGCGCATCGGCGGCGACCGGCGGCAGCACCGTTTCGAACCGGCCGCCACCGCGCAGCAGCAGCGGCGCGTCTGCCGGCAGCGCCTGCAACAGTCCGGGCAGGCGACTCGGCAGCAGCAGGCCGGCCACCACTTCAAGGTCGTCGGCTGCGGTCAGGTGGTCGGTCGCGGCCGCGGCGGCTGCCTGCAGGCCGAGCCGGCGCATGCTGGCGCCGACGAAGCTGCCGCGGCCGACCAGTTGCCCGCACACCGTGAAGCCGCTGCCGTCGCGCTGCAACTGCAGGCGGCTCGGCGGCAGCGGCAGGTGCCGCAACTGCGCGAACAGGCGCAGGGCCGCTGCGGCGTCGAGCCCGCCGCAGGCGAAGTCGGCACGGTCGCGCGGTCGCGGTCGCAGCTTCAGGTGCAGCAGCGTGGCGGCGAACAGCCGGCCGCGGCTGCCGACGAACAGCTTGTGCACGTCGAAACCGGCGACGCTCTTGACCACCCGCGCCCCGGTCTTGAAGGTCGTGCCGTCGGCGAGCACGCCTTCGAGGCCGAGCAGCAGCGAACGCGGTGAACCACCGCCCGGGGTCGATGCACCGATCGGATCGGCGGCGAACAGGCCGCCGAGCGTGCCGGCACCGGCACAGGGCAGTTCGAGCCCGAGCGGCCACAGCAGCGCGTCGAGCTCGGCGCGCGGCAGCCCCGGTTCGACCGAGCAGGTCAGGTCGTCGGCTTCGCAGCGGTCGACGCGGCACAGGCGTGCCAGCGACACGGTGGTGGCGTGTGGCGGTGGTGCCGGCAGCCGCGCCTGCCGGCTGCCGCCGCCGAGCACGCGCACGGCGGCGCAGCTGCGCGCGCGCAGCAGCTCGGCCAGTTCCGCGGCCGAGGCCGGCGCCAGGGTCGCCGTCATCGCCGCCGCTCGCCGTCGAGCACGGCGGCCGCAAGCTGCGGCCACTTCGCCACTTCGACACAGGAACTGCGCCCTGGCAGCACCTTGCCGGGGTTGCAGCGACCGGTCGGATCGAACACCGCGCGCACGCGCGCCATCACCTCGAGGTCCGCCGGCGTGAACATCATCGGCACGTGCGCGAGTTTCTCCGAGCCGATGCCGTGCTCGCCGGTGATGCTGCCGCCGAGATCGATGCACACCTGCAGGATCTCGGTGCCGGCGGCCAGCACCGTGCGCGTCTGCTCGGCATCGCGACCGTCGTAGCTGATGTTCGGGTGCAGGTTGCCGTCGCCGGCGTGGAACACGTTGGTCAGCACCAGGCCGTGGCGCTGGCCGATGGCGGTGATCCGCTGCAGGGCTTCGACCAGGCGGGTGCGCGGCACCACGCCGTCGAGCACGTAGAGATCGGTGTTCAAGCGGCCCATCGCGCCGAACGCGCCCTTGCGGCCGCGCCACAGCCGCTGCCGCTCCGCCGGCGAACTCGCCTCCTCGACCTGCATGGCGCCATGCGCGAGGAACAGTGCCCGCACTTCCGCCGCCTCCTCGGCGATCCCGTCGGCCGGACCGTCGAGTTCGACCAGCAACACCGCCGCCGCGTCGGCCGGATAGCCGGCGCGGTAGACCGACGCCTCGACGGCGCGGATCGTCGCCTGGTCGAGGATCTCCAGCGCGGCCGGCAGCAGACCGGCGGCGACCACCGCCGACACCGCGCCACAGGCCGCGGTCATCGTCGGGAACGCGGCCAGCAGCGTACGGATCGCCTCCTGGTCATGGCTGAGCCGCACCGTGATCTCGGTGGCGATGCCGAACGTGCCCTCGCTGCCGCAGAAGATCCCCGGCAGATCGAGCGCGTGCGGCGGGCGTGGGCCGGCGGCGCCGCCGAGCACCGCCAGCGAGCCGTCGGGCAGAACGATGCGGGCACCGAGCACGTGGTCGGTGGTCATGCCGTACTTGAAGCAGTGCGGTCCGCCGCTGTTCTCCGCCAGGTTGCCGCCGATCGTGCACACCGACTGGCTGCTGGGGTCGGGGGCGTAGTGCAGGCCGAGGTGCTGCACCGCCGTGGTCAGGTCGAGGTTGACGACGCCCGGCTGCACCACGGCATACAGATCGTCGGCACAGATCTGCAGCACCCGGTCCATCCGCGCCAGCTCGACGACCACCGCCGGCTGCAGCGGCGTCGGCCCGCCCGACAGGCAGGTGCCGGCGCCGCGCGGCAGGAACGGCACCTTGGCGGCGTGCAGCAGCGACACCACGGCCTGCACCTCGGCCGTCGATTCCGGCAACACCACGGCGCGCGGGCGGGCCTTGTGCACGGTGTAGCCGTCACACTCCCAGGCCAGCAGCGCATCGCGGTCGACGATCGCGCGCATCGGTCCAAGCAGCGACAGCAAGGCGCTTTCGACGGCGTCCATCGCTGGCGCAGCATAGCGGCGATCGGCAACGGTCGGAGAACTCGTGCAGCGGGTGGCGGATCGCATCAAGCCGGATCCGGCGCCGCGTCGAAACCTCCATCCAGTCGAATGGTGCAGTTCCAGGTCAAGAAGATCGTCGCGGTCTGCCTGCTGGAGGCAGCCAAGGTCACGCTCGACCAACTGGGCCAGTTCCGCATGGAGCTCAGCAACAAGGGTCGCGAGGCGCCCAAGGAGCTGGGCTCGCTGTACGGCGACTGCCGGCGCCTGCGCGACTTCCTGCAGCGCTGCGTCGGCGCGTTCCCCGAAGCGGTCGACCTCGAGCTCGAGACCCGCGACCAGGCGCTGCTGGTCGCCTGCTGCCGGCGTGCGGTCGAGACCATCGACGACCGGCTCGGCGGCGACGCGTCACCGCAGGAACGCGAGTGGCTGCAGAAGAAGCGGCAAGTGCTGTGGGACCAGGCGATCGACCTGGCGGAGAAGCCGTTGGTCGAACTGCCGTTGCCGCGCCTCGGCCCGGCGTCGGCGACCAACGTCAAGGCGTTGAACGCGCGCATCAACAACAAGGTCAACGGGCCGGGCCGGCTGGCGCCGCCGACCGGTTTCTACACCGGCATGCCGCCGCAACCCAACGCGACGGTGCCGCCGCCCGACTCCGCGCAGGTGCCGGGGCTGCTCACTTCTGGTGGTCAGCCGCAGCAGACCTGGGAGCAGCATCAGCATCAGCAACAGCTGCAGCAGCAGCAACCGTCGCCGCCGGCGCGGCCGCAATCAGCACCGCAACCCGCGTCGCCGGCCGCGCCCAACGATCTCGCCGCCGGCACGTCCGGCAGCGACGCCGAGTTCGTCCACCGGGACGGCGATGAGGTGTTCGACTCGCGGCCCAGCGAACTGCTCGATGTGCGCCAGATCCGCGATCCGCGCCTGCGCGCGCTGATGGTGTTCGACCTGCGTGCCTACGAGCGCGCCATCGACGCCAAGGACCATCGGCTGGCCGCCGTGCATCTCGCCTCGATTCTCGAGGGCGTGGTGCTGGACCATGCGATTCCCCGGCGCACGGAGCTCGGCCTGCACGGCGCGCCCGACACCTGGGATGCGCAGGAGATCCTGTTGCAACTGCTCGGCGATGCCTGTTCACCGCGCGATCGCAGTTTCGTCTATCACGTGTTCACTGCGCGCAACCTGATCCGGCCGGCCATGCAGCTGGTGTCGCCATCGGTGGTCACGCCGGCAAGTCTGGAACAGATGACGGAGTTCATCCGCCGCGCGCTGCGCGAAATGGGACTGCATCACCGCGTCGATGCCGCCCAGGCCCACGCGCCCGCGCCACAAGGGCAACCGGCGCCGCGCAAGGGCGCGCAGCGGCCGAAGGCGATCGCCGGCGACCGGGGCGCGCCGCCCGACGGCTCCGGTCCGCAGACCAACGAGCCGGTCTAGCCCGGTCGGCCGCAGGTCAGCGCGCCAGCGGCTCGTGGTCGGTGGCGGCGTCGTTCCGGTACGGCGGCTCGGCCCGCAACTGCAGGGCCTGCTGCTCGACCGCCGCGAACACGCGCAGCAGGTTGTCGCCGAGGACCTTGCGCACCGTCGCCTCGGACTGGCCGGCGGCCAGCAGCTCATAGGTGATGCGCGGCAGGCAGGTCACGTCGTCGAGGCCCTCGGGCACGCACGGCACGCCGTCGAAGTCGCTGCCGAGGCCTACGTGGTCGGGGCCGGCGAGCTCGATCGCGCGCAGCAGATGCTGCATCAGCTTGGCCAGCTTGGGCCGCGGCGGCGGCGGAAACCGCTGGTCGAGCTTCGCCAGCGCGGCCTTCAGTTCGGTGCTGCCGGCGCCGAACTTGTCGCGCGCGGCCTTCTCCTGGATCTTCCTGGTCGCGTCGCTGGCGCCACTCTGCTTCATGTAGTCGGCGTCGAGGAAGCCGCAGTTGTAGTTGATCATCACCACGCCGCCGTTCCTGGCGATGGCGGCGAGCATCTCGTCGGTGACGTTGCGCTGGTGCGGGCAGATCGACCGCAGCGAACTGTGCGAGCAGATCACCGGCGCGCGGGTCAGCCGCAGCACGTCGTAGAACGTCGCGTCGCTGACGTGGCTGACGTCGACCATCACGCCGAGCCGGTTCATCTCCAGCACCACCTTGCGGCCGAGCTGGTTGAGCCCGCCCCAGCGCGGTTCGGCCTCGGCGCACGAGTCGGCGAACTCGTTGTGGTTGGTGTGGGTCAACGTCATGTAGCGGACGCCGAGCCGCTGGAACAGCCGCAGCAGGCCGAGGTCGCCTTCGATCGCGTGGCCGCCTTCGATGCCCATCAGCGCTGCGTGCTTGCCGGCGCGCACCGCGGCGCGCACGTCGTCGACCGAGCAGCAGGCGACCATCCGGTCGGGGTAGCGCGCCACCGTGCGGTAGAAGCCGTCGATCATGTCGAGCGCCCGCCGCGCGCTGCCGTTGGCCTTGTTGTCGCCGTGCTTGCCGCCGAACAGCCCCTGCTCGTCGCCGTAGTAGCTGGCGGCGACGTAGATCGAATAGAACGCGGCATCGAGGCCGCCCTCGGCGATGCGCGGCAGGTCCATGTGCCCGGTCGTGCTGCGCGGGCCGATGTCGAAGTCCTCGTCGAGGATGCGGGTCGTGGTGTCGGTGTGGGTGTCGACGACGGTCGCGGCGTGGTGCAGTTTCCAGGCGCGATCCCACAGCGCCGCGTCGTAGCCGGCCGGTGGCGGTTGCGTCGGTGGAATCGGTGCCTGCGCCGCCGCGGTCGCGACCAGTGCGGTGATGACAAACAGCGCTTGCACGGGAATCGACCAGCTGGCGCGCTTGAGCATTGGCGGATCGTCGCGTATGCAAGCGCTGTTGCAACCCACCCGGAAACGTTCGCATGCGCCTGTTCGCCATCAGTGACCTGCACCTCAGCTTCGGCGTCGACAAGCCGATGGACGTGTTCGGTCCGCAGTGGGCGGGGCACGCCGACAGGATGCGCATCGCCTGGGACGCGATGGTGGCGCCCGACGACTGGGTGCTGGTCGGCGGCGACACCTCGTGGGGGCTGGACCTGGCCGAGGCCAAACCGGACCTCGACTGGCTCGGCGCGCGGCCGGGCCGGAAGGTGCTGATCAAGGGCAACCACTGCACGTGGTGGGGTTCGCGCAGCAAGGTCGAGAAGGTGATCCACCCCTCGATCAAGCTGCTGCAGAACGACGCCGTCGAGCTCGACGACGGCACGATCGTGATCGGCACGCGGCTGTGGGACCCGCCGGACGCGCCGTGGGCGGAGCCGCAGGCGGTGAAGATCTTCGCCCGCGAGATCGAACGGTTGAAGCTGTCGATCGCCGATGGCAGGAAGAAGGGCGGCTGCGTGCCCGGCGGCAAGCGCACGATCGCGCTGATCCACTACCCGCCGAAGTACAGCGACGGCCGCGAGACCGAAGCCGTGGCGCTGCTGCAGGCGGCGTGCGTGCAGGTGTGCGTCTACGGCCACCTGCACGGCGCGGAGAATCACCTGCACGGCTTCCAGGGCGAAGCCGGTGGCATCCGCTACTACCTCGCTGCGGTCGACGCGATCGACTTCCGGCCGATCCCGATCGTGTTGGCCTGAGCTGCCGCATCGCGACCAAAGCTGTACAAGACGCCCGCTCGCAGCAGCGCCATCAGCGGCGTAGTCTCGCAACCGAGGTAACCACCGATGAAAACCAGATCGTTCGTCGCCGTCCTGGCCAGCGCCGCGCTGGCCTTTGCCCAGGAACCACAGCCGGTGCCCGTGGGACCGCCCGTGGTCGCGCCGGCAGCGGCGCCCCAGCCGCCCAAGACGCTCGCGCTCGGCATGCGGGTCCCGGCCGAGACCGTGCTCGTGGACATCGACGGCAAGGAGCACCGGGCCGGCGACTGCAAGGGCAAGATCACGGTGGTCAACTTCTATTCGATCACCTGTCCGATCATGCGCGGCTGGGAGCAACGGCTCGCGGCCATCGAGCAGCAGTACGGCAAGCAGGGCGTCGTGTTCCTCGACATCGACGCCAACAGCACCGAGATCGGCACCACGCCGCCGGCCAAAGACGGCAAGGACAAGCCGTACGAGAAGATCCGCGCCCACCTGGCGGCGGAGAAGCTGCCGTTCACGGTGCTCGCCGACCACGGCAACGTCGTCGCCGACTTCTTCGGCGCCCAGACCACGCCGCACGTGTTCGTGTTCGCCGCCGACGGCAAGCTGGTCTACCGCGGGCTGATCGACGACGACCAGCACGACCGCAAGGGCGACCAGGCCAAACGCTATCTGCGCGACACGCTCGACCAGTTGCTTGCCGGCAAGACGGTGACACCGAGCGAGACCAAGTCGATCGGTTGCGCGATCAAGCGCGCGGGCAAGCCGAAGGCCGAGCCGAAGGCGCCGGAGCTGCCGAAGAACGGCGGTGAGCGGGACTGATGTTCTCGGCCCTGCGCCTGGCCGTCGGCCGCTTCGTATAAAATGACCACTGCCCGCCAGCCCAGCATGCATGCGCCTTCCGGGGTTCCAGCATGGCTTTGGATTGCCTGCCGGTCGCAGCCGCCAGTGCAACCGTGAAGCGCGCGCTGGTGCTGCTGCTGCTGGCGGGCGGCTGCGACCGCGCCGCCCCGGCGCCGGCCGCGTCGCCGTCCGCCACCGTCGAGGAGGTGGACCTGCCGGCGCTGCAGCGCTGGCTCGCGGCCCGAAGCGGCAGGCCGGTGCTGGTCAACTTCTGGGCCACCTGGTGCCAGCCGTGCCTCGAGGAACTGCCCGACCTGCAGGCCGGCACCGCGGACTTCCGGGCCAGCGGCGGCGTGGTGGTCGGCATCGCGATGGAACGCTGGGTGCAAGGCGTCAGCAACGCCCAGGCGGTGGCCAGGGCCACGGCGGCGCGCGACCGCCTGCAGCTCGACTTCCCGGTCCTGGTGTGCACCGAGGATGACGCGATCGCCATGCGGCAGGCGCTCGGCATCGAGCTGGGGCCGCTGCCGGCGACCTGGCTGATCGACCAGGACGGTCGCACCGTGTCGCTGCACGACCGGGGCAAAATCGACCGCGACGGCTTCCGGGCCCTCGCCGAGCGGGCGCTGCGCGCCGCCCGCTGAGCGATTCACCTGGCAGCGAGCAGCGACCAGTCGACTGCGTCGCGGCGCAGCCGCGGCAGCTCGGTCTGCAGCACTTCGATGTACTTGGTCGCTGCACCGGTGTTGAACAGCACGACCTCCTCGTGCGCGGCGATGTGGCCGGCACGCCGCGACGTCTCGAGAGCCTCGAGGCACGCCGCCGCTTCGGGACACAGGGCGATGCCCTCGCCGGCCATCACTTCGCGCATCCACGGCTGCAGCCGGTCCTCGGCGGCGGCGACCGCGCGGCCGCCGCTCTGCCGCACGGCGTCGAGGATCATGAAGTCGGCGAACGCCTTGGGCACGCGCAGGCCCGCTGCCCGGGTCTGCGCGTTCGCCACCTGCACCGCGCGCTCCATGCCGAGCTCGAACGCCTGCACGATGCCGGCGCAGCCCGCCGCCTGGCAGGCGTACATGCGCGGCAGTCTGGCGGCCGGCGGCAGCCAGCCGAGCGCGCGCAGTTCGGCGAATGCCTTCCACATGCCGACCAGGCCGGTGCCGCCGCCGGTCGGGTAGAGGATCACGTCGGGCAGCTGCCAATCGAGCTGCTCGCACAGCTCGAGGCCCATCGTCTTCTTGCCCTCGAGCCGGTACGGCTCCTTCATCGTCGACATGTCGAACCACAGGTCGCGCGCAGCGCCTTCCTTGACGATCGCGCCACACTGGTGGATCAGCCCGTCGACCAGGAACGCGCGCGCGCCGTACCAGTGCGCCTCGAGCTGGTTGACCAGCGGCGTGTCCTCGGGCATCAGGATCGTGCACCGCAGGCCGGCGCGCGCGGCGTAGGCGGCGAGCGCACTGCCGGCGTTGCCGGCGGTCGGCGCCGCGAGGTGCTCGATGCCGAGCGCCTTGGCCATCGTCACCGCCATCGCCATGCCGCGCGCCTTGAACGAACCGGTCGGCAGATGGCCTTCGTCCTTGATCCACAGTTTGCGCACGCCGCAGCGCGCCGCCAGCCGCGGACAGTCGAGCAGCGGCGTCCATTCTTCGCCGAGCGACACGACGTCGGTGGCCTTGGCGAACGGCAGCAGCTCGCGCCAGCGCCACATCGTCTGTGGCCGCGCGCGCAGCTCCGAGCGCTGCACCGCGCGCCCGATCGCCGCCAGGTCGTAGCGCACCACGATCGGCTTGTCGCCGTGGGTCGTCTGCAGGGAACCGGCCGGCAACCGGCTGCCGTCGTGGGTGGACTCGAGGTGGCTGACGAACTGCATGCCGGCATCGAACGCGCGCGGGCGGCCAGTGGCAATGTGCCGCTGGCAAACGGCGGCCGGGCGCTGCATCCTGCGCGCCGATGCTGCGCACCAAGCCGTTGTTCCCCCTCCTCGCCCTGCTGGCCGGCGGCTGCGCCGGCGGGCCGGCACCGGTCACGCCGCAGGACGACGGTCGCGGCCTGATCGCCTACGATCAAGCGCCGCCGGCCGGCGCCAAGACCTTCGCGCGGCCGAGCTGGCGGCTCGGCGATCGCTTCGTGCTGATGCAGGGCGCGGTGTCGAAGAGCAACTTCACCGTGACCAGGGCGGACGCGCAGGGCTACGAACTGACGATCGACAACGGCCTGCACATGCGGCGCGATCTCGACCTCGGCATCCTCGGCGAGTGGCCCAAGGAAGGTGACGTGCCGCAGCACGCATTGCTGCCGGTCGACGTGCGCTACCACTGGCCGCTGTGGGTCGGCAAACGCTGGCGCTGCCACTACATCGATCGCAGCGCCACGGCCAGCCTGTCGGTCGAGAGCGGCTACGAGGTCGAAGGCGAGGACACGATCACCTCGCCGGCCGGCACGTTCTCCTGCCTGCGCATCCGCCGCACCTCGCACCTGCAGGTCCCGGGCCAGACGTTCATGGACCGCACGCAGTTCACCTGGTACGCCCCGGACCCGGGGGTGGAAGTGCGGCATACGATCGGTGACACGCTGGTCGAACTGATCGAGTGGCAGCGCGGGGCGTAGGCGACGTCGCCGCCGACAGACTGCGGCCGGAAATGCAACGACCGTCACCCGCTGCGTGCGCGGGCGACGGTCGATGAGCCGAGCGGTCGGCCGCTCGGGTTGCCTGGTGACCGTTACTTGTTGGTGACCTTGAGCCAGCTGGAGCCGTCCATCAGCAAGCTGCTCATCTTGCCGTCGGTGGCCTCGACCTTCAGGTGCTCGTAGCCAGTGCCCTTGCCGTCCCAGGCGTCCTTGAACCAGAACGTGTAGCCGTCGGTGACGATGAAGTCGCCGACCCAGGCGACCCAGTTCGCCAGTTCGAACACCGGCACGACCCACAGCACGGCGTCGATCCAGGGGCTGTTGACGTACAGCTTGTGGTCCCAGTCGTCGACCGAGCGCCGCAGCTGGTGCGGACCGGCAAAGCAAGACGTCAGGCCGCAGCTGAGCGTGGCGGCGACGAGAATGGCAGTGAGCTGCTTCTGCATGTTGGTTCCTCGAGTGTTGACGGCAAGGATGTGCTGCACGGTGCAGCCCGTCCCAACCGCAGGGCGGCAGGCTAGAGCTCCACCGGTGCCAAGGCAAAGACAACTTGGCGTTGGCATCGGAACGTCGGGGGCTTCAGCGGACCGCGACGGTCGCCACGAGCAGACGGGAACTGCGCAGCAGTACACCCTGCAGCGAGGTCTCGACCACGAACACGCGGCCGGCGCGGTCGTGCAGCAGGAGGCGATAGCATTCCTCCACCGCCGGGCCCGAGACGATCTCGAGCCGCTGCAGGTCGTGTACGCCGATCGGCGCCGCTGCCGCCAGCACCGCGGGTGGCACCTCGGCGAGGGCCAGTGTGTGCGTCCGCTCGAGCACCGTCCCGTCGCGGTCGACGAGCACGCTGCGGAACTGCTGCGCCACGCCGGTGCCGTAGGTGCGTTCGACGCGGTAGCCTTCGCCACGCGGGCCCCACTCGCGGCCGATGAACGTGGCGTTGTCGACACCGGTGCCCGGAACCACGGCGTCGACCACCACGCGCAGTCGCGCATCGAGCGCGCCTGGGCCGAGGGCGACGGTGGCGCCGACGATCGTGTCGCCGGCCAGCTGCAGCCGCACCCCCTGATCCTCGGGGGCGGTCAGCGCCAGCCGCGCGAAGCCGGGGGGCAGCGTCGTGGCCGCGCAGGCGCACAGTACGGTGCAGGACAGCAGGGCGACCAGGGACACCGTGCGCATGTCCTGGATTCTGGTGTCCAGACCCGGCGGCGACAATGCTTCGTCGCTGCCGTGCGTATGCGCTTGTGACCGGCCGGGTGGATGCCGAGACTGATGCCGCATGATCGACCAACCGTTCGACAAGCTGATCGATTCGCTGGCTGCCAGGACCGCGACCCCCGGCGGCGGCGCCGCCGCGGCGATGGCCGCCTGCATGGGCACCGCGCTGTTCCTGATGGTGGTGCGCTTCTCCCGCGGCAAGAAACAGAACGCCGACCGTGAAGCCGACCTGCAGCGGGTCGAGCAACTGCTGCAGGGCCACCTCAACCGCCTGCGGCCGATGGCCGAGCGCGACTGCCGTTCGTACGAGCTGGTGTCGGCGTCGTTCGGCATGTCGAAGGACACCGAGCCGCAGCAGCGGCTGCGCGACCGGACCATCCAGGAGGCCATGATCGGCGCGATGATCGTGCCCGAGGAGACGCTGGCGATGGTGCGCGACGTGTTCGTCGCCATGGACGGCGTCGTGTCCTGCATCGGCAAGGCGATCGTCAGCGACCTGGCGTCGGGCGCCTGGCTGCTGCTCGCCGCCGCCGAGGCGGCGCTGCTCAACGTGCGCATCAATGCCGCGTTCCTGCACAACCGCGAGGTCGCCGCCACGACCATGGAGCGGGTCAACGGCGTGCGCCAGGAGATCCGTCGCTTCCAGGAGCGCATCGCCGCCAGCGTCGATCAGGTGCTGCAGTGAAGCGCGGGCCGCTGCTGCTGGCGGTGCTCGACGGTTTCGGCGAGGCCCCGCCCGGGCCGGCCAACGCGGTCACGCTGGCCGAGCCGCGCTGCCTGCTCGAGCTGCGCCAGCGCTGGCCGCTGACCGTGCTGCAGGCGAGCGGCGAGGACGTCGGTCTGCCGTGCGGCCTGATGGGCAACTCCGAGGTCGGCCACCTCAACCTCGGCGCCGGCCGCATCGTCTACCAGGAGATCTCGCGCATCGACCAGGACATCCGCGCCGGCGGCTTCGCCGGCAACGCGGCGCTGCTCGGCGCCATCGCCCACGCGCGCAACCACGACAGTGCGCTGCACCTGTTCGGCCTGTGCTCCGACGGCGGCGTGCACAGTTCCGACCAGCACCTGCACGCGCTGCTGCAGCTCTGCCAGCAGCAGGGCCTGCGCGGCGACCGCGTGCTGCTGCACGCGTTCCTCGACGGCCGCGACACGCCGCCGCGCTCGGCGCAGGGTCATCTGGCGACGATCGACGGCTGGATGCGCGAACTCGGCACCGGCCGCATCGCCACGGTCATCGGCCGCTACTACGCGATGGACCGCGACCGCCGCTGGGAGCGCGTGCAGCAGGCCTACGACGCGCTGACGCTCGGCGCCGGCGAGCGCGCCGACACCGCCGCCGCCGCGGTCAGCGCCGCCTACGCCAGAAACCAGGGCGACGAGTTCGTGCTGCCGACGGTGATCGGCACGTCCGAGCGCGGGCGCGTACGCAGCGGCGACGCCGTGCTGTTCTTCAACTTCCGCACCGACCGCGCCCGCGAGCTGACCGAGGCCTTCGTCATGCCGCAGTTCGCCGGCTTTGCGCGCGCCAGCGTGCCGGTGGTCCACTTCGTCACGCTGACGCGCTACCGCGACGACTTCCCGTGCCCGGTCGCGTACGCGCCGCAGAACCTGAAGGGCATCTTCCCCGAGGTGATCGCCAAGACCGGCCGGCGCCAGCTGCGCATCGCCGAGACCGAGAAGTACGCGCACGTCACGTTCTTCTTCTCCGGCGGCGACGAGCGCGAGTATCCGGGCGAACGGCGCGTGCTGATCCCGAGCCCGAAGGTCGCCACCTACGATCTGCAGCCGGCGATGTCGGCGCCGCAGGTCACCGATGCGCTGCTGCGCGAGCTGGCCGGCGAGCAGCGGCCCGACGTCACGATCCTCAACTTCGCCAATGCCGACATGGTCGGCCACACCGGCGTGCTGCCGGCGGCGATCGCCGCGGTCAAGGTGCTCGACCAATGTCTCGCCCGTCTGGTACCGCAGTTCCTGCAGCTCGGCGGCACCGTGGCGATCACCGCCGACCACGGCAACTGTGAGATGATGGTCGATCCCGTGACCGGCCAGCCACACACTGCGCACACCACCAACCCGGTGCCGCTGCTGCTCGTCGGCGAGCTGGTCAAGGGCAGGCAGCTGCGCGCCGGTGGCCGGCTGTGCGACGTGGCGCCGACGCTGTTGCCGCTGCTCGACCTGCCGCCCGATCCGAGCATGCAAGGAGTGAACCTGCTGTCATGAACTGCACGATCCGAACCGTCCTGCTCGCCGCTGCCGGTGCCGCCGTGGTCACCGCCCAGCAAGCCGAGGCACCGTCGATCGCCACCAAGGTCGCGGCGATCAAGCACCGCATCGACAGCAAGCAGATCGAGCAGACGATCCGTACGCTGGTCGGCTTCGGCACCCGGCACGTGCTGTCGCGCACCGATTCCGCCACCGAGGGCACGGCTGCGGCGCGGCAATGGCTGCAGGCGCAGTTCCAGACGCTGGTGGCTCAGAGCGGCGGCCGGCTCAGCGTGGCGCTGCAGGAGGCGACGGTGCCGCTCGCGCGGCAGGGCCTGCCGAAGGAGGTCAAGGTCACCAACGTGATCGCCACCCTGCGCGGCAGCAGTGATCCGGCGCGCCACTACGTGATCGCCGGCCACTACGACTCGCGCAACAGCGACGTCGCCGACGGCAAGCGTGCGGCCCCGGGCGCCAACGACGATGGCTCCGGCACCGCGGTCGCGCTCGCCGCCTGCCGGGCGATGTGCACCACCGAGTTTCCGGCGACCCTCGTGTTCTGCGCCTACGACGGCGAGGAGCTGGGGCTGCTCGGTTCGCAGGCCCATGCCGAGGCGCTGGCCAAGGCCGAAGCCAGGGTCGACGGCATGATCACCTGCGACATCGTCGGCAACACGCTCGGCATGGACGGCGCGCGCTGGGACGGGTGGCTGCGCTGTTTCTCGTACGCGCCGAGCGGCAACGACAGCTACGGTCGCAGCCTGGCGCGCGCCTGCGCCTACGCGGCGCGCACCCACGTGCCCGAACTGCCGGTCAAACTGGTGTTCCGCGGCGACCGCTACGGCCGCGGCGGTGACCACCGCCCGTTCTTCGACCAGGGCTTTCCGTCGCTGCGCCTGACCGAGCCGCGCGAGGACTTCTCGCGCCAGCACCAGGACGTGCGCGAGCAGGACGGCAAGCCCTACGGCGACCTGCCGGACCGCGTCGACTTCGACTACGTCGCCAGGGTGACCGCGGTGGTGGTGGCGACGCTGGGCGAACTGGCGTCGGCGCCGCCGCCACCGACCGCGACCGGCGCGCGGCTGGCCCGCGACCGCTACGACACGCAGCTCGACTTTCACCTGCCGGATGGCGTCGTCGACTACGAGTTCGTCTGGCGCGATACCACCGCCGCCGACTGGCAGGGCGTGGTGGCGAAAGACAGTGCCACGATCGCACCCGGTCGCAACGGCGGGCTGGTCGCCACCCTCGCGGGTGTCTGCCTCGACGACCTTGTCGTCGGCGTGCGCAGCATCGGCAGGGATGGCAGCAGGAGCCGCGTGGCGACGCCGCCCGAGCCCGACCGCCTGCAGCCGCGACGCAGCGACCGCGGCAGCGCTGGTGAACGCGGTGGTGCCGGCGAGCGCGGCGGTGAGCCGCAGCCGGAGCGCGGCCGATGAGCTGCCGAGCTGCGCCGCTGCTGCTGTTGCCGCTGGCCGCTGCCTGCAGTGGCGATGGCTCCGACATCGGCCCCAAGCTGGCGCCGGTGCCGGCGGCGCAGTGCGTGGCCCAGGTGCTCGACGACCAGGGCCGTGGCGTTGCCGGGGCGCTGGTCACCCTCGGCGGCCAGACCGCGGCGACCAACCGTGAAGGCCGCGCGTTCGTGTTCGCCAATCCGGTCGGCAGACAGATCGTCGCCGTCGACGGCAGTGCCGCGGCGGCGAGCGATGGCAACCGGCTCGGCAGCTTTGCCTTCGTCGCGACGTTGCCCGCCGGCGAACTGCCGTTCGTCGTGCACCTGCCGGACGCGGCGCCGAGCAGTGGCCTGCTGCTCACGGCGGGGACGCAGGCGACCACGCAGGTGCTCGACGACAGCGGCAGCTCCGGTGCGCAGCTGGCGGTGCTCGCCGGCAGCTCGGTCGGCAGCGGCACCGCGGCGACGGTCACCGTGCGCACCGGCGTGCTCGCCAGCGGCCATCTGCCCGGCGAGCTGCCGCTCGCGTCCGCGGGCGCGCAACTGTTCGGCCGTGCGGTGTTCGTCGATCCACCGTCCGTCACCTTCACGCCGGCGGCGCCGCTGTCGCTGCCGAACGACCTCGCGGTCCCGGCCGGCAGCAGCGCCGTGCTGTACTTCCTCGACCCGACCACCGGCATCTGGACGCCGGTGAACGGCGGACTGGCCGCCGGCGGCGGTGCCTTGCTGCAGGTCGCTGCGGCGGTTGCGCAAGGCGGCCTGTACGCGTTCGGCATCCAGGTCACCGCCACCGCCAGCATCAACGGCCGCGTGGTCGATGCCGGCGGGCAAGCCGTGCCGCAGGCGCTGGTGCGGGCCGGCGAAGCGACGACGCGCTGCGCCAACGACGGTACGTTCCAGGTGGACGGGTTGGCGGCGAGCCTGGCCGATGGCACGGCCCGGCAGGTCAGCGTCGAAGTGCGCGGCGGCCGCCTGTTCTGGCCGATCGGCGGGCAGACGACCGCGGCGTTGACGCCTGCCGGCACGACCGCGCTCGGCGACCTCGCGCTGGCCACCGTGCCGGTCGGCAACCTGCGTCTGTTGATGGTGCAGGAGGGTCGCGCTGCGGCGCTGCGTCGCTGCGCCGTGAGTTCGCTCGATGGCCTGGTCGCCTTCGTCGGCCTCGGCGACGACCAGGGCCAGTGCGTGGTCGAGGACCTGCCGACACGATGGTTCGGATTCGCCGACGGCCAACCGCTCGACGCCGTGCGGTTGTTCGAGGCCCAGGTGATCGGCTTCATGCCCGATGGCCAGCAGTGGTTCGACTTCGGGCACTTCCTCGCCCGCACCTTCTGGAATCCGGGCAGCCGGGTCACGCGCGCGCTCGCGCTCGATTGGCGCGGCGGTGGCCCGATCCGCGGGGCGGCGGTGATCAGCGGCGTGGTGCCCGATGCCGGATTCGTCGACCTCACGCGCGAAGGCGGCGCCGTGGTGGTCGGCCGCCCGTTCGGCGGCGCGGCCACGATCGCCGTGCGCACCAGCAGCGACGGCCGCACGGTCACCAGCGCGTTCACTTTCGTGCATCCGAACGCCGAGCACCTCGAGTGCCCGCTGCAGCGCGCCGACCGCAAGGCGATCGGCGCGTTCGACCGGCATGGGCTGGTGCGCGGCACCCTGCTGGACGCCGATCCGACGCAGAGCCACCGCGTGCGCAGCACCCGCCGGCTGGAACCATCCGACTGGTTCGACGACGTGTTCCTCGGCGTGCCGATCGCCAGCGCACTGCCGGTCGATCTCGATCCTGCCACCGGCGGCACCGACTTTGCCGTCGGCACAGCGGCGCCGAAAGGCCATCTGGCCGCGGTCGAAGGCAGCGTCACCGGCGGCGTGTTCACGTTGGCCAAGGTCGGACTCGGCTTGCACACGGCGGTGGCGGAAGGCAACGCTGCCGCACTCGATCTCGATCTCGCGCACGCAGCGACTGCGGTGTTCATGGCCCCGGCGGCGCTGACGGGTCTCGATCCGGCGCTGCCGATCGCCAACCTGACCTTCGATCTCGCCCTGCTGCTGCCCGACGGCACCGCCGCCGACGTCGTGCGCGCGGTCGGCGGCAACCACGCTGCCAGCGGCACCGACGTCGGCTTCACCCTGCCGCCGCTGACCGCCACGCTCGCCGGCCACACCTGGCTGGTGGCGTTCGGTGGCAGCGCCAGCAGCGGCGGCGCCACGATCGCCCAGCGCACGCTGACGGGAGTGACGGCGACATCGGTCGCGACGGCGCCGTTCCTGCCGGTGCCCGACCTGTCGGCGCCGCTGCCGGGCGCCACGGTCGCCAGCAGCGGCTTCAATGTCAGCTACACGGTGCCCCCCGGCACACGCTACATGATGCTCGACCTGCGCGCCGACGATCCGGTCGACGCCCTGGCGTGGCAGGTCGTGCTGCCGCCGACCCAGACCGCGTTCGATTTCGTGCACCTGCCGAGCCCGGCGCCGACGCCGCTGCAGGCGGGCCGCACCTACCTGCTCACGGTGTCGGCGTTCGCGGCGGCCGCATTCCCCAACGGCCCGTCCGACGACCCGTACCGCGACATCAGCAACTACTGGATGTCGATCGACGCGTTCGAACGCGGCGTCGTCGCCGTGGCCACGCGCACGATCACGGTGACGGCGAACTGAGGTGTGGCTCCGGCCGGCAGCATGCGTGGTGTGGCTCTCGGCCTGTGCCCTGCAGTCGACTGCGTCGGCGCCGAGTGCGGCCGAATCGGCGCAGGCGATCGCCGCGGCGGTGCGTGCCGGACGCATTGACCAGGCCGACGCCCTGCGCCGCAGCGCGCTGCAGCGCCAACCGGACGCCACCAGCCTGCTGCTGTGGAGTGCGCTGGTGTCGGCGCTGCTGTGGCAGGACGAGCGGGCGATCGACGAACTGCGCTTGGCGCGCTGGCACGGGCCGCTGGCGGATCTGCCCGCCGGCAGCGACGGCACGCTCGGTGAACTGCTGTTCCACGCCGGTCGCTACGGCGAGAGCAAGGCCCTGCTGCTGGCGGCCACGGACGGTGTCGCCGCCGAACGCCGGCAGGCGCTGGCCGGCCTCGTCGACGCGCTGCCGTGGCGCGCCGTTGCCGCCGAACCGTTCGCCTCCGAGCGGCCCCTGGCGAGCGGTGAGGTGCCGGAGTTCGAATGCGCGGCCGCCGATCGGCGCCGGCCATTCGCGATCGACACCGGTTCGTCGATGACCACGCTGTCGCGCAGCCTCGCCGCCGAACTCGGGGTCCGCAACCTGCGGCCGGCCGGCTCGGCGGTCGACGGCACCGGTCGCGAAGTGGCCATCGCGCTCGGCGTGCTGCCGGCGTTCGCGGTCGGCGATGCGCGCCTCGGCGACGTGCCGGTGCTGGTGGTCGAGGATGGCCGGTTGGCGCTGCGCGATCTGTTCGGCGGCGCCGAGCGTGCACCGCAGGGCATCCTCGGGCTCGATCAGCTGTCGCGGTTCCGGCTGACGCTGGATCCGGTGCGGCAGTCGGTGGCCTTCGAATCGCCGCGCGGCCTGTCCGAGGGCGAATCGGTGCAGTGCGTGCACGCCGACGGCCGCGTGCTGCTGCCGGTGACCATCGCCGACCTGCAGTTCTGGTTCGTGCTCGACACCGGCGCCAGCCATTCGAGCCTGACCCAGGCGGGTCTGCAGCGTCTGCCCGACGGCGAGCGGTCCGCGGTACCGTCGTTCCGCCGCGTGCGCACCACCGGCGGCGGCACGGTGGCGGTGCGCGAAGTGCGCGACCAGGTGCTGCGCTGTTCGTTGGCCCGCTGGCGCGGGGTGACGCTGCCGGTGATCGCGCGCACGGCGTCGCAGGACTTCCCGATGCACGGCGTGCTCGGGCTCGACCTGCTGCTGTTGTGCCGCGTCACGATCGATCGCGGCCGCGCGCGGCTCCAGGCCGTGCGTTGACGGAGTGCCCTTGGCACACCGACCGTCGCCGCACCCGGTGATCCGCTGCCGCATCCAGCTGCGCGGCCGCGTGCAGGGTGTCGGCTTTCGCCGGTTCGCCGCCGACTGCGCCGTCGCGCGCGGCATCAGCGGCTTCGTCCGCAACCTGCCCGACGGCTCGGTGCTGTGCGAAGCCGAGGGACCGGCGGTGGCGGTGCAGGCACTGCTGCTCGAGCTGCGCCAGGGTCCGGCGTTCGCTGCCGTGACCGAACTGGTGTGCACCGAACTGCCGCCCGCCGGCGACGCCGGGTTCGCGCTGCAGTGAGTCGGCGGCTCGCCTCAGCGCGGGTCGGCCGCGCGTCGCCGTTCGCGCCGCCGGCCGAGCAGCAGGTGCTGCTCGAGGTGGCTGCGCTGCGCGGTGTAGAAGTCGTGCAGGAACCGGATCGCTGGCACGCCGACGAGACTCCGGGCGTCGATGCCGAGCTTGTTCTTGATGCGCTCGGCGACCGCCGTCACCGCATCGCCGCCGCCGGGCTCGCCAGCGCGGCGCAGGACCTCTTCGAGCACCTGCAGTTCGTAGATGCCATAGACCTCGAGCTGCGCGCGCGTGAACGGCAAGCGTGCTGCGGCTGCGGCATCGCTGTCGCGGTGCCGCGCCAGGTCAGGCAGCAGCAACAGCCGCGGTGCCAGCACCACGCGCGTGCCGGCGACGAAGTCGCCAGCGCGCATGCGCGCGCGGTTGCAGATCGGCAGCAACAGCAGCAGCAGCAGCCAGGCGCCGGCCAGCCACTGCAACCACGCGGCGTGGCCGGGGGCGATGTGCGCCGGTGCCGCCAGGAACGCGAGTGGCAGCACCAGTTCGAAGTGCCGGGTGAAGTTGCGCGCCAACACCGCTTCCGCGGTCAGTGGCCCGCCGTCGGCGCTGACGACGCGCAGTTGCAGGCGGCGCTTGCCGGGCGTGGCGCCGTGCCAGCGCAGCTCGAAGAACGGGAAGTAACAGGTCCAGGCGACGAAGCCGAGCAGGACCGAACAGCTGATCCACCACGCACCGATCGCGCCGGTCAGCCACAGCGTCACCGTCGGCAGCAGCCACGCCAGCAGCAACAGCAGGACATCGACCAGGAACGCGCTGACCCGTTCGCCGACCGATGCGATCTCGAACTGCAGCGGCACGCCTTCGGGGGTGTCGATGCGCAGTTCGACGTTGGCCGCCCGGGCACTCATGAGCGGCGGCGGCCGGCGAAGCCGAAGTAGGCGACCCACAGCACCGCGGTGGCGGCGGCGACCAGATAGCGCACCGTCTGGTCGTGCACCCGCTGGCGGAAGACGCCTTCGAGCACGCCGGCGAGGAACAGCATGGTCAAGGCACCGAGCACCAGCGTGCCGGCGTGGCGGCCGCGCCGGGCCAGCGCCTGCAGGCGCGCGCACCGGCCGGGAAACAGCAGCGCATCGGTCAGCAGCAGGCCGGCACCGCCGGCCAGCACCACCGCCGTGATCTCGGTCAGGCCGTGCGGCAGGATCCACGACCACCATTCGACCGCCAGGCCGCGGTCGTGGAACAGCGCCGTCATCGCGCCGAGCGTCATGCCGTTGCTGAACATCAGCAGCAGCACCGGCACGCCGGCGAGCAGGCCGAGGCCGAACGCCAGCAATGCCACCTGTGCATTGTTGCTGAACAGGAACGCGGCGAAGGCGGCGAGCATCGAGCTGTGCTGGTCGGTGTCGAACAGGGTGGCGCGCAATTCGGCGGTGGTCGCGGTCGGGTCACGGCCGCCAGCCAGGTGCTCGTCGACGAAGTACCAGTAGCGTGAGAGATCGCCGGCCACCAGCACCTGCGCCACGCCGTGGCCGAGCAGCAGGGCCACGGCGGCGACCAGCAGCTGCGGCCCGGCGGCCCGCACCGCCCGGGGAAGACCGGCGGCGACGAACTGCCAGGCGACCGCCCGGCCGGAGCGCTGCGGGCCGTAGACCGCCAGCCAGGCGCGCGCGGTCAGCGCCTCGAGGTAGTCGAGCAGGGCCAGGTCGAGGCAGGTGGCGCGGGCGACGGTCAACGACGACAAGGCGGCGCGGTACAGCACCGGCAGGCGGGCCAGCGCCGCCTCCGGCAGCGTGCGCGCGCCGGCGCGTTCGATCGTGCGCAGCATGGTCTCGAGTTCGTGCCACGCGGCCTCGCGCTCGCGCCGGAAGGCGGTGGTCCACGGCTCGGGGTCGGCGGGCGCCCTCACAGCAGCTCCCGGCGCTTGAGCTCGAGGTAACGGTTGATCAGCGCCGGGCCGATGCGCGCGACCTCGGCGTCGATCACCTGTACGCCGGCGCGGCGGATGCGTTCGAGCACGACCTCGCGCTCGCGCTGCAGTTCGGCGGCCACCACCGCGCGGTGCAGATCGGTGGTGGACGCCGGTTCGGCACCGGCCAACGCCGGCAGCGCCGGATCGCGCAGCGCCACGAACAACACCAGGTGCCGGCGCGCCAGGTGGGCGACGTTCGGCACCAATAGCTCGGCGGTGATCGCGTCGACGAAGTCGGTGAACAGCACGACCAGCGAGCGCCGGCGGCAGCGGCGCAACAGGTCGGTCAACGCCAGCGTGAAGTTGCTCGCCGCCGGACCATAGTCGAGTCCGGCGAGCGCGTCCTGCAGGCCGCGCAGGGCCGACAGGCCGGCCTCGGGCCGCCGGAACAGCCGTGGCCGGTCGTCGAAGGCGAACGCGCCGACCAGGTCACCGGTCTTCAGGCAGATGTGACCGAGCAGCAGCGCCGCATCGATGGCGTGGTCGACGCGCGGCACGCCGCGCAGTGGTTCGCTCATCAAGTGGCCGCAGTCGATCGCCAGGATCACCTGGTGGTTGCGTTCGGCGCGGTACTCGCGGCACAGCAGCCGGCGATGGCGCGCGGTCGCCTTCCAGTCGACGGCGCGGCGATCGAAACCGGGCACGTATTCGCGCAGCGCATCGAACTCGGAGCCATCGCCGATGAACTGCTCGACCTTGAGGCCGGTCTGGAACTCGCGGCTGGCAAAGCAGCGCAGTGCCTGGGCCTGCACCGCGCGCACGTTCGGCAGCACCTTGGCGGTGCGGCCGAGGTGACGCCGCTGCTCGCGCCACAGCAGGCCGAACGGCCCGGTCCAGCGCAGCCAGGTGCGCCGCACCTGCACCTGGCCGCGACGCACCGGCTGCAGCGGCACGGCGATGGCGGTGACCGCGCCGGCCTGGCAGCGGGCGACCAGCAGCGGCAGCGGCTGCAGGTTGCCGCCGACGTCGATCAGCAGTTCGACGCGCATGCCGGCCCGTGCCGTGGTGCAGAGGCGCAGCTGCAGCGGATCGGGGTCGCCGAGGAACAGCACTTCGGGCAGGTCGACTTCGAGCTGCACGGTGGCGCTGCCCGGGGCCAACAGCAGCTCGAGGCCGAGCAACAGCACCGTGGCGCCGAACCACAGGAACCACAGCGGCCACAGCCGGTGGCTGCACAGCGCCGGCAGCACCGCCAGCGGCATGCTCGCGAGCAGCAACAGCAGCAACCTGCGCGTCGGCCGGATCATCGCGGTGCCGCGGTCCGTTCGACCACCTGGGCGATCACCGCCACCCCGGTCTGGCCCTCGATCTCGGCGGCGGGCGTCAGCAGCACGCGGTGGGCGAGCACCGGCCCGGCGAGCTGTTTGACGTGATCGGGCACCACGTAGTCGAGGCCTTCGAGCACCGCCAGCGCGCGCGCCGCCGCCGCCAGCATGTTGACCGCCCGCGGCGACGCGCCGCACAGCAGGGCCGGATGTTCGCGCGTGCTGCGCACCAGGTCGACGATGTAGTCGACCACCGGGTCCGGCAGGTGCACCGCGGCCACCGCCGCCCGCGCCGCGGTGACGAACGCGTGGTCGACCACCGGTGCGAGGTCGAAATCGGCGAGACGTGGCGCACTGTGTCGGCGGCCGTGCAGGCCCGCCATCGCCCGCTCCTGCTCGCGCGTCGGGTAGCCGACCTGGATCTTCAGCAGGAAGCGGTCGAGCTGCGCCTCGGGCAGCGGATAGGTGCCCTCCTGCTCGATCGGGTTCTGCGTCGCGATCACCAGGAACGCCGGGCTCAGCGCGTGCGAAGTGCCGTCCAGCGTGACCGACCGTTCCTGCATCGCTTCCAGCAGCGCCGCCTGGGTCTTCGGCGGCGTGCGGTTGATCTCGTCCGCCAGCAGCAACTCGGTGAACACCGGGCCCTTGCTGAGCACGAACTCGCTGGTCTGGAAGTTGAACAGGTTGGTGCCGAGCACGTCCGCCGGCATCAGGTCGGGCGTGAACTGGATGCGCCGGAAGTCGAGCGCCAGCAGTCGGGCGAAGGTGCGCGCCAGCAGCGTCTTGGCCGTGCCGGGCACGCCTTCGAGCAGCACGTGGCCTTCGGCCAGCAGGGCCGTGAGCAGCAGCGTGACCGTGCGTTCGTGGCCCATCACCACGGCAGCCACACGCTGCTGCGCCACGGTGGCGATGCTCCGGATCTCAGTCACGTCCATGCACCAGCTCCTCGGTCGTTCGGTGGATCGTCTGCGCCAACGCCAGTGCGGTGCGGGCGTCGCCGCCGGACGCGAGCGTGCTGGCCTCGGCGACCAGTTGGTCGAGCTGTGCGCCCGCGCGTCCCCGTTGCGCCAGCCACAGCACCATCGCGCCGGTGTCGGGCAGCGGCGGCGCGTGCAGCGCGCGCGCGGCGGTGCGCACGCGGTCGGCGGCGAATCGCTGCAGCGACGCGCCGGCGTGACCGGCATGGTCGAGCAGGGCGGCGATGTTGTCGATCAGGAACGCATTGCCCGGTGCGATCGCCGGCGCCACCGGCAGCGGACTGCCGTAGCGGCCGGTGGCGAACCACAGCACGGCGGCCAGCAGCAGCAGCAGGTGCGCCAGCAGCAGCACCAGCGGGAAGTGGCCGAGTTCGGTCCACACCGACGGCTGCTGTTCCCAGCCGTGCAGCGTCTCGTCGAGCACGATCGGTGCACCGTCGCGCAGCAGGTCGAGCATGCCGACGGCGAACGCGGCGTTGTCACCGTCGTCGATGCCATGGTTGGCGATCGGGTCAGGGTCGGCGAGCACGTACACCCGCTTGCCCTTCTGGGTGTAGGCGCCGAGCAGCGTGCCTTCGGCGCTGCCGATCAACTGCTTGCCGCCGAGCGGCGTCAGCAACTGCGGCGCGGCGATCTGCGGCACCGGCAGCGGGCAGCTGGCGCGCAGCCGGGCGGCGTCGCGGCGCTGCACGGTGCCGGTGATGCCCGCTGCTTGCAGCACCTTGGTGGCCAGGTCGGCCGGCAACTCGAAGTCCGTGCCGATCCAGCGCGGCCGGTCGGCATCGCCGCTACCGTCGCGCTTGGGCAACACCAGCAGCACCTTGCCGGCGCCGGCCACCAGCTCGACCAGGCGCTGCTGCAGGTCGCCGTCGAGGTGCGGTTCGGCCAGCACCAGCAGGGCATTGCCGGCGCCGCGGTGAGTGATCGCGTGGCGGCTCTGCACCACCGGCCGCCCGAGCGCGCGCAGCAGTTCGAACAACGCGCGGTGCCCGAGCGCCGAGTTGCTGTACGAGTCGGCCTGCACCGAGATGCGATCGATGCCGTCACCGCGGTACACCAGCAGCAACAACGCCAGCAGCAGCGAGCCGCCGGCGGCGACGCCGAGCAGTCGCGAGCTGCGGCGCGAGAACGGCGGTTCGGTCACGGCGCGGTCGTTGGCCATGACGAACGCCAGCGGCGGTAGTGGTCGAAGCAGGTGCGGTAGTCGCCGGCGTCCGCCGCCTTGCTGCCGAAGTGCGAGCGCTCGGCGGTACGGAACACCACCGCCAGCGCGGCATCACCGGCACCGAGGCCCGGCAGCGTGGCGAGGATCTCGCGACCGGTGTCGGCTCGGGGCCATGGCCGGCCGGCGCGCGTTGCCAGCGCCGCGAATGCGTGCTGCAACATGGCGTGCACCGCCGCAGCGTGCTGGCCGGCAGCGGCGAGCTGCTCGAAGTCGGGCAACGGGCTCGGCGGCGGCGGCGGCGGCACGGCCGTCGGCGAGGCGATCGGCACGGCGGCGGCCCGCGTTCGCCGCCGGCGTTCGGCGATGGCACGGGCGAATCGCGACCACCAGCAACACGTCGAGCACCACGACCAGCGTCCACAGCAGTGCTTCGCCGGCGCCGCCGAAACCCGGCAGCCGCAGCGACTGGCCGGGAGCGTCGCCGATCGGCACGCCGACCTCGCCATGGCGATGACGGCGCGCGGCGCCGTTGCCCGCGAGGTTGCTGCGCTCGCCGCTGTTGCGGTCCGCGGCGACGTCGGGCAGCTCGGTCTGGTAATCGCCGCGGGCGAGCAGCTCGTGCAGGCGCTGCTGGATCGCCTCGCCGGACTGCGCGCACAGCGGCAGCGGACCGATCGACAGCAGCAGCAGTCCCCGGAGCCAGCGCACGGCGCGGAAGCTACGTGGGCGGCGCGGATGTGGCAACTCGCGTGGTCGGCGAAAGCCGGCGCCGGCTTCAGGCCGGCAGCTGCGGCGGCAGGCGTGGCAACGCCTGGACTGCCGCCAGGGCCGTGGCCATGCGCGCCTGCCGGTCGCCGTCGAACGGCAGCGCGCCGAAGCGCACTTCCTGGTAGGCGGCAAACGCGGCCGGCAGCCTGGCATCGGCGGCTACGGCGCCGAGCTGCTGCTGGTACTGCTCCAGCGTGGCGCCCGGCCCGCGGCCGAGGCCGCGCTGCTGCAGTTCCGCCAGGATGCGCAGCAGCCATCGCCGCGCCGGGCGCAGCTCGGGCACGATCGCGCGTTGACGGCGACGGTGCGGGCGACCAGGCCGCACGGCAACGATCGCGGTGGCCAGCAGACCGAGCAGGCACGGCCACGGACTGGTCAGCAGCGACCCTGCCTGTGACCAGGCGGAACGATCGGTCACCGGACCGCTCGCATCGGTGTTCGTGCGCGGAGGTTCCGGCGGGTCGAGCGGCAGCGCGGCACCGCGCTGCAGAGCCGGCGTCGGGTCGAACACCACGAAGCCACAGCCGGCGAACGGGATCTCCACCCAGGCGTGGGCGTGCTGGGTGCCGAACGTGCGCGCGTCCGGCTGCTGGCTGTCCGGTTCACCGCCGTAGAGGCCCACGCCGATGCGGCACGGCACGGAGCGGAGGCGCAGCAGTGCCGCTGCCGCGGCGGCGAAGTGCATGCAGTAGCCGGTGCGGTCGCCGTCGAGGAAGTCGAGCAGGGCGTGGCCGTGCGGTCCGGTCGGCTCGCGCAGCGCGTAGCTGCAGCGCGACCACAGGCCGCGGGTGATCTGGTCGGCGAGTTCCTGGGCCGGCAGAGGTCCAGGCGCCCATTGGCGCAGCAACCGCTGCAGCAGGGCGCGATCGAACTCCGGCGGCAGCGCGGTCAGTGCGGCCAGCGGATCGGGCGTGCGCGTGCGGACGGCGAGCTGCAGATCCTGGCAGGTGACTGCGAACGTGACGACGCTGTTGCCGGGCGCCGGCCGGAAATACTCGCACTGTGGGTCACCGACGATCGCCATCGGGGCGCGCAGCGTGCAGGTGCCCGGCGGCAGCGGCAGCAGGCCGGTGGCCCGGCCGAAGGCCTGCAGCTCGAGCCGCCGCAGCGGCACGCCGGCCACCGGCGTCCGCAGCTGCCACGGCCCGTCGGTCGGGTCATGGCGTTGCAGCGTGACCGCGCTGGCGGTCCAGACATCGACACCGGGCAGGTCGAAAGCGCCCGAGCGCAGATACATGTCGTCCGGCAGCGGCCGATGGTCGGCGGCGACGACGCGCAGCAATCGCTCGTTGCTGCCGTTCAGCGGTGCGCCGGCGCCGCCGAGTGCGAACTGATCGCCGAGGCCGATGCGACGTTGGCCGGCGCCGGCGTCCCCGGCGCCGCGGTTGGCGCGGCTGGGCGCCGGCAGGAGTTCGAGTGCGCGCACACCGGCGAGTGCGCACAGCCCGCAGGCAACAGCCAGCAACAGTCCACCGCCGAGCTGACGGCGCAGCGGTGCCGGTGGCGCCGGCACAGTCAACGACAGCAGGGCCAGTCGTGCTTCGAGCCGCAGCACCAGCGCGCTGCCGAGCACGAACAAGCCGATCAACCACGGATCGGCGCCGCCATGGATGATCGCGCCGACCAGCAGCACACAGAACGCGAGGAACGATGCGAGGGCGCAGTCGGTGTCCCGCCGGCGCACGGTCACGAATCCGAGCGGCGGCAGGATCGTGCCGGCCAGCGCGGCGGGGCGCTCCAGCGGACCGGAGAGGCGCAGCGCCAGCAGCACGAGCAGCAGCTGCAACACTGCGGTGAACGGCACGCGGCGCCACCGTGGCGCCGGCCCGGGCGACCATGCCGCCAACACTGCCGCCGGCGCGGTCAAGGCGACCAGCCAGATGCCGTGCAACTGCGGCCCATGCAGTTGCAGCAGGGCTGCCGCCACGGCCGACCACAGCGCCATGGTGAGCAGCCGCCGCAGGCCGTTGCTGCCGGGCGGCGCCGTCACGGCAGTTCGCCTCCGACCAGGGTGACGCGGGTCCCGAGCGCCAGTGCATCGGTGGCCCGATGACCGCCGGCGGCAAGCCAGTAGACCTGCTCGCAGCGGCGCAGTCCGGCCCAGGTCGCTGCCGGCAGCGATTGGTGCGCGGTCGGGGCGGCGGCGGCCAGCAGCGCGAGGAATTGCTGCTCTTCTGCCGATGCCGCGATCGTCAGCTGATCGGCAGCGTTGCCGAGCAGCACGGCATGCACGGTGGCGTCCTGGGCGCGCAGCATTTCGAGCAGCGTCGCGGCCGCAGACAGACTCCATTCGAAGCGGGCGCCGCCGCGGCGTGGCGATCTTCCGGGCGGCCGCCGCAGGTCGAGCACCAGGCCGACCGACCGCGGCACGTTGCCGTGCCAGGTCACGGTCACCAGCGAACCGAGCGTGCTGCTGCGCAGAGCGTGCACCCGTCGGGCGTCGTCGCCCAGGCGGTACTCGCGCAGCGAGTGGAACTCGGGTCCCGGCAGCGTGCGCGCGTCACGCTGACCGGTCTGCTGGTCGTCGGCCGCGCGCAGCAGCTGGGGCGACAACGGTACGCGCGCCGGCTCGACGATCAGCTCGGCGGCGATCGTCAGCACCGCGCGGCTGCGCAGGAAACCGAACGGCCAGCTGCTGTGCAGCACGAACGTGCGCTCGCACCGGCGACCGCGCTGCTGGCCGCGGGCCGGCAGTGGCAGCATCGCGACGCCACCCTTGGCCAACCGATCGAGCAGCGCGCCGCCGCCGGGCGCCGACGTGCGCGGTTCGAGCAGCCGCAGCTCGAGCAGGCGCCGATCGCCTTCGTTGCGCAGTTCGACCTGGTCGACGAACGGCGCGCCGGCAACGGTCCGCCGCCGCACCACGTGCACCCGCACGCGTTCGAGCCGGCGCGGCTTGGCCACGAAGTCGACGAACAGGGGCGCCGCCAGCAGGCCGGCAGCCAACCGCGCATCGACGTCACCGGTCAGCCAGGCGGCGGTCGTCGCCAACGTGGCGAGCAGCAGCAGCACGCGGCCGCGTACCGTCAGTTCGATGGTGCTGCGAACGGTCGCCACGGTCACTCCGGCAGCGGCGCCTGCGCCAGCAGCTCCAGCAGCAGCGCCTCGCCGGTGGCGGCGTCGGCACCGCCGCGCAGGGTCAGCCGGTGGGCCCACACCGGCAGCAGCAGGCAGCGCACGTCGTCGGGCACCACGTAGTCGCGGCCGTGGACGACGGCGCGGGCGCGGCAGGCGCGGTGCAGCGCCTGGGCACCGCGGGGGCTGACGCCGAGCAGCGCGTCGCCGCTGCGGCGCGTGCGGCCGGCCAGCTCGACCAGGTGCGCGGTCAGCTCCGCACTCATGCGGATGGCGTCGACGCTGGCGCGGGCCGCCAGCAGCTGCTCGCGCGTGGCCACCGGACGCACTTCGGCCGCCGCGCGATGACCGTCCTCGCGGGCGACGATGGCCGCCTCGCTGCGTGGATCGGGATAGCCGAGGCGGATGCGCATCAAGAAGCGATCGAGTTGGTTCTCGGGCAACGGATAGGCGCCGGTGGCGGTGACCGGGTTCTGCGTCGCCACCACGAAGAACGGCTCGGGCAGGGCCAGCGTCTGCCGGTCGACCGTCACCGTACGCTCGGCCATGCATTCGAGCAGCGCCGATTGGGTGCGCGGCGGCGTGCGGTTGAGTTCGTCGGCCAGCAGCACCGAGGTGAACACCGGGCCGGGTCGGAAAGTGATCTCGCCGCTGTGCGGATGGTAGACCTGCGCCCCGAGCACGTCGGCCGGCAGCAGGTCGGCGGTGCACTGCAGGCGCTGGAACGGCAGGTCGAGCGCCTTGGCCAACGACTTGGCCAGCAAGGTCTTGCCGACGCCCGGGTGATCCTCGATCAACAGATGGCCGCCGGCCAGCAGCGTGGTCACGGCCAGCTCGACGGCGGTCTCCTTGCCGAGCAGCACCTGGTCGATTGCCGACCGCAGCTTGGTGGCGAGTTCGGACATCCGCGGTGGGCGACTTCTAACTGACCTTGGCAGCGATGCTACTGCGATCTAGAGGCCGCGGCGGTCTGCAGGCGAACTTCCGGACGCGACCTGCGCTTGCCGCGCCTTTCGCATGGACCGCCCTGCCTGTCGACCGGATCATCCACTCGTCCACCCGAACGATAACACTATGCAGCTCCGTGCCTTCGCCTGTGGCCTGCTCGGCCTTCTCCTCTCTGCCTGCCACTCGACCATCGATCGCCGCGTCGATCCCGATTCGCCCGATGCGGTCGGCGGTGCCGTGCTGCAGAGCCAGGACATCCGCACGATGGCCATCAGCATGGCCCGCGACATCAACAAGTACGGCGTGCTGGAGCGCGGCCGGCCGGGCGAGCGGATTTCGTTCCACATCACCGAGATGCGCAAC
>Ga0209488_10000097_pt1 | contig 62806 bp, 60 predicted proteins | sample Rivendell_Oct201_8_FD_188349 | JGI IMG/M metagenome (GOLD analysis project Ga0209488, IMG submission 188349) | Vadose zone soil microbial communities from the Eel River Critical Zone Observatory, Northern California, USA -... | ecosystem: Environmental > Terrestrial > Soil > Vadose zone >...
GATTTCGGCAGAGAGAAAAGGTCATCGTATGCCTCCAGGTCCAGCAGCGCAGCAAATGCCAGAACGCCAGCCAATCCCCGGGGTAAAGAATCTCGTCGCCGTAGCCAGCGGCAAAGGCGGCGTTGGCAAGACCACCGTCGCCGTAAATCTCGCGCTGGCGCTAGTAAAGCTGGGCCATAAAGTTGGCCTGATCGACGCTGATGTTTACGGCCCGAACGTGCCGATCATGCTCGGCACAAATCAGGAGCCCCTTGCGACTGCCGATCGCCGCATCATTCCCATCGAAATTTCTGGCCTGAAAATGATTTCCATGGGCCTGCTGAATCCCGGCGACAAGCCGATGATTTGGCGGGGCCCGATGCTGCACGGCGTGATCACGCAATTCTTGCGCAGCTGTGAATGGGGCCAGCTCGATTATTTGATTATCGACCTGCCGCCCGGTACCGGCGACGTGCAGCTCACGCTGATTCAGACCGTCGCGATTTCAGGAGCGGTGGTTGTGACCACTCCATCGACCGTCGCGCTCGCCGATGTTCGCAAAGCCATCGAGATGTTTCGTCAAGTGAACGTAGAAGTGCTCGGCGTCGTCGAAAATATGAGCACGTTTGCATGCCCGCACTGCGGCCAGCCGGTAGATATCTTCGGCCACGGCGAAGGCGCGAAAACCGCCCATGCCTACGGCGTCCCGCTGCTCGGCGAAATCGAAATCGATCCGCGCATCCGCGTGGGCGGCGACACCGGGAAGCCAGTCGCGATCCTCGGCGAAGACGCTGCCGCGGCGAAAAGTTTGTACGGCGTTGCGCACGCTGTCATCGCGCGACTCGGCGAGCTTGGATCTTCCACGCTTGGTCCGTCCGTGCAAATCGACTAGTAACCGGCTCCACTTTGGTCGTGCCGTGAGTCGCGCTCAATCGCTGCGGCTTTAGCCGCTGAGGCGCACCTTACGGTTCTGGCGCCACTCCTAAACGCCAGAATCGCAGCCTTGTTTCTGAACCTCACCTCATGACGGACTTTTCCTTTCGTCTCGTTCCACTTTCGGCTATACTCCGCAGTGGGCAGAAGCACGCAAACGCGGCACTGTGGCAGCACAGTTGCCGCATTTTCTTTTTGCCGCCGCAAAAATACGATCAGGATTCGCAAGAACTCGTTCAGCGGCGAAATTCCGTAAGTCTTGTATAATCAATACTTGCAAAAATGTGTCAAAACAAAGGACTTTAAGCTCCTTCAGAATCATCAGTTACAAAAACAGGGGGAGGGGCTCAGCAGCGCTCGGCCCTTCAATTTCTGAACGCTCAAATGACTCGCCAGCCTGACATCCGCCCGTACCGTGGCAAACACCCGCAAATAGCCGCCTCGGCGTACATTGACCCTGCGTCGGTGGTGATCGGCGACGTTGTGGTTGGCGAAGACTCGAGCCTCTGGCCGCTCTGCGTCGTGCGTGGCGATGTGAATTACATTCGCATCGGCGCGCGCACAAATATTCAGGACGGCTCGATACTGCACGTGATGAAAGACGAATACCCGCTCATTCTCGGCGACGACATCACCGTCGGTCATTCCGTGACGTTGCACGGTTGCACTATCGAGTCGCGCTGCCTGATCGGCATGCGCGCCACAATTTTAAATGGCGTAGTCGTCGGTGAAGGTAGCATCATCGCCGCGGGCACGCTGCTCACCGAGCGTACAATTATTCCGCCGCGCAGCCTCGTCGTCGGCGCGCCCGGAAAAATAAAGCGCCAGCTAATCGCCATCGATCAAGCAACAATTGATCGCTATGCCCAGCGCTACGTCGAATACAAAGAGATCTATCGCAAGGAAGTGGCTGGTGATTCGTGATCGTCGATTCACTTAATACCACTCCTTCTAGATTTGTCATTCCGAGCCAAACGAGGAATCTGTTTTTGTCCTGATCATGGCGAACAAATCCAAATTCCAGGCCATTCGTGGCACGCGCGACCTCCTCCCGCCGGAAACGGCGCTGTGGAATCATGTCGAAGAAACCGCACACGCCGTCTTCGACACATTTGGATTCAGCGAAATTCGTCCGCCAATCTTTGAGCCGACCGAACTCCTGGCACGCGCCGTCGGCGGTGAAACGGATATCGTATCCAAAGAGATGTATACCTTCGAAGATAGGGCCGGCGGCTTGCCTGATCCAGGGGAAATGAGTCCTGATGGCTTCCTAAACGAAATAAGGCGCGCAATGAACTCCGGACAACTTGCGAACGATGCTGCTGTCATAGCCCAGCTAGAATTCCAGCTGGAAAACTACAATTTGAGGAGCGATTCTGAAAGGGCTCGTCTTATATGGATGTATTTCGTTCGTGGCCTTCGCCTAGGGGACTCGATCAGTCTCCGTCCCGAGGCCACCGCCTCCGTCTGCCGCGCCTACATCGAACACAACATGCAGCAACTGCCGCAGCCGGTGAAGCTGTACTACATGGGACCGATGTTTCGGCGCGAGCGGCCCCAAAAGGGAAGATACCGGCAGTTCTACCAGATTGGCGCAGAAGTTCTTGGCGGCGGCGACGCCCCTGCGATCGACGCCGAGGTCATCGAAATGGTGATGACGTTTTTCGATCGAGTCGGACTCAGCGGCATCGAACTCGACATCAATTCGATAGGGCACAACGCGCCCGATTGTCGCCCCGCGTACGTCGAGAAGTTGAAAGCCGCGCTGGAAAAAGCGAAAGACAAGCTCGGAGCGGACAGCCAGCGCCGCATCGAAACCAATCCGCTGCGCGTGCTCGACTCTAAGCTCGAACATGAACAGCCGATCATCGCGACGCTGCCACGCATCGCCGATCATCTGTGCGCGGAATGCGCCGCTCATTACGCTTCGGTAAAGCGCCAACTGGAACTGCGAGGAGTTTTCTTCAAGGAGAACTGGCGGCTGGTGCGCGGGCTCGACTACTACATGCGCACCACATTTGAAGTTACCGCCAAGGGGCTCGGCTCGCAGAATGCGGTCTGCGGCGGCGGCCGCTATGACGGTCTGGTGGAATTGCTCGGCGGCCTACCAACGAAAGGCATCGGCTTCGCGATTGGCGAAGACCGCCTGATCCTTTCGCTGCAGGAAAGCGGCAAAGGCGCGGCGCCGCACGGCCGCGACGTGTATATCGCCTGGATGGGTGAGCGCGCCTATGCGACCGCTGTTCGCGCCGCGAAGGATCTACGCAACGCGGGATTCAGCGTCGAGTTGCCTCCTACCGAATCAAAATTCGGCAAAGCGCTCGAACGCGCCGATAAGCTCGGCTCGCGCTATGCCCTCATCCTCGGCGATAATGAAGTCTCGGAAGGCTCCTGGACGCTGAAGACCTTGGCCGACGGCACCCAGCGGAAATTCACGGAACCGGAGCTGTTGGAATTCTTGACAAGCGTAAAAGTAAGCGGCGAACGACTGTGAATTCGTAGTGGCCGGGCTTCAGGCCGGATCTTTTGATTTGCATTCCGAAAGGGAACTACACCGTGTTGGACTTTCTCGGTAATCTGAAGCGCACACACTACTGCGGAGCGCTTCGCGCATCCGACGCAGGTAAACCCGCCATCGTTCTCGGCTGGGTCGCGCGCCGCCGCGACCTCGGCAATTTGCTGTTTCTCGATGTGCGCGACCGCTCCGGAATTGTCCAAGTGGTCTTCAATAAAGAGACGCAGCCCGAAGCTCACAGCAAAGCAGAACAGGCGCGCAGCGAATTCGTGGTCGCAGTCGAAGGCAACGTTGTGCAGCGGCAGAAAGCCAATCCTGAGCTGGCCACCGGCGAAGTCGAAATGAACGCTACGAAGCTGCACATTCTGAATAACGCCAAGACGCCTCCATTTCCAATCGAAGACCAGATCAATGCAGCGGAAGAGACGCGTCTGCGTTTCCGCTATCTCGATTTGCGGCGGCCGAAGCCACATGCCAACCTAGCGCTGCGCCACAAAATCATTCTGGAAATTCGCAGGACCATGGACGAGATGGGATTCATTGAAGTCGAAACGCCCATGCTCACCCGCTCCACTCCCGAAGGTGCACGGGACTTCCTTGTTCCCAGCCGTATCCATCATGGTCAGTTCTACGCGCTGCCGCAGTCTCCGCAAATTTTCAAACAGATTTTGATGATTGGTGGCCTCGACCGCTATTTTCAAATCGTGAAATGTTTTCGCGACGAAGACCAGCGCTCCGACCGCCAGTTGGAATTTACACAGCTCGACCTAGAAATGTCCTTCCCTCGCCAGGAAGATATTTTTCATGTTATCGAGCAGGTGATGGTCCGCGCCTGCGCCGTCGCTGACATCAAAGCCGAAGCGCCTTTCCCGCACATGCTTTACAAAGACGTGATTCGCAAGTACGGTAGCGACAAGCCCGACATGCGTTTCAGCATGGAACTGCATGAAGTCACTGCATGCTTTCCGCCAGAAGCCAAAGAAAAGCTGCAAATCGAAGGCAATATCTTCGCATTCGCCGCCCCCGGCGCGGCAGGATATTCGCGCAAACAGCTCGACGAGCTCACCGAAAAAGCGAAAGCACTCGGGGCGCGCGGCGCGTATTTCGTAAAAGTTGCCGCTGATGGCGTTACGTCAACCGTCGAGAAATTAATCGGCGCGGAAAATGTAAAAACACTTGCCGAGACTTGCGGTGCAAAAACCGGCGACCTGGTTGTCGCCGTTTCCGCCAAGCAAGAAATTAAAGGCACAGAAGCCGCCGCGCTGATCGCCGGACAACTGCGCCTGCAACTCGGCGAAGCGCTTGGCATCATCGACAAATCGCAATGGAAATTCCTTTGGATCACGGGCTTCCCGCTGTTTGAATGGAGCGCGGCCGACAAAACCTGGGTCAGCGCACAACATCCCTTCACGGGGATCGTCGACGAAGATCTCGAGAAACTCGAAACCGCGCCATGGGAAGTACGTTCGAAAGGATACGATCTTGTTTTGAACGGCTACGAGCTGGGCTCCGGCAGCATCCGAATCCACCGCCAGGATATTCAGGAGCGCCTCTTCAAAGCTCTCGGCCTTAGCGAAGAACAGTTGCGCAAGCGCTTCGGCTTCTTCCTCGATGCACTCACGTACGGTACGCCGCCCCATGGCGGCATCGCTCTCGGCATCGATCGCGTCGTCATGCTCCTCGCCGGAGAAAAATCCATCCGCGAAGTCATCGCATTTGGCAAAACCACCGCCGCAGTAGATCTCATGGCCGAGTCACCGTCCGAAGTGGACGCCGCCCAGCTTGACCAGCTCGGCATCCAGCTGAAACAAAAGGAAAGAGCAGCAGAGTGATAAGCAAGTCTGCCACTGTGATTTGGAACATCGGTGATGTCTTTGCTCCTGGAAATCATAAAATCTATCTTCGGCGCGACTTTCCATCTTGCTCGCGTGGCAACTCTACGCGATGAGTCTAGACCGCGATGGGTTAACTATTCCTTGGCGGGCTGCTATTATGTGCTTCCGGTGATGTTAATATTTCTTTTTTCATTTCTTGGAATATCGCGGTCATCGTCGCAGCTGCGTTCATCGTTTCCTTAGTCGTTGGTGCGGTATCGGAAGCGGATGATATAGGTCCTCGGTAGGATTGGGATGAGCAGAATTCGGATATTGCCGGAAGCTGTGGCCAACAAGATCGCTGCTGGCGAAGTTGTCGAGCGGCCAGCTTCGGTCGTAAAGGAGCTGCTCGAAAACGCTCTGGACGCGGGCGCGAAGACCATTCGAATTGAGATCGAATCCGGCGGCAAGCGGATGATCCGGGTCATCGACGACGGTCACGGCATGACCCATGACGATTCGTTGCTGGCGTTCGAACGCCATGCCACCAGCAAACTGAGATCCGCCGACGATTTGCTTTCCATCGCCACGCTCGGTTTTCGCGGTGAGGCGCTCCCTACCATCGCCGCCGTATCGCGCTTGTTGCTCGAATCGCGTGACGCAGCGGAAGCCGAAGGCACGCGCATCGAATTTGCCAACGGTAAATTGATCAGCGTCAAGCCCGCGGGGCTTCCCGCAGGGACCACACTCAGCGTCGCCGATCTTTTCTACTCCATTCCCGCGCGGCGAAAATTCTTGAAGTCCGACACTACCGAACTCGGCCACATCGCTTCGCTTGTCACACACTATGCGCTGGCGAATCCTGACAAACAATTCGTCCTTACCACGCCGACGCAGACGATTATCGATTGTCCGCCGGTGGAAAAGCTCGCCGACCGCGTTTATCAACTCTTCGGCCGCCAGGCTCTCGATGAGCTCGTGGAGATTCCCGCTGTTGCTGCGCCGTTTCGCTCTGCCATCACAGAGCCCGCACTCGATCCGGAAGAAGAAAAAGCCACACTGACGATTTCCGGATTCACGTCGCGGCCGGAAATTCAGCGTCCCAATCGCAATGGCATCTATATTTTTGTGAATAAACGCCTGGTTCGCGATCGCTTGATCCTGCATGCGATTCACGAGGCCTATCGCAACATTCACCCGCACGCGATTTTCCCGGCAACTCTGCTTTTTCTCGAAATGCCTTACGACGAGGTGGACGTCAACGTTCACCCGGCAAAAATCGAAGTGCGTTTCCGCCGCTCGCAATTTGTTCACGACGCCACGCGGGATGCGATTCGCCAGGCGCTTATGAGCGCGCGCCCAATCGCCAGCTTCGCCGTCGCTGCAGGAACGGCAGTGTCGCAGCGGCTGCAAACCAATCCTTCTTCCTGGACTGGCTCCGGCTCCTCCCTTGCGCCGATCACTCCCGCTCCAGCCGGCTCCGGCATTCCGCACGCCGTGATTCCGCGCCTGGAAGAAATCGCTTTAGGCGGGGGCGTAGGCTCCGATGGAGGTTTCGATCTTTCCTCGGCTCCAATGCAACCGATGGAGCAGCGCTTCGCGTTCGAACCGGGCTCGTCATTCAGCGCAAGTGCTGGCGCAGACGCGCCGCTGCTTGCGCTGCCTTTGTCCGCCGCTTCGAGCTGGATGTCGAATCTCGCCGGCGCAAATGGCGATCAACCGGCCTCGCTCCCGCATCCGGATCAAATCGCCGACCTGAAGCCGCTTGGCCAGGTAAGCTCCAGCTTCATCATTGCGGTAAACGGACAAGGGCTGTGGATTGTGGACCAGCACGTGGCGCATGAACGGGTGCTGTTCGAACAACATCTCGAAGCGCGGCGCGCCGGCAAAGTGGAATCGCAGCGCATGCTCATGCCCATGGTCATCGAGTTGTCGCCGCGCCAGATCGTCACCTACGAAAAAATCGCCGAGGAACTTGCTGCAAATGGATTTGAAGTCGAGCCCATGGGCCCGCGTAGTTTCGCGATACAGTCCATGCCCGCCGGAATTATTTCCAGCGACGCCGAAAAACTGCTGACCGAAATTCTCGACGGCATCGAGCGGGAAAACGCGGCCGTCTCCATCGAGACGCTGCAGGCGAAAATCGCAGCGTCCACGGCATGCCACGCGGCAATCAAGATAAATATGCCACTCGATCAAAGCAAGATGGAGTGGCTGCTCGGCGCACTCGCCAAAACCGATTGTCCAATGAGCTGCCCGCACGGCCGCCCAGTGGTGCTTCGCTATTCCGTAAAGGAAATCGAGCGAGCCTTTCATCGGATTTGAAGAAGTGGCCTCGCGACGAGCGGCGTAAACGAGTGGCGATGCGTGCGCCGAGGCTGATAAACTCTTCGGGGTCTTCTAGTCTTACTTAGTACTGAAAACTGACTACTAATTATTTATAAATTCCTCCGCCGAGGCACTCGTGAGCGATTCGCAGAAAACCGCAGTCATTTTCGGCCTGGCCAACAAGAGGAGCATCGCCTGGGCCATTGCTCAAAAATTGCAGGAGGCCGGTTGGCGTCTGGCAATCTGCTACCAAAACGAACGCCTAGAGCAGGAAGCCAGGGACTTGATTGCCGATCTGCCGGGCACGGCGGGCTTCATGTGCGACGTTTCCTCCGATGAGCAGATCGTGAAACTCTTCGACGAGCTGAAATCCAAGTACGGCACATTGCATGGAATTGTTCACAGTGTTGCGTTCGCTCCTGCCGAAGAATTAAAGGGCGAATTCGTAAATACCACGCGTGAAGGATTCCGCATCGCGCACGACATTAGTGTGTATTCGTTGGTCGCCGTCGCGCGCGCCGCCGCGCCGGTGATGACCGAGGGCGGAAGCATGGTCACCATGTCGTACTTCGGCGCGGAGAAAGTCGTTCCGCGCTACAACGTGATGGGCGTTGCAAAAGCAGCGCTAGAAGCCAGCGTGCGCTATCTCGCGTCCGACCTGGGGCCGAAGGGAATCCGCGTCAATGCCATCTCCGCCGGGCCGATAAAGACTCTCGCCGCGCGCGGTATTTCGAATCTCGGAGAGATGCTGAAGGCGCACGCCGACCGCTCGCCCCTCAGGCGCAACGTGGATCCCGCGGAAGTCGGCGGCACAGCGGCTTTCCTGCTCTCCAGCGCAGGCTCTGGCATCACCGGAGAGACTATTTACGTAGATTGCGGCTACAACATTATGGGTTTTTAGCGAACCAATTTCCCGCGGAAAATGAAGACGGGATCACGACTGCACGAATGACGCTCAAGAAAAACCTTACCATCGCTATTGACGGACCCGCGGGCTCGGGCAAGAGCAGTGTCGCTCGCCTGGTCGCACAAAAACTCGGCTATAACTATCTGGATAGCGGCGCGATGTACCGGGCACTTGCTTTGAACGCGCTGCAGGGCGGCGGCATTGCACTTTCGTCAGAACACGAGCTTGAAACTTTGGCTCGCGACACGCACATTGAACTTCGGCCCGTGCCGCCGACTCTACAGGACCCGTGCATCCATAATCAGGTATTCCTTGACGGCGTCGATGTGACGCAGTCGATTCGCACCAATGAAGTAGCCCAAGCCGCCTCGCGCGTCGCCACCGTCCCGGGTGTACGCAAGATTCTGGTCGCGGAGCAACAGCAGGCGGGCGCTGGCGGTGGTGTGGTGATGGAGGGCCGCGACATCGGTACGGTCGTCTTTCCTAATGCCGAGCTGAAGATCTTTCTGGAAGCCACTCCCGAAGCGCGCGCCGAGCGGCGTTCGAAAGAGCATCTCGAAAAAGGCGAACCGGTGGACGCGGCAAAAGCACTCGAAGAAATTCACCAACGCGACCAGCGGGACACTGAGCGCCGAGTTTCTCCGCTGGTGCGCGCGGCGGACGCCGTTCTAGTGGACAATACCGCGATGGACGTCGAGGAGACCGCGCGTCTCATTGTTCAGTTAGCCCGCGAACGGGAAGCCAGAATCGGCAAGGACGCAGGAGTCGTTGCCTGATGCCCTTTTCAATCTTCGTCGCCTCCGAGCCTGTTCCGCGTTGTTTTTTCCTTTCACTCGTCGAGGCAGCGATCAACACCTGAGCGCGGTCGGGCGCGTGCTCGCCACCACCAAACAATCCGGGATCGCGTCTTCGGAATAACCGGAATTTTGGCCTATGCGCGACAACTCGTTCCAATCCGCCTTCTCGTATGCAAACAATGTTTTATAGACATTCCCAAACGCGCCTCCAGCCCCACTCAGTGCGGTGCGAATTTCGGCGGATAACGATAGCTCGGCCAAGACTCGCGGCATTGGGCGGTCCCGCAGCGCATCCGCGGTCGATAGCAAGTCCATCAGGAACAACTCCGATGAATTCCTGGAGAGTCCGAGCGGTCGCGCCAGCTCTTCGCAAAAATAAGCGCGGGCCAGTGCCGTGCGGATCAACTCTGCCGGTTTGCCTCCGATCTCTTCGCCAACGCCGAATTCCTCCGCGCGAAATCGCAGGCCATAGCCGAACAGGGTCAAGTTGTCTTTTAGAATTGCTTGCCTGGCAGTGAACCTTTCGAACACACTGCCTCTCTTTTTCCCCGGAGAGGCGCGGACCGTGCAGATTGTGCAGCTCGAGAGGTGAGCGAACAGGAAGGGGCTAAATCACGAACTACTTTACGACACTACGTTCCGGTCGGGGTTGACATTGATGCCAGGAATTCCCCGTTGGACTTCGTCTTGGTCAAACGGCTGAGCAACAGTTCCATCGCTTCGACCGTCGACAACGGGCTCAAGACTTTACGCAGCACCCACACGCGACTGAGTTCATCGGGTGGCAGCAGCAGTTCGTCCTTACGCGTTCCAGAGCGTTGAATATCGATGGCAGGAAAGACGCGTTTATCGGCGAGCCGGCGATCCAGGTAAATTTCCATGTTACCGGTGCCCTTGAACTCTTCGAAAATTACGTCGTCCATGCGGCTGCCAGTGTCGATCAGCGCGGTGGCGATGATGGTCAGCGAACCGCCTTCTTCCACGTTGCGAGCGGCGGCAAAGAATCGCCGCGGGCGTTGCAGCGCGTTGGCGTCAATACCGCCGGAAAGAACCTTGCCCGATGGCGGAGTGACTGCGTTGTAGGCGCGCGCCAGGCGGGTGATGGAATCCAACAGCACCACCACGTCGCGCTTGTGTTCGACGAGGCGCTTGGCCTTTTCCAAAACCATTTCCGCCACTTGGATGTGCCGCTGTGGAGCTTCATCAAACGTCGAGCTGATGACTTCGCCTTTTACCGTGCGCTGCATGTCGGTAACTTCTTCCGGGCGCTCGTCAATCAGCAGCACAATCAGCGCGACTTCCGGATGATTGGTGGTCACGGAATTTGCGATCGATTGCAGCATCATGGTCTTACCGGTGCGGGGCGGAGCATTGATCAGCCCGCGCTGGCCCTTGCCTATGGGGTTCAGCAGATCCAGAACCCGCCCGGTCATGTTGTCCTTAGAGGTTTCCATCTTCAAACGACCCTGCGGATACAGCGGCGTCAGGTTGTCAAAGAAAATCTTATTGCGCGCAACTTCCGGATCTTCAAAGTTGACCGCTTCCACTTTAATCAACGCGAAATAACGTTCGCCGTCTTTCGGCGGACGAACTTGTCCGGAGACGGTGTCTCCGGTGCGCAAATCGAACTTGCGAATTTGCGACGGCGAAACATAAATATCGTCCGGGCCCGGCAGGTAGTTATATTCCGGCGCGCGGAGAAATCCGAATCCGTCCGGGAGGCATTCCAGCACGCCTTCCGAGAAGATAAGCCCGCTCTTTTCGGTCTGGGCGCGAAGGATCTGGAAGATTAACTCCTGCTTGCGCATCCCGCTGGCGCCGGGAACGTTAAGTTCCTTGGCGATCTTTGCCAGGTCGGTGATGTTTTTTTCTTTGAGTTCCGCAAGGCTGATACTGATTTGATTATTGGTTTCTGCAGTTTCTTTAGCCATATGTCCTTAACTTCGTAGTTTTTGAGTGTTGAAGAGTTCCTGTTACAGAGATTGTGTTCTCGGGATGGATTACCGCGTCTGGCGGCGCAACGTTTTATCCCAGGGTTGCAAGGACAACTTGCTTCTGTAAGGATTTGTAAAAAACCCTTAAGCCCTGAAACACGCCCGCCAAAATGGGCAAACCGTGTGATTGGCAACTTTCGTGTCCCGCGTGGAATTCTTTCTTGCACCCGAGGTGGGAACCTCGGGCAATGCGGGAATCGTTAGTTGGTCAAACTCGAGTCTTTCTCAGCTCCGCCGACAAACCCTTCTGCAACCGGCGCAACAGCGTCATGCTCTATGGGCACAATCGCCCGCTCAAGCGCGATCTGTAAAACTTCATCCATCGTCTCAACCGGGTGCACTGTCAGGCTTGCGAGGATCTCCTGCGGGATGTCCGGCAGGTCTTTCTCATTGTCCTTCGGAACCAGTATGGTACGCAAGCCCATTCGGTGGGCAGCCAGCAATTTTTCCTTGATACCCCCGATGGGCAATACTTTGCCGCGCAGAGTAATTTCGCCGGTCATCGCCACGTCGCAGCGAACTGGAATTCTCGTTAGCGCGCTCACAATGGAAGTGCAAATCGTAATGCCGGCCGATGGACCGTCTTTCGGGATCGCGCCTTCCGGTACGTGCAAGTGAATATCAAGAGTGCGATAGAAATCCTTCGGCAAACCGAATTGCGCCGAACGCGACCTGATAAAGCTCATCGCGGCCTGTGCCGACTCCTGCATTACGTCGCCGAGTTTGCCCGTCAGCGTCAGGCGTCCTTTGCCTTCCATCAGGGTTGCTTCCGTCGCCAGCACCGTTCCGCCAACTTCGGTCCAGGCCAGACCGGTGGTCAGGCCGATTTCGTTGTGCTTCTCCAGCCAGAATTCCCGGTATTTCAAGATGCCCAGATATTCGCCGACATTCGCCGCAGTAATCTCAACTTTAACGGTCTCGGCGCCGTCGGTTACCACCTTGCGAGCCACCTTGCGCGCGATGTTTTGAATCTCGCGCTCCAGGCTGCGCACGCCAGCTTCATGTGTGTAGTGACGGATGATATCGAGCAGCCCTTCGTCCTGGAAACTTAGATTTTCTTCGCTCAGTCCAGTGGCTTCGCGTCCGCGCTTCACCAGGAATCGCTTGGCAATTTCCAGTTTTTCCTGTTCCGTATAACCTGCCAACCGCAATATTTCCATGCGGTCCTGCAATGGCTGAGGAATGGTGTGCAGTACGTTGGCGGTGCATACGAACATGACCTTCGACAAATCGTATTCCACATCCAGGTAGTGATCCGTGAACCCGTGATTCAACTCTGGATCCAGCACTTCCATCAGCGCTGCGGAAGGATCGCCGCGAAAATCCGTGGACATCTTGTCCACTTCGTCCAGCACGAAAATCGGATTTATGGTGCCGGCTTTCTTCATCATCTGGATGATCTGGCCCGGCAACGCGCCGATATACGTCCGGCGATGGCCGCGAATTTCCGCTTCATCGCGCACGCCACCCAGCGATACCCGAACAAACTTGCGCCCCGTGGCATGTCCGATGGACATCGCCAGAGAGGTTTTTCCCACGCCCGGAGGCCCGACAAAGCACAGAATCGATCCCTTGGGATTTTTCACCAGTTGCCGCACCGCCAGGAATTCCAGGATGCGGTCCTTGATCTTTTCCAGGCCGAAATGCTCTTTGTTCAATATTTCTTCGGCAGCCTTGATGTCGCGGATCTCCTTCGAGCGCTTCTTCCACGGCACCGCCAGCAGCCAATCGAGATAGTTTCTGCTTACCGTGGACTCTGCGGACATCGGCGGCATCAACTCCAGCCGCTTCAGCTCGGTCAGCGCCTTTTCCTGTACGTCCGGAGACATCCCGGCGCCTTCAATTTTTTTCTTCAGCTCGTCCAGTTCGCTTTTTTCCCCGCGCCCCAGTTCCTTCTGAATGGCCTTCAATTTTTCGTTGAGGTAATATTCTTTCTGCGCGCGCTCCATCTGCCGCTTTACGCGAGTGTTGATGTTGCGATCGACATTTAATTTTTCCAGTTCAATTTCCAGAATGTCGCAAATGCGCGTCAGACGCTCCAGCGGATCGGTCGTCTCCAGTAAATCCTGTTTTTCGTCCACCGGGAGCTGCAGGTTGGCTGCGATCGTGTCCGACAATCTGGCCGGATCATCCACCCGCGCCGCCGCGATCATGGTGTCGTAATTGAGGCTCTGCGAAAGCTTGATGAATTGCTCGTACAGGCCGGTAACTTTCTGTACCAGCTGATCCACTTGTGGCGAAGGCTCCACGCGGGCGCCCAGCAGCCGTACCGTAGCGCGGAAAAATCCTTCTTCGCCGGTAATCGATAGCGCTCGTGCACGCTCGACGCCTTCCACCAACACTTTGATATTTCCGTCGGGCAGTTTAACGCTTTGCACGATGTTCGCAAGCGTCCCCACCGCATAAATTTCTTCCGGTTTCGGATCATCCACCGAAGCGTCGTGCTGCGTGGAAAGAAAAATCTTTTTGTCGCCGGCCAGCGCTTCTTCGAGGGCGCGCACGCTGGCTTCCCGTCCCACGATAAACGGCGTCATCTGCTGCGGGAAGATGACCATGTCCCGCACCGGCATCATCGGTACGCGCTTCATTTCTTGTTTTTCGCGATTGAACATTAGAACCTTTGCATTCCCCCTGGAAGCGGCTCAAGTGAACCGGTAAGTCTTATCGACGCCATCTTTCTGAATAGCGCGCGCCGGCGGCGGTCAGCCCGCTTTTTCCAGCAAGCTCCAATTAATTTCGTGTCCGCGAACCATTTCCGCTGTCACCACGAAGTCGCGCAATTTCCGCTGCATCGGCAGGTTGTACATCAATTCCAGCATGAGGTCTTCGAGAATCATGCGCAAGCCTCGCGCTCCCACTTTGCGCTGAAGCGCCAACTCCGCGACGGTGTCCAGCGCATCATCGGTAAACCGTAGCCGCACATTCTCAAATTCAAATAGCCGCTGGTATTGCTTCAGCAGCGCGTTCTTGGGCTCCGTCAAAATCTTCATCAGCGCGTTCTTGTCCAGATCGTTCATTACGCCCGCCACCGGCAAGCGCCCCACAAATTCCGGAATTAATCCGTAACGAATCAAATCGCCCGGCTGTACTTGCTCCAGCAATTCCGTGTTGCGCCTCTGCACGGTCGCTGGCGTGGTGTCGGTGTGAAATCCCAGCGCTCGCGTTCCCGCGCGCTTCTCAATGATTTTTTCCAGGCCCACAAACGCGCCGCCGCAGATAAACAAAATATTCGTGGTATCCACGGGAGTAAATTCCTGATGCGGGTGCTTGCGTCCGCCTTGCGGCGGCACATTGGCCACCGTGCCTTCCAGAATCTTCAGCAGCGCTTGCTGCACGCCTTCGCCGGAAACGTCTCGTGTAATCGACGGGTTCTCGTCCTTCTTCGCGATCTTGTCGATTTCGTCGATATATATGATGCCTTGCTGCGCTTTCTGTACATCGCCGTCCGCGGCTTGCAGCAGCTTCAAAATAATATTTTCAACATCTTCGCCAACGTAGCCCGCTTCGGTCAGCGTCGTCGCATCCACGATCGCAAACGGCACTTCCAACATGCGCGAAAGCGTCTGCGCCAATAAGGTTTTACCCGTTCCGGTCGGCCCGATCAGCAGAATATTCGATTTGCTCAATTCCACGTCGCCCGGCTGCTTGTTCAGGAAAATCCGCTTGTAATGGTTATAAACCGCCACCGCCAGTTTTTTCTTTGAGCGGTCCTGCCCGATCACATATCCATCCAAAAATTGTTTGATCTCGGGAGGGCGGGGAAGCCGTTTCGCGGGAGCCGCCGCTTGCTCGCGCTTTTCGTCTTCAAGAATGGTCTCGCAAACGCTCACACACTCGTTGCAGATGTACGCGCGCGGGTAGTCCGAAGGCGAGCTGATCAGCTTCTCGACCTGCTCCTGCGTCTTATGGCAGAAAGAACAGCGCAGCGGCTCATCGGGATTGTACTTTTGTTTCACGGGTGTGAAGGCCTCCGCTCCGCCATGCTTGCGGTGGAGCTCTTCTATTTCATTCTAGGCCGAATCTGCCTCCGTGCCAAAAAATTATCCGCACTAACTACTAACTTTTAGGAACGCGTCCGTGGTCTATAAAACCAGCCTGGCGAAACCACAAAAACCGTCATTCCGAGCTCAGCGAGCCTGCCTGTCGCGGGCAGGGAATCTCTCTTCGGTCCCAGGGTCACTTATGCTTGAAAATAATCTCATCAATCATGCCATATTCCTTGGCTTGATCGGGATTCATGATGTAATCGCGCTCGACATCCCTTTCGATCTTTTCCACCGCCTGGCCGCTGTGCTTTGACAGAATCTGATTGATCGTCGACCGCATCCGCAAAATCTCTTTTGCATGCAAGTCAATATCCGTCGCCTGTCCGCCCAAGCCGGACATCCACGGCTGGTGAATCAGTACTCGCGCATTGGGCAGTGCAAAGCGCTTCTTCGCCGCGCCACCCGCCAGCAAAACCGCAGCAATCGATGCCGCTTGCCCCACGCAAGTCGTAACCACGTCCGGCTTCACGAACTGCATGGTGTCATAAATCGCAAAACCCGCGGTGATCGAACCGCCGGGAGAATTAATGTACAGCTGAATGTCCCGCTCCGGATCTTCCGCCTGCAAAAAAAGCATTTGCGCCGTAGCCAGGTTCGCCACATGGTCGTCAATCGGCGTTCCGATGAAGATGATGTGTTCTTTTAGCAGCCGCGAATAAATGTCATAAGCGCGCTCGCCCCGGCTGGTCTGCTCCACTACCATCGGTATCAGCGTTGTGCCGCGGTATACGGGTTCTTCGTGGTTTTTCATTTTTTTGTGATGATCCGTTGACCGCTTTGCGGTCGCTGTTAAAATTGTCTCTGGAAGTGGTTTGCTAGGGCTGTTGCGACTGATGGTCAGCTGCCTGCTGCCGCAGCCGCGGTACGAACATTGGCGTTTTGTGCCAGCCAATCGAGAGTTTTATCGCTCCGCAACTTAGCTTTCATCCTATCCAGCGCTGCCTGCTTTGTCAAACGGGCGCGAATTGCTTCTACCGATTCGCCACTATGGCTGGCCACGTGTTCCAGTTCGTGTTCGACCTCTTCGTCGGTTACGTCGATCTTTTCTGTCGAAGCGATGCGGTCAATAATCAATTCCGCCTTCACATCGTCCTTCGCCCGATCTTGTTGACGCCCCCGCAGCGCCGACCAATCCAGATTTACCGCTCGCGGATCCACGCCCTGTTGCGCCAGCGACCGCACCATACGCTCCAGCCGCACATCCATCTGCGATTCCACCAGCGATTCTGGCACCGGGAAATTGTGAAGCTTTACCAATTCGGCGATCACGCGTTCACGCTGCAAATCTCTTTGCCGGTGGTCCCGTTGATGTACCAGGCTCTCGCGGATCTTGGTCTTTAGCTCTTCCAAAGTCGCCGCGTCGCTCACATCCTTGGCAAATTCGTCGTTCAGCTCCGGCAACTTCTTGGTTTTGATGCCAGTAACGTCGGCTGCGTAATGAAATTTCTTTCCGGCCAGCTTTTCGTCCGGATAATCCGTCGGATATTCCACGTCGAATTCCTTGTGGTCCCCGATGTTCGCTCCGCGCAGACTGGTGTTGAACGGTTCCATAGTCTCTTCGGCGCCCACGTGACATAGAACGCTGTCCGCCCTGATTGGTTCGCCACCATCAGCCGGCGTTCCTACTAGCTTCAATTGCGCAAAGTCGCCATTCTCTACCGCGCGCCCCTCCACCGGAGCAAACGCTGCAACCCGTTCGCGCGTCTCTTCCAGTGCTTTGTTGACATCGTCGTCCGTCACATCCATCGGTGGCATTTCAATCTCAAGACCCTTATACGTTCCCAGCTCAAACTCCGGCAAAACTTCGAATACCGCGCGGAATTTCAGCGGCTGCCCTTCGTTAAAATCCAGTTTTTCCACCTGCGGCTGCGACACCGGGCTCAGCTTTTGCTCGACTACCGCCTTTTCCACCCGTTCCGGCACCAGCGACTGCAGGACCTCGCCCTTAATATCATCGGCGAAGCGCCTCTTAATCAACGAAATTGGCGCTTTCCCCGGACGAAATCCCGGCACCCGCGCAACCCGCGCCAGCTCTTTCGCCACCCGCTCCGTCGCCTTGGTTACCTCTTCGGCGGGAATTTCCAGGTCCAACTCACGCCGGCAACTTGCTTCAGCCATGCCACTTTCCTCTTTTCTAGCTTCCTGGGCGCGGTATGTTCGCCCGAAGATATCGGGGCCGTGCCCGCCTTTCTCGCGCTTTGCGACGTTTGATTCCGTTCAGTGCAAATCAGGTATTCCAGGCGAGAACTCACCCCGCAAATCGAACTTCAAGTATAAGTTACGCTGCACACCCGGTCAATCAACGCCGCCGTTATCGCCGAGCCAGCAGGTCGGCGAATTCCAGATTTTTTTGCATGAAGGCGGCGGTGTAAGGGCAGCGCGGTTCGACTTGCAGATTCTCTGAGCGAGCAAAATCTAGAGCGGCTCGCGTCATGCGCGCAGCAAAGCCGCGGCGTTCGAGCGGTTGCGGCACTTCCGTGTGGTAAACGACCAGTTTGCCGGGACAGCGGCGGTAGTCGAGCACACAGAGCGCTTCGCCGACCCGCAGCTCGAAGCGCTGCTGCGCGGCATTGTGAAAAACGTCTGATGTGCCGAAGTCTTGGGCGTTTGTCATGTGTCGGTGCTTTGCTGCGCGGCCTTAAATGCTGCGACTGCGTGGGTAACTATTCCTTTTTTTCTTTGGGCAGGGTTTGGGAAAACAGGCGGGCTAGCTCGGCGTGCTCCATCACCACTGCGGGATCCCGCTGGATTGCCGCGAAATATTGCTTCTGAAACGCGTCGCCGCTTTCCGTGGGCGTGAACATTTTCCGCGCCAGGTCAAATGCCGTATCCGCATCCGCTGGTCCAACCGGCGCTTTTCCCGTCAGCGCTTCGTCGATTCGAACCACGAATTCCGAAATATTGTGCAGCCAGCTGAATTGCGCATCGTCCACCACCAAACGAAATAACTCGCCGACATTCACGACTCCGTGTTCGCGTTCGTAGTCGCGCCGCTCCATTTCAAGCAGAGCTTTGTGCAGGCGTAGAAGTGCGCCGCGTAGCGCCACCATCTTTTCGCGCGCGCCGGTGTCGTCACCTTCGCGATGTAGCGCGTTGGGGGAACCCGAAGTCATCTTTATTTATGGTACCGCTGTTCTCCGACCGGCAGCGCGATTGGCAAACGGTTGCCGGCAGGCGGGAGCGGGCAGGTCGCGTACGGCGTATAGGCGCACGGCGGATTTTCCAGGTGATTGAAGTCGAGGAGCAGTTCGCCGGGTCGGTCTACACCGTGATTTGGAAACGTGGTGTACAAAAATCGGCACGCAGGATAAGTGGTTTCCGTGCTGGTGGTATCCCGCAAAATGAAAAACAGCTTCGGATTGTTGGGATCTTCCAGAACCGGCTCCAGGCGAAAAGTCTTTCCCTGCAATGTGAATTCCGCGAATCCGGGAACAGGTTCCGAATATTCCGTGCCTACAAGAGTCAGCAGCGAGACGCTCTTAGCCGGAACATATGGCGTCCACGTTGCGGTCACACGATACTCAGGGTTTAATTCGAACCACTTCAGACCGTGAAATTCCAACAGCGAAGGCGACTTTGCGTCCTTGATGCGCAGGGCAAATTTGTCGGCGCGTTTAATCACGTAGAAATTAATCGTTCCGACGGTGACGTGAGAGTTGAACTTGTCTTTATCCTGATCCGCGCGTAGAGACAGCTGCTTGGCGGGCGCGCCGTCAATCTGCAGGCCGGAAGGAAAACCCTCTTGCGGAGGCAAGAGCGTGACGGCATTGTTTTCCAATTGCAAAACGCCTATATGGGCGGGAGCGGTGCTCGGAACGTGAATCTTGTTGTCCTGCGCCGAACCGATCGAAGTCTGGCCTGGTTCGAGCCACTCCAAACCTACCAATGACAACCATCCGTCAGGCTTTTGCAGGTCCGTTGCGTGCTGTGTGCGCCAGGCCAGTTCCTCGTGCTGCGAGAATGATTCTTGCGCTGCGGGCGACAGCGGAAGGCAAGTAAAGATGGCGATCGCGACGAAAGGATAAAAGACGGTGCGGAAGTGCATGAAAAATTATAACGTGATTTGCGCGGCTCGCAAAAAGACAGCAGGCATGCGACAGGAGAGACGCCAAACCGCGGTGCACAAATGCGGACAAAGGAGGGGAAAAGATGAAAATTATCGTGATCGGCGCGAGCGGTACTTTGGGAAAAGCAGTTTCCACGGAACTATCCCCGCGGCACGAAATCGTAGCGGTGGGACGAAAGAGCGGCGGGTTTCAGGCCGACATGCGCGAGCTGAAAAGCCTGAAATCCGTTTTTCAAAAGATAGGGAAGGTGGACGCAATCGTTTGCACGGCAGGCAGCGTGCACTTCGGCCCGTGGGCCGAAATGACACCAGAAAAGTTTGACATCGGACTGCGAGACAAGCTGATGGGTCAGGTGAATGCGGTCCTTGCAGGCCAGGAATTTCTCAACGACGGCGGATCCTTCACGCTAACCAGCGGTATCTTGAGCGAAGATCCGATTCAATATGGCGCGGCTGCCTCGCTGGTGAATGGCGCGCTGGAAAGTTTGGTCCGAGCGGCCGCGATCGAACTGCCACGCGGTTTACGGATCAACGTGGTCAGCCCGACTGTGATCGAGGAGTCGCTGGACTCGTTCGGGCCCTATTTTCGAGGCTACACAGCTGTGCCTGCAAGCCATGCGGCGCTCGCGTACAGCAAGAGCGTTGAAGGTCGGCAGACCGGGCAGATTTACAAAGTTTGGTAAGCGGACCCTATTTTTTGCTGTCAGCAGCGACGGTGAGATTGTTAGTCACCGAGAAAACGTTCGGGACTCCGTTAGCCCTGATATTGGCCAGATTTTTGTCGCCCTCCGAATCCACCACACCTTCCAGTGTCACGTGGCCATTATTCACAATAATGTGAATCGAAGGCAGCGCGGACATTCCGTAACGCGACAAGGCCGTATCACCGTACAGCGTGCGATACACCGCACGACGCAACTGATCGTCCATCGGCGAAGTGGGCAGCACCTGGATTTGATTGTCTACGGACGACACGCCTTCGATGTCCTTGACGGCGCGCTCCGCGTCGCTCTTGAGCGTAGGGCGAACCACTTGTCCGAGCAGAGTGACCTTGTCGCCGTCCACTTTATAAAGCAGATTATCGAAAACGGAGTAGTAGGGAAGCAGCAGCAACTGATGACGCACTTCCTTCACCAGATTGTCGCGCATTTTCTTTTCGTTGCGCGGGGGAGCATCCTGCCTGGCGGCCGACATGCTGATGGGAGCGATGAGTATGGCGAGTGCGAGAGCCCAGGATCCGACGACGCTGCGAATGTTACGCATGGACTTTCTCCTTTGGGCGAACGGCACCCGCAGTATATCGCTAGAATATGAGGAAACGGAATGCAGCGTCTCCTTTAGCTGGGCAGCGTTCGGGTCGGGGATTTGTTAAGGAATGATAGGATGTGGCCGGGGTAACGGAGCGGTGCGTTACGGAGCGAGGAGTTACGGAGCGATGAGTTCCGGAGCCATAAGATGCAATCTGCGTACCATAAACTCCGGAGGCATCTTCGTTGCTAGCGATTGCTCATAGGGGAGCTTCGGGTTACGCGCCGGAGAATACGTTTGCGGCGTTTCGACGCGCCATTGCCCTGGGTGCAGGGTTCATCGAGACTGACTTGCAACTGTCTCGTGACGCGCGGCTGGTGGCTATTCATGATGCCACGGTGAATCGAACCACCAATGGCCAGGGCGCGGTTCACGATATGACGCTGGCTGAACTACGCAGGCTCGACGCAGGTTCCTGGTTCGGCAGCGAGTTCGCCGGCGAACGCATCCCAACCATCGAAGAAATCCTGGAGTTCGCCAACAAGCATGATGTGGTGTTTTATCTGGAGATGAAGCCGTCCGGTTCGTGGGGTGGCGAGCACGCCTTGATCAGCGCTTTGCGGGAGTCACGAGAAATCGCGCGCACAGTTGTAATTTCCTTCGATGCCGCGATTCTGGCCGCAGTCCGCAAGATCGAACCGACGCTGATGACTGGACTGCTGTTCGAGGGGCATATTCCCAACCCGTTGGATATAGCCATCGAAATTGGAGCACGGCAGCTCGCGGTGCGCGGCGACTTGGTTACGCCACGCCTGTTGAAGGAAGCACGCGGGCGCGATCTGCAAGTTGTCTGCTGGACCGTGAACCACCCTGGGCACATGCGTCTGCTCGTGCAAGCAGGCGTGGACGGGATTATTTCCGATTATCCAGACAGGTTGCTGGAACTAACGCGCCGCAAAGACGGCAGTGCGAGTCGCTAGCGAACCCTGCTAGCACAGCCAGTCCTGTGTAAGGTGCAGCCCACGACGCGATCAATCCCGATAAGCAACTCCGTCCTATGGTCGTCATTCTGAGCCTGCCTGCGCCGCCAGGCGTAGCGAGGAGTCTCTCTTATGTTGTGTTCGCCTCGGCCGGCTGTGCAACGAGCTAACGCAGTTTCTTAAACAGCGCCGCCAACTGCGCCACCGACAACTCCTCCGCGCGCGCCGCTGCCGACAATCCAAAATCTGTCAAAGTTTCCTTCACTTTGTCGGGCGCCGCAATTCCACGCAAATTATTAACCAGAGTCTTGCGCTTCTGCGCAAAGCACATCTTCACGAAATCCAGGAATCGCTCGTCGTCACGAACACCCAACTGTGCCTTGTCTCCCGGGAGGCTGAGCGAGACTAGCGCCGACCCTACCTCGGGAGGCGGACGGAAGGCTTCCGGTGGAATCTCCAGAGCAATCGAAGGCCGGGAAAAATACTGCGTCAGTACGGAAAGATAACCGTAATCCCGCGTCCCGGGCTGAGCCGCCAGCCGTAGCGCCACTTCGAGCTGGATGACAATGTGGATTTCATCGATCAGCTCCGCAATTTCAAAAAAGCGGCGCAATATCGGCGAAGTAATGTAATAAGGCAAATTGCCATAGAGACGGATGCGGCGGCCGGCGGCAATCGCTGCGAGATCGATTTCCAGCACGTCTCCTGGCACGACAGTGAGATTGGGAAATTTCCCGGTCAATTGCCGCAGATGCGCGAGTAACGCAGGATCCAGTTCAACCGCGTACACCGGGGCGTCCGTGGCGGCCAGAAATTCCGTCATCTCGCCGTGGCCGGCGCCAATTTCGATCCAGCAAAATGGCTTTCCGGCAGCCGCCGCGCCTCCGTCGGAATAGCGCGAGAGGTGGGCAGCACTCGCGATTTGCTCACGCCAGCCCGAATCATATAAGAAATGCTGTCCCAGTCGCTGCCGCGCCATTCCTGCCCTTCCGAGTTTTCGCGGATTTTCAGTGCTTGCGAATCTGCGCTAAACTTGACGCGCCCCCGCCGCCTGAATATCTGTAAAATCGGTATCTGTTAGAGCGTACAGGAATCACAAACTGAAATTATGAGAATCCTCTTTGTCGCCTCGGAAGGTCTGCCTTTTTCGAAGACCGGAGGTCTTGCCGATGTAGTGGAAGCGCTTCCCAAAGCGCTGGTTGCTCGCGGTCATGAAGTGGCCGTGGTGCTGCCCAGGTACCGGGGTAGTCAGGGCGGCGCGAGAGTAATTCCGAGCCTAACCGTGCCGATGGGCAACCGTTTGCGTTTTCCGGCGATTGTGGATGGCACGCTGCTGAATGGCGTTCGCTACTTTTTTGTCGATGATCCCGCTTACTTCGATCGCGACGGTCTTTACGGAAATTCCACCGGCGATTTTGCCGACAATGCCGAACGCTACAGCGAATTCTGCCGTGCGGCGATCGAAATCGCGAAGCATGTCTGGCCAACAGATGTATTTCATTGTCATGACTGGCAGACCGCACTGCTGCCAGTCTTGTTGCGAACCGTCTATGGTGATGATCCTGTGGTAAAGGATTTGCCAGTCGTATTCACGATTCACAATATGGGCTATCACGGCCTATTTCGCCGCGAAGTTCTGGCGCGCGTGGGAATTCCAGAACTGCTTTTCAATCCGGGTGCATTGGAATTTTACGGCGACGTGAATTTATTGAAGGGCGGGTTGGTTTATTCCGACTATCTCACTACCGTCAGTCCTCGTTACGCCCAGGAAATCCAAACACCCGAATTCGGTTATGGGCTGGACGGAGTGATTCGCAGCCGCGGCGACCGCGTAGTGGGCATTTTGAACGGAGTGGATTACACGACGTGGAATCCGGCAAGAGATTCGTTTATAGCAATGAAATATTCCGCCAAGGATCTGGCAGGCAAGCAGGCTTGCAAACAAGATCTGCTGAATACTTTCGGTTTGGTGAACGACGATCCGCATCGCGCGGTTCTGGGAATCGTTTCGCGCTTCGCTGATCAGAAGGGCTTCGATCTGATCGCCGATCGCGCCCACGAAATGTTGCACGAAGATGTGCTGCTGGTGGTACTGGGAACCGGTGATAAGCGCTATGAGGAACTATTCCGGGCGCTGGCCAATGCTTATCCCGGGCGAGTGGGCTTCAAGTTTGCTTACGACAATGCCCTTGCACACAAAGTGGAGGCCGGAGCCGACATTTTTCTAATGCCCTCGCGTTATGAGCCCTGTGGCCTGAATCAGATTTACAGCCTGAAATATGGTACCGTCCCAGTGGTGCGGGCCACGGGCGGTCTCGACGATACGGTGGAAAACTTCGACGTCGAGCACGGGACTGGCACCGGCTTCAAATTTACCGGATACACGGGAACGGCGTTTTTGTACGCCGTGAAGCGGGCGCTGCAGCATTATGCGGACGAGCGCATCTGGAAGCGTATTCAGTTGAACGGCATGGTCAAGGATTTTTCCTGGAAGGCTCCGGCTGCGGAATACGCCAGGATCTATGAGGCGGCGCGCGCGGTCCGGGGCCTGGGCCAGCCGGCACGAAACCAAATACCTGTTGCAACATCTAATTAGGGAGAAGGAGACAGTGGGAAAGGCGTTTTTGTCGTTAACCCACTGAAAGCAAACCACATGGCAGACAATATTCTCACGGTGAATGATGGCAACTTCGAAGCCGAAGTGCTTACGGCGAGCAGCGCTCAGCCGGTATTGGTCGATTTTTGGGCGGAATGGTGCCGCCCGTGTCATATGCTGGCGCCCACAGTCGCCGAGGTTGCTCACGACTACGCCGGAAAGCTGAAAGTGACCAAATTGAATGTGGACGAGGCGATGAATTCCGCGGGACGTTACAACATCCGCGGCATTCCGACGTTGTTGGTTTTCAAGAATGGGCAGGTGGTCGAGCAGATTGTTGGCGCGGTGCCGAAAGATCAGATCACCAAAGCCATCGATCGCCACGTCGGATGATACGGCTTGATCGAAGTTTTGGCGCGCGAGACTTGGTACCTTGCGCGCCTTTTCTTTTTCACAGAATGCATCAGAAGGAGATCCCGTGCCATCGCGTGCCAAGTCCAAATCGGAAGTCTCGCGCTGCCGTTGGGCTTCGAACGAGTGGAATATTCCTTATCACGACGCGGAGTGGGGCGTCCCGGTCCACGATGACCGGTTGCTGTTTGAGTTTTTGATCTTAGAAGGCGCGCAGGCCGGGTTGAGTTGGGACACCATCCTCAGGAAGCGCGAACACTATCGCAAAGCCTTCGACAATTTCGATGTATCGCATGTGGCTGGCTATGACGCGAAAAAAGTGCGATCGTTACTGGCGGATGCGGGCATCGTGCGCAACCGTTTGAAAATTTCGGCGACGATAGACAACGCGCGCGCATTTCTGAAAGTTCAGGAAGAGCTCGGCAGCTTTGACAAATATATTTGGCAATTTGTGGGCGGCAAGCCGAAACGCAACAAATGGAGCGCACGCAGCGGTCTACCTGCAAAAACCGCCGAGTCCGATGCCATGAGCAAAGATTTGAAAAAACGTGGTTTCCGTTTTGTGGGTTCGACGATTTGTTATGCGTTCATGCAGGCCACTGGCATGGTGAACGATCACGCGATGACCTGTTTTCGTTACAAACAATTGTAAGAAACTTACGATGGCAAGCTTCGATTAGAACGCGATTTATTTAATGGGCGCATTTGCAAGAACCAGCCGCGCGTACTAATTCGAACTGGGCTTGACGTCCGGCTTAACGGCTTCTGGTTTTGCCGCCGGCGCGGCATCCGTCTTCGGCGCGATGGACAGCAATTCCACCTCAAAAATCAGGGTTGAGTTCGGTCCGATGTCTTGGCCGGCGCCTTTATCGCCGTAGGCGAGATCGGGTGGTACGAATAATTGCCACTTTGACCCTACTGGCATCAACTGCAGCGCTTCATTCCATCCCTTGATGATTTCGCCGACGGAAAACGTCACCGGCTGCCCGCGCTTATAAGAGCTATCGAACTCTTTGCCATCGATCAATGTTCCACTGTAGTTGCATGTGACTTTGTCGCCGGTCGCCGGCTTGGGCCCGTTGCCTTCTTTTTCGATCTTGTATTGCAAACCGCTGGGCAGTGTGACTATGCCGTCTTTGGTTTTGTTGGCGGCAAGAAACTCGGCGCCTTCCTTTTTGTTGGCGGCGCCAATCTGGTCCAATTTTATTTGCTGCTTGGCGCGAACTTCCGTCGCCAGCGCCATCAGCGCCGCCTTGGCCTCCTCGTCGGTAAGCAGCGACTTGTTACCCAAAATCGCATCGCGTATGCCGCGGGCCAGGCTTGCTGAGTCCACGTCAACTTCATCTTTTTTCAAGCCCTTTCCGATGTTCTGGCCGATCGCGTAGCTGGCCTTTTGCTTCGCCGTCTGCAGAGGAGCCGCAGCAGTCGCGGGGCGCTTCGCGCCGGTCGCTTGCCCCGGCTTCCCAGCGGTAGAAGTTTGTGCGCCCCCGGATGGCTTCGCGGGAGCAGTTGCCGCAGGCGTTTGCGCAGCGCCGGACGCGGGAGTCTGTTGGGCAAAGACTGCGTCAGCCGACGCCAGCGCAAGTGCCAGGAATGCGGTGACTACAATGGTTTGGTTGGTCATGAATTTATTGTCCCATCGCTTCGTATACACTGCAAATCGTCAGTTCAGACTTAGCAAAATTCCGGAGGTCGACGTTGCAACCGTAATAGACATAGAATCGGAAAACGCGCCTTATGTACATTGAGAATAAGTCCAGCGAAAATACGAGCGTTCCCGGTGTTTAAAGGCAATTTTTATGACATCGAACGTGGAGAAGAGCATTGGATTTCTGGTGCAAAGAAGAACGGTGCTGACGGACTTTACGGGCCGCGTCCCAGGCCTCTAGATCCGGAGGTGCGAGAACAATCTTGGACGATCATCAGAAATCAGCCAAGCAAAGTTCAAAATAAAACCACCTAGATGCTCTCCTTTGTCTAACAGTTCACCGCAACTACGCATCTTGCTTTGCCAACCTTCCCGTCGTAGGATTTCATTTCCTTCTGATCTCAGGGTTCGTAAGTACGAACCCTGAAACCCGTTTCCCCGACAGTTCGTAATTCTTATGGACCGAGGGGAACGGTGTGAGCACGGAAAGGTTTTACGCGATGAAATCGGTGGTGGTGGTCGGCGCGCAATGGGGTGATGAAGGCAAAGGCAAGGTCGTGGACTACCTTGCCGGTTCGTTCGATTACATCGTGCGCGTGGCCGGCGGCCACAATGCTGGGCACACAGTCATCATCGGAAAAGAGAAACACGTTTTGCAATTGATCCCCTGCGGCATTCTTCGTCCCACGCAGCGGGCGGTGATCGGAATGGGCGTGGTGGTTGATCCTGCGGCGCTGGTAACTGAAATCGAGACGCTTGCGAAATCCGGGATCGATGTTTCCGGACGTTTGTACATCAGCAATCGCGCGCATCTGATTTTTCCGTATCACCGTGAACTCGATCGCGCCGCAGAAAGCGCGCGCGGCGCAAATAAAATTGGCACCACCTCGCGTGGCATCGGTCCTGCCTACGAAGACAAGATGGCCCGGCGCGGATTGCGCATGTGCGATTTACTGGACCCAGCCTTGTTCCGGGAAAAAGCGGCGCGGGTGGTCGCGGAAAAGAACCGTTTGGCGAAGGGCGCCTACGGCGCGGACATCGATTTTTCCCATGAAGTCGAAGAAACGCTGAAGCTGGGAGAAAAAATCCGTGGTTACATTTGCGATTCCGCGGAACTGGTGAATCGCGCGTTGGACGAAGGGAAGTCGGTGCTATTTGAAGGCGCGCAGGGAACCATGCTGGACATTGACCACGGAACTTATCCATATGTTACGAGTTCCAGCGCCATTTCTGGCGGGGCGACCACCGGGGCCGGAGTGGCGCCTACAAAGATCAAGCACGTGCTGGGAATTTCCAAGGCATACACCACGCGGGTCGGCGGGGGACCGTTTCCCACGGAAATGCCGGACCTGGACGCAGAACAGGTGCGCAAACGCGGCAAGGAATTTGGTGCGGTTACCGGACGTCCGCGACGTTGCGGCTGGCTCGATCTTGCGGTGTTGCGATACGCCAAGATGATCAACGGCATCGATTCCCTGGTCGTGACCAAGCTCGACGTATTCGATACGCAACGAGAAATTCAGGTGTGCATCGGCTACAAATACAAAGGCAGGGCCATTCATGAAATGCCGGCGCTGGCGGAAGAGTACGAGCATGTCACGCCGGAATATAAAACGCTGCCCGGATGGAGCGATCCGACCTACGGAGTCAGGGATGCGGGCAAACTTCCTGCGGCGGCGCTCGATTATTTACGGTTTATTGCCGATTTTCTGCAGGTAGAGATTGGCATGATTTCGACCGGCCCGGAGCGCGACGCAACGATCATTCCGCAAGGCACGCTGCTGGCGCGCTGGCTGTAGGCTGACGACGTAAACCACAGCCTTTCATTTCGAACGAAAAGAACCGCAGTTGACGCACAATTCGAAGAGAGATTTCTCGTCGCTCCGTCTGCCTGCCGCAGGCAGGCTTCTCGGGATGACGGTCGAGTAGCGCTTGAGGTTAAGCGCTAAGTGGTGTGTGTTAGCGCGGCGCGCAACACCGCGTTGTTGATAGTTCGCGGTTTCCGTTAAGCTCTAGCGATGATTGGTTATCGAGAGGCGCGAGAGTTGGTCATCGCCAGGGTGACGGGGCCGGCTGGCGTTCTGCAGACGGAGTCGGTTCCGTTGCGCGAGGCGCTTGGCCGGGTTCTGGCACACGACATTGTGAGTGACCGCGATTATCCTCCATTTGACCGTTCTATTCGTGATGGATACGCGGTTAGAGCCGCCGACACGCATCCCAATGCGCAACTAAACTGCGGCGGCGAACTTAAGGCTGGCGACCCGCCGTCCGTTTCCGTTTCCGCTGGAAGCTGCATACAAATTATGACCGGTGCGGCGCTGCCCGCTGGGGCGGACGCTGTGGTCATGATCGAGCACACTTCGCGCGAAGGAGACAGCGTCAAGCTGGATCGCGCGGTAAAAAGTGGGCAGCACGTTGTCCGCAAAGGCAGCGAACAAGAGGCGGGCCAGACGGTCCTGGCTGCTGGAACGCGGCTTGGGTTCGCGGAATTGGCCGCTGCGGCGCAAGTGGGCGCCGCGCATCCTGTGGTGACGCGCAAGCCGCGCGTCGCGCTGCTGTCGACCGGCGACGAAGTTGTGGACTTCGCGTCCACTCCGGGTCCGTTTCAAATCCGCAACAGCAACTCCGTTTCGCTGGGGGCGCAAATCGCGTTGCTGGGCGGCGAGCCTGTATTTCTGGGCAATGCAAAAGATCGTCTCGACGAGCTGCGCGCGATGATTTCTGCCGGCCTCAAAGCTGACGCGTTGATTCTGTCTGGTGGCGTCTCGATGGGAAAGTACGACCTGGTTGAGCCCGTGCTGCGCGAATTGGGCGCTGAATTTGTTTTCGATGCAGTCGCCATTCGTCCCGGTAAACCGGTGGTTTTCGCGATTTGTAAGGGCAAGCCCGTTTTTGGACTCCCCGGCAATCCGGTGTCAACCATGGTTACGTTCGATCTGTTCGTGCAGCCCGCGATCGACATCCTTTCTGGTGCGGAGCCTCGACCGCTTCCGTTTATTGAAGCGACGCTCACTGCGGCGCTGGCGGAAAAGCCCGGTCTAACGCACTTTTTGCCTGCGCAGCTTACCTGGAGCGACGACTCGCGCAATGTCTGCCCGATTGCCTGGCAGGGTTCGGGTGACGTTGTGGCCATGGCCCATGCAAATTGTTTGTTGGTTGTGCCGCCTGAGCGCGAGAGGATAGAAGCAGGCCAGCGAGTGCAAGTTCTGCCGCGAGGTTTTTAGTTACCGATCATTTCTATTCGATGCGCAAACTTTCTCACTACGACAAACGCAGAAAAGCTCGCATGGTGGACGTCACCGCTAAGTCCGTGACGCACCGTTCGGCGGTGGCGCACGCCTTTGTCAAAATGTCTCCGCGCGTGCTCGCGGCAATGCGCAAACTGGAAAATCCCAAGGGTGATCCCCTGGAGGTCGCGCGCATTGCGGGTATTTCCGCGGCCAAACGTACTTCCGAATGGATACCTCTTTGTCACCCACTGCCGCTCACGCACATTGATGTGCACCCTACCGTGTGCAAAAATGGCGTGGAGATAAGCACGCAAGTAACCGCCGCCGCTCAGACTGGCGTCGAGATGGAAGCACTGGTCGCTGCCGCTGCCGCCGCCCTTACGGTGTACGACATGTGCAAAGCGCTGGACAAAGGCATCGAAATTGCCGAGTTGTATCTGGTCGAAAAGACTGGCGGAAAAAGCGGCAACTTCCGTCGCGACGACCGTCGCCATAAGAACAGGAAAGACCAGGTAACTAAGCGCTCGCCGAAACGCTGATGACTGCACACGCTGCAAAAACGGTTCGGTTGCTGGTGGCAGAGGACAATCCTCTGGTCCGCGACCTGATTCAAAAGGGGCTTGATCCGCACTGCGAAGTGGTGATCGCGGAGGACGGTGGCGATGCGTTGCTCAAAGTGATTGACGAGCCGCCTGACGTTATTCTCTGCGACTACAAAATGCCTGGCCTAAATGGCCGCCAGCTTTTTGAGAAACTTCGCGGGCGCGAGCAGACGCGCCACATTCCCTTTTTGTTCATGGCCAGCCGTGGGGACATCGAAGAGCGGCTGCGCCCGCTGATTGATGGTGTGGAAGATTTCATCGCCAAACCGTTTCTGGTAAAAGACCTGGTTCGCATCACAAAAAAAGTACTCGACCGCATTCACCTGGAAAAATTGCAGAAGCGCGCTTCGCGTCCTGGGGTTATTCAAGGGCGGCTGGAAGAAATGAGCATGACCGACCTACTGCAGTCACTCGAAATGGGGCAGAAGTCCTGCCGCCTGGTGGTTCGTCACGATGGCGAGCAAGGCGAACTTTTTTTTGCGTCCGGGCAATGCCGCGACGCGCAAATTGGCGGGATCGAAGGCGACGACGCGGTTTACAAAGTTATTTTGTGGACCGCCGGCGAATTCGAAATCGACTTCAACGCCGCCAGTGCTTCTTCGCGCACCACCACTACGCGCGGTACCACGGGCCTGCTGATGGAAGCGATGCGCCTGATGGATGAATCCAGCCGCGACGCGGTGGAAACTCCCTGATTGCGATGAACGTTGCGATTATAACGGTCAGTGACACTGTAGCCAGCGGCGAGCGTCAAGATGCTTCCGGGCCCGCCGTCGCTGCGCGGTGCCAAGAACTAAAATTCATTGTTGAGTCGACGCATACTCTTCCCGATGATCCCGCACAAATTCGATGTCTGCTGAGCAAACTCGCCGACGCGCAAAATACAGACGTGATTCTGACGACCGGCGGCACCGGGATCGGGCCGCGCGACTCCACTCCCGAAGCCACGCAAGCCGTCGCGGAACGCCTGATACCTGGCATGGCGGAAGAAATGCGCCGCAAGGGGCTTGCACACACACCTCGAGCGATTCTGTCGCGTGGTGTGGCTGCGATTCGCGGCAGCACGCTCATTCTCAACTTGCCGGGAAGTCCCAAAGGCGCTGTGGAATCTCTGGATGCAATCGCGGCGCTGCTACCGCACGCGGTTCAGATCATCCACGGAGCGCGCCACGACTAATCTGCGCGTTCTGCGCGAACATGCCCTAGAATGGCGAAGCACGCACGCCTTGCTACCAGGAGTTCCATGGAGCTGCACGAAGTACGGCCGAGACCTGCGCCGTGGCCCGAAGCCCGGCGAAACGTAAAACACAAATGGGCGCTACCGTTTGCGGCGCTGGAATGGTGTTTGGAATGGCTGGCTTATCGGCTGGCCAATTGGAAGTTTCTGCATGTGGTGAACTATCTGCGCAGCTTCGGGATCATCGTCGCCGTGGCATTTTATTTTTCCGAATCGGGCGATCGTTTGAAGCAGAAGCACTACCAGGCATGGCAGGTGATCAACACCGCGCAGGGCAAAGGTGGCAATGGCGGGAGGCTGGATGCGCTGCAGGAATTGAATCAGGATCATGTTCCGCTGGTTGGAGTGGACGTTTCGGGAGCATTTCTGCAGGGGCTGCACCTCGAGAAAGCCGATCTGGCTCGTGCAAATTTGAACGCGGCGGACGTTCGCAACGCGGTTCTTCCGACAATCGATTTCAGCGACGCGAATCTGCGCTCGGCGAATTTTCGTGACAGTAATTGCCGCGGCGCGTCGTTTCGAGGTGCAACCCTGGACGATGCCGATTTTTCCGGGGCGGATCTAAGCGGCGCGGATTTCAGCGGCGCGACGCTGGCGAGCTCCGATCTGCGCAATGCGGATCTGCGGGGGATCAATTGGACGTACATCGTCAGCGTCAAAGGAGCGAATATCGCCGGAATCAGAAATGCTCCGGAAGGATTTGTCGCGTGGACATTAAAAAACGGAGCGGTGCAGGCTGCGGCGGAAAATCGCTGACCATGCTATCTAAACGAGCTGTTCATCGCTAACCGATCGGGATGTTTCAGTCACCAATGCATCGGCGTTCGGGGCCAGCGCCATCTTATAGTGCAGGCGCAGTATCGTCAGACCAACGAAAGAAATCTTGTGATCTACGCGAAGAACATTTTCCTCGTCTACATACACATGAAATAGCTCATGCAGAGAACGAAAATTGCGCACCCGCCAATGATCGGGTCCCGACTCGACTACCCGGTAAAAGCCGGACCGGCCAAAGCCGGAGCCGGAGGAATCTAGTTGGAACGAGTGATCAGCATTTGCCGACGGCCGCAAATAAACGCTGCTGCTGCCATAGCAGGGGAAAGTCACTTTCACGCAGGGATCGGCCTCATCAGGAACTTTTGTGACGGAATATAAACCGGCATAAATGACTTTGCCGGTGGATTTGAAGCGCCGCAGCCAACCCGTGTGCACCAGACGCCCGGTTCCCGGTTCGCGGAGCTGGACAATCTCACTGGTCATGCCTTTGGCCACCTCGAGCGGCGAAATTGGAAAATTCAGCTGGTCCATGCGCCTGCTGATGAATTCAACCAGCAGCCAGAGAACAAATTTTCCGGCGAAATAAACTTCGCTCCAGACTTCCAGGCGATACAGGGCAGCGTGTTCGTAGAATTGCCGGATACGTGGATCAACCTGATCGGGATCGAATGAGGGTCCACGGAGCGATTCAAAATTCTCAATCAGTCCCGCGTCGGGTGGCTGGCTCAATTCCAGTTTTTCTTCTTTGCCGATGCGCTGATAAACCCCGGTGCCGATCACGCCGGGTTTTCCAAGTACGCAATCCAGCCACGGTGCGTCGCTCCTGCGAATCTTGCGGCCCGTCAGGCGGACCAGCCATTCGATGGAAATCTGCAGCAGCAGGCCCAAAGCGGAATAGATCGCCGAACGAAGTCCGCGAGGCGGTTCTTCGATACACACCTGAGCTTTGTCGCGAGATGTGGAGGGGATTTGGGCTTGTGAACTCACGCTGCAGCGATTGTCGCATTATCGCGGTGATGTTGAATTGGCTTGTCGCCAAATTGTGCCCCTCGGAGCACCCCCGACTTGCCGAGGCCACCGCGCTAGCCCTGACGTGCTGCGCGAAATCGCTGTAAACATTTCTGGGCCGTCTCCAGCTCCGGGAAGCGGCTGCCTTCCTGCTCCAGCAGGTAATACTCAATCCCGCCGCCATTTTCCGCGGCCTGAAACAGCGCCTTCCAATCCGCCACACCTTCGCCAAACAGAACTGAATATTTTTTCGCCGCTTCCGGCGACCAGTCCTTGCAATGCATGGAGCGGATGCGTCCGGGATGCGCCTTAATCCACGCGACCGGGTCGGTGCCAGATTCGATGCAGGTACCGACATCGAGCTGCAGCATCACGGATGGTTTGGTGTTCTTGGCCAGAATCTCCATCGGCCGTACTCCATCCGTTAGTGTGAATTCTGGTTGATGATTGTGATAGCCGACTTTCAGTCCGCGTGGCTCCAGCTTTTCTGCGGCTGCGTTTAGCGTATCCGCTACTTGGCGCCAGCCATCCAGACCCGGCTTGGCGTGAGAACTCGCCATTACCATGTACTTGCTGCCAAGGATCAGGTTCACTTCCTGCGCGTGTTGCAGTTTGTCGCCGCTGAAATAGTCGCTATCGTTGTGCGTGGAAAAGCAGCGAAGCTTCAATTCATCCAGCAGCTTGCGCATGTCTTTGGCCTGCGCTTCGCTCCAGACAAAATATGGTGCATAAAATTCCAGTCCTTCATAACCCATTGCAGCGATGGCGCGCACTGTCCCCGCCGGATCTTTGCCCAGTGCATCGCGCACCGAATACATTTCTAGTCCCACAGGAATCGCATTGGCCGCAGCGGCACTCGGCGACTGCGAAAAATACAAGGCCCAGGGTAAGGATGCGCCCATCGCCAAAAAAGCGCGACGCGGCCAAAGATTATTTTTCACGGGATTGGTTGTCACAAATCGCTAATCCTTGTCCAGATATTCTCCGGGGACATCGTCCTCGGGGACTTCGTGGGTGTGGACTTCGCCCTCGTCGGCTTCGCCGGCGTCTTCCACGCCCTTTACTACCTCGGCTTCGAACGAATTTCCTTCTTCGAGGAGCTCATCCACGCTTTCGGAATTAGCCCGTCCCGCGTTCGAAAGGCCCTGTAGATCGCCGGACTGCCCGCCGGAGCGCGCGCCCAGTCCGACCGGCTCAAACGTCACCGTATCGACGATTTCGCTTTTGCCGCGCACGCGTTTCTTGCGTAAGCCGGTTGTTTTGGCGCTGCCAGCCTTCGTGGCAAGGGCCTTCTTGCCCGCCACTTTCTTGCTCGCTGGCTTCGCTTGCACAACAGCTTTTTTCGGCGCAGTTTTCTTTGCAGCAGCTTTCTTTGCGGGCTTCTTTCTCGGAACTGCTTTCTTCTTGCTTTGCTTTTTCTTGGTTCTCTTTTTGGTAGCCATACGCGGAGTGTACCATCACTCGTGTGGATTATCAGGCAGTTGCGGTTCAAGACTACGGGCGCTGGCAGCCACGGTGCTTTTCAGGCAAAATATCGCGTCAAACAAACCGAGTTGAGGGATGAATAATGCCTACCGCGGCTTCCATCACGTCCGAGTTGAAAAAGAAGGGCAATGCGCAGACGCAGAAGACTTACGCGCGTCACGGCATGGCGCCCGAGCACACCTTTGGCGTCAGCATCGCCGACCTCAAGCGCATCGCGAAAACGATCAAAGGTCGACAGTCGCTGGCCTGCGAACTTTACGACACCGGAAAGATGGAGGCGATGTATCTCGCTGCGCTGGTGGCGGACGGCAAGCAGATGACCGCAAAGCAATTGGACCGGTGGGCAGAAAAAGCTTCCGCCCTGCGCATGATTGCCGAGTACACCGTGCCCTGGGTAACGGTTGAGAATCCAGCCGCCCGCGAACTGGCATTGAAGTGGATGAAGTCCAAAAAGGAACTGGTGGCGTCCGCTGGTTGGTCCACGTACTCGGGAATCGTGGCCATGACACCCGATGACGCGCTAGACTTTGGCGAAATCGAGGAGCTTCTCGGGACCGTCGTCACGGGCATCAAGACCGCTGCGAATCGCGTTCGCTGCACCATGAATGGCTTTGTGATTGCCGTCGCAAGCTACGTGAAGCCGCTGTCAAAGCAGGCCAAGGCCGCCGCGAAACAAATCGGCGCGGTGGTTGTGGATGTGGGCGACACCGAGTGCAAAATTCCGCTAGCCACTGCCTATATTGAAAAAATCGAATTGGCAGGGCGCCTCGGCCGGAAGCGAAAGACCATCCGTTGCTAGCCGGAGTACGTCGGCGACAGCGATTGGCCGCCCTGCGCGATTAGCAAAGAGTAGGAATCTAGATTGCCTGTCTTTTTTTCGAGGTATATGCGCGTGCTCCCTTGCATTCGCGGCCGCCTGTCTCTACCCTTAGAACGACCAAAACTGAAACCAATTCCATGCCCGATATCACCGCTGAGACTCTCGTTATTGGATTTATCTGGTACGTGGCATTTTTATTTTCGACTACGTGCCATGAGGCTTCGCACGCCCTGGTGGCTAAACTTGGCGGCGACGATACCGCAGAACGCGGCGGCCAGGTCACGCTCAATCCTGTGCCGCACATTGTCCGCGAACCCTGGGGCATGGTGGTCATCCCGATTCTTTCTTTTCTTTTTGCGCAAACGATGATCGGCTGGGCCAGCGCGCCTTTCAACCCGGAGTGGGAACGCCGCTATCCTCGCCGCGCAGCGTTGATGGCGCTGGCAGGACCGGCTGCAAATTTTACGTTAATGTTTATCGCGGCAATTCTGATTCGTTTCGGCAGGGAATATCACTGGTTCCAGCACGGCTTGGATGGCCATCCGAGCTTACTCGGCACGATCCTCAGCGTTTTCTTCGCGCTCAATCTTCTGCTGGGCGTATTTAATCTCCTGCCCGTACCTCCGCTCGACGGCAGCGCAGGAATCTTGATTTTCATGGGCGACAACACCGCGCAACGTTACCTGGATTGGCTACGCACGACGCCATATCGAAGCCTTGGGTTGCTCGCAGCGATTCTTGGTTTCCGGTATTTATATGGCCCAATCGAGGCCTTTGCCACGAATCTGTTGATCTTTGCGAAGTTTTGATCAACGTCCGGCTGCGTTAACTAGGGACACTCGGAGCACCTTGTTTCGTGGCACGACAGTCTTTTCCACGAGAGAACAGCGCAACCCCCAGTGCGCTCAGTATCTTGCGTACCGGTATTGTGGTGTTCCACCTGCACGTTGATTCCGGCGGGCGAGCGAATATGAACGTCGAAGTCTCCGAGCCACAAACTGCCTACTCTGTTGAGGGAGGGGCCGGCAGCAGGGGTGAGCAACTCAGTCAGAATTTATAGTCAGAATCGGGCCAGCGGGGCTGTGCGAAAAGGCCGCCGTCAACGCCAAGCGTTTGCCCGCTGATGAACGAAGCGTCGTCGCTGAGCAGGAACTGGACGGCTGCGCCGACATCGTCGGGAGTGCCGATGCGACGCAAGGGAGTAAGGCTGGACCACGATTTTGCGAAGTCCGCCAGCTCACTTTTCGTTCGCTCGGTCTCAATTGCTCCAGGCGCGACGCAGTTGACGCGAATTCCGTACGGACCCAACTCCAACGCAGCGGATTTGGTGAACATTTCGATACCGCCCTTGCTGGCGGTGTACCCGGAAAGATTGGGAAAGGGAACCTTGTTACAACCCGATCCGATATTCACGATTGCGCCGGAGCCTCGTTCCCGCATGTGACGCGCGGCGCGTTGCGTGCAAAGGAAGCAGCCTTTTAAGTTGGTTGTCAGGACGCGGTCCCAATCTGCCTCTTGAACTTCGAGCAGCGGCTTCCAGACCTGAACCCCAGCATTGTTGACCAGCGCGTCGAGCTTGCCGAAAGCCGAAAGAACTTTTTCAAACATTGCGTCCACATCCGTGGAAATGCCAACGTCCCCGTAAACGCTGATGGCGCGATTGCCATGCTTCTGCAATTCTTCGGCGAGATGCTCGGCAAAGTTTGCATCCTCCCGATAATTGATCGCCACGTCGTATCCACAGCGAGCCAGCCGGGACACGATCGTTTTGCCGATTCCGGAATTGGCCCCCGTAACCAATGCTGTTGATTTCATGGCCGCATACGATCCTTGCGAAGTGCCAGCGCCAAGACGCAACGCTGATACTAACCTGAACACACCCTTGTACAAATAAATTCGATGCTGGTGAATTGCCGGCCTCGGCCGTTTACGGGAAGGAATTTCGTTTGATCGCGTCAGGCCCGCTCCGCAAGGCGATGGACTTGCTGCGGGCTTCGCCAACGGATTCGGATGAACTGGTTGACAGGTTCTGAAAAGGTGCGAGCAACGAATCCGCCCAGGAGTCCGGATGCCACGATCACGGAAACAAAAAGAACCGGGACTGCGGCCATGTGCCCTGCGGAGCGAAGGAAAAGATGAAACAGCGCAAAGACCATGAACATGTGCGTGAGATAAACCTCGTAACTATACTGGCCCAGCAGCAGAAGAGGACGTAGAACGCGAGGACTTTTCCAATTGGTTTGCGCTGCGGCTACGATGAGCACGCAGGTTCCGAGAGCGAGAACGGTCATATCGAGTCCGGCGCGCTCGAGCGCCAGGTTGGCAGGCTGCGCGGGAAAACAAAGAATAAAAATAGCGAGAGCAGCGCCTATAGCCGCAATTCCGCGAAGAGCTCCGCGTGAAAGTGGAAATTGCGCCGAAGCGAGAGCGCTAAGACAACCGAGAGCGATGGCATCCATGCCTCCCAGGTAGGAATATTCCTTCCAAAGCTGATTGCCGTGCGCCAGGAAGGTTCGAGCGCAAGGGCCAAGCAGGACAAAAGTAGCGAGCAACGGAACGAACAATTTAACGCGGCCGAACAGCCTACTGAGCAAAGGAAAGAAAAAATAAAACATCTCCTCGACGGAAAGCGACCACAGAATGTCCCAATTGCCCGGAAGGTATCCACGTTTTGCCTCGAGTAAGTTGACGTGGAATGTAAGTGTGGCAAAAAGAGCCCGCGAGAGCCCGCCCGTTTTTGCTGTAACCACGAAATCGGATAGCCCTGCGAAATGAAGAGCGCTGAGAATCGCCAGCAGCAGAAACAGTAGCGGCGCGATGCGGGCAAAACGCATCAGGTAAAACCCGCGCAAGCTGACTTGCGAAAGCTTTGCCCAGCGCCGCAGCGCGGTGGTCGTGATCAGGAAGCCGGAGATGGCAAAAAATATCTGCACCCCGGGCTGCCCGTTCCACACCAGCGCTCCAACCAGTTGGCGGGGCAGGCCTGCCATATAGGGAATTTTGGCGATGAGCAGGCGCACGCTGACGTGATTCATCAACACGAAAAAGATAGCCAGCCCGCGAAGCAAATCCACGCCGTCAATTCGCTCGCTGCGAGCAGCAGAGCGCGAATGTTCAGAAAGGGTCACAGGTAATTTTGCATGACAGCGAATCGCGCCGGCTCAATTGTAGAAGGCGCTGTTTGGTAATCGGCAATGGCGGTTGCGAGATCGACCTGGGTATTTCTTCGACGCCGCGCGCTTACAGGTAACTGAGCCAAGGATCGCCGCGCCGCCGCTTGACGTCCGCAAACCAGCGGCAAGCAGGATAAAGCGCGACCACCACGAGCACCCAGATCAGATAAACCACGGACAGAGGAAAACCCCCAGCCGGGTGGTTAGGTGAAAGGAAAGTTTGCAATGTCTGGGGATTCAAACATCCAGTGAGCCTGCCCGTAACGCGCGTAACACACGATGACTGCCAGCAGATGAATGAATGGGATGTGCAGCAGAAAATAAAACATCGGCACTTTGCCGAAGATCAGCGCCGGCCGCAGGGAACGCGGAGTGGCCGAGTCCGCGACATAAAGGAACAGCAGCGCCGGTCCAATCGTCATCAGCAGGAACAGCAGCGATGGCGGATATTTGTTGGTGTTCAAAAATGAAAGAGCAGTGAAAACCGGAGATTTCTGCGTGCTCCAGCGAATGGGGGTCGCCATAAAAATTAATTACGCGAATCGCGACGAACGCGGCTGCGACGGCGAGTCCAGCGCGCGAGAGAAAACCTCTCCGGCGATTTGGCTTCCAGGCGTAAACTTGCCCGAGGCCGTAGCCCACCGCGGTGACGCCCACCCAGGGAATCAATGTGTAAATAACGAATACCGAGCGGCGCGGCGTCGTAAAAAATTCGGTGAATGCAGGATGGCCCAGACTGGGTTGGTTGACTGCACCGAATCCAAAAGGTTGTGAAACGCGATCAGTGCCGCGCCAAAAGCTGTGACCACGGATGGCGGAAGATAGACTAGCGGGGAAAGCACGATCATGGCCCAGCCCAGCGCCCACAAAACATTCAACAACGAGACCTGATAGTCAAAATTAAACTGGAAGCCCAGGCAGCGGAAGACAGTAAGTTCCAGAAAAATCAGCCAAAGCCCGCGCGTGAACAGAAAGCGCGCGAGTTCATGTATCGATCGCTTCCGCAGCGAGAGATACGCGCCGGTCCCGGTCAGGAGAAAAAACACGGGCGCGCAGAAATGCGTTACCCAGCGCGTAAAAAATAAAGCCACCGTAGTCTGCGCCGGATCGGTGGGATTGACGCTGGTTGTGCCGAAAAAATCCCGGGTATGATCGAGCGCCATCAGAATCATGATGACGCCCCGAAGCAAGTCCACGGATTCGATGCGCGCGCGTTTGACGCACGCTGGATTGGTGAATGTCGTCATTCGAACGGTAGTGTGGCAGGAAGGAAAAAGAAAGCCGGGTTACACTGTCAGCAACATGTCGGCCACCAGTGATAATGCAAGATGGCAGAGCGAAAGAACGTTGCAGCAGGTTCGATCTAGAAAACCAGATGGCCTCACATCTTTAACGCAAACGTATTTTTCTTGATCAACGACGTTATTTGGTCATCGGTCAGCGCGAGCCGCAGCACCACCCGGTCGCCCGCCGGATTCACTTGCGCGCGCCCCAGCAAATCCGCCAGGTCGGGATTCTGCTGCTTGGCCTGATATTGCTGGTAGGCAAACGCCAGCGTCATCAATTGCGCCAGCGTATTGGCGTCGTCCACTGATCCGCATATCGCTTGAAACTTTCCATCGATCCCGCCACTGGCTTGAATGCCAACAATCAGATTCTGCATCCGCGTAATCAGTTTTGCCGCTTCCGGAAATTGCTGAATCTGCGGCGCCAGTTGCTGCATCGCCAACCGCGTGTATGCCGGATTCAACACCGCCCACACCACGCCCGTCCCGTTGGCATCGTTGATCAGCGAATACATTTTTTCGTTACGAAGCAAACCTTCCGCGCCTCCGTAACGCACATCCAGCATTTTCTCCAGTTCGCTGCGATGCCCAAACGCGGCGGTACTGGAATCCAAAAATAGAAAGAACAGATCGTTCGCGCCAGCTCCGCTGCCAAACGCGTACATCGTAAATCCGTGCGACTTGAAAGTCGGCAACTTTTGCGCTTTGAAATATGCTTCCGTTGATTGCGGATTGTAGCTTCCCAGCGCCACGCCCACCACTTCTTCGCCCGTAGGCACGGCCGCCGATCCGGTCCCCGACGTCTTGTCGGTCACGCCTTCCGCCACCAATCCCCACGCTAGTTCTTCCACCTGTGAATTCGGATCCACGCCCGCCGACGCCAAAAACTTTTCGAATTGTTTGAACCGTTCCGGCAGCATCTGTTCCTGCAATTGCGGAAACCATTTCTGCGAACGCGCCTGCTTCAGGTTGGCATACGCAAACTCTCCGACATTCTTCGGAAACAGTGAAATCGTATCCGCACCCAGGCTTTGCGCGCTCGAAATCTGCGTAGTGCACAACATCGCAGCAGCCACTGCGATACCGCCAGCCAGCCGCCCAAAGTTCATTCTCATTTCTTGCTCCTTGCTTTCTGTTTAAAACGTTTCATTCGTTCTTAGGGAAGGCACGACTTCACTCGTGCCATACATACTGCCAAAGGAACCCGGCTTTAGCCGCTAGGTTCGCGACTCACGCCATCGCCGTCGCACTCAACTTGTCGCGCAGCCTCGTAACTATGTGCCGCTTCGCCGTCACGTACTTCTCATCCGTAATTCCGTCCAGATTGATTTCCACGTTGGCGATTGCGCCGCGCGCGCCCGCCTCAGCCATCAATCTCGCCACTTGTAAGTCTGACTTCATGGATGCCGCCGCGATAGCCTCCAGTTGTCCCAAACGTTCGAAGAGTGCAACTGCCCGTTCGGCCACCTTCATCGGTACATCCGCCGCGCCTTTGCTTGCCGATTGAATCGTCGCTTCCCGCGCCCCAATTTCTGTCGCGTTCCCCTGCGGCATCTTGAACGCCGCCATCACTGCGTCATAAGACGCGGCGTCGCTGTCAATCGCCTGCGTCAGCGCATCTGTTTCCCTCCGCAGCGCGTCCAGGTGCTCGGAAAGTTTGTCCACGTGTTGCGCCTGCGATTTTTTCTTGCGCGAAAGCCCTGCCACCATTTGTCCCAAGGCCGCAGCCAGCGCCGCCGCAAGCGCGGAAACGCTTCCGCCGCCCGGCGTCGCGTGCGGCTCCGCCACCGATTCCACAAACGGCCTCGCCAAAGCCGTCAGCTTTCCTTCCTTCTTTTCTGTCAACGACGCGCCAGAAAGTGCCGCCGCCAACTTATTCTCAAAAACCTGCGATGGGGAAAAGTTTTCCAGCTGCAGAAAATAGTCCGCCGCCATTTCCATGGCCTTCTTAGGCACCAGCCCCACAATCTCGCTACCCACCGGGGCCGCCCCGTACCGCTCCGCCTCGCGTTTCACCATTTCGTACACGCGATGCATCGGCGTCTGTTCGTAATCCGTCAAATTGATGGAAACTTGTGCCAAGTTGCGCGCCTTCAATTCCACTCCCATCGATTTCACGTAGCGCAGCCCGCCGCTGGAAAACCGTATGGCCTTCGCAATCTTGTTCGCAATGCTGATATCCGGCGTATTCAAATTCACGTTGTATGCCACCAGAAATTTTCGCGCCCCCACCACCGTCACGCCCGCTGTAGGATGTATCTTCGGTTCGCCCACGTCCGGCTGCCGCTCGTGATTTTTCTTCAGCTCTTCCTTCATCCCTTCGAACTGTCCGCGCCGCACATTTTCCAGGTTCACGCGTTCCGGCTTGGTCGCCGCCGCTTCGTAGAAGAAAACCGGAATTCGGTAGCGCCTCCACAGTTCATTTCCCACATTCCGCGCCAGCGCCACGCAATCATCCAGCGTCACCCCTTCTACCGGAATAAACGGAATCACATCCGTCGCTCCCACCCTCGGATGCGCACCCTGATGAAAATTCATGTCGATCAATTCCATCGCCTTGCCCGCGCCCAGAATCGCCGCCTCGGCCACGGCGTCCGGCTCTCCCGCCAAAGTAACCACGCAGCGGTTGTGGTCCGCGTCCATTTCGTGATCCAGCACCCACACTCCAGGCACGCCGCTCATCGTCTGGATCAGCGCATCCACCTTCGCCTTATCGCGCCCCTCGCTAAAATTCGGCACACACTCAATCAGTCGTCTCATATCTCCGTCATATCCTCGCTGCTCTGCTCGGTGGTTTCTTGCTCTTGCCCTTGGATTGCCTTCGTAGTGCCGGACTTTAGTCCAGCTCTTTTCCTCTGCCTCTCCGCGTTATCTTGTCCTTTTGTTTCTTAACTTTCTCTGTGCCTCTGCGGCATCTTGGTCTTGATTTGTCTTTCTCCCCGGCTCAATCCCTCAAATACACAATCTCCCCACGCTTCATCGTCATCCAACAAGTATTCACTCCAAAATAGTAGGGAATTTCCCGATAGTCCGCCACTTCGAACACCGCTAAATCCGCTTGTTTGCCAACCTCAATCGAACCAATCCTCTTCTCCCGTCCTAGTGAATACGCCGCGTTGATCGTCGCCGCCGCAATCGCCTCCGCCGGCGTCATCCGCAACAGCGAACAAGCCAAAGACAAAATCATAGCCATGTTCAACGTCGGACTGGTCCCCGGATTAAAATCCGTCGCCAGCGCCACAATCGCCCCGGCATCGATCAACTCCCGCGCCGGAGCATACCGCTCCAGCCCCAGATGAAAATCGCATCCCGGCAACAATGTCGCCACTGTCCGCGATTTTCCCAGCGCACGAATATCTGCGGCCTGCAAATATTCCAGGTGATCGCAACTCGCCGCGTGCATCTCCATCCCCATCCGTGTAGCGCCGGTATGCGAAAGCTGCTCCGCATGAACCCGCGCCACTAGTCCGCGCGCCCTTCCTGCCGCCAGCACTTGCCGCGAATCAGCAACCGAAAACGCCCCACGTTCGCAAAACACATCGCAAAACTCCGCCAGCCCGTTCTCCGCCACTTCCGGAATCAGTTCTTCCGTAAGCAATTGCAGGTATTGCCGAGTTCCACCGGACTTGCCGCGAAATTCCTCCGGCACCACATGCGCGCCCAGAAAAGTAGAAACAATCTCCAGCGGCTGCTCTGCATCCAGTTCCTTGTGCAACGACAAAATCCGTAATTCGCTGGGCACATCTAATCCATACCCACTCTTAGCCTCGATCGTCGTCGTTCCATTCTCCGCAAACTGCCCCAGGAACCCGCGCGCCCGATTCTTCAACTCCTCCGCAGTAGCCGCTCGCAACTTCCTCACCGAATTCAGAATCCCACCGCCCTTGCGCGCAATCTCTTCATAACTCGCGCCACGAATCTTCAATTCATATTCTTCTGCACGGCTAGCGGCATGAATTAAATGTGTGTGCGCGTCCACAAACCCGGGTAGCACCACGCGCCCGCCCACATCCACTTTCTCTGCATTTTTACTCTCGGTAAGTTTCTCAATTTTGGAGGAAGGGCCAACCGCCACAATCAACTCATCGCGAACCAGTATCGCTCCATCGCGAATCACGCCGACGTTCGAAAGTGCGGCGCCACGCCGCAGCCCGCGCCCGCGCACGGTCACAACTTCCGCAGCCCCGCAAATAAGAAGAGAATGACTCACCGCGCCGTATTATGCCCAATCATCATTGTGCACCGAGCCACCGAACATCTCATTTCTCCGAATCACAGCAATATAATGTGGTCGTCATTCCGAACGGAGCGCAGCGGAGGGAAGAATCGCCTTTCGATCTCAGCCTCGCCACCAACCGGCAGGTGAGCGCACACTAATCCCCAGCCGCCGCCTTCGCGTTGTACGCAGGCGCAAACACCTCCCGCGCCCAATCTTCAATCGCCGTCCCCGTCGTATTCTTCTCCGACCTCTCCTCCAACGGCTTCAGCCGCCCATCATTCGCGGCTTCATTCATCTCACTCATCAGCGAAGCCGTCTTCCCCGGTATCCCCATCTGCTTCATCCCTTGCTCAATCAGAAAGTTCGGAAAATGTTTGTAAGACAATTTCGGTTTTCCAATCGCCGCACCAATCGCCTTGGCGGCTTCGTCATGCGATATATCTCGCTGTCCATGCAATTCCCGCGTGGAAAATCCAGAGAAGTCCCGTTTCCGGAGCACTTCCGCCGCGACTAATCCAATATCTCTGGTGGCAATCAGCGGCATCTTCAGATTGCTGTCAATTCCTCCAGCCAGAAATCCCATCGAGTGCACCAGCGGAATCAACATCAAAAAATTTTCCATAAACGGCCCCGGCTGCAAAAAGAGCGCATTCAAATTCGGCACTTGCTTCAGCTTTTCTTCAAACGTATGCAACGCCTGGATCGGGCCAGTTTTCTTCTCGTGGTGCGCTCCAACGCTGCTCAGAAGAACCACATACGAAATTCCAGAAGCCCGAATCGCCTCCGTAATCGCCGTACTCATCTTGTCGCCAGAAGCCAGCAACTCCGGATCTTTCGCTCGCGGCGGCAGCAGCAGGTAGGCCGCCGTAGCGCCCTCGAACGCCTTCGTCAGCGCAGCCGTATCGCTAGCGTCAGCCGCAGCCGTTTCCGCTCCCATGCCCGCAAGTTGAGCCATTTTGCCCGCATCTCGCCCCAGCGCGCGCACCTTCTCGCGCCGCTCCAGCAAACATTTCGCCACTACCGATCCGGTATTCCCCGTCGCTCCCAGCACTACGTTCATATATTCACCCAGTCTTTCTGTGCGCTTCTTCCCCTGCGTCTTGCCGTTGTAGTGTCGGGCTTCAGCCCGGCTCCTTCTCTCAACCAATCATTCATTCTTGAGCAGCTCTAAAGGTTTGTTACCCTCTGGCTTCTGCAAAAAAGCCTGTTCAGCTCGTGCCCATTTCCAAGTAATGATCGCTGTCACCATTAGCATGAAAACGATGCACGCGACGACGAGATGCATCCACCGTGGAAGCCTCCACAGCCAGTCAGTGGCTAAAAGCAAAGCTCCAATTGCAAACAATTTGTACCCAAGCGTCCATCGCCTGCGGTTGGCCGACATCAGATCAGCATCAACACCCTCAGATAAGTCTCGCTCACGTTGTGCTTTCCGTTCCCACCAATTTGGCGTTTCTCTGTGCCTCTGTGGCAAATCTTTCTTCGTCTTTCTCTCACTCCATCGGCACCCTCACATCCTTCTTCTTCGCAAACTCAATCGCCTCCGCATACCCCGCATCCACATGACGAATCACGCCCATCCCCGGATCATTCGTCAACACCCGCTCAATCCGCGCCGCCATTTCTTTCGTTCCATCCGCCACCGTCACCTGCCCGGAATGTTGCGAATAACCAATCCCGACTCCGCCGCCATTATGAATCGACACCCACGAAGCTCCGCTAGCCGTATTCAGCAAAGCATTCAGCAGCGGCCAATCCGCAATCGCATCCGATCCATCCAGCATCGATTCCGTCTCACGATACGGCGAAGCCACGCTGCCGCAATCCAGATGATCGCGTCCAATCACAATCGGCGCCTTCAATTCACCGTGCGCCACCAAATCATTCAGCGCCAATCCAAACTTGTCCCGCTCGCCATAGCCCAGCCAGCAAATCCGCGACGGCAATCCCTGAAACTTCACGCGCTTCTGCGCCAAAGTAATCCATCGCTTCAAATGTTCGTTCTCCGGAAACATTTCCAGCACCAGCCGGTCCGTCCGCGCAATATCCGAAGCCTCGCCAGAAAGCGCGGCCCACCGAAACGGTCCTTTTCCTTCGCAAAACAGCGGCCGAATATACGCCGGCACAAAACCCGGAAAGTTGTAAGCGTCCTTCACACCCTGTTGAAAGGCAAACGTCCGAATATTATTTCCATAGTCAAAAGTCACCGCTCCCAGCTTCTGCAAATCCAGCATTCCCTGCACATGCTCCGCCATCGCCTGCATCGAATGCGTCTTATATTCCTCGGGATCTTTAGCCCGCAGCTCCAGCGCCGCCGCAAGCGTCATCTTGTTCGGCACATACCCGCCGATTGGATCGTGCGCGCTGGTCTGATCCGTCAATAAATCCGGCACCACGCCGCGCTCCGCCAGCACCGGAATCAAATCCGCGCAATTTCCCACCAACCCAACCGACGTCGCTTCACCTTTGCGTACCGCATTCTTCAAAATCCGCAGCGCCTCGTCCAGACTCGTCACCATCACATCGATGTAGCCCGTCTTCAGCCGCTTCTTGATTCGCTCCGGATCAACATCAATCCCCAAAAACGCCGCGCCGTTCATTGTCGCTGCAAGGGGTTGGGCTCCCCCCATCCCGCCAATCCCGCCGCTAACCACCAGTTTTCCTTTCAAATCTCCGCCAAAATGTTTTTTCGCCGCCGCCGCAAACGTCTCGTACGTTCCCTGCAAAATTCCCTGCGTCCCAATGTAAATCCAGCTGCCCGCGGTCATCTGCCCGTACATCATCAATCCTGCGCGATCAAACTCGTGGAACTGGTCCCAATTATTCCAATGTCCCACCAGATTTGAATTGCAAAGCAAAACCCGTGGCGCGTATTCATGGGTGCGAAAAATCCCGACCGGTTTTCCCGATTGCACCAAAAGTGTTTCGTCATTTGCCAGCCCGCGCAGCGACTTCACAATCGCGTGAAAACATTCCCAGTTGCGCGCCGCTTTTCCAGTTCCTCCATACACCACCAGCTCTTCCGGTTTTTCCGCAACCTCCGGATCCAGATTGTTCATCAACATTCGAAGCGCCGCTTCCTGCTGCCAACCCTTGCAGGAAATTTCCGTCCCGCGCGCCGCGCGAAATGGCCCTTTGCTCAATCTAGTTTCCGCCACTGTTTTCACCATACTCATCGCCATTTCTCCAACGCCATCTTATCAGGTCGCAGAAAAATCCCGGCAATCCGCTACGGTTTGTGAAGTAAATCTTTCCATCCAAGCGAACCGGAAAAAGTTATCGAGCCTTACGAATGGTAAACGTTGAATGGTAAGAGTGACGAGGAGACGAGCCCGACGGGGACCAAAATCAGCTTTCGATTGGTTTTCAAGACGAAACAAATCCGGCATCAATGCGTAGAACCCGCGCCCGCTGCGACCGCCCCATTGCAGGCGTTGGCCACCGGCAATCGCACCACGACTAGGGTCCCGCGGCCGTACCCATCCGAATTGATTTCCAACGTGCCACCAAGTTGGCGAAGTCTTTCCCGCATCCCGCGGATTCCCACTCCCGGCGTACCCGCCGACAAGAGTTCCAGTTTTTTGTCGGGCGGTATGCCTTTACCGTGATCCTGTACTTCAATTCGAACCTCGCCGTTCGAGGGAATAATGCCGATGGTCGCGCTTGGGCTTTCCGAATGACGATGGATGTTTGTGAGACATTCCTGCACCAGCCGAAAGATCGCAGTCTCCATATCTCGCGGCAGACGGTCAAAATCCACCGGCAGTTCCAAGTCCACCTTTATTCCGCTGCGCTCCGTGAATCCTTGGATGTACCAGCGAAGGGCCGATGCCAGCCCGGCTTCATCAAGAAGCGGTGGATGGAGCAGGTAGGAAATGGTGCGAATGTCCCTGGACATGTCGTTCACCAGGACGACGCTGTCCGACACCGTCTTGGCCGACTTCGCGAGTCGCTCGATTTCCGTTCCCAGATTAGACAGATTCAGGGCCAGAGCCATGAGCGACTGCCCAGCGCTGTCGTGCAACTCGCGAGCGATTCGACGGCGCTCCTCATCTTGCAATTGCAAAAGCCTGGCGGTGAGGTCACCGAGTCCCTGGTTAGCTATATCGAGTTCCGCGGTGCGCTCGCCGAGCCGCTCTTTCAGGTTTCCCAGCGATCGGCGCAGCACTTCAATGTTGGCGCGGTTTCTTTCCCCAATCGCCACGACGACTCCCGACACGACCACAAACGCGAGGATGCCGATTGATTGTGGGCCGTCGGGGATGCTGAGGGAATGGGAAGGGTTGATAAACCAGTAGCGCACGCCAAATAGCGCGACAGCAATCGCGGCGACCGACGGACCGAGTCCGCAGTACACAGCCGAGAACGCCACAGCCGCAGGAAGAACAAGATAAACCATATAGCCGCCGGCAACCGGCATCACTGCAGCCGCAATCAGCGATGCAAATAACGTCGCCCCAACCGCGGCCGCGTATTGTCTCGGCGTACTGTTGAATAAGACGGAATTCGAGAAGGCTTCAGCCGGGCCCATGAGTCCACCCCTTGCCGGAGGCCGGGGTTCCGAGCGCGAAATGATTCTAGCATGGGCCGTGGCTCGACGAGCGCTACAGCTGCTGCGGTATGGACTCTGCCTACCTTCGCCCCGATGATTGCCCTGGGCCAGGCCGACATCGAAACTTGAGAATATCAGCCACTAATCGTGGGCAACCTGCGCTGCGGTCGAGGAGTCAGATGCAGTCGGAAAACCTTAGCAAGTGCGCTCATGCGTTTTGCAGATGCCTGGTCGAAGTCGAAGACCAGTTTTGCAGTCCAGCATGCGCCAACGCGAAAGATGCAATTTCTAGTCCCTGTCCCTGCGGACATCCTGAATGTGTTGGAGCCGAAGAAGCAGCGGACGATGCCGAGCTGGAATTGCCAACAGAAACGTCCTAAGAAGCCTCTTTATTGGCTAGCTTTGTAAAGTTGAGTCTGTGGTGTCGCGCAGTAACTTTACGCAGCGGGGTTCTTCAGAAGTTGTGCCACGGTCTTGAGGATCTCCTGCGAAAGCTGCTCGTCCGATACCGCCCGGGCCACGCTAATGCCGCCCACGAGCGCGCAGTAAGTCAGAATTGCGTGCGCTCTTATGACGCCCTTGTCCGTTTGTCGTTTGCCTTTCGCGCGCTGGTCCGGCCGGCTGGTATCTCGAACCAGATTTGCGATCAACTCAATGTTGTCTCGAATTTTGCCCGTAACCAGCGCGCGAGTTTGCTTGTCGCTGCGCGCGATGTCTCCTGCCAAGGCGCTGACCGGGCAGCCCGTGCCCGGATGATTGCGATGCGCTTCGCTCAAATAATCACCGACCAGCGACTCGTAGGTGACGGGCGGTCCGCCCGAGGCGGCCGCATTTATCTGACGCTTCCACAGTTCTAGCGCAGAGACAAGCGCTTCGGCCACTAAGTCATTACGCGATCGAAAGTGCTTGTAGAAGCCGCCCACGGTAAGACCGGCATGCTTCATTAGCTCCGCGATTCCGATCCCTACAAGCCCTTCTTCGCGGAACCTCTTCGATGCGATAGCAACGATACGTTTATGAGTTTTCACCTTTTCAGCTTTGGAATGGCCCATTGGCCCTCCTAAAAATACACCCTGGCCAAATCGCGATCGCTGAATCAAATCCGTTAGCTCTGGCAAAAAGCCCTGTAACCGAATCGCGACCGCCTGAATCGAAACCAGAGAGCGGATTATAATTATAATCCAGAATAAAGATGAGAGACACATACAAATGAAAACCACATACAAAGCAGTGGAAGTCTCCGCACCCGGCGTGCTTCGAGTGGTAGAACGGCCAGTGCCTGAGCCGGGACCGGGTCAGGTTCGGATTCGGGTGGAAGCATGCGGAATCTGCCACACCGATGCCGCCACGGTCACGGGCAGCTACCCGGGTTTGAAATTGCCGCGCGTCCCGGGGCATGAAGTTGTCGGCCGCATTGAAGCCTTGGGCGGCGGAGTAGCCAGATGGAAGATCGGTGAACGGGTTGGCGTCGGATTCTTCGCTGGTGAAGACGGAGTTTGCGAACCGTGCAGACGCGGCGACATTGTGAATTGCCAGAACGCCGTGATACCGGGCGTAACCGTGGATGGCGGATATGCGGAAGTGATGATCGCTGAAGCGCGCGGCATCGCGTCCGTTCCTGATGAGCTCACGTCGGTCGAAGCCGCCCCGCTACTCTGCGCAGGAATCACCACCTACAACGCTCTTCGCAACGCCGGCTTGCGCGGCGGAGATTTGGTAGCTGTGCAGGGCATTGGTGGCCTCGGGCACCTTGGTATCCAGTTTGCCCGGCACATGGGATTCCGTACGGCCGCGATCGGACGTGGAAGGGAAAAGGAAAAGCTTGCGAAGGATTTGGGCGCGCACGTCTACATCGATACTGCCGTCGACGATGCCGCGGCTACGCTACGGCGTATGGGCGGAGCTAGAGCCATCCTGGCAACAGCTCCGAGTGGCGATGCTATGGGTCCACTGGTGTCCGGTCTTGCCGCCCGCGGGAAGCTCATCGTAGTCGGTGTACCGTTGGACCCGATGCAATTGAACGCATTCCCGCTGGTCTTTGGAGGACGCTCGATTTATGGCTCACTGGCCGGCACAGCGATCGATACCGAGGACGCGCTTGCTTTCAGCGTCCTGGAGAATATCCGCCCCATGATCGAGACACTTCCTCTCGAACAGGCCGCAGAGGCTTACGCTCGCATGATGCAGGGCAAAGCACGGTTCCGCATGGTGGTGGTTACAAACGACAGGGTCATTTAAGTGAATCCGAAACGGGAGAACTAAAATGCGTGCAATGAGAGCGGGAAAATTCAGTAGTTATGAAGGGTTGAAGCTTGTAGACCTTCCAAAACCAGCCGTCTCGGACGGAAAAGTAGTGCTGCGCGTGACTGCAGCCGGCGTCACACCGCTTGACCATACGATTCTCTCCGGTCAGTATCCCCGCGCGAAGGCGCCGCTAGTTCTAGGCAACGAAGGAGCGGGTGCAGTGGAGGAGGGAAGCGGTACGGACTTTCCTATCGGTTCGCGTGTGATGTTCACGGGAGCGTACGGCGTTTCTGAGGATGGAGCGTACAGTGAATGGATTGCCGTACGGAAAGAAAACCTTTGCCTGATACCCGAGGGTGTCGACGACGTGAGTGCCGCAGGTATTCCGGTCGCTTATCTCACCGCGCAGATCGCTCTTACCTTGGCCGGCTTTCAGGCAGGCAAAACCGTGCTGGCGCCGGCGATCGGAGGATCAGTCGGCAACGCGGTGACACAATTGGCACGGGCCATGGGCGCAAAACACGCTATCTCCAGCACGACCAATCACGCGAAATCCGAGCAGGCGAAGGCGCTGGGATTCAATGAGGTCATTGATACCTCTGTCGAAAAGCTGGGTGACGGCGTGCGTCGTATCACAGGCGGTTACGGCGCAGACGTTGTGATCGACGGGGTCGGTGGTGAAGTTTTCAGCGAGGCGCTCGGAGCGCTTGCTTTGGACGGAAGCCTTACAACACTGGGGTATTCGGCGGGCCGCAAGGCAACCATGGACGTCACGGATCTGATCTGGAAGCGGGCCAACATCAAGAGCTTCGTACTGTTCGCGCAACCGCAGGCGGCTTGGGCTGACGCTTGGAACACTATCGTCCGTCTGCTTCGATCCGGGGCGATCAAACCGATTGTGGCCAAGACCTTTCCGCTGAACGAAGCCGCTGATGCTCTGCGTTACCTGATTGAGGGTCGCCCCTTCGGAAGGGTCGTCCTAACAATCTGACGAGCCTCGATAAGGTGGCGGAGCAGCTTGTGAACGAAGGCGCGTGCGCTCTCGTCCATACTGCCGTTGACGACGCCAGTGCGCGGCTGCGGCATTTCCGTCTCACGCCGCTCAAAGCGCGCAGCATGCCGCATGGCGACTGGACCTACATAGTGGCTAGCAATGCAACGCACTGAGCGAGCATGGATGCTGCCAGTAGCGGAACGCGCATCGTCAGTGAGCGGTCCCAAGACGCCTGCAAGACCCGAGCACCATCCAGCCTACCTCCGGTTTTCGCCGCTGCGGTTTGCAGCCGATTGATTGGTTTTGAGAAGCGGTTGTATATAACCACGAACAGGATCAGCATCGAGAGCGACAACAGATAGAACGCCCGATGTCTACTCCCACTGAACAGGACCAGTAGCAAATTCGACAAGATTGCCGCAAAGCCCCAGATAGGCATCCGCCTGTCCCCGAAGAGATGGATAAAGCCCATAACCTCTGTCGCAGCAGATTCCGAAGCTGATCTGAGAGCGGAACGGCCCACGGTCAAGAAGAACATGTCGGTGCCAAAGATCACCGCGGTACTTATGAGGCCAGCCAGAGACGTCATCCACATCAAATGGTTCATTGCCTGTCCGCCTCTCTTACCGTCGCCGCCCCGATCCGTTGGAACACTTCCAGCAGGTTGAGTTCGTCCCAGTGTTCTACTAACTTTCCATCCTTAAGGCGCCAGATATCGATGCTTCGCAACTGAACCGGTGCACTGTTCGGCCGATAGCCCATGAATGGTTTGGTAAAGGTTCCGCTGTACGTGAAGCGGGCGCTGATGCGATCGCCCTCTTCGATCACGTCCTCCATCACAACTCTGGTATCAGGAAATGCGTCCAGGTAGTGCCGAAAGAAAGCTTTGACGCCCGCTGGTCCCGGCTGTACCTGCGGGTTGTGATTGTTGTACTCGGGGTGGATGAACTCATCGAAGAGTTCGACGCGTTTCTCGTTCAACGCTTTCGCGAACAGCCGTGGCAGACGCTTGTTGCTCATTTAATCCTCCATGACTGCAAGTCTGTGATGTATACTGTCAGATGTCACGGTACTGTCATATTTGTCAGTATAGGAGCTAAAATGCCAGTCTCCAAAAAGGAAGTCTCCGAGTGTCCGGTGGACGCGATGATGCGCGTCATGGACGGCCGTTGGAAGGGCACGATTCTGTGGCGTCTGCAGGAAGGACCGAGGCGCACCAGCGAACTGAAGCGTTCCATTCCAGGGATCACGGAGCGCATGCTGATCCGGCATCTTCAGGAACTTGTTGCCGATGGCATCGTCAAAAGAGATGATAAGAAAACCATTCCGCCCTGCGTTTACTACTCTCTCTCCCGGTACGGAAGGACTCTCGGCCCAGTCGTGCAAATGATGTGTAACTGGGGTCGCTCGCACTCGAAGCGTCTATCAGCAAGACCGTCCGTCCGATAGTAGAGTGCGCGGCCATCGGGTGCCGAAGGGGATGAACCGCGAGATCTCGTCGCGATCGTAAGTCATCTATTTCACGTTCCATTGCGGCGGTGTCGCTTATACGTTACAGTTTCATTTGGAACGACTTCGCCTCCGCCAATGAACTACGGAACGCTTCCCTCCAAGTTCCTGCACGCGCTCGATACGTGGCCCACTCCGCGCGCTCAGATGTTTCGAAGCGGCTCCACAACTTGGCAGAATATTTCCAGTGACGAATTGTTGCGCCGCAGCGCGGGATTATCCCAAGCCCTGTTCGAACTCGGTGTAAAACCTGGCGACCGCGTCGGACTCTTCGCCGGCAACCGGCCGGAGTGGCACACAGCCGACTTCGCCATCACTGGAAATGGCGGCGTCACTGTCCCCGTCTATTTCAAGGAGTCTCCGGAACGCGCTGCCTACATCCTGAAACATTCCGAAGCCAAAGTAGTTTTCGTTGCGGGAAGCGACCAGCTGATTTCGCTGCTGGCGATTCGCAGTGAACTTCCGCTACTCGAACACATCATTGTTGCCGATGCCGGCGATCAGCTTCCCCCCGATTGTCTTCGTTACGAAACACTGATTGCGTTGGCTGGCGGCGCGGAAGTTGCTGCATACCGTATGCGCGCTTCGCAAGTTTTGCCGGGACAGCTAGCTTCCATCATCTACACTTCCGGAACCACCGGCGAGCCGAAGGGCGTGATGCTAACGCACACCAACTTCTGCTCCAATGTCACCGATGTCGGTTGCGACTTCGCTTTGCGTCCCAGTGAAGACGTCGCGATTTCATTTCTGCCATTGGCGCATGTGTACGGGCGCACTCTCGATTACATTTATTTATTTCAAGGAGTTCCCGTCGCGTACGTGGAAGCAGTGGAAAACGTGGCACAGGCGCTGAAGGAAATTAAACCGACAGTTATGGCGGCAGTGCCGCGGGTGTTCGAAAAAATCTACGCCAAATTAATGGAGCAGGGAAGCGCGGCCGCAGGATTCAAGAAAAAGATATTCGCATGGGCTCTGCGTGTCTCCGAACGTGCGGCTGCGTGGCGCTGCGGAGAGTCCACCGCCAGCCCGCTGCTGAAATTGCAATGGAAGCTGGCCGACAAAGTGGTCTTTGCGAAAATTCGCGAAGGCACTGGCGGACGATTGCGCATAGTTTCCTCCGGTGGAGCGCCGCTTTCGAAATCGCTCGCGGAATTTTTCTGGAGTGTGGGCATTCCGATTTATCAAGGCTATGGATTGACGGAAACTTCGCCCATCGTTTCCAGTAATTTTCCGCGCAATCGCGTGGGCAGTTCCGGATTGCCGATTCCCAATTGCCAAGTGAAAGCCGCGGACGATGGCGAAATACTGGTGCGTGGCCCAATGATCATGCAGGGCTATTACAAACGCCCCGAAGCCACGCGCGAAGTGATTGATGAAGAGGGCTGGTTTCATACCGGCGATATCGGCTATCTGGACAAAGACAATTATTTGTTTATCACCGACCGCATGAAAGACTTGTTGAAAACCTCCGCGGGAAAATACGTTGCGCCGCAGCCCATTGAAAATTCTCTCAAGAACAGTCCGTACATTCTGAACGCGATGGTGATCGGCGATCGCAGAAAATTTATCGTGGCGCTGGTGGTTCCCAACTGCAAATTGATTTCCGCCAAAGCCGCGGAAAGCGGCGTAACGATTTCCTGCAGTGAGGAAGTTGCCGAGCATCCATTTACTCGAACTCTGGTTCACGCGGAAATTCAGCGGCTCACGGCGAATCTTGCGCAATACGAAACCATCAAACGGTTCGCGTTGCTGCCCAGCGATTTCACTTTCGATAACGGCGCGCTGACTTTCACCATGAAATTGAAACGCCGCGTGGTGGAAGAGCAGTACCGCAACGTGATCGAATCGCTGTACGCTGATGTGGCCGAGCCGAGGCCGGTGATTCAAGACTGAGTAGTGAGTAGCGAATAGTGAATGGGGAGTAGTTTGTAGAGGAAACTCTGTCGCGCTTGAGAGAATCTGATCGAGGTCAAAATGTCTGAGCAGTTGGTGATTGCGGGCCGCGCGTTTTCTTCGCGGCTGATTGTAGGCACCGGAAAATACCGGAGCTTTCAGGAAATGGCGCGCGCGCATGTCGCCTCCGGCGCGGACATGGTTACGGTTGCGGTGCGCCGGGTAAACCTGACCGACCAATCGAAAGAATCGCTGCTGGATTTTATTCCGCGCGACAAAATGTTTATCCTGCCGAATACCGCTGCGTGTTACACCGCGGAAGAAGCGATTCGCACTGCGCGGCTGGGGCGGGAATGCGGTCTTTCCAACTGGGTAAAACTCGAAGTGATTGGTGACCAGCAAACGCTTTATCCTGATACCGAACAACTGATTGAAGCGACGCGCGTTCTGGTGAAGGAAGGATTTGTTGTTCTTCCTTATACCAATGATGATTTGATCGCGGCGCGAAAACTGATTGATGCTGGCGCATCCGCGGTGATGCCGCTGGCTGCGCCAATCGGATCCGGACTGGGCATTCAGAATCCGGCGGCGCTGCGAATTTTGCGCGAACGCATTACCGAAGTCCCGATGATCGTGGATGCGGGCGTTGGAACCGCATCCGATGCGGCGGTGGCGATGGAGCTTGGCGCCGACGGAATCCTGATGAATACGGCGATTGCGGAAGCTGCAGATTCGGTGTTGATGGCGGAAGCAATGCGCGATGCGACGATCGCGGGCCGCAAGGCATTTCTCGCCGGGCGCATGCCGAAAAAGCTTTACGCTTCCGCTTCTTCTCCTCTCGCTGGCGTGGTGCGCTGAGCCACGGATGTTTCGTTTAGATTGGTCAATCGCGTGCGCGGCGAAAAGTCGTCGCCCTGCATACATCGAAGAGGAAAAGAGATTCCTCGCTCCGCTCGGAATGACGGCCGGGGAAAAGTCTCTCTGGACGCTGCGCTCCTCGGAATTACGGCTAGGGGCGCTTCTTGATTGATCGTGACAAATGCGTCTTTTCTCGAAGACTTATTGGAAAGATCCCTAGTGCGGCGCAACCAGCGAGTCGTTGGCCTGAATAAATCCGATCACGATTTTTGAGAATTCGTCGGGCAATTCCAGATAGAGAAGATGGCCTGCGTCGTTGAGAACAATTCTGCGCGAGCGGGGGACGCCGGTTTGGATGGCTCCGGCGTGGGCATGCACGTCGGGAATATCGGCGTCACCGACGAGCAAGAGCGTCGGAACACGAATTTCTTGCAGGCGCGGGAGAGCCGGCTTGACGGGGAGTTCAAAGTCCGCATGCGTTAAATCTTGAGGACTTGCTGCCAGCAAGTCGGCCATGCGCTTCTTGGCGGCATCGTGGCCTGGGGCGATCAAATATTTGTCCTTTACGGCTGCTGCAATTGCACCCTGCACGTCGCCTTTTTCCAAAGGCTTGCCTAAAACGCTGCCACGATCGAGGAAGTGCTGCGAATATGGCATACCGCCTACGACGGCACCTACCAACACAAGTTGCTGGACGATCTCCGGGTGGTCGAGGGCAAAATTGATGGATATTTCGCCGCCATGAGAACTTCCGACAATCGCGGCATGACTCACTTTCAGGTGACGTAGCAGGGCGGCCAGATCGTCCGTCGCAAAATGTCCTTCCCTGGCCGCCGGGGAGCGTCCATAGCCGCGACGATCGTAGCGGATGGTGTGAAAGCGCCGGCAGAACTCCGGCCAAACGTCACTCCACACGGCGGAATCGAGTACGCCGTCGTGGACCAGGACCACAGTTTGCGAGCCCGAGCCGCACTCTTCGTAGTAGATTTTTCCGTTTTCGACATCGAGAAACGAGCCTGGGATTGAAGCGGGCAAGGGAGTTGGCGTTTGCGCGGACGCCGAAGCAACAATGAGACAAGGGAGGAGGACGGTGATGGCCAGTGATGATTTTAATTTCAATGCGCGCCTCCTCTCTGTTTAATCGGAAAGTGAATGCCAGCGGCGGACGCTTTACGCCTGGGCCTGGGCGGCCTTTTTGGCCTGGGCGGAGTCGTAGCTTTCGCCGTAGATGGCGGGAACTTTACTGCCCATGGGGCGGAGATAGGTGGAGAGCTGGCCGCGATGGTGGATGGTGTGGACGAGGCCAAACTGGAGATAGAGTACGGCGGGCTGCTGAATCAAGCCGCGAAAGTCCACGATTTTGACCAGTTCTTCGCCGGTAAGTTTGGTCAAGGCATCGAGGTTTTTGGCGTAAGTCTGTTCGTACCATGCGGCGACTTCGTGCGATGTTTTTACATTTTCTGGAATCGCTACGGTGCTGGGGTTAAAGGCGCCGTTGATGACGGTTACGAGAAACATGTTGTCGGCCACGGCGATATGGCGAAGAAGTTCGTTGGCGGTTTTGGCGCAAGCGTCAGGTTGGTAGTTCACTTTGTCTTCCGGGACGGCGTCGAGAATTTTTTTGGTGGTGCGGCTTTCGTTTTTGAGCGAGCCGAGAAAGAAGTTGTGGAGCAGGAAGTGTCCTTGTTCGGGGGGCATGTGAATCATGGTGAATCTCCTTGTTATTTAGAATTCCGGTAGGGGATCATCGGGGTGAATTCTACTCCGAAATGGAGTCAAGCAGGGACAGCTGGGTCAAGGGAGGTCGATGTGGCGGTCGATGTTTTTGTGGGGCTTGAGCCGCGTACCGGGAAGCGTGTGGGGCTGCGTGAGGAGTTGATGCGGATATTGGAGCCTTCGCTGGCGGAGGCGGGGTGCGTTGGGACTCATTGGTATGAGTGTCTGCGTGGCGGGAAGGATTTCATCATACATTCTCAATGGATGGAGCAGGCGGCGTTTGCTGCACATGCGGAGTTGCCGCACATGAAGAGGTTTTGGGATTGGTGGGGGAGCTAACTGGGGCGTTAAAGCCCAGGTGTAAACCCGACACCTGGGGCACCCGCCGGCGTGTAAACTCGACGGCCTGGGGTACACGATTGAAAGACGAGCGTGGCACTAGAAAACGAAATTGGAGTTCGAGAAAGGAAGTATGGACCACGCAGGACAAGTGAACCCGATCGAGATCTTAAGGGCTGTTGAGACAGTGTTGGTGATCGACTGGCCGAGCAAGGAAGTGCCGGAATTGCTGGCGCGTGCGCGACTGCGTGTGGTGGTGCGGGGCGGACCGAGGCCAGAGGATTATTCGATCTATCAAATAAACAACGGTGAAGTGAACGAAGGCGAAGTCATGGAGTGCCTGACGGGTTGTCCGCCGGAGCGTGCGGATTTGATTTACTCGTATCGCCCGCTGAGTGAACTGCCGGGAATTATCGCGGCCGCGAAAGAGCTGGGTGCGAAGACGATTTGGAGTCAATCGGGGGTGAATGCTACTGGAGGAAAAGATCCGAGAGGCTGTTGGGTGGCGGACGAGGAGCTGACGCTGGCGCGGAATCTTGTCCAGGCGGTCGGATTGCGGTTCGTTGCTGAGCCGTACATTGGGGACGTGGCGCGGAAGCTCCAAACGGGTTAGAGCGAGGTGTCAAACTCGGGAGTCAAAAGAACCGATTTGGGGGGCCCGGTATGCGGTAGGCAGGCGGCTAGTGCAACAGCTAGAAAAAGAACCGAAGCTGCTGTTAAAACCAACCAGTAGTTCGGTTGGGAAAAGAGCGGGCACGGCATGCCGTGCCCCTACGGGAAAGAACTTCGGATCGCGGCGAAGTGCTTATAGAAATGCCTGGTATGCATGAGTGGAGGGGATATGGGAACTTCTACAGGAGAAAAAGCAATGATGAAGTGCACGATTGCGCCGTGGTTATCGGTGCGGCGGAGCGGTAAGGCGGTGGAGTTTTATAAGGCGGCGTTTGGAGCGACGGAGGCGTTCCGGATCGAAAGTCCTGATGGTGGCGTAGTGGCGCGGCTATCGGTGGATGGGGCGGAATTTTGGGTGGGAGATGAATCGCCCGAGCATCAGAATTTTAGTCCGGAGACGATTGGTGGAGGATCGGTGCGGATGGTTTTGACGGTGGGGGATCCGGATGCGCTGTTTGCGCGAGCGGTAACGGCTGGCGCGAAAGCGGTGCATGAGGTGAGTGAAATGCATGGGTGGAGAGTTGGGAGAGTGGCGGATCCGTTCGGCCATCATTGGGAGATAGGGCGGGAGTTGTAAGAGAGAAGACCCAGGAGTCAATGCGACACCTGGGGCACCATTGGAAGTTTAGGAGTAGAAGCGAAAAGAAGAAAAGGAAAGAAGGAAATAAAAGGAGGGAAAGCCCTGCTGGATCAATGTGTACGCCGTTGAAAGCGACTGCAGGGCGCACGCGGCATGCCCTGCCCCTACGGGAAAAGTCGGGTTGGGGGCGCTACTGATTTTCTGGGGGGCGGGGGAGTGGAGTGGATGGAGGGGTAGTGACCTGGTGAGTTTCGCGCCTGGGCGGAGCCTGGATTATTTTCGGGGCTTGTTTTTTTGGTTTTTTCTTTTCGCGGCCGCGTGCGTCTCGATTTCCCATGTTCAGTAGAGTGCCATAAGACGCGACGAAATTAAAGGGTACATAAGAGTACAAAAGCTTAAAAGTACAAGTGTGGTCGTCGGTGGAAGAGCGTGCCGTGCGACAAGGAAGAGAAAAGAGGTTCCCAGCTTGCGGCAGACAGGCTTACTGCGCTTGGCTCCGCCTGCCTGCGCGGGCAGGTTCGGAACGACGGCTATAAGAAAGAGAAAGAAAGAGCAGCGGCGTAAAGCTTGCCTGCGGCAAGCGGGCCGCTGCTACATTCGGAAGTGAATCGCAAAAAACCTCGAGAAAAACTGAAAGATTGTGCGCTGGCGAAGGCAAATTATGGAGTGAGGAAAAGGAAGTGCCAGAGGATGTCTACCGAGGCGTGGACGATGGCGGAGGCGAAGATAGAACCGGTTTTGCGCCAGGTCCAGCCGTAGAAGAGTCCGGCGATGGTGGCTAGCAGGACATAGCGCCAGTTGGGGAAATGCATGTTGCTGATGTGCGAGAAGCCGAAGAGGATGGAAGCGGTGATCCAGCCGGCGGTGTTGTTGTTGGAGGCGCGAGAGAGAAAATTTTGCAGGAGGCCGCGGAAAAGGAGTTCCTCTGGCCAGGCGGTGAAGAAAAGAATAGCGACGGAAAGTGGAAGGAAAGATTTCCATTGCGAGAAATGTGGGGAATAGATCAGGAAGTGGAGTTTTAGACCCAGCGGAATGACGATGCAGCCGATGAGAATGAGCGCGCCGAGAATGTAGAGGGTCCAATGGGTGCCCCAGCCGATTGTGTAGCCGATATCTTTGGTACGGCGGAGGAGAAGAAATCCGGCGATGGCGATGTTGACGGCGAGCAGGACGGTGAAGATGTAGGCGAGGCGGCCGCCTGGGTAGGGCCAGAGCCAGCGCGAGGGGCCGAACTTTACGGTCACCCAGATGGCGACGAGGATGAACAGGTCTTGCCAGGAGCCGGGTGCGGCGGATGGTGCTCCGGAGAGAAGCGCTAGAGGAAGAAAGATGAATGCGGCTACGGCGCCTAGTCGCGCGAAGGATGCGGTGCCGGTACCCAGGCCGTAAACCAGGAAAATAAAAAAGAGAATGACCGCCAGGAGCCAGCCGGAGGCCGGTCCGGCGATGGTGGCGATGCGGTCGGGAATGCTACGCGCTGCGAAGAGCAACATTGCAGCTAGAAGAAAAGAGAAAGCGAGGATGGTGGCTACAAATGCGCGGCCGTGTGCGGAGCCGTGCATGGTGAAGGCTGCGAATAAAATGAAGATGGCGACGAGGGCGGACCACAGGGCGAGTGTCGGGAAGAGGCCGAGTTGGCGCGCGGCGGGCAAGATGAGTATTGTAGCGCGGGCGCAGGAGTGCTTGTGCCGCACGGCGCTTCGCGTATGATTTTTTATTCGTTCGAAGGTAAACAGAAGTGAAGAGGCTGGCCTACATAGACTGGATGCGCGGGTTGGCTTGCGTGTTGATGTTCGAGACGCACTGCTATGACTCGTGGCTGAGCGCGGATGCGAAGAAAACGGAATTTTTCCGATATTCGCAGATGGGCGGAACGTTGCCGGCGCCGCTGTTTATATTTTTGGCGGGAATATCGGTGGCGCTGGTGACAGAGAAGCTGCGTGGAAAAGGAGTTGCACGAAGCGCGATCGCAAAACAAGTGATGGGGCGCGGGGCAGAAGTTTTTGGGTTGGGGATATTGTTTCGCGTACAGGAATTTATTTTGGGGATACCGATTTCGCCGTGGACGGATTTGTTGCGGGTCGATGTGCTGAACATACTTGGTCTGTCGATGATTCTGCTGGGAGTTTTGTGTTGGGTGGCCGAGGGTGGTGATGGGGTTGTTGCCGCGATGGTGCGGACCCGAAACTTAGTTCTGGCGTTGGCGGCCGCCGCGGTGGTGTCGATCGTGACTCCTGCGTTGTGGACTACGTGGCGGCCGCAATTTTTGCCGTGGCAAGTGGAGTCGTATGTGAATGGCGTGCACATTTTTGATAAGCCGCAGGTGTGGCTGTTTCCTATATTTCCCTGGGCGGCGTTCGCGTTTTTGGGATTGGCGGTAGGGTTTTGGTTGTGTACGGATTTTGTCAAGCGACGGGAGGAGTTGGGATTCTTGGTGTTGGTGTTGGCGGGAGTGGTGACGTTTTGTGCGGCGTTGGCGCTGGATCGCTGGGGACCGGCTGTGTATGCGGTGTACGACTATTGGCATACCAGTCCGAATTTTTTTCTGGCGCGGTGCGGAGTGATCGTGGTGATTTTGTGTTTTGTTTATGCATGGTGCCGGTGGGGATGGGGGCCGGTGGGGTTTAGTCCTGTGCAGCAGTTGGGGAGGACTTCGTTGCTGGTGTATTGGGTGCATATTGAATTTGTTTACGGGAGATTGTCGATTTTGCCGAAGGGGAGATGCGAGATTGCGGCGGCTACGGCCGGGTTGTGCCTGATATTTTTGGCGATGTTGGGTTTGTCGGTTGCGCGGACGCGTTGGAGTTTGCGGAGAGAGTTGGTGGGATAGAGAGCGGAGTCGGAAAAAGATTAGAAAAAAGGTGACGCGGCGCCGAGCCGCGCAGAGAAAACAGTGGGAGCAAAAAAAAACGAGAGAAAAGAGAAAAGAACCGACCTCCCGACCGGGTCGGAACAAATTCCGATCGGTCTCTACAAAAAGCTTTACGGCTTTGATTGCTGGGATTTGGGGATTTTGATGATGACTTCGTTGGGCTTAGCCAGGCCAAGTTCGTCGCGCGCGATGGATTCGATTTTGTGCGGATCGGTTTTGAGGGATTTAACTTCGTCGGAGAGTTCGGCGTTTTCTTTGGCGAGGCGGTTGATGTCGGACTGCACGCGTTCGATTTCCAATTTGGTGCGGCGCATGGCGAGGTAGCCGTGCGTGCCGAAGATGTCATGCAGGAAAAGAGCGAAGACGCACAGGACGAGAATGGAGCGTCCGTATTGGGCCCAGATCGCGGCGAATTTTGTTTGCTCGGGCATGCGATTGGTATTTGAAGTTAAAGAAAAAGTCTGGACAGAGTCAAGTG
>Ga0209488_10000098_pt1 | contig 62653 bp, 57 predicted proteins | sample Rivendell_Oct201_8_FD_188349 | JGI IMG/M metagenome (GOLD analysis project Ga0209488, IMG submission 188349) | Vadose zone soil microbial communities from the Eel River Critical Zone Observatory, Northern California, USA -... | ecosystem: Environmental > Terrestrial > Soil > Vadose zone >...
GGGACGGGGCGCGGAGTCTAGCGGCGGATCGTCGGCGGCGCCAAGCAGCTGTTGGCAGTCGTGGCAGTCGTGCGAGTGCGGCGGGGGGCCACACCCTGACTGCTCACTCCGGCTACGGACGCGTCCGGACTCAGCAGCACAAGCGCCGGCAGAGATCATCGAGGTCGGCGGCGGCGATCTTCGCCGAAGTGATCGGTCCGAGGTCGCGGAGCCGCATGCGCTCGGCGGGTGACACGCAGTCGTCGCGCGACGAGTCCTGCCAATCGATGCCGCGCAGATGCTCGAGGTCGGCGGCATGTTCGCGCGTTGGTGGCAGCGCCGGCTCGCAGCCGGCATCGGTCGACAACTCGATGCTGCGGGTCGGTGAACGGCGCACGCCGGTGTGGTGGCCGGGCCGCACCGCACGCCAGGTGGCCCGCTCGCCGGCTTCGTCGAACGTCGTGCCGGCGGTGCGTGGCTCGAACAGTTCGAACGGATGCCGCAGCTCGGCGAAGCGCTGCGGATCGATGCGGCGCGCGTGTTCGAACTCACGGCGCCAGCCGGTGTAGTCGCCGACGCACCAGCACAGGCGGCCGAGGTGCACGTAGGCGACGAACGCATCACCTCCGAGATCGAGCACGCGCTCGAAATGCCGGCGCGCGGATGCGACGCAGCCGATGCGGAACAGGATCTTGCCGCACAGGTGGTGGTAGCAGGCCGACAACTGCCGGCGCAGGGTTCGTAACAGGTCGGGCATGCGAAAAGCGCGGGCAAAAGTAGGGTCGGAGCCAGCCGGTAGCAAGGTCCCCCGGGGCTCCGCACGCGCAGAATGCCATGGGCTGGATCCCTGGTCGGGCCGGCCGAAAACCCCGGGTATCCGCGCCGGAAATCCAAGGACCTGGGCGGGCCGCCGCCACAGCAGAACCTCTCAACGACGCGGCCAAGCCCTGCCGATAGGGGCCTCGGTCCGCTCCATACGGGACCGGACCGTCCGGGGAAGAAAGCATGGCACTGAAAGGGGATCTGGCGAGCGTCGACCTGGCGCAGGTGTTCCAGATGCTGGCCCTCAACAAGAAGGTCGGCCTGCTGAGCATCCTGTCGCCGCGGCTGTGGAAGATCCTGTACTTCGATCAGCGCGGCGTGACCCTGTACTACAACGAGCACGCGCTGCTCGAGCGCACCGTGGCGGCCCTGGAGCGCGCCGGGCGGCTGCAGGAAGCAGCGCTGACCGAGGCCCGCGACCATGCGGTGCAGAACAGCGGCGGCCTGATGGCCAGCCTGCTGGCCGGCGGCTACCTGACCGAGGAGGAGCTCGAGACGCAGATGCGGTCGGAGCTCGAGGAAGAGACCTACGATCTGTTCTTCTGCAAGGACGCGCGCTTCGAGTTCTTCGAAGGCCAGAGCGAGATGGAGGGGCGCGAGGGCACCGTCGACCAGCGCTTCTTCTTCAACACCGACAGCATCATCATGGAGGCCGCTCGCCGCATCGACGAGTGGTCGTACATCTCCGAGCGGATTCCGAGTCCGCTCGAGGTGTTCCGGGCCGCCGACGTGGCGATCGATGCCGAACAGGTCGACGCCAACTGCATGGCGGTGTTCGACCTGGTCGACGGCCGGCGCAACGGCGGCCGCATCGTCGAGGTCAGTGGGCTGGCCAACTTCCAGGTGTTCAAGCATCTGTGCCAGCTGCTCGACGGCGGCTTCATCGAGACACTGCCGGCGGAGCTGCTGCTGGCGGCGGGCAGCCAGTGCATGGTCGATGGCCGGCTGCAGGACGCCATCAACCTGTTCGAGAAGGCGGTCGGCCATGGCCTCGGCCTGCCCGAGGTGCACACGCAGGCCGCCGAGGCCTACCAGGCGGCCGAGGAGTACGAGAACGCGATCTACCATCTGAAGTGCGATGCCGAGTTCCGCATCGCCTCGGCCGACAACAAGGGTGCGGCGCAGAAGCTGCGCGCCGCGATCCGGCTGGTGCCGACCGATCTGGCCGCGCGCGAACGCCTGGTCGAACTGTCGGTCGGCGTCCCGGACCTCGCCGGCGGCGACTTCGATCCGCAGGCCGAAGGCAAGGTGCTGGTCGACCTGTTCATGGCGATCGGCGACTTGAAGCGCGTGCGCGGCGTGCTCGAGCGGCTGCTGCGGGTGCAGCCCGACGACATGGACCTGAAGAAGGTCCTGGTCAACGTGCACACCAAGGCCGGCGACCAGAAGCGCGTCATCGAACTGTACGAGTCGATGGCCGACGATCTGGTGCGCGGCAGCCGGCCGATCGAGGCGATCGGCTGCCTGCAGAAGATCCTGCTGCTCGACCGCTCGCGCGCCGACATCTCCGAGAAGGTGCGGGCGCTGTACGAACTCGACGAGCGCAGCCGTTCGCGCCGCCGCGCGATGGCGCTGCTCGGCGCGGTGCTGTGCGTGCTGCTCGGTCTCGGCGGCGTGTGGTTCTTCTACGAGAACCACGCGGTCGAGATGTTCGAGAAGATCGACGCCAAGGCCCTGCTCGACCAGAACGAGTACGCCAAGGCGTCGGGGCTGTACCAGCAGGTGATCGCCGACTTCCCGTTGACCACCGTGGTCGAACGCGCCGAGAGCGAACTGGCGCGCATCGAATCGATCCGCAAGAAGTACGAGGCCAGGGTGGCCAACGACCAGGCGACGCGCGGCAAGGAGCTGGGCGCGATCCGCGCCGACTACCTGGCCGAATGGAACCGCCACAAGGAGCTGTTCATGGCCGGTCAGCCCGAGCGCTCGAAGGAGTCGCTCGAACGGGTGCAGCGGCTGCTGGCGAAAGCCGGCGAGCAGGTGGATCTCGAATGGGCGGTGCGCGAGCAGGTCGAGAAGACCTACACCAGGCTGCGCGACTACCTGGCGCGCGCCAACGAGCTCGAGCAACGCGTGCTGGAGCTGCAGGGCAAGGGCGATTGGCAGCAGGCGCGCGCGCAGGGCCTCGAACTGCTGCAGAAATACGACGGCACGCAGGCGGCGCGCCGCCTGCGGCTGCCGGTGCAGGTCAGCACGCGGCCGAAGGGCGCGCAGCTGGTGCAGAACGGCAAGCCGCTGCTGCAGAAGGTCGACGGCCAGGACGAGCCGGTGCGCACGCCGGCGGTGCTGTTCTGCAAGTCGCACGGCGACGAGACGTTCGCGGTCGACCTCAAGGGCTTCGAGGCCCAGGCGTTCGTGATCGACGCGCGCAAGCAGCCGACCATCGACCTGATCCTCAAGGTGGTGGCCGAGCGCACGATCCGTTTTCCGAGCACGGTGCAGACCGGTGTCGGCATCGCTGGCGACCACTTCGTCGTCGGCTTGCGCGGCGGCAAGGTCGGCATCGGTCGCATCTCCACCGGCAAGGTCACCGGCGTCCTGGAACTCGGCGGCCTCAAGGCGGTGGACACCACGCCGATCGTGACCGGTGGCCGCGCGTTCTTCCTGACCAACGAGGGCACGATCGAATGCGTGCTGGTCGACAAGGCGATGCTCGCCGCGTCCTGGCCGCTCAAGCTCGAGCACGGCGCCATCACCGACATCGCGGTCAAGGAAGGCCGCGTGGTGGCGATCGATCGCGACAACACGGTGCGCTGCCACGACCAGGGCGACGCCCGCCAGCTGTGGCTGTACCAGCTCGACGGCCCGCCGGCCGGGCCGCCGACGATCGAGAAGCGCGGCGTGCGCCTGGCGACGCAGGACGGCCAGATCGTCGTGCTCGACGCCAGCAGCGGCCATCGGGTCGCGGCCTGGCGCTCCCCGGTCGGCATCTGCACCCGGGTGCTGGCGCAGGACGGCGTGATGTACTTCGGCGGCAGCGACGGCAGCATCCGCGCGGTCGACGAGTCGGACGGCCGCGTGCTGTGGACGCATCCTCTCGGCCGCGCGCTGGTCGATGGCGAACTGGTGCTCACCGCCGGCGGTCTGGTGGTGCTCGCCGCCGACCAGGAATTGCAGCAGGTGTCGTTGACGACCGGCAAGCGCCGCAGCGGCCAGAAGCTCGGCGGCGTGCTGCAGAAGGGCATGACGGCGACCGCCGACCGCATCCTGGTGCCGCTGCGCATGGCCAGGGATCACAACCGCAACGCCTTCGATCTGCTGCTGGCGCTCGATGCCAGCGACCTGTCGGTGCTGTGGGAGTACGTCGATTCGGGACCGTTCCTCGGCACCGTCGGCACCGACGGCAACATGGCACTGTTGCCCGACGCCAATGGTGAGGTGGTGTTGTTCCGATGACCCCGCACGTCCGTCTTCGTGGAGGCCGCAGGTGAACCTGATCCAACGGATGATGATCCGCAAGGATCTCAAGCGCCTCGAGCAGCGCGTGCACGACGAGCCGTCGCCGTCGACCTACGTCGATCTCGGCCAGGTCTACATCAACCTGGAGATGAGCGACAAGGCGCTGCAGGCCGCCGAGAACGGCCTGGCGCTGTTCCCCGACTCGGTCGAGCTCGAGCAGCTGCGGTCGTTCGCCAGGCGCACCGGCTTGAAGGCGCGCATCCAGGACCTGCGCGCCAAGATGACCAAGTCGCCGAACCCGAAGGGCTACCGCGAGCTGGCGACGATGTACCTGGACCTCGGCGACCACGCCGCCGTGCAGTCGGTCTGCGAGGAGTGCGTCGTGCGCTTTCCGCAGGATGCCGGCACCTGGATGGTGCAGGCCCAGGCGCGCCTCGCCGACTTCTACCGCGATCTGTCGGCCCGCGCCGGTCTCGAGGCGGTGCGCTGCCTCGAACAGGTGCTGCAGCTCGACAGCAGCAACGGCAAGGCGCGCGAGCTGCTCGGCGAATTGCTGTTCCGCGTCGGTGCCACCCGGCAGTCGGCGGCCTGTCTGCAGGCGGCCAGGCCGGTCCATGGCGCGCACGACGCCGATCTGCAGGCGTTGCTGAAGCAGGCGCAGGCGCAGGCGCCGAGCGGCGACGATGTCGACACCCTGTTCCATGAGGTCGAGGAGACCGGAGTGCTGCCCAATCCACCCGTCACACGCAAGCAGAAGGCCCAGGGCGAGGAAGGCATCGGCAAGATCCGCGATGCCTTGGCCCAGCTGGCCGAGGCGCCGGGAGTGCAGAAGGCGGCCTACATCCGCGGTTCGCGCGCGCTGGTCAAGGGCGAGATCAAGGACGGCAAGGATCCGTTCCTGCGCGTCGTGCGGGTGCTGGCCAAGTCGGCGCAGCGGTTCGCCCGCCGGCTCGACATCGGCAACTTCAGCAAGGGCGTGCTCGACGGTCCGTTCGGCCACGTCTGCCTGTGCTCGTACGGCGAAGTCGTGGCCGCGGCCCAGTGCGACAAGGGTGCCGCGGTCGACCGCGTGCTGGCCGACCTGCAGGAACTGGTCGCCGGCTCGCTCTATCTGGCGGGAATGAGGGACTCGTGACCAGGATCCAGGAGACGTTGAACGAACTGCGGCGCGCGGCCGGCGTACGCGGCAGTGCGCTGCTCACACCCGACGGCCTGATGGTGGCACACACGCTCGACGCGCAGTTCCGCGAAGACGTGGTCGCCGGCCTGACCTCGTTCCTGCTGATGACCACGCACCGTTGCCTGCGCGAGAACAGCATGGGCAGTTTCCAGCAGTTCGTGCTGCACGCGACCCACGGCAAAGCCGTGTTCGTCGAGCTCGACACGTCCTACCTGGTCGTGCTGCTCGATCAGTTCGCCGACCTCGACAGCAGTCGTCAGGAGATTCAGGGGGCGGCGCAGCGGTTGCGCCGCTGTGGCAAGATGTCATGACAGCGGTGATCACCGCTTTGTCCTCAAGCGTGCCGCCGGCGCGGACCGATGAGGGCAGGGAAATCGACGCGTCGGGTCGGCTGTTCGGCCGGCAGCGGACGTGTCCGCCTGGAGGAGTGCTCTGATCCCATGGTCCAGATCAACTTCGCGCTGAAGGAAGTCAACTGCAAGATCGTGTTCTACGGTCCGGGCATGAGTGGCAAGACCACCAACCTCGAGATCGTGCACCAGAAGGCGCCCGAGGAGAACAAGGGCGAACTGACGTCGATCTCGACCGACGGCGATCGCACGCTGTTCTTCGACTTCATGCCGCTCGATCTCGGCAACGTCGCCGGCATGCGCACCAAGTTCCAGCTCTACACGGTGCCCGGCCAGGTCTACTACAACTCGACGCGCAAGCTGGTGCTGCAGGGCGTCGACGGCGTGATCTTCATCGCCGACTCCGACCCCGACAAGATCGAGGAGAACATCGAGTCGTACCAGAACCTGGTCGAGAACCTCGCCGAGTACGGCAAGGACATCCGCGAACTGCCGCACGTCATCCAGTACAACAAGCGCGACCTGCCGAACGCGATGTCGGTCGAGGAACTCGACAAGCGGATGAACAAGTTCGGCGTGCCGACCTTCGAGGCGGTGGCCTACACCGGCGAGGGCGTGTTCCCGACCTTGAAGACGCTGGCCGGCATGGTGCTCGAGAGCATCGATCGCATGGACAGCCGCAGCGCCAGGAAGCCGGCGGCGCAGCCTGCCGGCGGCCGCCCGGCTCCGGCCGGTGGTCCGCAGAAGCCGGGGGCGAAGCCGACGCCGGCGTCGAAGACCCCGGCGAACGCCCGTCCCGCCACTGCGCCGGCGCCAAGGGGCCAGGCCAACGCACCGCGGGCGGTCGCCGCTCCGGGAGCGCGCAGGCCGGCGGCGGTGCCGCCGCGCGCCCCCGCACCGGCAGCGGCGAAACCGGCGCGCGCTGCCGCCGCGCCACAGCGGCACGGTTCGGTCGGTCTGGTGATCACCTTGACGGTGTTGCTCGCGGCCGCGGTCGCTGGCGCCGTGTTCTTCTTCACGCAGAATCCGGTCTGAGGCCGGCGCCATGGCTCAAGCCAGGAAGATGTCAGCGAACGAGAAGCTGCGGCACGACCGCCTCACGTTCTACAAAGACGACGTCGAGAAGATCGACAAGCTGCTGGCGGAGTTCCTGCGGCTGTCGGGCGCCAAGTGCGCGCTGCTGATCGACAAGGAAGGCCACCTGGTGACCAAGCGCGGCGAGCTGCGCACGATCGACATCGACACGATCTCGGCGCTGGTCGCCGGTTCGTTCGCCGCGACCAAGGAGATGGCGCGTCTGCTCGGTGAAGAGGAGTTCACCGCGATGTACCACCAGGGCGAGCGCGACAGCATCCAGCTGTCGCTGGTCGGCGATCGCACGCTGCTGACGATCCTGTTCGACGACCGCACGACGGTCGGCATGGTGCGCCTGTACGCGAACGAGACGGCGAAGAAGCTGGCGGAGATCTACACGGTGGCGATGCAGCGCACCGACCCGGATCAACCGCTGGGCGAGGCGTACGGCAACGACGCCAAGAAGCGGCTCGATCGCCTGTTCGACTGACCGCGGGCAAACGGCGACGGCGCGCGCGAAAGCGCATCGCCGGCCGCGTCCTGCAATCCGCCACCACGGAAACAAGGCGCTGCCTTCCTCGTGCGAGGCTGCTTCCTACCGATTCTGTTTGCGCGGCACCGCAGCGCGTGCGCACTATCTCCGCGCGACTACTTGATTTCGGTGAATTCACCGACAGCTGCGGCCGATCTACCTTCGATCGCAGTCGGATCCCGGCCTGATGGTGCTGGCCGCCCCGGCGATCATCCCCAACCCAAGCAAGAGGAATGATACGCAATGGCTGCCAAGAAGAAGGGTAAGAAGAAGAAGACTGGCAAGAAGAAGGGCCGCAGGAAGGCCAGGCGGTAGTTGATCGAATGGCGCCGGTGGCGCCGACCGCATACTTCGTCATGAGGCTCGGAGTTCATGCTCCGGGCCTCGTCTCTTTTCGGGGCAGGCGATCGCCCGCCGGGTCCAGCCGCAGGCGTCGTTGCGGTAGGATTCGCCATTCCCTTCCTGCCTCAACCTGTCCGCATGAACCCGCTCCGTCCAAGACCCCTGGTCCCGCTGCTCGCCCTGATCGTTCTCGCCAGTGGTGGCTACCTCGGCTGGCGCGGTCTCGCGCACGACGCCCAGGCCTCGCCGTCCCAGGCACTGCCGGTGGCGCCCGCCAGCAATCCCAAGGAAGCGGCCCCCGCGCCGATGCAGAGCCAGGGACCGGCGTTGGTCGCCGAAGCGAAGCCCACCGAAGACGGCTGGCTGATGCCCGATGGCAAGCGCTTCCCGCTGCTCAACCACGTCCCGCAGGCGCCGCAATTCGCCTGGCCCAGCAACCGCCCGTTCTCGCCGATCGTCGGCAAGAAGACCGACACGCAGGGCGACGAGTGGTACGTGCACGCCGATGGTTCGCTGAGCACGATGCAGATGAAGTGGCGCAAGGACCTGGGCCGCTACGACGGCACGGCGACCACGATCAACCCCTCCGACGTGATGCCGATCCCCGACGACGAACTGCCGCCGTCGGCGCGGAAGAAGTGAGGCCGTGATGGAACGTTCCTCGGTAGGCGGCAGCGTGCTCGTGGTCGGCGTCGTGGCGTTGTGCGCTGCCGGCTACCTGTTCATGCGCCGTGACGTGGTCGTCGAGGTCGAGCACGCTCCGGCGGCGCCGGCCAGCAGCGCGCCGGCGCAGCCGACGGCGCAGGCGGCCGATCCGCTGCCGCAGCAGAAGGCCGAGCCGGTGTCCACGGGCTTCATCGTGTTCCCCGATGGTTCGCGCAAACCACCGCTGAATGGCGTCAAGAATCCGGCGAAGCTGGCGTGGGGCAGCGAGCCGTTCTCACCGATCGTGCGCACCGAGAACCACAATGGCGTCGACTGGTACAGGCACGCCGATGGTTCCTACACGACGACCCAGATGAAGTGGCGGAGCGACCTAGGGCGTGACGACGCGGTCACACTGTGCATCCATCCGAAATCGCCTGCTCCGGTCGACCTGGGCGATCTGGACACTGCTGCCGGGGTCGGGAAGAAGTAGCCGCGGCGGGACGCTGCCAAGGCGCCTAGCGCCGACGGCGCCAAACTTTCCTGAAGCACTCGCCGGCAGAAACGTTGCGGCCGTACCCGAGGCAGCGGGCCAACCGCGGCTAGGTAGTCTGGAAAAACCGCGAGCCCGAGGATCGCAGGATCCCCGGGCTCGTCTGGCTTGGATCGGGAGAGCCCCGATCGCTAGCTAGCAGATCACAGCAGCTGCTTGCTGCACGGGCCGGCCAGGGCGACGCCGTTGACGCCGTCGAACGCAGCGGCCTGCTGGATCACGGGCAGGCCGGCGATGCCGGTGCGAGATGCAGCGGGGATGTTGATCACATGGTTCGCCGAACCCGCAAGGGTGGTGCTGACGGCGACCACCGAGTAGCTCCCCAGGTTGACACAGACCACGCCGGTCGAACCCGGAAGGAAGCTGCTCAACGGCAGCTCAGGGCCGAACGTCAGGGCGATGTCGGCGAGGAAGAACACCAGCGTGCCGTCCGGAATGCCGGTGTGGCGGAAGGTGTTGCCGATGTCGTCCGCGCGACCCGCGATGCGCGAGGGGCTCTCGCTGTCCGGGAACTGCCCGGAGTACATGCAGACCGTGCCCGGGGAGACATTGGCGTTGGCGTGCACCGGGTCGGCGTAGTGCAGGGCCGAGGCGACGCCGGCCGGCGTGGTGATGATCGGCTCGACCCAGGACTGACGGAGAACGGCATTCGTCTGGGTCGAGGTCCCCGGCTGCCAGGTGCCGGCATAGGTGTTTCCGGGCACCGTGGTCGGAGCGCCGAAGCCAGGCTCGTCACGCAAGGGCCGGGTGGGGTCGCCAGAAGTGGCCCAGATCGACAGGCCGTCGGTCGTGGTCGCGTTCCAGCTGCCCACGGTGCTGACGCCGACGAACACATCCGAGGCACCCGGTGCGAGCACCGGGGTCGCGAAGCTGCCCGTCACGCTGTAGGCGCCGATACCGGTGCCAAGAGGCAACAGAAAGTTGCCGGTGGCCGCCAATGGCGTCGTCGTGTTCGGAATGTTCGGTGTTCCCGACTCCGTGTAGGCCGTGAACGAGAACCCGTCCTGCGTGGAGAGGTCCTGGTCCTGGATCAGGCAGTGCAAACCCGTAAACGAGCGCATGCCCGGATTGGCGTTGTCGACACCCCAACCGGCGTAGGCTTCCTTGTCGATGCGGTTGTAGATGGTCGCGGGGACGAGGTTGGCGCCGTTGCGCGAGGTGAACGTGACGCCCATGTTCTGGAAGTCGAACAGGTTGTTCTGGGCGATCGCGGTGCCGGCTACGAGAGTGACGGCGCTGAGGATGACGATTCTTTGCATTGGTCGATTCATGGTTGGAAAAGAAAGGGGGATCAGCGAGGCCATGTTTGCTGAAGGGGGGCGAGACGGGACATCGGCCTCGACGATGGGTCGGAAGAGCTTAGCTTGCGGTTGCGATTGGGGAAGTGCACCGCGGACGGAAGGACGGCCGGGTCGTCGTTCCCGGTTCCGCGCGTCCGTTTTCTCCCATGGCGGTGCGCCGCTAATGCAGGCGATCGCCCGGTCGCGCGCCAGCATCGGGAGAGAGCAGGAACACGCGGCCCTCGCTGCCCGCGGCGACCACCATCCCCTCGCTGACACCGAACTTCATCTGCCGCGGCTGCAGATTGGCGACCATCACCACGAGGCGGCCGAGCAGTTGTTCGGGCGTATAGGCGCCCTTGATACCGGCGAACACATTGCGAGTCTCCGTGCCGCCGAGCGACAACGTGAGCCACAGCAGTTTCTTCGCCTCGGGCACTTCCGCTGCACCGACGACGCGGGCGATGCGCAGATCGATCTTCTGGAAATCGTCGATCGTGATCATCGGTGCGAGCGGCTCCAGTTGCGGCTCGCCGCCCGTGGTCCCGCTGCCCGTGGCCGCCGGTGGCGTCGGTGTTGCCGGGGCAGCAGGCTCCTTGCTGGCACTGAACATCGCCGCCACCTTGCTCGCCTCGACGCGGACCATCATGTGCGCGAACGGCGCCGTCTTGGTGCCCTGCAGCGGGCGCTGCGCTTCGTCCCAGCTGCGGATCGGTTGCAGCAGCAAGGCACCGGCCTTGGTGGCGAGCTCGGGCAGCACCGGCGCCAGGTAGACGGCGATCTGGCGGAACAGGTTGAGCACCACCGTGCAGACGTCCTGCAGTTCGCGCGCCTTGAGCGGGTCCTTCTTCAAGGTCCACGGCGCCCGCTGTTCGACGTACTCGTTGGCGGCGTCGGCCAAGGTCATGACCAGGCGCATCGCCTCGCGGAAGTCGCAGGTTTCGTAGGCCTGCGCGATCAGGGTGCTCTGCGCCGCGGCGCGCGCGAACAGGCCGCCGTCGTCCGGATACTTGGCGCTGAGGCCGGTCGCTTCGACGAAGCGCGCCGAACGGCTCGCCAGGTTGACCACGCGGCCGACCAGATCGCTGTTGACCTTGCCGACGAACTCGTCGGCGACGATGTCGAGGTCGTCGATCTTGTTGCTGAGCTTGCTGGCGTAGTAGTAGCGCAGCCAGCTCGGGTCGAGGTGTTCGAGGTAGGTGGCGGCGGTGACGAACGTGCCGCGCGACTTCGACATCTTCTCGCCGTTGACGCGCAGGAAGCCATGGATCTGCACGCGCCTCGGCAGCGCGTAGCCGCCGACGTGCAGCATCGCCGGCCAGAACAGCGTGTGGAAGTAGGTGATGTCCTTGCCGAGGAAGTGCACGATCTCGCAGTCAGGGTTGCGCCACCAGTCGTCGAGCTGCTGGTTGGTCTTCGCGCACCACTCGGCGGTGCTGGCGATGTAGCCGACCGGCGCGTCGAACCACACGTACCAGAACTGGCCGGGTGCGTCCGGGATCTCGAAGCCGAAGTACGGCGCCGGCCGCGACACGTCCCAGTCCTGCAGCGGCTTGTCGAGGAAGTGGCCGGCCAGATAGTTGGCGACCTCCTGCTGCAGTGCACCGCTGTTCTGCGTCCACTCGGTGAGGAACGGCTGCAGCGAGGCGAGCTGCACGAACAGCTGGTTGCTCGGCCGCAGTTGCGGTACCGCACCCGAGATCGTGCTGCGCGGATTCACGAGTTCGGTCGCCGGGTAGGTGGCGCCGCAGACCTCGCAGCTGTCGCCGTACTGGTCGATGGCGCCGCAGCGCGGGCACTCGCCCTTCAGGAACCGGTCGGCGAGGAACACCTTGGCCTCCGGGTCGTACAGCCGCGGCACCACGCCTTCGCGCACCAGTTTCGCCGCCCGCAGCTTGCTCCAGATGCCCTTGCAGGCCGCGTAGTTGGCCGCCGAGTTGGTGCTGCCGTAGTGGTCGAACGAGATGCCGAACGCCGCGAAGTCGCGCTGGTGCTGCGTGCCCATGTCGGCGATCAGCTGCTCCGGCGCGCGGCCTTCCTGCTGCGCCCGGATCATGATCGCCGTGCCGTGGGTGTCGTCGGCGCACATGAAACCGACGCGGTGGCCGCACAGGCGTTGGAAGCGCGCCCAGATGTCGGTCTGGATGTACTCGACGAGATGGCCGAGGTGGATCGGGCCGTTCGCGTACGGGAGCGCGCTGGTGACCAGGATCTGCCGTGCCATGCCGGCGAACCTAGCCCGCGCCGGTGTGCTTGTCGAAGCGGAAGTACTGCGCCGCGGCGCCGACGGCGGCGGCCGGTGCCAGCACCAGCAGGTTGAGGAACGGCACGAAGGTGCCGAGCTGCACCGCGAGACCGAAGCCGAGCGCGCGCGGGGCGTTGGCCCACAGACCGCGCAGCCGCTGTTGCAGGCCGAGGCCGCGGCGCGCGAACGGCGCCTCGAACCAGACGACCGCGGCGTTGGCCGCAGCGAGCAGCAGCAGCAGCGGCAGGCCTGCGTACGGCAGCAGCAGCAGGGCGAACGCCAGCGGCAGGCTCAGCAGTTGCACCGCGAACACGCGCGCGCTCGCGCGCAGCCGCGCGGCCATCGCCCGCCATGGCGAGTCGGCGACGATGCCGAGGCGGGCGCCGCCCATCGCCTGTTCCGTGGCATCGACCAACGTCTCGACCAGCGGACCGGTCGGCACCTCGAGCAACGTCGGCCCGAGCCACAGCACGACCACCAGCGTGCCCTGCAGCGCCAGCGTCGGCGACAGCCAGGCTGCCAGCGCCGGCTGCAGCCACAGCACCGCGGCCACCAGCAGCACGGCGACCACCAGCACGTTGGCGGCCACCGGCGCGCGCAGCCGGCCGACGAAGGCGCGGTGGTGGGCTGTATGCACGACCGCGCGGCAGAAGCCGGCGAAACCGCTGGCGAAGGCGCGCCAGGCGCCGGCGTCGCCGCGCGGCAGTTCACGCCCGTCACCGAGGTCATGGATCGTGCCGTGGCAGCGATCGCATTCTGCTTTCACGATCGCGTGACCGCAGCGCGGGCAGGCGGTGGCGCGCTCGCTGTCGCCAGGGTTCATCGGCTCGGGCATTGCGGCTGCCTGTTCTTGCGGCAGCGACGACACTATCCTGCGCGGTCCTCGCCCACCGTGCAGAAAGCTCATGACCCATCCGTACAAGGCCCTCGACTTCTACAACGTCGACGAACTCTATTCCGACGAGGAACGGATGATCCGCGACTCGATCCGCGAGTGGGTCGCCGACCAGTACCTGCCGATCATCGAGGAGCACAACCGCCAAGCGAAGTTCCCGACCCACCTGGTGCCGGCGCTCGGCGAGATGGGCGTGCTCGGCGCCACGTTCCACGGCTATGGCTGCGCCGGCCTCAGCCCGGTCGCCTACGGCCTGATCCTCGGCGAACTCGAGCGCGGCGACTCCGGTCTGCGCTCGTTCGTGTCGGTGCAGGGGGCGCTGTGCATGTATCCGATCTACACCTACGGCAGCGACGAGCAGAAGGACCGCTACCTGCCGGCGATGGCCAAAGGCGAGCTGATCGGCGCGTTCGGGCTGACCGAGCCCGACTTCGGCAGCAACCCCGGCGGCATGATCACGCGCGCGCAGAAGGACGGCGACCACTACATCCTCAACGGCAACAAGTACTGGATCACCAACGGCAGCCAGGCGCACGTGTCGGTGGTGTGGGCCAAGGTCGACGGCGAGATCCATGGCTTCCTGGTCGATCGCGACACCAAGGGCTTCAAGGCCAAGGAGATCAAGAACAAGTTCTCGCTGCGCGCCTCCGACACCAGCGAGCTGATCCTCGAGGACTGCCGGGTGCACAAGTCGCAGCTGCTGCCGAAGATCAAGGGCATCAAGGGGCCGCTGAGCTGCCTGACGCAGGCGCGCTTCGGCATCGCCTTCGGCGTCGTCGGCTCGGCGCAGGCGGTGTTCGACGAGGCCTGCCGCTACAGCAAGATCCGCATCCAGTTCGACAAGCCGATCGCGCGCTTCCAGCTGGTGCAGAACAAGCTGGTGTGGATGGCCAACGAGATCACCAAGGGGCAGCTGTTGGCGTGGCGGCTCGGCCGCATGAAGGAGGCCGGCACGATGCAGCACTTCCACGTGTCGCTGGCCAAGCGCAACAACTGCTGGATGGCGCTCGAGTGCTGCCGCCTCGCGCGCGACATCCTCGGCGCCAACGGCATCACCGACGAGTACCAGACGATGCGGCACATGGTCAACCTCGAGTCGGTGATCACCTACGAGGGCACGCACGACATCCACGGTCTGATCGTCGGCCGCGAGTTGACCGGCGAGGACGCGATCCTGTAGCGGCCGCGCCGCGCCGCGATGCCCCTCGCCACCGCCATCGTGCTGTTCGACGAGGTCGAGGTGCTCGACTTCGCCGGTCCGTTCGAGGTGTTCTCGGTCGCCGGCCGCCGGTCCGGCCTCGAGCCGTTCACGGTGTTCACGGTGGCCGAGCACGGGCGACCGGTGCTGGCGCGCAACGGCCTGAGCATCAACTGCAAGCACACCTTCGCCGACTGTCCGGCCCTCGACATCCTGGTGGTGCCCGGCGGCTACGGCACGCGCCGCCAGCTCGAGAACCCGGCGATGCTGCAGTGGCTGTCGCGGCAGGGCCGCAGCGTGCAGTACCTGCTGTCGGTGTGCACCGGTGCACTGCTGCTCGCTGCCGCCGGGCTGATCGACGGCCTGGCCGCGACCACGCACTTCCTGGCGGTCGACGAATTGCGCGCGCTCGCGACCCGCAGCGAGATCCGCGCCGGCGCGCGCATCGTCGACAACGGCCGCGTGGTGCTGTCGTCCGGCGTCAGTGCCGGCATCGACATGTCGCTGCACATGGTGAGCCGCATCCTCGGGCCGGAGCTGGCCACGGAAGCGGCGCGCTACATGGAATACGAAGGGCAGTGGCAGCAGCGCTGAACGACCGGACCCCGCGCACCAGCCATGCTCTCCGCCTTCCTGCGCGCCACCGGCCAGCTCGGCGATCCGCGGATCGTCCTGCTACTGGGCCGTGCCGTGCTGCTCGCGCTCGCCGTGTTCGCGCTGCTGTGGGCCGGCGTCGCCTGGACGTTGGCGCACGTCGCCTTCAGTTCGTGGCCCTGGCTCGACCGGATCCTCGACCTGCTCGGCGGCCTCGCCACGCTGGCGCTGACCTGGCTGCTGTTCCCTGTCGTGGCGAGCGCCACGATCGGCCTGTTCCTCGGTGCCGCGGCGACCGCGGTCGAACTGCGCCACTACCCCGATCTGCCGCCGGCGCGCGGACCCGGCTTCGTGGCCGGTCTGGTCAGCACGCTGCGGTTCCTGGCCGTGCTGCTGCTGCTGAACCTGCTGCTGCTGCCATGCCTGTTGTTGCCGCCGGTGTTCCCGTGCGTGTACTACGCGGTGAACGGCTACCTGCTCGGCCGCGAGTACTTCGAGCTGGTGGCCTTGCGGCGCCTGCCGCCGGCGGCGGCGCGCGCGCTGCGGCGGCGGCACCGCGCCGGCGTGTTCGCCGCCGGGTTGCTGACCGCGGTGCTGCTGACCGTGCCGCTCGTCAACGTGATCGTGCCGCTGCTGGCGACGATGGCGATGGTGCACCGGTGCGAAGGGTGGCGGCGCGCCGGCTGACGCGCGATTCCGGACGCCGGTGGCTCCGAGCCGGCAGTGGCTCAGAGCTTCTCGACCCAGGCCTTGAACTCCTTGTCGAGCTCTTCGAAGTCGACACCCTCGAACGCCTTGTCGACCGCCTCCGACAGGATGTTCTGGACCTTCTCCTGGTCTTCGAAGCTGACCAGGTGCAGGCCGGGAATGCCCGGAACGCGCTCGCCGCCGCCTTCCTTGCCTTCCTTCTCCTTCTTCTTCTTGCGGAAGGCTTCGACGTTGTCGGCAAGGTAGGTGAAGTAGGTGTCCAGGATCCCCTGGTAGCGCTTGCTCTTGTTGACGCTGCGCAGGTAGTAGATGAACGCCCAGCCCTCCGAGTACTTGAGCCCGGCGTTGTTGTAGTACTCGTTCTGCGGCAACCGCACGAGCGTGCGCAGCGGGATCAGGTCCTTCTTCTCGCGCAGGTGTTGCTTCAAGAAGTTGACCCGCCAATCGAAGGTCTTGAAGCTGACGCTCCCGGACGAGATCGATATGCCGGCGAAGTAGTCACCGTGGCCCTCGTTGAACCAGGAGTGCGGCGACACGTCGCCGATCGCGTAGTGGACGTACTGGTGGAACGCCTCGTGGAACATCACCGAGCGGCAGTACTTCTCCGAGGTCGTCTTGGTCACGTCTTCGAACTTGGTGAACAGCACCAGTTCGCCGCTGTCCGGGCTGAAGAAGCCGGCCGAGCCGCCCGGCCCTCCGTACTGATAGTACTCGGTCTCGGTGTCGAGCACGCGCACCGGTGAAATCGACTCTTCGGTATTCCGCTGCGGGAACAACTTGGTGTAGACGCTGTCGCGCACCTTCTCGATGTCCTTGGCCAGGCTCTCGACGAGCGGCCGGTTCTTGCTGTTGCTCAAGAACACGTAGTAGGGCGTGTCGATCGCGTACCAGCCGGGATTGCTGGCGATGCCGGCCTTCAGGGCCGCGCGCTTCTCCTCGCCCTTGAGCTTGGTCGGATCCTTCCTCGCTGCGGTCGCGATCGTGGTGTTCGACTGGTCGATCAGCGAAAAGGTCTGGATGCTCTTCAGGTAGATGTCCTGCCAGGTCTTCTTGTAGTTCTCCTCGAACGAGGCGTAGATCACGGCCCACTCCACGTTGTCCTTCTTGAAGAAGCCGACGGTGATGGCCGTTGCGTTGGCGCCGAATTCCAGCAGCTCTCCCGGCGTCTTGCTGCCCTTCAACGGCTTGCGCGTCCAGCGCTTCGAGGCACCGTCGAACTGGCCCTCGATGTAGTCCTCGATCGACTTGGGGTTCAATCGCTTCTCCAACTGCGGGCTGAGCTTGATCCCGGGATGGTCCTTGGCGCCGGAGTCCGGCTTCGGTTCTTCGCCCAGCGTCGTGGGTTGCGTGGAGATCCGCACGATCGACAACTCGCAGTGCTGGTCGGCGATCCAAGAGCTGTAGTCGCCGCGCTGCCGCAATTCGTCGAGATTCATCTTCCAGTGACCGACGACGCTCTTGTCGTCGGACTTGGTCGGGATCGAGTTCCAGCCCTTGATCGTCTGGATGCTGTAGCCCCAGTCCTTCATCGTCTGCACCTTGTCGAGTCCCAGCTTGCTCGGGGCCTGGGCGGGAACCGTGGTGGACAGGATGCCGAACAAGGCCGCGGTGACGAAGACGACGTGCTGCGGTCGCTGGAACATGGCGCTGGTGAACCTCTGGGTGGGGCAAGCAGGGCGAGAGTGCTGATGCGAGCCTCGACCCCGACTGGCGCGGCGTAGTCTAGCGGCTCGCGCATGGCTGAGAAGTGCTCCTGGCACCGAGCACAGCGGCTACTCCGGCATTTCGCCGCAACGGGAGCCGCACTGCCGGCTTCTGGCCGATCCGTGGTCGCTCGCCGACGGCGCCGAGCCGCGCTACTTCTTCGCCGCGTAGTCGACCGCCGCGCCGATGAAGTCGCGGAACAACGGGTGCGGCTGCAACGGCCGGGTCTTGAACTCCGGGTGGTACTGCACGCCGACGAACCACGGATGGTCCGGCAGTTCGACGATCTCGACCAGGTCGAGCTGCGGGTTGACGCCGGCCATCACCATGCCGGCCTCTTCGAGCCGGCGGCGGTAGGCGTTGTTGAGTTCGAAGCGGTGGCGGTGGCGTTCGCTGATCTGCGTCTGGCCGTAGGCGCGGTGCGACCGGGTGCCTTGCTTGAGCTCGCAGTCGAACGCGCCGAGCCGCATGCTGCCGCCCTTGTCGATGATGCGCTTCTGTTCGGTCATCAGCGCGATCACCGGGTTGGCGGCGTTGGGGTCGTACTCGGTGGTGGTCGCGTCGGTGATGCCGAGCACCGAGCGCGTGTAGTCGACGACGGCGGCCTGCATGCCGTAGCAGATGCCGAAGAACGGGATCTTGTGCAGGCGGGCGTAGCGGATGCTGGCGATCTTGCCTTCGAAGCCGCGCTCGCCGAAGCCGCCGGGCACCAGGATGCCGTGCACGCCGGCCAGGTACTGGTCCGGTCCGTCGTTGGCGACCATCTCGGCCGACACCTTGCGCAGCTTGACCTTGCAGGCGTTGGCGATGCCGGCGTGGTTCAGCGACTCGTAGATCGACTTGTAGGCGTCGTGCAGCTCGATGTACTTGCCGCTGACGGCGATCTCGACCGTGTGCTCGGGGTGCTTGACGATGCGCAGCATCCGCTCCCAGTCGGTGACGTCGGCCTGCTGCCTCGGCTGCAGCTGCAGGTGGTCGAGGATCCGCTTGTCGAGCCCGGACTGGATCAGCATCAACGGCACTTCGTAGATCGAGAACTCGACGTCGCGCTCCTCGATGACCGCCTCTTTGCGGACGTTGCAGAACAGCGAGATCTTGGCCGCCATGTCCGGCTCCATCGCGATCTCGGTGCGGCAGATCAACACGTGCGGTTGGATGCCGATCTCGCGCAGCTTGCCGACCGACTGCTGCGTCGGCTTGGTCTTGAGTTCGCCCGACGCGCGCAGGAACGGCAGCAGCGTCAGGTGGATGAACATGCAGTCGTGCGGGCCCTGCTCGAGGTTGAACTGCCGGATCGCCTCGAGGAACGGCAGGCTCTCGATGTCGCCGACCGTGCCGCCGATCTCGGTGATGGCGACGTCGGGCGGGCTCTCGCCGGGCGACGGCGCGGCGCCGGCGCGGATCGCCATCTTGATCTCGTCGGTGATGTGCGGGATCACCTGCACGGTGTGGCCGAGGTAGTCGCCGCGGCGCTCCTTCTGGATCACCGACTTGTAGATCTTGCCGGTCGTGTAGTTGGAGTCCTTGTTGACGCGCGCGTGGGTGAAGCGCTCGTAGTGGCCGAGGTCGAGATCGGCCTCGGTGCCGTCGTCGGTGACGTAGACCTCGCCGTGCTGGAACGGCGACATCGTGCCCGGGTCGACGTTGATGTACGGGTCGAGCTTCTGCATCGACACCTTGAGGCCGTGGCGCTCGAGGATCCAGCCGATCGAGGCGGAGGTCAGGCCCTTGCCGAGGGAGCTGACCACGCCGCCGGTGACGAACAGGAACTTGGTCATGGTCGTTGGCTACGGTAGCGCTGCAGGAAGGCATCGTAGTCGCTGCGCGTCTCGATGCCCCACGGGTCGCCGTGGGCATCGAGCACGAGCACCGGAATGTCGTTCTCGAGGAAGCGCAGCTGTTCGAGGCTCTCGGCCTCGGCCAGGCCGCTGCTCGGCAGGTCCGGCAGCCGCTGCAGCGTCGCGCGCTCGAACCCGTACACGCCGATGTGCCGCAGCCGCGGGAACGAGCCGGTCTGGACGAACGGGATCGCCGCGCGGCTGAAGTACAGCGCCTTGCCGCGCGGGCCGCGCACGACCTTGACCACGTTCGGGTCGGCCAGCGCCGCGGCATCGTGCAGCGGCAGAGCCAGCGTGTTGCACACTGCCTCGCCGGCCAGCAGCTGGTCGACCAGCGCCTCGAGATCGCGCGGCTGCACCTCCGGCCAGTCGCCCTGCAGGTCGACGATCACCGTGGCGTCGAGCTGCAACAGCGCCTCGGCGCAGCGTTCACTGCCGGTGCGCGGCCGCGCGCTGGTGCGCACGGCCCTGAGCCCGGCCTGCTGCGCCTGCTCGAGCACCTCGTCGTCGTCGCTGGCGACGCACACGAGATCGACGTTGCGCGCCTGCTTCGCCTGGTCGCAGGTGTGCAGGAACAGCGGTTTGCCGCTGTCCCTGAGCAGGGCTTTGCGCGGGAGACGTTGGCTGCCGACCCGGACCGGGATGATCGCCGCTGCCCGGCCCGCCCGGCCAGCGGTCATTTCGGCGGCCCTTGCTGCAACTTCCGTTTGGCGGCCTCGCCGCTCTGTTCGATGCGCTGGCGCTCGGCATCGAGGTCCTTGGCGCTGATCGTGCGCGCCTGGTAGCCGGTGGTCTGGTTGTAGAGCGCCATGACGTAGCCGCGCGCCTGGCCGAACGCCTGCACCACCGCCGCGTCCGCGCGGACGTTGCGCGACCACACCCAGCGCCGGTCGCCCTGTTCGATCGCCAGGAACTCGCGGGCATCGCCGTCGGGCAGCGGCACGGCATTGGCGAAGAAGCCGTACGCGGCCAGCACGTCGAGCAGGGCCTGCATCTGCGCGTCGTCGATCACCTTCGGCGCGCGGTCGTTGTTCCGGTCGCTGTAGACCTCCACGCGCGAGCCGGCCGACTCGTTCTGCATGGCGATGCTCTGGCCGGTCGCGGTCTGGGTCAGGCTGACGCTGGTGCGCTGGCCCTTCTGCACTTCGAGTTCGCGGCGCGGTGCGGGGGCGCTGCTGCACTGGCCGAGCAGCAGCAGAGGCAGCAGCAGCAGCAGTGCGGCCCATGGGCCGCAGCTCCGGGCCGGCGCTGCGTCGACACTGCCAGCGATGCTGCTAGCCATCGGCCGGCTGGACATCACCTCGGTGCATCGCATGCTCGAGCAGCCGAGTCTAGCCGGCCGGTCGGGTCGCACAAGGGATTGGAAAGTGGTCGCCCGATCCCTAGGATTCGTGGCCACGACGTTGGCAGCGGGCGGCTGCCGCAAGACGCCGTGCGCCGGCTCCGGTCAGGGACGGCGGGCAAGCAGGTATCGACATCACATCACCGTGGCGAGCGGGCCAGCCACAGCCCGCAGTGCCCCGGTCGCCCTTCGGAGGGACGGATGAAGCAGAACGAGAAGCTCCTGGTGTACGCGGTCACCGGGTTCCTCATGGTGATCCTCGGCGTCGCCATCCTGTTCGGCAAGGACACGACACGGCACGTCCCGGCAACGCCCAACAAGACGGCTGTGGCCTCGCCGAGCCTCGAAGACATCCTGCGCCAGCAGGGCATGCTGCCGGCCGAGCCGAAGCCGGGTGCGAACCCGGCCGAGGCGGGCAAGGCCAATTCCGGCAAGCCTGACGCCGGCAAGCCTGACGCCGGCAAGCCTGACGCCGGCAAGGGCGACGGCAAGGGCGTGCCGGCCGACGCCAGCGGTCCCAGCGCGACGCAGGGCACGCCACAGCCGGCGGACCTGACCAGGCTCGCGGTGCAGCAGCCGTTGTCGAGCAACGTCCAGTTGCCGCCGACCCCGGCCGACGAAGTGCTGACGCTGCTCGGCGCCAGCCACCACGAGCACAACTGCCGCATCGTCCGGGTGCGCTCGGGCGATACGCTCGGCAGCGTGGTGCAGCGCTGGTGCGGCAGCGTCGGCGACAACCTCGAACTCACCAAGGGCCTGAACGAGGAGTTGACCACGTTGAAGGCCGGACAGGAGGTGGTGGTGCCGTGGGTCGACGACCAGGTCGTGCTCGCCGCCTGGCGCGAGCGCAACCCGTCGGTGCCGGCGGTGAACCCGGGCACCGGCGCGCCCGCGAGCGCGCCCGCGGACCTGCTGGCTGCCGCAGTGCACGCCGATGCGCCGGCGGTCAAGTCGGCGGTGGTCCCCGGGCGATTGCACAAGATCGCCAAGGGCGACTCGCTGTGGGCGATCGCCGAGAAGGAGGTCGGCCGCAAGGGCGCCGTCAAGTTCATCGCCCAGGTCAAGGAACTCAATCCGCAGATCGAGGACTTCAACCACCTCAAGATCGGCGTCGAGCTCAAGCTGCCGGCCAAGTAGTCGGCGAGTCCGTGCTGCTTCCGCGACGGCGCGCCCGCGGCGCGCCGTCGCTGCGTACGGCCGGCCGGCTGGTTAGCATCGCGCACCGAGGTGCACGATGAGCGAGTCGAGCGAATGCTGCGGCAGCAGTGGTGGCTGCGGACCCGAAGACAGCGCCACGCGGCGCGTGTTCCTGCAGCAGGCGGCGGTGCTCGGCGCCGGCTTCCTCGCGCCGCCGCGGCTCCGGCGCAGCGAGCTGCAGGGGCAGGCAACGGCGAGCGATCACTTCGTCCCGGCCGACAAGCAGCTGACCAGGGAATGGACGGCCGCGCTGTTCCAGCAGGGCCCGCCGGTGCCGTGGCGCGGCGCGCAGCTGCCGACGATCGGCATGCCGTGTGGCGGCATCGCCGCCGGCCAGCTGTACGTACGTGGGGACGGCACGCTGTCCTGCTGGTGGATCGCCAACGACACGCGGCACACCTCGTACGGCGGGCAGACGAAGATCGCCACCGATCTCGGCGACTATGGTGTCTGCTACGGCACCCATGCGCCGTACAGCCCGGTGCTGCAGGGCTGTCTGCTCGGTTGGCGCCCGCAGGGCGGCACCGCCAGCGTGCGCGAACTCGCGTTCGCCGACTTCGACGACATCACGTTCCGCGGCGAGTATCCGGTCGCCGAGATCGAGTACCGGCGCCGGCAGGAGCCGTTGCCGCTGGCCGTGCGCGCCGAGGTGTTTTCGCCGTTCGTGCCATTGAATGCCGCCGACTCGGCGCTGCCGGCGACGATCCTCCGCTACACGGTGACCAATACCGGTGCGGTGCCGCTCGAGGTCGTGCTGGCGCCGTTCCTGCAGAACCCGGTGCTGCTGGCACTGCGCGAGCAGGTGGTGGCGCAGTCGCGCAACCGCAGCGTGCGCGCGCCGGAACTGACGGCGGTGGTGATGGACGCGGTCGAACCGCCGCAGCCTGCCGCGGGTCAGCGGCTCGAAGTCTTCGACGACTTCGAGCACGGCTACGCCAGGTGGGAGATCACCGGCGAGGCGTTCGGCCGCGAGCCGGCGGCGGGCACGCTCGAACACCAGCAGCCGGTGTCCGGTTTCGAGGGCAGGCGGCTGGTCAACACCTTCCGCGGCGGCGACCAGAGCGTCGGCACCGCAACCTCGCGCGAGTTCACGATCACGTTGCCGTACGTCTGCTTCCGCATCGGCGGCGGCCGTGACCTCGAGCACACGGTGCTGCAGCTGCTGGTCGACGGCCAGGTCGTGCGGCGCGCCACCGGCCAGGAACGGGAACGGCTCGAGCTGCAGCACTGGGACGTGCGCGAGTTCAACGGCAAGCCAGCGCGGCTGCGGATCGTGGACAGCGCGACCGGGCCGTGGGGCCACGTCAACGTCGACTGGATCGTCTTTGCCGACGCGCCGCAACGCGAACTCGGGTTCTCGCGGCAGCACCCGCAGGTCGGCGACGTGGCGTTGGTGGCGCTCGGGCCCGGCGTGCAGCACGGAGCGGATTCGCCGTGGATGGAGCCGGAGGCGCAGATCGACGATGTGGCGGCGCTGCGCACCGTGGTGGCGGACGCCACACACGGTGATGACGAGTCCTACGAGAGCGAGCACGTCAGCCGGGACCAGGCGAAGCAGCCACTCGGCCAGCCGCTGCTCGCGGCGCTGTTGCACCGCGTGAGCCTGAAGCCAGGCACGACCACCACGCGCACCTTCGCGATCACCTGGCACTTCCCGAACCGCCGCCAGCGCGACGACGAAGGCGTGGCGCCGGGCGGGACGCTCGGCCGCGACGGCCCGCGTGTCGGCAACCGCTACGCCACCCGCTTCGGTTCGGCGCTCGACGTCGCGCAGTACCTGCAGGACAACCAGGAACGGCTGCGGCGCGACACCTTCGCGTTCCGCGACGCGCTGTACCGCGACACCACGCTGCCCGGCTGGTTCGTGCAGCGCATCGGCATGCCGCTGTCGACGCTGGCGACCGGCGTGCTGCAGTGGTGGGAGAACGGTCGCGCGTGGGCGTGGGAAGGTGTTGGCTGCTGCGAGGGCACCTGCGGCCACGTGTGGAACTACGCGCAGGGCATGGCGCGGCTGTTTCCCGAACTCGAGCGCTCGGTGCGCGAGCACCAGGACTTCAGCAAGGAGCACGGGCTGAAGGCCGACGGCGCGATCGGCTTCCGCGGCCGGCCGCAGAACCGCTGGGCCGGCGACGCCCAGGGCGGCTACGTGCTCAAGGCGTATCGCGAACACCTGTGCTCGCCGGACCACGCCTTCCTGCAGCGCAACTGGCCGGCGATCCAGCAGGCGCTCGAGTTCCTGATCAGGGAGGACGGCAAGGAACCCGACGGTCTGCTCGAGGGTGAGCAGCACAACACCTACGACATCGAGTTCTTCGGGCCCAACACGATGGTCGGTTCGCTGTACCTCGGCGCGCTGAAGGCCGGCAGCAGGATGGCGACGCTGATCGGCGACGCAGCGTTCGCCGCGCGCTGCGAACGCATCGCCCAGCTCGGCAGCGAGCACAGCATGGCTCGGCTGTGGAACGGCGAGTACTTCGTGCAGCAGGTCGACCTGAAGGCGCATCCGCAGTGGCAGTACGGCGACGGCTGCCTCAGCGACCAGCTGCTCGGCCAGTGGTTCGCTGACCAGCTCGGGCTCGGCTACCTCTACCCGCGCGCGGCCGTGCGCACGGCGCTGCAGTCGATCTGGAAGTACAACTGGGCGCCGGACTGCGGGCCGCAGATGCACGCGCACACACCCGAACGCTTCTTCGTGCACGACGGCGAAGCCGGTCTGTTCACCTGCACCTGGCCGAAGAGCCAGCACCTCGGCAAGGACTCGGTGCGCTACCGCGACGAGGTGTGGAGCGGCATCGAGTACCAGGTCGCCGCGCACCTGCTGCGCGAGGGTTTCGTCACCGAAGGGCTGGCGATCGTGCGCGGCATCCACGAGCGCTATGACGGGTCGAAGCACAATCCGTACAACGAAGTCGAGTGCGGCGACCACTACGCGCGCGCGCTGGCGAGCTGGAGCTGTCTGCTGGCGATCTCGGGCTTCGAGTACGACGGACCGGCTGGGCTGCTCGGCTTCGCGCCGAAGCTCACGCCCGAGGACTTCCGCTGCTTCTTCTCCGGCAGCGACGGCTGGGGCACGTTCGCGCAGCGGCGTGCGGCCGGCCAGCAGCAGCATTCGATCCGCGTGCGCACCGGTCGGGTCAGCGTCCGGTCGCTGCACTTGGAAGTGCCGGAGGGCAAGCGCGTGACCGCTGCCGAGCTGGTGCTGCACGACCAGGGCGAGCCGAGCAGCGAGCCGGTGCCGTTCGTCCAGGACGGCGTGCGGATCGAGCTGCGTCCGACGCGCGAGCTGGTGCTGGTCCCCGGGACGCAGGGCGACTTGCGCACCGATGTGACGCTGCGTTTCGCCGACTAGACAGAATGGTCGTTCGGGGTCAGCCGAGCGAGCGGCGGCCTTCGTATAAAATGACCACTGCCGTCCAGCCCAGTGAATTCAAGGCTTCCAGGGTTTCGACAGGGCTTTGGATTGGGTACACGCCGTGGTCTTGTTCGGCGGCGCCGGCAACTGCTGACTCACGGAGTGTCCGGCGTCAGGCATCGACCGCACTGGTCGCGCACCGATCAGGCGATGGGTGGCCGCGGTTTTTTCACCTTTCCGTGCAGAACTGAGGGTGTTCGTTGCACCACCCATGGGCCGCGGATTGCGGCCCCAGGATGGTGTGACGATGCACGAGAACGGCGTACCCGTGGTTGCGGCAGAACGACGCGCTGCGGAGCAGGCAGCCTCGGGCAAGACCGGGGGATTGCATGGCCGGGGCGCGGTGCTAGCATCTTTGCTAGCAAAGGAAACGGCCATGGCCCAGGTGATCATCCGCAATCTCGATGCTGCAGTCGTCGCCCTGCTCAAGGTCAGGGCTGCGATCCACGGCAAGTCGCTCGAACAGGAACTTCGCGACGTGGTGGCGGCGGCGGCACGACCGGACCGCGACGACCTGTTGGCCACGGTCGATCGCATCCGCGCCATGACGCCTGCTGGCAAGCACACCGACTCGGTCGAGCTGTTGCGCAAGGATCGCGGTCGATGACCTTGGTCGTCGATGCCAGCGTCGCGAGCAAATGGTTCTTCACGGAGCCGGACTCCGCCGCGGCGCGGCGGCTGCTGGAGCGGCACACGGCGCTGATCGCGCCCGACCTGCTGTTCGCCGAGGTCGGCAACATCGGTTGGAAGAAGTGCCGGCAAGGAGCCTCGACGCCCGCGCAGCTCGCGGAGGTCGCCGTGGTACTGCCGGTCGCATTTGCGCAGGTGGTGTCGGTGGCAACCGTGCTGCCGCGTGCGCTCGCCATCGCCCTGGAGCTCGAGCACCCGGTGTACGACGCGATCTACCTCGCGGTCGCCGAACTGCACGATGTGCGACTGGTCACCGCCGATGATCGCCTGGTCACGCGCTTGCGTGGGACGAGGTGGTCGCGTCGGGCGACGCTGCTGAAGTGACCGAACGCAGGGTCATGACGGCGACCGGGAGTCGCCCGCGATGGCTTTCGCTCGCCGGTCCCAGCGCGACTTCGCCAGCGGCTGCAGCAGCCCGCGGAACGCGCCGCCGTAGGCGAACATCAGGAACAGCGCCAGTGCCACCAGCACGCTGGTGAAGCCGCGGCCGCCGGCATCGGTGTCGAGGTACCAGTGGTAGAACACGATGTGCACCAGCACCGGTGCCAGCATCGCGAGCCCGAGCGGCGTCATCAGGCCGGTCAGGATCAGCACGCCGCCGAGGCACTCGACCACGCCGCGCAGCGGGTGCATGAAGCCGGTTTCGGTCAATGCCTGCTGGAACGCGAGGGCCGCCTTCGGCATCACTTCCGGCGGCGGCATGAAGGCCTTGCCCATCGACCACAGCACCGTGTTGAGGCCGAACACGGTGAACACCAGTCCGAGCAGCAGCCGCGCGAGCATCACCAGGTGGCGCATGACGGCTCTCCAGTCTTGATCGCCGAAGTCACTGTTTCTTCGCCTTCTTCCGCGTCGTCGGCTTCGGCTTCAGCCCGCGCACGTAGGCGAGACTGATCGCGAAGTAGCGCTGCAGCAGGCGGGTGCTGCGCAGCAGCGCGTCGGGGACCGCGACGTACTCCTTCATCACGACGCCGTAGTTCACGCAGAGGCGCGTCTTGTACTGCTTCAGGAACGCTTCGCGTTCACCGGCCGGCAGCCGCAGGCCGAGCGTGCCGTCGGTGCTCAGGTAGCTGAACATGTGGCCGTTGCAGGAGGTGTACGGCACGGCGGCACCCTTGCGCTCGAGTTGCTGGACAGTGGCCACCAGCTTCTCGTAGCAGGCCAGCTTGTCGGCGGGGATCGTGGCGGCGGCTTTGCCCATGGTCATCGTCCTCGTGGTCACTGCTTCGCCAGCCGTTCGGCGAGCATCTGCAGGCTGCCGGTCCAGCCGGCCTCGATGATGCCGCGCATCATGTCCGAGGGGATGCCCGAGTGGCTGAGGGTCAGGCGCGTGCCGCCGGCGGTGGACTCGAGCTCGATGCGGACGGTCATCGCCGGTGCGCCGATCGCCGGGTTGGCGTCCATCCGGTAGGCGAGCAGGCGCGGCGGTTCGACGGCGAGGAACTCGCCGCTGCCGCGGTTCTCCCAGGCGCCGGGTTTGCACATCGTCGACGTGAAGCGCGCGCCGACCGCCGGCTGCCAGCCGGTGTAGGTGACGGCGACGCCGGGCTCGCACTTCATCCAGCGGACCACCTGCGCCGGATCGGTCCAGGCGCGCCAGACCAGTTCGATCGGCGCCGCGAGCACGCGGGTGATGGTCACGGTGATGGGCTTCTGCTCGGTCATCGTTTCGGTTTCCGTTGCACGGTGGCGAGGTAGTCGGCGAGGTCGTCGAGACGTTGTTCCCAGAACGCGCGCACCTCCGTCACCCAGCGTTGCGCCTGCGACAGTGGCCGCGGATCGATCGCGCAGCGGTGGATCCGGCCCTGGATGTCGCGCGTCAGCAGCCCGGCGCGCTCGAGCACCTTGACGTGCTTGGTGACCGCCGGCTTGGTCATCGCGAACGGCTCGCCGAGCTCGCCGATCGTGGCCGGGCCGCGCGCCAGCCGCGCGACCATCGACCGCCGCGTGCGGTCGGCCAGCGCCGCGAACACGCCGTCGAGCATCTGCGATCGGTTTACCACGTGGTAAACTATTAGCGGGAGCCGCGGCAGGATGCAAGTCCTTGTTGCCCGGCAGACGGCGCGTCGTGCCCCGGGGCTACTTCAAGCCATAGCGATCGAGCTTCTTGTACAGATTGCTGCGCATCAGCTCGATCCGCTCCGCCGTCCGCTTGATGTTGCCGTGGTTCTCCAGCAGCTTTCTGCGGATGAACTCCTTCTCGGTCGCGGCGCGGAAGTCCTCGAGCCGGGCGAACGCGAACCAGTCCTGGCCGCCGCCGGCCTGCGCCGGCGGCACCGGCACGGCGGTGCCGGCGAGATCGGCGGCGGAGACCTCCGGGCCTTCGGCGAGCACGCACGCGCCTTCGATCACGTTCTTGAGCTGGCGCACGTTGCCGGGCCACGGCTGCGCCCGCAGCCACTCGAGCGCCGGCGCGGCGAGCTTCTTCTTCGGCAGGCTGTTGCGGCTGCACGACTGGGCGACGAAGAACGGCGCCAGCTCGTCGATGTCCTGCGGCCGTTCGCGCAGCGGCGGCAGCTGCACGCGCACCACGTGCAGCCGGTAGAACAGGTCCTCGCGGAACTGCTTGTTGTCGACCATCGCCTGCAGGTCCTGGTTGGTGGCGGCGAGCACGCGCACGTCGACCGCGATCTCCTTGTGGCCGCCGACGCGCTGCACGACCTTCTCCTGCAGCGCGCGCAGCAGCTTGGCCTGCATCGGCAGCGGCATGTCGCCGACCTCGTCGAGGAACAGGGTGCCCTTCTGCGCCTGCTCGAAGCAGCCGGCGCGGGTCGCATGCGCGCCGGTGAACGCGCCGCGCTCGTGGCCGAACAGTTCGCTCTCGACCAGTTCGGCCGGGATCGCCGCGCAGTTGACGGCGACGAACGGCGCGCTGCGGCGGCGGCTCAGCAGGTGCAGGCTGCGCGCCACCAGTTCCTTGCCGGTGCCGTTCTCGCCGGCGATCAGCACCTGCGCCTCGGTCGGCGCCACCTTCCCGACCAGCGCGCGCACCTGCTGCAACGCCGCACTCTGGCCGAGCAGCTGCTGGTCGCGCGCCAGCTCGGCGCGCAGGTCCTGGTTCTCGCGTGCCAGCGCGCCTGTGTGCAGCGCGTTCTTGACCGACACCAGCACGCGGTCGGTGGCGAACGGCTTCTGCAGGAAGTCGTAGGCGCCCTTCTTGACCGCCAGCACCGCGGTCTCGATGTCGCCGTGGCCGGAGATCATCACCACCGGCAGCTCGGGCCGCAGCTCCTTGAGCCGGCCCAGCACTTCGAGCCCGTCCATGCCCTGCATCTTGACGTCGAGCAGCACGGCGGCGACCTCGGGCGCCTGCGCCGCCTGCAGCGCGGCCGCGCCATCGGCACACTCGACGGTGGCCAGACCCTCGTAGCCGAGGGCGAAGGCCAGCTCTTCGCGCACGGCGCGCTGGTCGTCGACGATCAGGATCACGGGTGCGCCGTTCGGCATGGCGCGATGCTACCCAGGGGCTGGAGAAAACCTCGGAGCGCGAGGCGACCATGGCATGGCAGAACAGGGTCGACCCGGCCGGCCGGCCGCTCAGCACCTGCGTCCCCGGGTATGCTCCTACCAACGTCTGGCCCGAATGCCAGGGGCGTGCAACCCTTGACGGGTGTCCGACGGAACTTAGCATTCCCCCGCCTCTTCCGGCCTACCCCGGCGGGAAGCGGAGTTCCGGAACGGGCTCGTCCAATCGCATCGCCCCGCGACCGTGCCCGGCGCTCCGTCGCATTCTCCCAAGACCCCTACGCCCTACGAATCTCCAACAGGAGTCCAGTTTCATGGCCATGTCGTTCGCAAAGTCTCTCCTGGCGTATGCCGTCGCGCTCGCCGTCGGCGGTACGCTGCAGGCCCAAAACGACACCTTCGTCGAGGGCGTCCGGCTGCTGCGGCTCGGCAAAGCCCAGGAAGCGCTCGACAAATTCCGCGAGGTGCTGGCCAAGAATCCTTCGAACGAGGAGGCGCTCAAGCTCTACCGGGACACCGACCAGCAGATCTGGTACATGCTGCTGACCGAGAAGGGCGAGATCCAGCAGATCGCCGCTTCGATCATGGAGCGCGCCAACGTCGAGCAGAAGGTCCGCTCGCGCGACGCCGCGGCGATCGAGGCGCTGGTCGCCAAGGCCTGTGACGGCGGCTACGACCAGCGGCACCAGGCGACGCTCAAGCTGGCGGCCGACCATGGCGAGTTCGCCGTGCCGGCGCTGGTGCAGCGGCTCGGCAACGCCGACGAAGACAAGGGCCAGGCCAACGCGATCGTGGCGTTGCACGAGATCGGCCACACCGCCGTGCTGCCGCTGCTCGAAGCGCTGAAGAACAGCAACCCGCAGGTGCGCTTCAACGCCGCCGCCGCACTCAAGCAGATCAACGACGCGCGCGCGCTGCCGGCGATGGCCCGTCTGGTCGACAAGGACGACCACGAGAACGTGCGCGAGATCGCGCGCGAGTTCCTGAAGAAGAACGGCAGCACCGGCAAGGCCGCCGAGCTGTACGTCGCCGCCGCCCGCCACTACCTCAACGACGGCGTGCGCCCCGGCAGCTTCGCCGACGTGATCTGGACCATCGACGGCGACAAGCTGGTCGGCAAGGACGTGCCGGCGCTGGTCTACGCCGTCGAGCTGGCCAAGGGCTGCGCCTACGACGGCCTGGCGATCGACCCGTTGAACGCCGGCGCCCGCAGCCTGGTGGCGCAGACCAACCTGGCCGAGGCCTACCTGATCGAAGAGTCGCTCAAGCAGTCGCCCGACGACGCGACGCTGAAGGCCCTGGCCCCCGTGGCCGGCGACTTCAAGCTGGCGGCGCTCGCGACCGGCACGCCGACCTTGCGCGCAGCGCTCGACGAAGGCGTCCGCACCGGCATGATCCCGGTGGCTGTCGGCGCGATCGAAGCGCTCGGCAGCAGCGAGGACCGTGACTCGATCGGCAGCAGCACGGCGCTGCTGGCGGCGCTCGACAACGGCGACAAGCGCGTCAGCTACAGCGCGGCGATGGCGATCGTCAAGGCGTCCGGCGGCAACAACGTGCCGGCCGCCGACAAGGTCAGCGGCCAGCTGGCGATGGCGGTGACCGAAGAGGCGCGGCACATCATCCAGGTGATCGACGGCAGCCCGGCGAGTGCGACCGCAGTCAAGGCCGCGAGCGTTGCCGAGCGCAAGAACGTCGTCGCGCTGGAGGCTTCGGCCGCGCGCGGCCTCGACTCCGTGCTGCGCAACCCGAACGTCGACATCGTGGTGATCAACGAAATCCTGCCCGACCGCCAGCCCGAAGACGTGATCGGCGTGATCCACAAGGACCCGCGGCTGGCCAAGGTCAAGATCGTCATCACCGCCAAGGACATCGACAAGGCCAAGGCCCGCTTCGGCACCACGGTCACCGACGTCATCGGCCCGCTGACCGGCGAGACGCTGGTCGCCAAGATCAACGAAGTGATGAAGGACGTTCCGGTCGAAGTCGGCAATGCCCGTTCCGAGACCGTGGCCAAGGGCGCCAGCGAAGCGCTGTGGTCGATGGCCCGCGGTCGCGCCAACATCGGCAGCGCGCTCGGCAGCCTGGTCGCACAGCTGAACCGCGCCGACGCGGTCGCCGTCCCCGCCGCCAGGGCGCTCGGCCTGTCCGGCACCGGTGAGCAGCTCGCCGGCCTCGCCGGAGCACTCGCCGGCAGCGGCTCTGCCGACCTCAAGGCCGCCGTCGCCGAAGCGATCGGCATGATCCTGAGCCGCGGCGCCCCCTGCCCGGCCGATCTCGTCACCGCGCTGACCAGGTCGATGAAGGAAGACGCCGACCCGAAGGTCCGCGCCGCCGCCGCCACGGCGCTCGGCAAGGCCAAGCTGTCGGATGGCGAGAAGGCGACGCTGATCAACGGCATGCGCAAGATCGGCAGCGCCAGCAAGACCGAAGGCTGAGCGGCCAGCGCGATCGAACGGCGGGGCCGCAAGGCCCCGCTCGGCTGTACGGCGCTGTCGCCATCGCCGCGCCGGGGCCGCGGCCTTCCCAGTGGCAGACGGCACGCCGGTTCGCTAACCTTCGCCGCCCCCATCCGGCCTGAGTAGCTCAGCGGTAGAGCAACGCTTTCGTAAAGCGTAGGTCGCGGGTTCAAATCCCACCTCAGGCTCCATTCAGCAGGCAATGCCCGTGAAGTCGTCGCCCGTGAAGTCGAAGCGCACCGGCCCTTTGGTCATCGCCCTCGCGGGTCTGTGGCTCGCCGGCTGCAAGAACCAGCCGCCGAGCCCGGGGCTGCGCTTCGAGCCCACCGATCCGAGCGGCTGGAGCCGTGAAGCCGACGGCCGGCTGCGCTCCGCGTGTGGTCCGGCGGTGCTGTGGGTCGATCTGCACAAGACCGAGACCCGCATCGAGCTGACGGTCGAGAACAACAGCGGGCAACCGCTGACCTTGAAGGTCGGCGCCGAAAGCTCCTCGCCGACGGCAGCGATCGGCGAACTGTGGCGCCGGCCGATCGGCAGCAAGAGTGGCGAGGACGTGCCGGAGGCGGTGCCGTACAAGGCGCACCAGGAAGCGGAGCTGCGCTCGGGTTGGCGCGCGGTGTTCTATCTCGACAGCCCGCTCGGGCGCGACCTCGTGCTCGGCCAGTTCTTCCTGTTCACGATCGATGTCGGCGCCGGCGCCATCCGCGAGCGCCGCACCCTGGCGCTGATGGCCACCAACGTGCCGCCGCCGCCGGCCCGGCACTGAGCGCACAGCCGACGGCAAGCCGTTGCGGCCGGCTACCATGGGTCGCGCGCGTCTGCCGCGCCCCACCATGCCGAACCCAGCCGCCCAGGCGTTGTTGCCGTCGTTGCTCGCGCTCACGGCTGCCGGCTGCGCCGTGCCGCAGTACGAAGCCGGCGCCGAGCAGGAGTTCCGCGTGCCCGCGGCCGGGCTCGTCAGCCTCGCGGTCGACACCCACGACGGTGGCATCACCGTGACCGGGGTGCGCGGTGCCAGCGAGGTGCTGATCAAGGCCGAGCTGCGCGTGCGTGGCTTCACCGCGGCGGAGGCGCAGAGCAATCTGTCGGCGCTCGAGGTGCTGCGCCAGCAGCAGGCCGGCGCGCTGCAGGTGTCCGGACGCGCCAGCGAGCAACTCGACAGCAACATGTCGCCGTCGTTCAGCTTCACGATCACGGCACCCGCCGAGCTGGTGGCGAGTCTGCGGTCGCACAACGGCGAGATCACGGTGCGCGGCCTCGCCGCCGCGCTCACGGTCGAGACCCACAACGGCGGCGTGTCGGTGGCGACGTCGGGCCCGCGCGTCGATCTGCTGACGCACAACGGCGGCATCGCGCTGCAGCTCTTGGGTGACGGCCCGGCCGACGGCAGGATCGAGACGCACAACGGTTCGATCACGCTGACCGTCGGTGCCGAGCGCTCGGCCGCGGTCCTTGCCAGCACCCACAACGGTGCGCTGCAGGCGCAGCGTCACTGCGACCGGATCGAGCAGTCCGACAACACGCTGTCGGCGGTGATCGGCGGCGGCAAGGGCAGACTCGACGTGACCACCCACAACGGCGGCGTGGTGCTGCGCTAGGCGACCGCACCCGGGCAGCATTCCGCGGCGGCACGGTCGGCGGTGGCTGCGGCAGTCCGTGCCTCTGCACCCGGAACGGCAACGTGGTGATTCGGTGATGCGGTATTGTCGCTGGCAGATTCCTTTGACGGTCGGGCGGACTTCGGACGTCTAGCCGTTCTGCGCCGCACCTTCCGCCGGTCGTTTGCCGGCACGCTTCGCCAGTCCATGACCGATCCGCAGCACGGCAAGCACGTGCACGCTGCCCTCGCCGGCGACGCCGAGGCCTTGAGCATGTTGTGGCGCGACCACCGTCGCTGGGTCGCGGCCGTGCTGCTGGCCCACATGCCGAACGGTTCGGATCTCGAGGATCTGCTGCAGGACGTGGCCGTCACCTTCTGCCGGAACCTGCGCAAGCTGCGCGACCCGGGTTCGTTCCGCGCCTGGCTGCGCGCGATCGCGGTCAATGCGGCGCGCAGTGCCGGTCGCCGTCGTGCGGTGCAGCAGCGCGTGCTGGTGCCGCTGCCCGAGTTCGTCGATGCCGCGGATCCGGCGCCGGCGCGCGCCGAACACCAGCGCACGACCGCGGAACGGCTCGAGCGCGTGCTGGCGATCCTGAGCAGCATGCAGCCCGACTACCGTGAACCGATGTGGCTGCGGGCGGTGCAGGGTCTGACCCAGCAACAGATCGCCGAGGCCCTCGGCCTGCCGGTGACGACGGTGGAGACGCGGCTGGCGCGCGGCCGACGCATGTTGCGCCAGGCGATGGCGCCGCCGCCGCAATCGGTCGGCACGCCGTGCCGGCAGAAACCCGGATACTGAACGAGAACTGCAACCCGTGACCTGGAAACCGTGACATGGAAGTCAACCGCGAAACGATCCTGATCAGCAAGGTGGTCGACCGGTGCGAGACGCCGGCCGAATGGTCCGAGCTCGACACCCTGGCCGGCAACGACAGCGCGCTGTGGTCGCGCCTGCGCACGATGCTGCGCGACGACGCCGATCTGCGCGCGGCCGTGGCCTCTGCCGTGGCGGTCGCCGATGCCGTTGCCGTCGTGCCGCCGCTGCCGGTGGCCCGGGTGCCGTGGTGGTCGCTCGGTGGCTGGATGGCCGCCGCCGCGCTCGCCGTGCTGTGGCTCGCCGGTGCGCCGCTGCCCTCGACCGGCACTTCGCCAGGCGGCATGTCACCAGGGAATGGTCGCGCCGAGTTCCAGGCCGCTGACCCGGCCGACGACGGCCACGGCCGCGAGCAGCGCACGGCGCTCGGTGAACTGCCGCCGGTGCTGGTGCGTTCGCAACCGACCGAGGACGGCAGCGCGCTGCGCGTGGTCACCATGCGGCGCATCCTGGAGGAGACGGTGGTGCGCCAGGTGTTCCAGGTGGACGAAGACGAATCCGGCGAGCTGCGGCCGGTGCAGGTCGAGCTGGCGCGCTTTGCCCAACCGAGCGATTACTGAGAGGAACGGACCATGCTGCTCGAATACTCGATGCGACTCTGCTGCCTGTTGCTGGCGTTCGCCGTGCCGGCGCAGAGCGCGCCGGCTCCGGCCCGGTCGCCGCAGGCACCGCAGGCGCGAGCCGCGGCGCCGCGGCAGCCAGCGAGCCTGCCGCTGCTGTTCGGCTACCGAGACGGCACCGCGGTCATCACCATCGAAGTCGACGGCGACACGTTGAAGGCGACCAGTGACGGTCAGCCGCTGCCGCCAGCCCGCATCCGTCGGGTCGGCAAGCGCGTGTGGTTGTACGACGCCAACGGCGGCCTGGCCGCAAACCTGGCGCTGTGGCCCGGCGGTGGCCAGCTGCAGACCTATGTCGAGCGCACCAAGGTGCTGCTCGGCGTCAGCCTGAAGGTGCCGGACGCCGAGGCGGTGTCGTCGCTGGGCATCGACCCGGAGTCGGTGCGCAAGGTCGTGTCGGTGACGCCCGGTCAGTCGGCGGCCAAGGCCGGCCTGCAACCCGGCGATCTGCTGCTCGACCTCGACGGCGAGAAGCCGGTGACCGACGCGCGGCTCAAGACCGTGCTCGACAAGAAGCGGCCCGGCGACAGTTTGAAGTTCAACGTGCAGCGGCGCGGCAAGCCGGTGCCGGTCGAAGTGCTGCTCGAGCCGCGCACCTACTACCAGGCGTTCGCGCCGCAGGCACTCGATGGCCTGCGCGCGAACCTCATGGACGGCGATGCCGCCGAGCTCGCCAACCGCCTCGGCAAGGCCGGCACCACCGACGACGGCCAGCCGCAGGTGCACCTCGACGGCGGCCGCATGCTGGTGATGCCGCAGCCCGGCCGCGCGGCCAACGGCGAGCCGCGCGAGCCGCTGCAGGAACTGCAGAACGTGCGCGACCGGCTCGACAAGATGGAGCGGCTGCTGCAGAAGCTGATCGAACTGCGCGACCGCGGCGAGCGCGACAACAAGGACAAGGACAAGCCGGAGAAGGCCGACAACAAGCCGGAGAAGGACAAGCCGGGCGACGGCAGGGGCGACGCTGGCAAGCAAAAGGGCGGCAAGTAGCCGCGGTCTAGCGCCGCTTCGCCGCCCGCCGCGCCCGCCACTTCGCCAGCAGGGAGTCGTGTTGCGCGGCGAGCTTCTGGTACCACTTCCAGCGCAGCAGCCGGCGGTGGGCCTTGCCCTTGATCGGCAGATCGATCAGCGCCAGGCCGCCGACGATCATCAGCACACCCTGGAGGATCGGCAGGAACAGGCCGGCGATGCCGCCGAGCAGGATGATGCCGCCGGCGACGTTGCGGATGATGCGGGTGGTCAGCGAGCGCTGCGGCAGTGGCGTCGGTTCGGGCATCGGTGTGCAGTATGGTTGCGCCGCGGCCGTGCCGCCATTTCCGCGCGATGTTCGCCTTGCTGCAGGAAGCGATCGTCCAGCCCACGCCATGGCACTGGGTGGCGTTCTCGTTCGCCATCGCCGGCTGGGCGCTGGCCGCGCTGTTCGTGACGCGGCTGGTGACCCGCGGCGGCGCGCCGGCGAGCACGCTGCTGTGGGTGGTGGTGATCCTGCTGGCGCCGTGGATCGGCCTGGTGCTCTACTACCTGATGCCGCGGCGGCTGCAGCTGCGGCGGTTGCGCCGCCGCCGCAACCACCTGTCGTGGATCGAAGGTGAACTCGATCGCATGCGGTCGGTCGAAGCCGGGCCGCCGCACGAGAGCGCCCTCGAACGGCTGCTGCACCACCTCGACGCCGATGCGGTGCACGACGGCAACGAGGTGCGCTGGCTGGCCGGCGGCGCCGAGTTCTTCGAAGCGGCGCTGGCCGCGATCGCCGCGGCGGTGCACAGCATCCACTTCGAGATGTACATCTTCCGGTCCGATGCCTCGGGCCGGCGCCTGCTGGCGGCGCTGGCCGCGGCCGCGCGGCGCGGTGTCGAGGTGCGGCTGTTGTTCGACGCGGTCGGCAGCTTCGCGCTCAAGCATGCCGACCTGCGGGAACTGCGAGCGGCCGGCGGCAAGGCCGAGAGCTTCCTGCCGCTGCTGTGGAAGCGCCGGCCGTTCACGCTCAATCTGCGCAACCACAGGAAGCTGCTGGTGGTCGACGGTGGCCTGGCGTTCCTCGGTGGCCGCAACGTCGGCGACGAGTACGTGCAGGATCGGCTCGGCGTGCAGTCGCAGTGGCTCGATGCGATGGTGGCGATCCAGGGTCCGGCCGTCGGCCGCCTGCAGCGCGTGTTCGTCGAGGACTGGTACAACGCGGCCAACGAGGATCTGGCCGTGGCGCGCTACTTCCCGCCGGTGCCACGCGCCGGCGACGACACCGTCGGCGTGGTGCAGAGCGGACCGGACCGCGATCGGCAGGGCCTGTGGTGGGCGACGTTCCACCTGCTGACTTCGGCGCAGCGGACCATCGACCTCAGCTCGCCATACCTGCTGCCGCCGCCGACGCTGCTGTTCGCGCTCAAGGTCGCCGCCGGCCGCGGCGTGCGCGTGCGGGTGCTGACCAACGGCCCGGCGGCGGAGGCGTTCGTGCTGCAGCAGGCGCAGCGCAGCTACTACCGCGAACTGCTCGACGCCGGCATCGAGCTGTACGAGACCATCAGCGACTACAACCACACCAAGGTGCTGGTGGTCGACGGCAGCACGATGCTGGTCGGCAGCGCCAACCTCGACATGCGCAGCGCGCATCTCAACTTCGAGGTCGCGGTGGTGGTGCCGTCGGCGCGCGTGGCGCAGGCGGCGCTGGCCACGCTCGAGCAGCGCGCCGGCCTGTGCCGGCGCATCGACCGCGCCCACCTGCGGCGCGGTGCGTTGCGCAAGCTGGTCGAAGGCGTCTGCCGGCTGCTGTCACCGGTCCTGTGAGCGCCTGGCGGCGCCGGCGCGCCAGTGCCCGTCGTCCTCGACCGCGCGCCGTTCCTCCTGCAGCTTCTGCAGGCCGGCGAGCAGCGAGCGCGCCGCGAACGGATACAGCTTCGGGTCCGCGTCCCAGTACACCTTCGGCACCAGCTGCTCGAGCGTGCCGCCGCCCCCTTGCAGGCACTCGAGCAGCTTGGTCTCGCGCTGGCGGCGGTGGCGCAGGTACTGCTTGACCAGCTTGTGGCCAAAGCGCTGCGCCGGGCCGTGCGCCGGATACAGCGTCGTCAGCGGCTCCGCCAGCAGGCGCTCGAGGCTCTGCAGGTAGGTGGCGAGATGGCCTTCGGGCGGATCGACGATGATCGTCGACATCGTCGACAACATGTCGCCGACCAGCACGGCGCCGTAGCGCGACTCGCGGAAGCACAGGTGGCCGCGGTCGTGGCCGGGCGTGTGGATCGCCAGCAGCTTCCAGTCGGCAGTGCCGTCGGGGGCCTGGCCGAGCGGCACCTTGGCGCCGTCATCGAGCGGCGCGCCGAGGCGACAGCCGTCGGGCAGGCGCGACAGCGTCAACGGATGGCCGCGCACCGGCAGGTCGAGTTCCTGGCTCAGGGCGGCGGCGCCGCCGATGTGGTCTGGATGGTGGTGGGTGGCCAGGATGCCCTGCACCGTGGCGTGCTGCTGGCTGCACAGTTCGCGCAGCAGTGCGGTGAGGCGCTGCTGTTCGTCGTGGTGCGGACTGCCGGGGTCGACGACCCAGAGTTGCTGCTGGCCGACGACGTAGCAGTTGGTCGTGGTCGCCGGCGGCAGCGTCGGCGAACGCAGCGGCGCCAGCACCACGCCGGGCGAGAACCGCACCTGGTGCAGGCGGCCCTGCCGGTAGTCGGCGGCGAGCGAGCTGGCGGCGGCGAAGAACGCCGGCAGGTCGGCGGCGGCAGCCAGCAGCTCCAGCAGCAGGATGACCGGCGGCACCAGCAGCAGTTCGCCGCGGGTCCACGCCGCCAGCGCCTCGGCCGGTCGGAAGAAGCGGCCGCCGCGCAGTTCGCCGGGCCAGACGTTGGGCAGCAATTCGTCGGTGCCGGCGGTGCACGAGGCGAGCGGCACGTGGCAGAACGCGGTGTCGTAGCGCACCGGCACGAACGGCGGCGTCTCGATGCGGCAGAACTGCAGCAGCGGCGGCGGCACCGGCGCGCCGGCGATCAGCGCGAGCCACGGCGACGGCCGGCCGCCATTGCCCTGCTGTTCGCGCTGCAGCAGCGCGTGCCGTGCTCCGCGCAGCTGCGCCGCCGTCCGCCGCTCCGCCGGCAGCACGTGGCGCAGCAGCCCGGTCTCCTCGAACAGCTCGCGGTGCGCACACGCCTGCAGCGCCGCCGCTTCGTCGCGGGCGGGATCGCCGTCCTCGGGCGCCAGCGTGCCGCCGGGCATCGCCCAGTAGCCGCCGAAGAAGCGCAGCTCAGGGCTGCGCTCGACCAGGAACACTTCGAGGCTCTGGCCGCCACCGCGGGTCAGCAGCAGGGCAGCGGCGATCCGTCGACTCATTCGAACGTGGTGGCGTTCTTCAAGGTCAGCAGGGCCATCGCCGTGCCGTAGCTGCGGCCGAGCTCGTGGCTGTCGAGGAAGCTGCCGTCCATCTCCGGGATCTGCTGCAGCAGCTCGACGAACTTCTGCCAGTGCGGGCCGCGCTGGTCCTCGGGCAGCAGCTTGACCACTTCGCTGGCGTGGAACACACCGTGGAAGAAGAAGAAGCCGCCGAGCTCGCCGTCACTGTGGAAGTCGTTGCGGCGCACGCGCTCGATGTTCTTCATGTACTGCCAGAAGTTGTCGAGCGCGAACTTCACCTTGTCCGGGTCGCTGCGGCCGAGCGCGAACAGCGCACCCTCGCACACCGGCATGCGCGCGCTGGCGTCCTTGAGGCCGCTGCCCTGGCCGTTGCTGGCAGCACCACCGTAGGTGAAGCCGCCCTGCTTGGTGCGCGCGCTCAGCAGCGCGGCGGCGCCCTTGTCGGTGAGCTCGGGCGGCACCGTGGCGCCAGCACCCTTGGCGGCGAGCACGCCCCACAGCACCGCACCGGTGCAGAACGCGTTCTCGTATTCGTGGGCGAAGAAGCCGCTGTCCTTCTGCACCTGCGCCGCCTGCTGCGCCAGCTCGTTCATCTGCGCGATCAGCTGCTGCCGCACCGCCGGGTCGGCCTTCATGGTCTTGCGCGCGAAGTACAGCAGCCGGTAGGCATCCGAGTAGCACTCCTCGTTCTGGCCGTGCGCCAGATGCTTGTCGTCGCTGATGTAGCGTTCGCCGCGCCGCAGCGCCTCGTCGATGCGCGGCGTCAGATCCAGGAACACGTAGCGGTACTCGAGCAGCGCGGTGCAGGCGATCGCGGTGATCGCGACCCACACGTTGGGGGTGATCTGCGTGTCCGGCCAGTAGGCGTAGCGCGCGTCGGTGAAGCCGCCGTCGTCGTGCTGCTGCGCCAGCAGGAACAGCAGCGCCTGGCGCGCCATGGGCTTGGGCTCGAGCTTGGGCCCGTGCCACTCGGTGTCCTTCGGCATGCCCTGGTAGGCGGACTCCGGCAGGTAGCCGAACGACTCGAAGCCGGTGAACGCGGCGCCGAACGGCCGGTCGTCGTTGCCGAGCAGCGTGTTGGCGCGCGCCTTCCGGCCGCTCAGCGTGTCCGGGTACTTCTGCGCCACCAGCTGGAAGCGCCGCATGGCAGAGATCTCGTCACCGAGGCGCAGTGCGTCGAGCGCGAAGATGTAGCCGGCGTCGGCGGCGCTCTTGCTGCCGCTGCGCCAGGCCTGCTCGAGCACCGGCTGCGCTTCCTGCAGCTTGCCCATCATCGCCAGCACGCGACCACGTTCGGTCTGCACGTCGCCGAGCAGCTGGCCGGCCTCGCCGCGCGGGCGCCGCGGCCGCCGTGCCGGCGCCGCCTTGCCATCGCCACTGGGTGCCGGCGCGGTTTCGGCTTTCAGCAGCGCCGCCAGCGCCGCGTCCGGCTGCCGCAGCAGCCGCTGCAGCTGCGCCACCTGCAGCCAAGAGGCGCCATCGCCGTCGTCGGGCGTGCCGAGCTTCTGCAGCGCTTCCTTGAACAGCCCGAGCTTCCTGAGTTCCGCTGCCGTCTCGCCCTTGCGCGGCGTCTGCGCCTGGTGCAGCACCTTGGTGCACAGATCGAGGAACCAATGCGCCGAGAACGTGCGGATGCGTTCGACGAAGTGCACGACCTTGCCGTCGCCGTCGAGGAACACCACCGCCGGTTCGATGAACTCGAGCGGCTTGAGCTCGAAGCGGTCGCTGAGCTTCTGGTCGCACACGCAGCGCAGCGGCACGAAGCACGACTCGATCAGGTCGCTGACGTCCTGGTCGGCGAACAGCACCTGCTGCATGTAGAGGTCGAGCACCGGCGCCCGGTACATCTGCCGGCCGCCGAGCGTCTTCTCCTGGATGCGGTGCACGTACCACAGCACCAGCTTGTTCTCCGCCTTGGCCTGCTTGCAGGCGTCGTCGACCAGCTGCATGCGGTCGGGCTTGTTGGCGCTGACCGGATTGACGCCCTCGTAGAAATCGGTGCCGTCCTTCAGCCAGTGGATGTGGTCGGCGAGGTGCAGCGTGGCGGCCGGGTTCGCCGGCGCCGCGGGCTTCGCCTCGGCGGCGGGGGCCTGATCCTGCGCGGCGAGCGCTGCGGCGGTGAACAGGGCGAGCAGGCAGAGGTGGGTTCGCATGGGGTGGGCTCTGGAGGTGGGGGAAGCGTAGGCAGGGGGTGGCCCGGCCACTACGGCAACTTGCGCGGCAACGGCAGAACGCCCGCTCGCTGCTGGTGCCCCCTGCATCCATGTCGTGACGGGCAAGGAGTCGGCGCGCCAGTGCGCCGGCATCCAACCGGCAGGCGGGCCGGGTGTCGGCGGATCACGCCAGCCTGTCGATCAGCTTCGACGCACGTTTCGAAGCAGGCGCGATGCAACGCGGCACCAGCTCACTCCTCGCCACCGCCACCGCCGCGCACCCGCTGCAGCGCTTCCGCCGTCGCGATCACCATCAGCTCGGTCCCGGCTTCGAGCACCAGCTCCAGCCCCGCAGGCACCAGCTGCTCCGGGCCATCGGGCTGGCGGCGCACCATCAGCACCGGCGTGATCCCGGCCAACTCCTTCGGCGGCACGGCATCGAGCACGAGACCGATCCAGGCGTCGGGCACCGGGATGCGCGCCAGCTCGAAACCGGCGGGCAGCGGCAATGCCTGCTTCCTACCGTCGGCGCCGCGGAAGTGCGCGCGCTTCTGCTGGCCGAGCACCTCGTCACTGATGCTGGCGATCACGTCCTGTCGGTTGACGCGGCCGCGCAGGTGCTGCTGCAGCGGCGTGTCGACCACCGCCAGCTCGGTCAGCTGCGGGTCCTCGAACCGCGCCATCGCCGCCGCCAGGGTCGCCTCCGGGGGGACCGCGATCGCCGGTCGCGTGAGGTCGGCGGCGATGACCACCGAACTGAGCGTCGGGTCGTTGATGAAATTCTTGACGTCCTGCAACTGGATGCGGCCGATCAGCACCGAGCCGGCATCGAGCACGTAGATCGTGTCACTGCTGCGGTTGGCGAGCAGGTCCATCACTTCGTCGAACGTGGCGGCATCGCGGACCGTGACCACGTCGGTGCGCATCACGTCGCGCACGTAGGTGGTCTTGATCGCCAGTTCCTCGAGGCCGGTCGGCAGCTCTTCGCCGGTCAGCCGCAGCGCTTCGGTGTAGTAGTTGTCCTGGTCGAGCATCCGCGCCACCACGCTGGCGGTGATGCTGCACAGCATCAGCGGCAGCATCAGCTCGTAGTGACGCGTCAGCTCGAACACCAGCACGACCGAGGTGATCGGCGCGTGCATCGTCGCGGCGGTCAGGCCGGCCATGCCGACGAAGGTGAAGGTGATCTGGTCCAGGCGCAGCGTCGCCGCGGCCACCGTGCTGCCGAGCAACCACTGCAGCGCCGCGCCGAACGAGGCGCCGAACGCGGCGCCGACCACCAGGTTGGGCGTGAAGATGCCGCCGAGACCGCCGGAGCCGACCGTGCAGGCGGTCGCGACCATCTTCCACAGGAACAGCGAGAACACCAGGCCGACCGCCGGCGTGAAGTCGGCGCGGCTGATGTCCTCGATCATCTCGTAGCCGTTGCCCCAGGTCTCCGGCACCCAGATGCCGATCACGCCGACGGCGAGACCGCCGAGGCCGAGCACCACGGGCTTCGGCAGGCGCAGCCGGTGGAACGCGCGGCGGCCGAGGTTGATCGACCAGCGGAACAGGATGCCGCCGACGCCGCACAGGCAGCCGAGCAGCAGTGCTGTGAACACCAGTTGCCAGGACAGCGCCTGCAGCTCCTCCGGCAAGTGGTAGATCGCGCCTTCGCCGAGCAGCACGCGGCGGATCATCGTCGCGATCACCGAGGCGACCACGATCGGCGCGAACACGTCCATCGCGAAGTTGCCGAGCACCGCTTCCATCACGAACAGGGCGCCGGCGATCGGCGCGTTGTACGACGTCGCCATGCCGGCGGCGATGCCGCAGCCGAGCAGCACCGAACGCGTGCGCGAGCCGACGTCGAACGCGCGCGCCAGCGCCGACGACACCGTCGCGGCGATGTGCGAGTTGGCGCCTTCGCGGCCGATGCTGCCGCCCGAGCCGATCGTGCAGGCCGACGACAGGATCTGCAGCACGCTGTCGCGCAGCCGCAGCCCGCCCTTGCGCAGCTGCACCAGACCGATGATGTCGGTGATGCCGAACGGCGCCTTCTTGCCGGGGACCAGCAGCAGCAGCACACCGGCGGCGACACCGCCGATCGTCGGCACCAGGACTATCCACGGCACCGACAAGGCCCGCACCGCATCCGCCAGGTGGTCATGGCTGCCCTGCCCGGTCAGCACGTGCTGGATCCAGTCGAGACCCTTCTGGAAGCCCACGCCCAGCAGCCCGCCCGCCGTACCGATGGCTGCCGCCAGCAGGAAGATCGCGAACGCTTTGAGTGGGGTGCCCTTGGCTCCCGCCATTGGATGCGCGCAAGGTTGGCTGCTGCGCCGCATGGCGTCAAGCAAGCGAGCGCCGATGTGGCGGCGCGGCATGCGATTCAGCGCGACGCGTTCGGTGTCGGCGGCAGGCAGGCGTGCTGCGGGGTCTGCGTCAGGTATTGCGGGTCGTCGAGGTCGACGTCGGGCGTCGGCACCGCGCGATCGTGCGTCAGCACCGCCTGGATCCGCCGCCGCACGCCCGCGGTCGTCGTGCCGATGCTGAGTTCGAGCGGATGCTCCGGCAGCAGCGCGGCCCCGCCGGCGCCGGTCAACAACCGCACGACCGGCTGGTCCGGCCGGGTGCCCTGGTGCGCGACCACCGCCTCGGCGCCGTCGTCGAGCACCAGGCGCGTGCCCTGCGGATAGATGCCGAGCGTGTGCACGAAGAACCGCAGCCAGTGGGCGTCGAAGTCGCGCTCGTTGCGGAACATCACCGCGTAGGCTTCGCACGGCGTCAGCGCGCGCTTGTACGGGCGCACCGACGTCAGCGCCTCGAACACGTCGCACACGCGCACCAGCCGGCTGGTGCCGCTCGGCTGGAACGTCAGCGCCGGCACCGGATAGCCATCGCCGCTGCCGCGCATGTGGTGGCAGAACGCCGCGCCGATGGCGCTGCGGTCCAGTTCCGGCTGCTCGACCAGGATCTGCGCGCCGATGCGCGGGTGCTGCGCCATCCAGCGCCATTCCTCGTCGTTGAGCCGCGCCTGCTTGAACAGGATCTCCTGCGGCACCTTCGACTTGCCGATGTCGTGCAGCAAGGCACCGGTGCCGACCTGCACCAGGTCCTCGCGCGAAGCGCCGGCCGCGCGCGCCACCTGCAGCGCCAGCAGCGCCACGCGCACCGAATGGCCGACGGTGAAGCTGTCGATGTTGTCCTGGGTCGCGAGCGCCAGCAGGCGGCTCGGTTCGCTGTCCATCTGCGCCAGCGTGCGCTCGACCAGCCCGTGCGCCTCGCCGACCGTGAGGTCGAGATCGCGGCTGGCGCGGATGTGGTTGCGCTGCAGGCAGTCGGCCAGTTCCTGGTAGTGGTGCAGGGCCCGCCGGTCGCCGGCCGGCGCCGGCGCGCGGCGGTCGGCCGGGTCACCGGGGATGCGCGAGGTGACGGCGATGTTGCGGATGCCGAGCGCCTGCAGCGCGCGGTCGCGGTGCTTGCGCGACAGCGCCTCTTTGTTCTCGTCGAGCAGCAGCAGGTCGAAGAACCGCTGCGTCTCCTCGAGCGTCAGGTCCTTGCCGAACGCCAGCGCGGCGATCTGCCGTTCGCTGCAGTGCTGCAGCAGGCTGCGCGCCTGCAGGCTCGGGCCTTCGAGGTCGAGGCCGTCGTAGAACAGGCAATCGTCGGCGATCTGCAGCACCAGCGGCAGCTCGACGCCGGCGGCCGCGGCGTCGGCGAGGCTCTGCAGCAGGCCACGCAGCGCGTCGTGCACGTGCTGGCTGTCCGGATGGTGCAGTGCCCGGTTCATCACCGCGGTCACCAGCGTGTGGGCAAACGTCGCCACCGCCGTGCGCTGGACTTCCGCCGCCAGGCGCGTCATGGCGGCGCCTCCCGGAACACGTTGCGGGTGATCGCCTGCGTCACCGCCGCAGCGAGCTGCATGCTGGTGGCCTCGACGGCGGCTGCCGCGGCTTCGTCGCCGGTCAAGGCCACCGCGAAGCACTCCTGCAGCTGCTGCGTCAGCAGGCCGACATCGGTCTCCGGCACGATCTCGAACTCACGGCACAGGTGCCGGGCGGCGTGCTTCTGCACCGCCGGGTCGCCGGTGCAGCAGGCGTCGACCAGCACGCCGAGCCGCTCGACGATGGCGTTGTCGTCGAGCAGTGGCGCCGTCGGCGGCGGCTGCGACAGCACCTGGCGGATGCACGCGGCGATCTCCTCGCGCGCGACCATCTCCAGGTGCAGTTCGCTCTGCGGCTTCTGCTGCTGGTCGCTCGGCGGTCCGTGGTTCAGCAGCCAGGTGAAGATGCCCTCGGTGGTCTCCGCCAGCTTGGCTTCGAGCATCGGGTCGCAGGCGTCGAACATCGCCGTCGGCAGCGACGAGGTCTTCCTGACCTCGGTCTGCAACTTGTGCTGCCAGCGGGCGATCGCTTCCTGGAAGTTCTCGCCCGGCCGCTTGCCACCCGCTCCTTCCGGCATCGGTCGGTGTATCGGCGCGAAGGGCTGCGTGGCTTGGGGCGGTCCGGTGCCGGCAGTCGGCGGCGCCTTGGCGTCGTGCAGCATCGGCGCGCCGAACGGCTGCTGGTCGCGCGTCAGGGCCGCGCTCACAGGTGTTGCTGCGGCGACGAGCCCGACGTCGCCGTCCGCGGCCCGCACGCGGTCGGCGCCTTGCCACCGGCACCCGCCGCCTGGGCGCGGTCGCGCCGCGTCCCGGAACGGCACCGCGCCTCGGCCTCGCGCCGCGGTGTCGCGCAATCCGACACGGCGGCAGCGGCAGCCGCGGACCGCCGGCGCAGTCCGTCGGATTCCTGCTGTTCGCCGCGCCCGCCCGCTTCGCTATCGTGGCGCCCTACATGGAACGCATCGCCATCGTCGGCGCCGTACGCACACCGATCGGCAAGTTCATGGGTGCTCTGGCGCCGCTGTCGGCGGTCGAGCTCGGCACCGTGGCGGTCGAAGGACTGCTGCAGCGCGCCGGCATCGCGCCGACCGACGTCGAGGAACTGTGCTTCGGCCAGGCCCGGCAGCTCGGCTCCGGTCCCAACCCGGCGCGGCAGGTGGCGATCGCCGCCGGCTGCGGCGATGGCTGTGTCGCCAGCACGATCAACATGGCCTGCGGCAGCAGCCTGCAGGCACTCGACCTCGCGCGCAGCGCGATCCTGCTCGGCGGCCGCAAGGTCGTGGTCGCCGGCGGCATGGAGAGCATGAGCAACATCCCGTTCCTGCTGCCGGGCATGCGCCAGGGCTTCCGCCTCGGCCACCAGGACGTGCTCGACGGCAACTACCAGGACGGTTTCACCTGCGGCATCCTGAAGGAGCCGATGGGGATGACGGCCGAGTACCTGGCCGATGACTACCACCTGTCGCGACAGGAACAGGACGAGTACGCGCTGCAGAGCCACCAGCGCGCCGCCGCGGCGCAGCAGGCCGGCACGTTCGGCGACGAGATCGTGCCGGTGACGATCACCGGCAAGAAGGGCAAGGTCGTGGTCAGCAGCGACGAGCATGTCCGCCACGGTGTCTTGCTCGCCGACCTCGCGCGGCTGCCGCCGGTGTTCAGGCCGAACGGCGGCACGGTGCACGCCGGCAACAGTTCGGGCATCACCGACGGTGCTGCGGCCCTGCTGCTGATGCCGCACGGCGAAGCGATCCGCCGCGGCAAGAAGCCGATCGCCTGGCTCGGCGCGTCGGCGACCGCCGGCGTGCCGCCGCGGATCATGGGCATCGGCCCGGTGCCGGCGATCAGGCGGCTGCTGGAGAAGACCGGCAAGCAGCTCGCCGACTACGAAGTGGTGGAGATGAACGAAGCGTTCGCGGCGCAGATGCTCGCCTGCCTGCACGAGCTGCCGTTCGACCGCGCGCGCGTGAACAAGAACGGCGGCGCGATCGCGCTCGGCCATCCGATTGGCGCGACCGGCGCGCGGATCGCGGTGACGTTGCTGCACGAGATGGCGCGGGCGGGGGCGCAGCTGGGGCTCGCGAGCCTGTGCATGAGTGGCGGCATGGGGATGGCGGTGGCGTTCGAACGGTGAAGTCTGTTCGGGTCTGGCACCCGACGGGAGGTGGGCGTGGTCGACTACGAGGCGCAAGGGCTGCGGGCGGCGACGGTCTGCACGCCGAACGGTCTGTTGCCGCGCATCAATGCGCGGCGGTTCACGGTTGCGCATCTGGCGGCCGGACGCGATCTCCGCGCCGCGTGTCGCGACGAACGCATCACGCTGGCGGAGGGACGCGCGGCGCTGGCATGGGCTGCTCGATTGCCGGTGACGACAGATCGTGCGTGGGAGCGGCAGCGTGTCGCCGGGCTGCGTCAGCACGGAATGTTGCAGGAGGCGATCGCCATCGGCCATCGCTGGCTGGACAGCGAACGCGAGCGTGCGGGCGCGGTCGGTGCAGCCGAAATCGCGTCCACGGCCGCGGAACTGGCGCAAGCCCTGCTCGACCGTGGTTGCCGGCAAGCCGCCGCGACGCTGCTCGAGCCACTGCTGGCTCAGCAGGGCTTGGCGAATCTGCCAGTCGAAGCGGGGATCGAGCTTCGTCGCCTTCGGCTGCGTGCTTGGATCGAGCTGCGGCACCGGTCCTGGCGGCACGAAGCGGAAGTCCTGCTCGGACTCGCGCAGGCAGGAGCCCCGGCGCAGGTCGAAGCCATCGCGCTGCTCTTGGCGCGAGGTCTGTTGCGTTCCGGGCAACTGCGCGAGGCCGGTGACGTCCTCGCAGCGCTGCCGAGCCAATCGGCGCCGTGGGACGCGGCGTTCCTGCGCGCGGATCTCGCGCGTCTGCGCGGGCAGCAGTGGTCGGATGCGGAACTCGATGCGGTCACGCCAGCGGGTGCTGCCGAACTGCAGGCATGGGGTCGCTATGCCCAGGCGGTAGCGCGACAGCCGCGCGACGACTGGCGTCCGCGGTTGCTCGCTGCGCTCGCCGCGTTGGAAGAAGCCGCATCGTTGCGCGGCGCCGGACACGTCGTGTGGCTGCAGGCAGCAGCCGTCGCCGCAGTTGCACAACTGCGCTCCGGCCACGACCCGGAGATCGTGGGGGCGGAGTTCGAGCGAGTGGCAGCGCGGTCTGAGTTCTCTGTCTGGCGTCAGCAGATCGGATGGCCAGCAGATCGGGATGGTGATCCGCGCCTCCGAGCGCGTAGGATCGAGATCCAGTTCATGGAGGATATCCCATGGTGATGGAGAAGTTCGTCGAGGTTGCGGATCCGAAGTTGGTTTGGCTTGAACCCATCCTGGATGAGTTTGCACACTTGGTTGCCGACTACTCGCGGCGGGTCGAATACGAAGACGAGAGTCCTGATGCTGCGTATGCGTGCACAGAGAGATCGTTGGTTGCTCTGCTGGGGGCAGCGGCTTGGAGACAGGGTAGTCCTGCACTCACAGAGTTGCCTATCGAGAAGACAGAGTTACACATCGAGGGGGCGGAGGATCGGACGTGATGGTTCGACCTGTACATTCGAGGCCAAGACTCTGAACTGTATGCCGAGGCCAAGTACTTCTATCAGGTGATCGATGACAAGATCAAAGAGGCGTTGGAGGGGGTCGATCGCAGGATCAAAGAGGCTTCGAACCAAGTCGAAGCTAAGGTCGCCAAGCTTGGACAATCGAAGATACCAGTGGTGAAGATGTCGCTGGTTTTCCTGGCTCCAAAGATCAAGTCGAAGTCATCCCTCGACACCCACTGTGAGAAACTTCGCGAGGAGCTGAAATATCTCAGCCTTGGCAATGGATTGCGGCGTGTCTTGCTCTCCTGGGCGCCAGGGGTGTCGAAGAGCGGGCGCGTCCCCGAGTACAAGGGCTCGTACTTTCCAGGCGTGTTCCTCTTAGGTGCCGTGAAGAAGTGATCAAAGGAGTCCCTCCTGTACGTCCGCTGATCGACGAGCCGTCCGCGGCTGTCACGCGCGAACTGAGTGGACTCGGTGTGGCTCCCGACGACCTACAAAACCAATCTCCCGCCCTTCGCGATGATCATCGTGCGCGAAGGCGTTCCCGGTGGTGCGGGTGTTCACCGTTTCGCGGCAGCTGCCGTCTGGCCTTCCTCGAACGACCTACCTGATTCACGCGTTGGTGCGAAACGCCGGTCAGGGTTCCGATGTCGCGCATCGACAGGTCCACGTCCTTCAGGACGTCGACGAGGCCGGCGAGGAGCGTCTGCTTGCGCTCTTCGAGCTGCTCGAGTTGCGTGCGCACATCGTGCAACTCGTCGAGCTTCCGCTTCGCGGGGCTCGGCAGTGGCAGGACCTCCAACAGCTCGGCGTCCGCAGCGGCTTTGCCTTTCCACAGGACCAGCGCCTCGCGGATGCGGGCTCGGGTCTGCTCGAGGCCACGCCCGAACGTGTGGCACTGGGGCAGCTCCTTCACTGACGCGAGCCACTGGCTCGGCCAGTCGCCGCGCTCGAACATCACCGTGTACCGTGCTCTGACCATCCTTCGCCCAGGCTAGACGACTTTCGGTTTGGAGTCCTTCTATCAACTGGTAGTCGGGGTGGATGATCGTGCTGTGACCACTCCGGAGCAGCGCATCCAGGCCGCCCTCGATCGCGTGGGGAGGTTCTTCAAGGGAACGGCGGATGTGCAGCTGGCGGCGGAACGGTTGGCGCAGAAGCTCCATGATCTCCACATTCCGTATGCGATCTGCGGTGGGCTCGCGGTCGTTGCGCATGGCCATGAGCGGATGACCGGCGACGTCGACGTGCTGCTCTCCGCGGAAGGCTTGCGCAGGTTCAAGGGGCAGGCGCTCGGGCGCGGCTGGGTCGACAAGTCTCCCGGCAGCCGCGGCGTGCGCGACACGGTGCACGATGTACCGATCCACATCCTGTTGACCGGCGGCCATCCCGGCGACGGCAAGCCGCGCGGCGTCATGTTTCCCGATCCGGCAACCGTCGCAGTCGAGCTCAGTGGCAAGCTCTACCTGTCCCTCGCCAAGCTGGTGGAACTCAAGCTTGCGAGCGGGATCGCCGTTCCGGCTCGCATGCAGGACCTCGATGACGTGATCCGGTTGATCCGCAAGAACCACCTCGGCCAGGACTTCGCCGGCCAGCTCCACCCCGAGGTGCAGCCGAAGTACCAGGAACTCTGGGGCTACGCCCAGCGGCCTTCCGACCTGCCGGAGTGATCGGCAACAGGGGTTGCCGCGACCCGGAGCCACGGTGGCCCTGTTCCCGTTGGCGCCCGCCGGCGGCCGGAGTTAGAACCTGCCGCTGCCGTTTCCGCACCCATGTCCCGAACCTTCGCTGCGTCGTTCCTGCTGTCCCTCGGTCTGCTCGGCCCGGCCGATCGTGCCGGCGCCCAGACCGTGCTCCCCGGCCTCAACGCGACGATGCGCGCCGAGCGCGAACTCGTGCCGAGCGGCCACGACGTCCGCGTGCTGCTGATCCTCGAAGCCAGCAAGGACGTCGATCTACCGGGCGATCTGCTGACCGGTCTCGTGCTCGACACCAAGGTCGACGACAAGCCGGGCACCAGGATCAACGAGCCGGGCAAGGGCGGCGCGGTGGCGCTGCGGGCCGGCACGCGCATCGAGCGCACGCTGACGGTGCCGATCGGCCGGCTGCTGCCGGCCGGCGGCAGCAGTTCCGACTTCGCCCGCATCACGCTGAGCTGGCCCGACCTGCCCGGCGCCAACTGCATGGTCAAGGTCGCGCCCGATTGCGGCAAACTGAACGTCGACGACCTCGATCTGGCGAAGACCAAGGTCGTGCTGGTCACCGGTGCCGGCGACATGACGCTGGTGTTCCTGGCCGACAAGGCACCGGGGACGGTCAAGAACTTCGTCAAGCTGGCGATGTCCGGCTTCTACGACGGCACGCGGTTCCACCGCACGATCCGCAATTTCATGATCCAGGGCGGCGACCCCAACACCAAGGACGAGAGCAAGAAGGACAGTTGGGGCCAGGGCAACCCCGGCTACACCATCAAGGGCGAGGTCAACGGCACCAAACACGTGCGCGGCGTGCTGTCGATGGCCAACAGCGGCAGCCCCGACACCGCCGGCTCGCAGTTCTTCATCTGCCACCGCGATGCGTCGCACCTCGATGCCGGCTACACCGCGTTCGGCAACCTGGAGAAGGGCGCCGACGTGCTCGACGCGATCGCGACGGCGCCGGTCGGCGGGCCGCAGGGCGATGCGCCGGTCAACCCGGTGATGCTGTACTACGCGCTGGTGCTGCCGGTGAAGAAGTGAGGTGATGCGATGATCGATCTGGAGAACACCGATCCGAGCACGCTCGAAGCCGAGCTGGTGACCGACAAGGGCACCATGGTGCTGACGTTCTTCCCCGAGCAGGCGCCCAAGCACGTGCGCAGCTTCCTCGAGCTGTCGCAGAAGGGCTACTACGACGGCATCGCCATCCACCGCGTGGTGCGCAACTTCATGATCCAGAGCGGCTGCCCCAACACCAGGAAAGGCGGCAAGGGCCAGCCCGGCACCGGCAACCCGGGGTATCGCATCCAGGCCGAGTTCAGCGACATCCCGCACCACCGCGGCATCGTGTCGATGGCGCGCACGCAGGATCCCGACTCGGCCGGCTCGCAGTTCTTCATCGTCCACGCCGACCACGCCCGGTCGCTCGATGGCCAGTACACGGTGTTCGGCAAGATCGAGGAAGGGCTCGACGTGCTCGACGAGATCGCGGCGGTCGACTGTGATTTCGGACCCGGCGGCGAACGTTCGTCGCCGCGCCAGCGGATCGAGATCCAGACGGTCCGGCTGCGACCACGCCAGCAGCGCGCGCCGGCGGCGCAGGCCGCGGGAGAGTGACATGCAGAACGTGCTGCTCGAACGTGACGGCCTGCTCGCTGTCGTCACCGTCAACCGGCCGCAGAAACTCAACGCGCTCGATGCGCAGACGATCGCCGAACTGAGCCAGTGCGTGCGCGAACTTTCCGCCGACGACAAGGTCGGCGCGATCGTGCTGACCGGCGCGGGCGACAAGGCGTTCGTCGCCGGCGCCGACATCACCGTGCTGGCGAAGCAGGGCGTGCTCGACGGCCGCGACAACAGCCGGCAGGGCCAGGCGCTGACGCTGTTGCTCGAGGAATCACCGAAGCCGGTGCTGGCGGCGATCAACGGCTTCGCGCTCGGCGGCGGCCTCGAGCTGGCGCTCGCCTGCGACCTGCGCTTCTGCTCGCCCAATGCCAGGCTCGGCCTGCCCGAAGTGAGCCTCGGCATCATCCCCGGCTACGGCGGCACGCAGCGGTTGCCGCGGCTGGTCGGCCCGGGTCTCGCCCTGCAGCTGATCCTGACCGGCGATCCGATCGGCGCCGACGAGGCGTTCCGCATCGGCCTGGTCAACGGTGTACTGCCGCAGCCCGAACTGCTGACCGGCGTCAAGGCGGTGGCCAGCAGGATCGTGTCGCGCGGTCCGCTCGCCGTGGCGCTGGCCAAGCAGGCGGCGCGCCGCGGCCTGCAGCTCGACCTGCGCCATGGCCTCGAACTCGAAGCCGACCTGTTCGGCGTCATCAGTTCGACGGCGGAGATGAAGGAAGGCATGGCGGCCTTCCTGGAGAAGCGCAAGCCGACCTGGCTGCGCGGCTGACCGGCGTCCGCCGCGGTTGCCTCGGCAACGCGCACCGAGCGACCAGCATGCGCGAGCCCTTCGAACTGCTGTTGCAGGTGCCGCGCGGCGAACCCGCCGCGCTGCTGCACAGTTGCGGCGTTGGTCCGGCGCTGCTGTGCACCGAGCCGCTGGCGCAGCTGCTGCTGCCGGCCGGCGCCTGGGCCGGCGCCTTCGCCGCGCTCGAGGACTTTCTCGCGCGCCACCGCGACCGCCGTTGCGTCGGCTATCTCGGCTACGACCTCGGCCTCGACGTCGAACCGTGGCCGCAGCGGCTCGCGGACGACTTCCCGGTGCCGGTGCTGCACATTGCGGCCTACGGCTCGGTGCGGGAGTTCGCGCCGGCAGCGGTGCCCGCGGCCCCGCCGTTGCCGCCAGCGCGCGCGCTGCGGGCGCACGTGAGCCGCGCCGGGTACGAGCGCGCGGTCGCGGCGATGGTCGAGCACATCCGGGCCGGCGACATCTTCCAGGCCAACCTGACGCAGCCGTTCACCGGCGAGTTCGCCGGCGATCCACGGCTGCTGTTCTGGCGGCTGTGCGCGCAGAGTCCGGCGCCGTTCTGCGCCTACCTGCAGACCGGCGAGGGCACCGCGGTGCTCAGCAGTTCACCCGAAGAGTTCCTGCACCGCGACGGCGATGCGGTGCGCACGCGGCCGATCAAGGGCACGCGGCCACGCAGTGCCGACCCGGCGCAGGACCGCGCCCTGCTCGCCGAGCTGCTGGCCAGCGACAAGGACCGCGCCGAGCTGGTGATGATCGTCGACCTGCTGCGCAACGACCTCGGCAAGGTGGCGCGCACCGGCAGCGTCGCGGTCGGGCCGTTCCCCGAGCACGACACGTTCGCGCAGGTGCACCATCTGCTGGCGACCGTGACCGCCACGCTGCGCAAAGGCGTCAGCCACGGCGAGCTGCTGCGCGCCACCTTCCCCGGCGGCTCGATCACCGGTTGCCCCAAGCTGCGCTGTCTCGAGCTGCTCGAGCACAGCGAATGGACGCGCCGCGGCGTCTACACCGGCGCGATCGGCTGGTTCGGACCAGGGCCCGCGCTGCATCTCAACATCGCCATCCGCACGCTGGTGCTGCGCAACGGCCGCGTGCGCTGCAACTCCGGCGGCGGCGTCACGGCGCTCAGCGTGCCGGCCCTGGAGTACGACGAGACGCTGCACAAACTGGCCGGGCTCGAACGCGCGCTGCAGTGCGCGGTCGAAGTGCCGGCGGACGGCGGGCGATGAAGTCGGTGGATGGCGAACTGCTGGCCGACGATGCGGTGCCGCCGCTGCCTGCGGACCTGGTGGCGCCGTTCGAGACCATGGCTGCGAGCGGCAGCGCAGTGCCGCTGTGGCCGCGGCATCTGCAGCGTCTGCGCGCTGCGGCGCAGCGCCTCGGTCTGCCGTGGGCGCCGCCGCCGCGGCTCGAGCGCGCCGCGGCCGAGCTGCTCGCAGCGAACCACCATCACGGCGGCGTCGTCCGCCTGCAGCTGGTGCCGGCCGCGGCCGCGGTGCATTGGCAGCTGACGACGCGGGCGCGCGGCACCGCAGTGGCACCCTTGCGGTTGATCCCGTGCGTTGCGCGCCGGCCGGCCGCGGCGCCGCCTGCCGACCTCAAGACCGCGCCGCGCAACTTCTACGACGCGGTACTGGCCGAGGCGCGCGCCGGTGGCGCCGACGATGGCATCGTGCTCGGCGACGACGGTACGCTGCTGGAGACCGCGAACGCCAATCTGTGGCTGCTGCTCGACGGTGCCTGGGTGACGCCGCCGCTCGATGGCCGCGTGCTGCCGGGCATCGCCCGCGAACTGCTGCTGCTGGCCGCGCGCGCCGCCGGCGTCCCGGTCGCCGAACGGACCTGCAATCTCGCCGACCTGCATCGGGCGCCGCAGGTCGCGGTCAGCAACGCCGTGCACGGCCCCCGCGGCGCTCTGCTGGTCGGGGCCCCGCCTGCCGTGCCCGACACCGTGCTCGCGCGTCTGTGGCGCAGTTGCATGCCCGGCTGAAGCCGGTGGCGCTCAACTGCCGATAGCGCCGGCATGACGAAACTGGCCCATACCCTCGCGCCGGCTGCGCCCGCGACCACGCGGGAGCCGCGGCCGTTCCTGTTCCTCGAACCACGACTCGCCACCGCCCCGGCGATCGACGTCGCCGGCCGCGACCTGCTCGAGCAGCTGGTCGCCGACGAGATCCCGGCGCTGGTGCGGTCGTTGGTCAACTGCACGATCACGCTGCAGAACCGGCGGGCGCTCGAGTCCGGCCGGCAACAGCCGATCGCGCTGTCGGTGCTCAACCGCCGCCGCCGCGTCGCGCGTGCCTGGCTGCTGGCGATCATCGCCGGCGGCGTCGACCGCACGACGCTCGAATTGGTCAGCCGCACCTGGCTGCCGACGCTCGCCAGCGCCGGACCCGATCGCCGCTACCAGCCGCAGTTCGCCATCGCCTGCGTCGAGTTCGTCCGCGGCGCGATCACCGCGCTGATCTTCGACCAGCCGTGCGACAACCTGCTGCCGGCGGCACATGCGCTGTGCGCGCTGGAGACCGTGCTCGCCGTGCACCTGGCGACGCTGCAGCTGGCGACCCGCGCCGCGAGCGCCGGCTGAGCGAGCCTCTTGCGCAACGGCTGTCCGGTGGCGAAGGTTGCGGGCCGCTGCGCCCGTAGCTCAACTGGACAGAGCACCAGACTTCGGATCTGGGGGTTGGGGGTTCAAGTCCCTCCGGGCGTGCCATCGTTGCCGTCGGTGGCGTTGGCGCGCGGCAAAACGCTTGCGCGGATCTGGCGGCGCCTCTACCTTCCGCCGCCCCTCGCGCGCTCGTAGCTCAATTGGATAGAGCACCAGACTACGGATCTGGGGGTTGGAGGTTCAAGTCCTCCCGGGCGTGCCACTTTCAACTCGGCCGAGATCCAGGACTTGGATCACCACTCCGGCGGCGTAGGCCGGGGCAGTGCGGTTCCGAATCGTGGTTACTACCGCATTCACTACCGCAAAACGGAGGTTCTCCGATGCCCCGCACGCCAGCCGACACGCTTCCAAGCCTGCGGCTTCACCGTTCCACTGGCCAAGCGATCGTCACCCTTTCCAGCCCGAATGGGCAGCGCCACGACTACTACCTCGGCAGCAACGGCAGCGACGAGAGCCGGACCAAGTACCAGATGCTGGTTGCCAAGTGGCTCGCTGCCGGCCGCCAGCTTCCTGATCCCGACCTGAAGACGGCTGGGGACTACCCCCTGACCATCGATGCTCTGGCCGAGCGGTTCAAGGAGTCTGGAGGACTCGTTGACCGTCCCGGTTTCATCGTCCTGACGGAGGACAACTTCATGATTAGCGTCCCGTCGATCGACAACAGCTACAGGTGCAGCGTGATGATCATCGAACGCATGCCCGCGATGTTGGCGTTGGCGTACGAGGCGCTTCTCTCCCGCGATGCCGCGAGTGCAACACCCATGATCAAGCACGGCTGGCTTTGCTACCGGATGGAGGGCTTCATGCCGCCGCGCTCGAACGCGGTGCAAGGCATGCCGGGACCCTGATCGCGACCGTGGTCGTGAAACGCTCCAAAGGCCATTGGGACGCTGGCGATGGTGCGCGACGCCATCTGACCTGCCGCAGAGGGCTCCGATGCTCGGCCGAACGCACGTTCCGACGAAACTCGCATCGAGGCCGAAACGGTCGCCGCGGGCCGGCTACCTGTGCTGGGAGCCTTGTGGCAGGTTCGTGCGGAGCTACCCTTGTCGGTCCTTCGCCCGCGAATTGCGGCGAACGACCGGAGAGATCGATGCGCCGTCCCAACCTTGCCGCCGTTTTCGCCCTGGTCTCGTTTGCTGCGTTAGCGCCGGCACAGTCCTTCTGGACCCAGCTCTACCCCGCGCACTCGCCATTGCCGCGTTCCAGTTTCGGCATGACCTACGATTCAGCTCGGCATCGGACCCTGATGTTTGGTGGTTACGACGGCAGATTCCCACTGAACGAGACGTGGCAATGGGACGGAATGGACTGGACGCAGATACAAGTTGCAGGCCCCTCGGCTCGCGTCGAAACAGCTATCGCCTTCGACTCGGTACGCAACGTCGCCGTCTTGTTCGCAGGTCGAGATTTCAGCCTTCCGGGTTACATGCAGGACACCTGGGAGTGGAACGGTACGGCATGGACCCAACGATTCCCCGCACACGTCCCGCCCGCGCGCTCGCATCACGCCATGGCCTTCGACCCCGACCGGGCCATGACCGTCATGTTCGGGGGCGTGAGCAACCAGGGCTTCCCAGCTGACGTATGGGAATGGGATGGTGCGGACTGGCTGCAGCGAACATCCAGCGGCGGCCCTGGACCTCGCCAGAGTACCGCTCTCACCTATGACCCGAGCCTGGGCGGTGTGATTCTGTTTGGTGGCGACTCCGGCAGTACGTGGCGGTGGGATGGCGCTGCCTGGCACCAGCTCCTGCCACCGCAGTCGCCCTATCCTCGCCTCGGCAACAGCATGGTTGCCGACTTTGCGCGTCGTAGGATCGTCTTGCTCGGAAGCGATCCGACACCAGACCCGTTCGCCTGGGAATGGGATGGCGCAACATGGCAAACTCGCTTCGTCACGTCGCCTGGACCGCGCAGCTACCTTGGTCTCGCCTACGACTCCAGTCGGCGCGAAACCGTTCTGTTCGGTGGCGACTCTCTTGTCGCTGATACCTGGGTCTACGCGACCCCGAACCCGGCCAGTTCGACGTCGTACGGCTCCGGCTGCCCGGGCAGCATCGGTACACCGCTGCTTGCCAACGCACGGTACAGCCTGCCGTGGATCGGAGACTCGTTCACCATGGAGGTGACCAACCTCGCGCCAGCGACGAGCGTGGCGATCTTGGCCACCGGCATCTTCTCGACACTGCCGCAGAGCCTCGCCATCTTTGGCATGCCGGGCTGCGATGCCTTCCTGGTCCCGGCAGCGACACAGTTCGTGGTTGCCAATGCCGGCACAACGCAGTGGACGACCCGGATCCCGAACAGCACGGCACTCGCCGGTGCACACATCTACCAGCAGGCATTCGCTCTGGAACCGGGTGCCAATGCCGCCGGGATCGTGGTCAGCAACGGTGTCAACCTGGAGGTTGGCATCCGATGAACTCACGCACCGCCGAGTAGCGGCCCGTCGGCGCACGCACTCCGGAGGCTTCGAACTTCGATCGTGGTACGCGAAGTGTCGCTGAGGCCGTCTGCGGCCTCTGCGATCACCAGGTCGATGGCGCGCGGGGTCGAGTGCTCCTCAGATCTCCCGCGCGCAGCGCCCGCCGGTCACCGACCGACACAGCTCTTCGTGCCATTGCTGACGACGAACTGCGCCGCATTGAAGCCAGGGTCGTAACAGAACGCCTGGTTGTAGAACTGGATGCCGGCGAAGACGAGGTTGTTCGGGATGGTGACGCTCCAGGTGTTGGTCAATGTCAGGGCCTGGATCAGGGGATCGGCGAGCAGGTTGCAGCCGGTCAGGCCGAAACCGCTGAGATCCGCCGGCAGCGGAATGTTCAATGCGGTCCAGAGCGTGTTGCTGAAGCCGGCGGAGACGAAGGCCACCCCGCTCGGCGGGTTGCCGATCTGCAGCGTGTGGACGCCGCCCAGCACCGGGCGCGAGCCGGCGACCGAGTCCAGGGTCGGCGGTACGCCGAGGTGGCTGTTGCAGCCGGCGCCGTAGGGGAAGGTGTCGGCGTTCGGCGCGACGCTGACGTTGTCGACCACGAGCACGTTGCCGAGGCCGCCGCCGGTGAAGATGCGGTAGTCGGTGGGCAGCGTGCCGGCCGGGTTGACCAGCGGCATGGTGCCCGCCGGCGGCAGGTAGGTGTGCAGGATCCCGGTCGAGCCGTCGAGGATGCGCAGCTCGGTGTACTCGTTGGTCACGAAATCGACGGTGCAGCCCCAGCGGTGCCAGATGTTGTTGGCCAGACCCTGGAAGTTCGGATCCGGTACCGTGATCTGCGCGCCGGCCACGGTCGGCCCGACCACGATGTCGGCGTTCCAGGTGGTGGGGGCGACCGGGGTCGGGATCGCCCAGCGCGCCAGCAGGATGAACACCCGCGCGGTGGTCGACGGCTGCGTCGACACGCTGCCGATGTTGTTCACCGGTGCGACCGCCGGCGGGCCGATGTAGTTGCAGCAGATGTCGAAGTCGATGCGCAGGCGACAGTCGGCACTGATCGGGACCGCCCGTTGGGTGCGCGACGGCGTCGCCGCGGCGAGGCTCTGCGAGCCGATGAAGATCGCGCCACCGTTCGGATTGGCCGGCACGCCGAGGATGTTGCCGGCATAGGTGTAGGCGAACTGGTCGAGACTGCCGGCGACCGGCGGGACGAAGTAACCGTCCTGGCCCGCCATCGGTACGCCGGCGGCCGTGGCGGTGAGAGTTTCGAACCCGGTTTCGTAGGCGCTCTGCGCCAACGCCGGCGTGACGAGACCCGAGAGAACGAGCACGCAGGTGAGCTTCGATTGCATGGCTTCCTCGCTTTTCTGACTGCAACAGGCTCCCACACCGCGGAGCGGCAGTACAGCCGTGTCCGGGCGGGCTCGCAAGGTGGGTGCGCAATTCGATCGCGCGCACGGTCGGCCGGTCGTGACCGCCGGCTCGCCGCACGCTCCAGCGCACTACGGCGGTGATGCTCGCCGAGCCTGACCCGAGGTCCGCCCGGGTGGAATGGGGGTTTTCCGGTGGCGCTGTCAGGGGATCACCGGAGGGTCGCGATCGATCGCGGCGGCTACCTCTGTGGCTCCAGCAAGCGTCAACCCTGCCTCAACAACATGCCCATCCGTCTTCGTCGTCTACTCGCGATGACCACCGGACTGCTGCTCGCCGTCCCGGCCAGCGAGCTTGCCCTGCGCGTGTGGAACTCGGGCAAGCCGATCCAGCAGATGATCTGGGGTGCAGTGGTGCACCAGCTGGATCCCGAGCTCGGCTATCGGCTCAAGCCGAGCAGCACCGCACGTGGCATCCACGTCAATTCCCTGGGCATGCGCGGTCCGGAGATCGAGGTCAAGCGGCCGTGCGGCACGCTGCGCATCCTCTGCCTCGGCGACTCGATCACCTGGGGCGAAGCAGTGGCCGACGATGCCGAGACCTACCCGGCGGTGCTCGAACGGCAGCTGCGGGCCATTCCAGGCCTGGAGACCGTGCAAGTGCTCAACGGTGGCATCATGGGCTATGCGTCGTGGCAATGCCGCGAGCGGGCCGAGGAGCTGCTGCCGCTGCTGCATCCCGACCTGGTGCTGCTGTGCCTCGGATGGAACGACCTGACCCTGGCGCGGACGATCGGCTGGCATCCGCGACTGTCCTATGTCACCCCGATCGATGCGTGGCAGCTGGGATGCGGGCAGTCGTTCCTCGCCGATTTCCTGCGCCGGCACGTGTTCCACGGCAATCGCCAACCGGATCCGCGGGCCCTCGACTTCTATCGCACCGAGGTGAAGGCCCTGGTGGCGTTGGTGCGCGCCCACGGTGCGCAGACCGCATTCCTGGATCTGCCGACCGTGTTTGCGCCAGAGCTGGAGGCGGGCGCACTGGCGAAGGCGGCGCGCAGCGGTTACTCGCCCGCGGGGGTGTCGTCGTTCCTGGAGTACCGCAACTGCTGGGTACGGATCGCGGCCGAACTGCACGTGCCCGTGCTCGCGACCGGACTCGAGTACGAAGCGCCGGCGAAGGTCCGGTTCCTCGCCGACATCTGCCACCCCGACCCCGACGGCAATCACTACATGTGCGGCCTGCTGGCGCCGCAGATCCACCGGCTGCTGTCGCTGCATTGATCCCGTGATCCCGCCGCCAATGGCCGTGCGGTCGACAGCAGGTGCCGGAGACCGGGTGCAACGGACCGCCTAGGGGATCTTCTGGCCGGGGGGTCAGGAGAATCCCGAGCGGCCGCCTGTGGCCGGCACACCTACAACGGGGCCCTGCGTGCCGCTCGTCGCGGACGCGATCACATGCCGCACACACCACGCCCGTCACCCTGGTCCGGTGGAACGTCCGCCATGCCCGCCGGCCCGGAAGAGGACCCAGAGATGAAACCACACGCTTCGCTGCCGGAGTTCCCGTTCCCCGGGCTCGTGACCCTCGGCCTGTGCGGCCTGACCCTCGGCCTGTGCGGCTTGACCGTCCTGCTGGGCGTGCAGCTCGCGCCACCGGTGCCCTATGGGACTCCGGACTTCCTGGCGCAGGTGGCCGATCTCTCGGCGCAGCAGCTCCGGCATCGCGTGATGCTGGCTGCCTGCCGCGAGGACCTGGATTTCGCCCCCGACACCGGGTGGCGGGTCCGGGCCTGGCGCGAGCGCAACGCCGCGACGGCAACCGACCCGAGCATGGCGGTGGATGCCGTGGATGCCGCGGCGAGGGTCCGGCCGACCGACGCCGCTGCGGCCCCGAGCCAGGAGGATGTCCTGCCCGCGGATCGGGAGGCGACCCTCTTGGCCATCGGCGAGGTGGACGGCTGGCTCACGGCGCTGGCCAGCACGATCAGGAACTGCTCGGCCGAGCAGCTACGCGCGGAACTGTCCGGCACCGAGGGCAGCTTCCGGCGGGTCATCCTGTCGGCTTTGATCGACGATGCCCTGCGCGTACCGCTGGTGTTCGTGCCGGTGCGATTGCACGGCTTCATGATGGGCAGCGATCCACGTACGGAGCAGGTCCGGGATCCGGACGAGACCTGGCACCGGGTGAACCTCTCCGGCGTCATCGAGGTGATGCCGACTCCGGTCACCCAGTTCCAGTTCAAGGCCGTGCTGGGCAGGAACCCGTCACAGTTCGTCGGCGAGACCAGTTGCCATGGCGAGTATCTGCCGCGAGCACTCGGCGGTCCCATGTGCCCGAACCAACCGGTGGAGCGGGTCACCCATGCCGACGCACTGGCATTCGTGGCGGCGATGAACAAGCGCGATCCACGGCATGTCCATCGCCTGCCGACCGAAGCCGAGCGTGAGTTCCTGAACCGGGCCGGGTCCGACACGACATACAGTTTCGGCAACGACCGCGACGCGCTGGTCCGTTACGCGTGGAACGGCAGGAACTCCGGCGGCCATACGCATCCGGTCGCGAGCCTGCTGCCGAATGCGTTCGGGCTGTTCGACATGCAAGGCCATGTATGGGAGTGGTGCAGCGATTGGTATGGCGAGTATCCGGCGGGAGAGTGCACGAATCCGCAGGGACCCCTGAGCGGTACCAGACACGTCGCTCGCGGCGGTGGTTGGACCGACGATGACGCCCACTGCCGGTCGGCCAATCGCGGCTGTCCCGCCAGCGAGGACGGCTTTCTCGGCTTCCGCATCGTCAGGGTGCGGGCGAGATAGCGGCGATGCGCGTGGACTCCGCTGCCCCGGCGCTGCGCTGCCCCGGAACCGCCGACACTTCGCTCGCGCGCGGCACCCGGGTCGGACCGACCCGGGCCAGGCCGTGCCGACAGGATCACCGCACGCCATGTGTGGCTTCGCCGGCATCTTCCTGATCCGGGCGTCGGTGCCGGAGCCGGAGCTGCGCGCCCGGATCACGGCGATGGCCGCCTGCATCGCCCATCGTGGGCCCGATGCGCAGAACGTGCTGCTGACCAGGCATGCCGGCGTCGGCTTCCGGCGGCTGGCGATCGTCGACCTGCAGACCGGCGACCAGCCGGTGTCGAACCAGGACGGCAGCATCCAGGTGTTCTTCAACGGC